>Ga0209675_1000020_pt1 | contig 335854 bp, 293 predicted proteins | sample AraplaCol_mLB_r2_2_FD_184280 | JGI IMG/M metagenome (GOLD analysis project Ga0209675, IMG submission 184280) | Arabidopsis root microbial communities from North Carolina, USA - plate scrape MF_Col_mLB_r2 (SPAdes) (version 3) | ecosystem: Host-associated > Plants > Roots > Endosphere | place...
CCAGCCCCTTCACCGCCGCGAACATGCGCTCGCTCTGGATCGGGAACGTACCGGAGTTGTTGTCGTCCCCGCCGTGGATGAAGAGGATCGGATCCTTGATCCTGTCGGCGAAGTTGAACGGCGACATATTCAGGTACACGTCCTGCGCCTGCCAGAAGTTGCGCTCCTCGGCCTGGAACCCGAACGGGGTGAGCGTGCGGTTGTACGCACCGCTGCGCGCGATACCTGCCTTGAACAGCCGCGTATGCGCCAGCAGGTTCGCGGTCATGAACGCCCCGTACGAATGTCCGCCAATGGCGATGTGCTCGCGGTCGGTCACCCCTCGCCGCACCACTTCATCCACCGCCGCTTCGGCGTTGGCCACCAGCTGGGGCAGGTAGGTATCGTTGGGTTCCTTGTCGCCTTCGCCGATGATCGGCATCGACGGACTCACCAGCACCGCATAGCCCTTGGCAAGGAACGCCTGCGGGCCCCAGTAACCGATGGCGTTGAAACGGTAGGGCGAATCGGTCACCTGGCTGGCCGCCGCAGCGGTCTTGAACTCACCCGGGTAGGCCCACATCAGCATCGGCAACGGGCCGTCCTTTTTGGCGTTGTAGCCCGGCGGCAGCATCAGCGTCGCGGTCAGGTCGACACCGTCGTTGCGCTTGTAGCGGATCTGTTCCTTGCTCACCCCGCGCAGCTGCGGCAGTGGATGCTCGAAGCGGGTCAGCGCGCGTGGCGCGGCGGTGGCATCGGCCAGGGACTGTACGAAGTAATTGGCCGGCGTATCGGGCGACTCGCGGGTGAGCAGCACCGAGGTGCCTTCCTGGTCGAGTAGTGCCTGCGGCAGCGAATAGGTCGGCGCCTGCGAATGGAACAGACGGGTGGCGGTGCGGCTCTCAAGGTCGAAGCGGTCCACGAATGGTCGGTCGCCTTCCGGCGAAGCACCCTGGCCGATCAGGAAGATGCTGCGCCCATCGGCGGTGATCTGCAGGCGCGAACGCCCGTTCACATCGCGCACCAGCGCCGGCTTGCCGGGATCGTTGTAGCGGTCCTGGGATGAGCGCTCGGACAGCAGCTGCGGGGCCTGGTCGAGCTCGTCCGGCGCGATTCGCCACTGCTTGACCACGCGGGATTTCCACCACGACTCGTTGAGCAGCGCCAGGTCGCCCCGGCCCCACTGGATACCGGCATAGCGGCTGCCCAGCTGCGCCAGCGTCACTGGCGGCGCCTCGAACGGCGCGGCCTGCATCAGCACCGCATCGCGCACCTTGGAATCGCGGGCCGGATCGCCGCCGTCCTGCGCCTCGGCCCAGACCAGCGTGGCCGGCGCATCGGCGCGCCAACTCACCTCGCGCACCCCGGTCGGCACCGCGTCGTTGCCGGTGGGCAGGCCCTCCACCAGCGGCAGGGTGGCCACGGTGTGCTGCAGCCGGCCATCGGCGGCGGACAGCACTTCGATGCGGCGCGGGAAATCATCGGCCGGCACCAGGTAGGAATACGGACGCTGCACGCGCTGGGCCAGCACATGCTGCCCGTCGGGCGAGATGCTGACGTCCAGGTAGACGCCAGCGGTGGACAGCGGCGCGGTCACGCCATTGAGCGCCACGCGCACCGGCTGCGAGCTGGCGTAATGATCGAACAGGCGCGCATCGGCTTCGTTGCTGAGCAGGTCCTGGTAGGTGCGGATCGCACGCACGCCGGCGTCCGCCTGGGTCTGCTGGATCGCCGGGCCGGTCGGGATGCCACCGGCGGCGGGCGCCGGGCCCTGACCCTTGACCTGCTGGGTGACCACCAGCCCGCGGCTGTCGGGCAGCCAGTCGTAGCCGCTGCCGAACACGGTGTTGAGGTCGGCCAGCAGGCGGCGCGCCGTGCCGCTGGCCACGTCGATGATCCACAGCTCATTGGCACCGCTGGCGGCATGCACCTGGTTGAAAGCCAGGTACTGCTGGTCCGGCGACCACGCCAGCGAGGCCACCGACAGCGGCTGCGGCAGGCCGGTGATCTGGCGCTCCTTGCCGTCGGCGATGTTCATCAGCCACAGCTTGTCGGCGAAGGTGAAGGTGCTGGCCGAATACGTGGCCGGGTTGATCCGCACGCCGGCCAGCTTCAGCTCGGGCTGGGCCACCTCGTTGATCGAGGGCAGCGGCGGGGTCTGCAGCAGGGCGGCGATATCGCGGCGCGGCGACAGGCTGAGGGTGGGCGCCCGCGGGGCGTTGGCCACCGCCTGCAGCGCCGCCGACGGCAGCTGGTAACCCTGCCCGGCCGGGGCCGCAGTGGCCTGGGGCGCATTTTTGCCGGCCGTGGGCGTTGCCGCCAGCGCCAGCAGGGCCATGCCCACCATCAGCCGGCTGCTCCAGCGCGCGCGGCGCGTACGGTCAGTGCCTGTCATCTTCCCACCCCATCCTGTGCAAACCTTGGACCTTAACAGCGGGGCGCGATTTGCCCCCCTGCCGATGGTTGGGGGCGTACGCCGATTCATGCCCGGGCGGTGCGCCGGGATATAATGGGCATCCCCTCCACCGAGGGGCGCTGCGACCGCTGCCGGACCTGTTCCGCACGGCCAGGCTCGGTGGCAGGGCTGGTTCCAACGGCGCCCGGCGAAGACGAGCCATTCGTCCATTACCGGAGCTTTTGCATGAACGCTGTTGCCAAGACCTTCTCCACCGAAGGTGATTACAAGATTGCCGATATCTCGCTGGCCGACTGGGGCCGCAAGGAACTGGATATCGCCGAGCACGAAATGCCGGGCCTGATGTCGATCCGCCGCAAGCATGCCGCCACCCTGCCGCTGAAGGGCGTGCGCGTGACCGGTTCGCTGCACATGACCATCCAGACCGCCGTGCTGATCGAAACGCTGAAGGACATCGGCGCCGACGTGCGCTGGGCCTCGTGCAACATCTTCTCCACCCAGGACCATGCCGCTGCGGCGATCGCCGCGTCGGGCACCCCGGTGTTTGCCTGGAAGGGCGAGTCGCTGGAAGAGTACTGGGACTGCACCCTGGACGCGCTCACCTTCACCCTGCCCGACGGTACCCTGACCGGCCCCGAACTGGTGGTCGATGACGGTGGCGATGTCACCCTGCTGATCCACAAGGGCTATGAGCTCGAGAACGGCAGCACCTGGGTCGACGAAAAGGCGGCCTCGCACGAAGAACAGGTCATCAAGGACCTGCTCAAGCGCGTGGCCAAGGAACGCCCGGGCTACTGGGCCCGCGTGGTCAAGGACTGGAAGGGTGTTTCGGAAGAAACCACCACCGGCGTGCACCGCCTGTACCAGCTGGCCCAGGCCGGCACCCTGCTGATCCCGGCGATCAACGTCAACGACTCGGTCACCAAGTCCAAGTTCGACAACCTGTACGGCTGCCGCGAGTCGCTGGCCGATGGCCTCAAGCGCGCGATGGACGTGATGCTGGCCGGCAAGGTCGCCGTGGTCTGCGGCTACGGTGACGTGGGCAAGGGCTGCGCCGCGTCGCTGCGTGCCTACGGCGCGCGCGTGGTGGTGACCGAAATCGATCCGATCTGCGCCCTGCAGGCGGCGATGGAAGGCTTCGAGGTCAACACCATCGAATCCACCCTGGGCCGTGCGGACCTGTATGTCACCACCACCGGCAACAAGGACATCATCCGCATCGAGCACCTGAGCGCGATGAAGGACCAGGCGATCGTCTGCAACATCGGCCACTTCGACAACGAAATCCAGGTCGATGCGCTGGTCGGGTTCCCGGGCGTGCAGCACATCAACATCAAGCCGCAGGTGGACAAGTACGTGTTCCCGAACGGCAACGCGATCTTCCTGCTGGCCGAAGGCCGCCTGGTGAACCTGGGCTGCGCCACCGGCCACCCGAGCTTCGTGATGTCCAACTCGTTCGCCAACCAGACGCTCGCGCAGATCGACCTGTGGGCGAACAAGGACAGCTACGAGAAGAAGGTGTACCTGCTGCCGAAGAAGCTGGACGAGGAAGTGGCGCGCCTGCACCTGGAAAAGATCGGCGTGAAGCTGACCACCCTCACCAAGGAACAGGCCGATTACATCGGCGTGCCGGTGGAAGGTCCGTTCAAGCCGGAGCACTACCGCTACTGATCGGACGGTTGCCGACTGACAGTCGGCACTACCGGTCGGACGGTTGCCGACTGACAGTCGGCACTACCGGATACCGCGGGCGCCTTCGGGCGCCCGTTTTCGTCATGCGAGCTTCACATCCGCGCCGGGATCATCAGCGCGCGGGGGAATATCTGGGTGCATTCCGGAGATTTCCATGAATATCAAGTTCCTAGTTCCCGCACTGCTGGTGCTGTGCGGTGCCGCTTGCATGTCCCCGGTCCACGCCGCCGACTATCGGTGCATGGTGTTTTCCGGTGCAGATGGCAAAACGCCGGAAGCGAGCTCCAACGCGGACGGGAAATACGCCATCAAGGCGGCCGACCTGAAGGCAGCGGAGGCCGGTGCGCTGGCTGCCGCCACGCGCTACAAGAAGAACAGCGTCACGCTGACCAAGGCCCAATGCGATGCGGTGGTGGCAGGAGCATCGAGCACTGCAACGTCGGCACCGGCCACGACAACCGATCCGACGCCAACGGCTCCATCTACCCTAGCGACAGGTGCAACCAAGGACTACCGGTGTGCCGTGCACGATGCGGACGGCAATGTGCTCAAGGGCGAGGCGGAGGGTTACTTCCAGGTCGCTGCCAGCAACGGTGACGTGGCCGATGGCTTGGCAAAAACCAAGGCGGAAGCGAAGTACGGGGCCGGGAAAGTCGACCATGTCGATTGCGCGCCCATGGGTTGAGGTTGTATTCCTGCTGCTGGCGGCCCCAGTGCCGGCAGCAGCGGGATAGATCACTACCTGGAACCGCCCCCGATAGTCCGGGTCAAGATTCTGCGGTCGCGCCCACGCTAAGGTAGTGCGACCACGCCAGCTGCATGACCATGACCCCGGCCATCAATCTGCTCAAGAAGTACGGTATCGCCCACCGCGTGCTTGCCTACCACCATGATGCCAACGCCGCCTCCTATGGCGGCGAAGCGGCGGAGCAGCTGGGGCTGGACCCCGCACTGGTGTTCAAGACCCTGCTGGCCAGAACCGAAAAGCACGAGCTGCTGGTGGCGATCGTGCCGGTCAGCGGCACGCTGGACCTGAAGGCGCTGGCCGAGGCGGCGGGCTGTAGAAAGTGCGAGATGGCCGCGGTGGACGCGGCACAGCGCGCCACCGGCTACCTGGTCGGCGGAATCAGTCCGCTGGGCCAGAAGAAGAAGCACCGCACCTTCATCGATGCCAGCGCGCAGGCGCTGCCGGTGATGCACGTCAGCGCCGGCCGACGCGGGCTCGAGGTGGCGTTGGCGCCGGCCGATCTGGTCGCGCTGACCGAAGCAGAAATGGCGGGTATCGGTCGGCCGTAACCTTACGGCCGCCAGTTCGCGTGGCTTTCCCAGTACGCCACGGCGCGCTTGTAAGCCTCACGATCCAGCGGCACACCTGAGCCGCCCTCTTCCACCCCCAGCGCATTGCGCATCATGGTGATCGGCGCCATCGGCACTTCTTCCGGTTCGGCGGTGTAGATGCAGCCGACGATGCCCCAGTCCGCTTCGATCGGCGAGCCTTCCTTCTCCAGTTGTTCTGCGCTGTACAGAATCACCACCAGATAGTTCGCGCGCGGCGACTGCACGCCCTCGAACCAGCGCACCAGCACCGGCAGTTCGTCGCGGTTGCGCGCCTCATAGGCGCTGCGCAGCTGGTGGCGGTTGGCATCGGTGACCGGCACGGTCAGGCAGCGCGTGGACGTCCAGTTTTCATACACGAACAGCTTGCAGAATGGCGCGTAGCCATCGAGCACCTTGAACGGCGCATGCGCGTTGAGGTGCGCCTGGAACTGCTCGGCGGTGCAGTCCTGGATGGTGTTGCCTCGGGGCACGCGCGGGAACAGACGGGGGCGGGCGAATTCGGTCAGGACAATCGACATGGCGTACGCAGCTGGAAACAGGTGCACAGGGTAACCGCCCTCAGCCGAGGATCGCGCGCAGGGCCGCTTCCAGGGTCGGGTACCGGAACCGATAGCCTTCCTGCAGCGCGCGTGCCGGCACCACGTTCTGCCCGGTCAGCAGCAGGCCCGCCATCTCGCCGAAGGCCAGTTTCAATGCGAATGCCGGCGTCCGCACCCACGCAGGCCGCTTCAGCACATGCGCCAGGGTGCGGGCGAATTCCGCATTGGTGACCGCCGCCGGCGCAGTGCCGTTGCAGGCGCCACGTGTTTCGGGATCGGCCAGCAGCCACAGGATCAGCCCCACCAGGTCGTCGCGATGGATCCAGCTCATCCACTGCATGCCATCGCCCATCGGCCCACCCGCGCCGATCCGGAACGGCGGCAGCATGCGCGCCAGCGCACCGCCTTCGCGGTCGAGCACGATGCCGGTGCGCAGCAGGCAGGTGCGCACGCCCAGGTCTTCGGCCTTCAGCGCCTCGGCCTCCCACCGCCGGCACAGCATGGCGGCGAAGTCGTGCCCGGGCGAGGCCGATTCATCCAGCGGGGTGGCATCGCGCGGCCCGTAGTAGCCGATCGCCGAGCCGGACACCAGCACCTGCGGGCGGGTCGGCAACCCGCGCATCCAGTCCAGCAGGGCCCGGGTGGTGTCGATGCGTGACTCCAGCATGGCCTGCTTGCGCGCCGGGTTCCAGCGGCCTTCCACCAGCGGTTCGCCCGCCAGGTTCACCACCGCATGGACCGGGCCCACATCGCCCAGTGCACCGACGTACTGCACCCCGGCCTGGCCGGGCCGGCCCGGGCTGCGGGTCAGCACCGTGACCCGGTGCCCGGCCGCCAGCAGCCGCTGGCACAGGCGCTGGCCGATGAAGCCGGTGCCGCCGGTGATCAGGATGTCCATGCGTGCTCTCCTTGGGGAAGGCCACTTTACCCGCCAAGGTGTAAACGCAACGCCCGCCACCTTTTACATTCATCGCGATGAAGCGATATGATGGACCCACATCCGCTGCCGCCGCCGCCCATGACCGCCCTCAGCTTCGAGTTCTACCCACCCAAGACCGACGACCAGCGCGCCCAGCTCGACCGTACCGCGGCCAAGCTCAAGGCGTACGCGCCGGAATACGTGTCCTGCACGTTCGGCGCCGGCGGCTCGACCCTGAGCTACACCTCCGAAACGGTGCGACACCTCAAGCAGCACCACGGCTTCGAGGCCGCGCCGCACCTGTCCTGCGTGGGCGGCAGCCGCGAGGAGATCCGCGAACTGCTCAAGCTGTACCGGGCCATCGGCTGCAGGCGGATCGTGGCGCTGCGCGGCGACCTGCCCTCCGGCATGGGCCACCCCGGCGACCTGCGCTACGCGTCGGAACTGATCGCCTTCATCCGCGCCGAGCACGGCGACGCCTTCCACATCGAGGTCGGCGCCTACCCGGAAACGCACCCGCAATCCGACGACGCGCTGCGCGACCTGAGGTACTTCAAGGCCAAGATCGACGCCGGTGCCGATGCGGCCATCACCCAGTACTTCTTCAATGCCGACGCCTACTTCCACTTCGTCGACGCGGTGCGCAAGCTGGGCGTGCAGGTGCCGATCGTGCCGGGCATCATGCCGATCTCCAACTTCAGCCAGCTGCGCCGCTTTTCCGAACAGTGCGGTGCCGAGATCCCGCGCTGGATCGGCAAGCGCATGCAGGCCTACGGCGATGACGCCGATGCGGTGCGCGCCTTCGGCGCCGAAGTGGTCGCCCAGCTGTGCGAGCGGCTGGTGGCCGGTGGCGCACCGGGCCTGCATTTCTACACCCTCAACCTGGCCAAGCCCACCACCCAGGTATTGAAGCTGCTGGGCCGCTGAACATCGCGCACGCCATTGCTTGCAGATAACGCGCGTCCCGCTACCCTGCTGCGATGAGACCGGTCGTTCCGTTGCTGCTGTCGCTGTGCATGCTGTGCTGGGCCCCGTGGGCGCAGGCACAGGCGCAGCGCGTGAACCGTTGCACCAATGCGCAGGGCGAAACGGTATTCACCGACCGCAGCTGCGATGCGCTGGGCGCGACGGCGCGGATGCCGCCGCGCGGTGATTCGGTGGGCAATACCGGCATCTACCGCGCCGGCTGCGCGCGCCGGTTGAGCGAGCTGACCGGGCAGATCCGCGATGCGGTGAGCCTGCAGGACGTCAACCGGCTGTCGTCGATCTACCTGTGGGGCAACGTGTCCAATGCCGCCGCCAACCAGATCATCGGGCGACTGGAATCGGTGGTGCAGCGGCCCCTGCTGGATATCGCCCCGGTATACCCGGAGGTCGCCGCGCCGACGCCGCTGCCGGTCGACCCGAACGCGACCCTGGTCGAGGCAGTGGAAGCGGCCGCGCCGCAGGCCAGCCGGCCGCGGCCGATCGGGCTGCGGCTGGAGCAGACACTCGGTACGACCGCCACGCCGGCGCGGACGGTGTTTGGATTGCGCCGTCAGTACGGCTGTTTCTGGATCACGCTGTAGGCCACAACGCGCGGATGGCGGCGATGCCCTGCGCGCCGTGGCGGCGCGCCTGGGTGATGTCGTCCGGGTGCAGGCCGCCCAGCGCGTACAACGGCAGCGAGACCTGTGCGCGCAGGGTTTCAAAGGCGTCCCAGCCCATCGGCACGTTGCCGGGGTGGCTGTCGGTGGCCTGGACCGGGCCGAGCACGGCGAAGTCACAGCCCAGTCGTTGTGCGGCCTGCAGCTGGGCCAGGTCGTGGCAGGACGCGGCCACCAGCTGGTCGGCCGGCAACGGCCGCGCCTCCAGCTGCAGCAACTGCTCGCCGCCCAGGTGCACGCCGACGCCAAGCCGGCGGGCCAGTTCGATATCGCGGTTGAGCAGCCACTGCACCCCGCCGCGGTGCCGGGCCACGGCCTGTTCGGCCAAGGCGATGCGGGCCGGGCTGTTCGGCGTGCGCAGCTGCACGCGGCGCACGCCCGCCTCCAGCGCACGCGCCAGCCGTGCGTACCAGTCCTGGTGCGCGGCATCCTCGTCGGTGTCCGGTTCGGGGGTGATCAGGTAGCGGTCCGGGTGGCGCAGCGCGGCCACCACCGGCAGGTCGGCCGGCGGCATCGAATAGCGCGACAGCTTGTCCGGCGCCACCCAGGTGATGGCCTGGCCTTCGCGGCCGCGCGGTGAGCCCTTCCAGCTGCGGATGTGCCGCACTTCCAGACGCAGGTGCTTGTCCGGATATTCCTGCGGGACGTCCATGATCCAGTCGCCGACCTCGGCCTCGATCCCCAGCTCCTCGCGCAGCTCACGCACCAGCGCCTGCTCGGAGCTCTCGCCCTCTTCGCGCTTGCCGCCGGGGAATTCCCACAGGCCGGCCATGTCGCGGTTCTCGGTACGGCGGTTGAGCAGGATGCGGCCGCGGGCGTCGGTGATGACGCCGGCCACGACGTGGATCGATCGTTTGGGGGATGGCATGCGACCAAGAATGCCCAATCGGCCCGTGCATGCGCAATGCCGTACAGACGAAGGGCCCCATGCGGGGCCCTTCGGGTGGTTCAGGAGGCGGGTTCGATCAGAACGTCACGTTCCAGTTCAGCTGGGCCCCCACTTCACGCTGGCCATCGCCGGCACGGCCCTGCGCGAACATCGACAGGCGGCTGTTGTCGGAGGTGTTCAGCGAGATGCCCAGTTCGGCGATGCCCACGTTGCGCGCCAGCGGCAGGCCGCTGACGGTGAAGCTGTCACTGCCGGCCACGAAGCGGTTGCGCGAGTCGGCACGCAGTTCGCCGGCCGCGTTCTGCCAGGCCAGGCCGGCCTCCAGGCGGGCGCCGTCGGTCTGGCCACCGCTGATGTCCCACGCGGCGCGGATGCCGGCCGTGGTGGTCCAGACCTCATCCTTGCTGGATGCCACCGACAGGGCTGCGGTGCCGCCGGTTTCCGTGGCGGCCTCGCTCGACAGGCGGGTGTAGGCCACGGCCAGGTACGGGCTCAGGGTCAGCGCACTGAGCTGGATGTCCCACCCCCCTTCAGCAAAGGCCTGTACCGAATGAGCGTCATGCTGGCTGCCCAGGCTCTGTTCCCAGGACGTGCCGGCACCCAGTTCACGGCGGGTATCCAGCTCGTAGTCGGCGTAGCTGGCGCCGCCGTTGATCCAGGCCTGCTCACCACGGAAGCCGGCGTACAGGCCACCGTGCACCGCGTCGACCTCGGTGATCGCGTTGCGGTCGCGGATCTGCTGGCGCAGCGATTCCGGGCCACCGGCCACGCCGACGGTCCAGCGGTCGCCGAAGGTCCAGTCGTAGCCCACCATCAGGCCCTGGCGGGTTTCCTGGGTGCGCGAGGCGGTGCCATCGCTGTCCTGGCGCTTGGACGCGCCGCTGCCGGCCACCCACACCGAGGAGCCGTTGAGCTTGGTGTCCGGCGTCGGACGCAGGCGCTGGGAGATGCCTTCACGCAGGAAGCGGTCGTCCAGCAGCAGCGCACGGTTGCTGGCATGCAGTTCGCCACCGAGGTCATCGAAGGCAACCAGCGCACCGGCCTCATCGAGCATCAGCAGGCCGTTGTAGAGCGCCAGCGCGTCGCCGGACTGCTGCAGCGAATCCAGCGCCGCGGCCGTGGCGCGCTGGTTGCCGGTGACGGCAACGGCGCCGAACACGATCGGCGGGGTAACGCCCGGGGTGCCCGGGAAGCCCGGATCCACCGGCGTGCCGGGATCGACCGGGGTGCCCGGGTCGACGGGCGTGCCCGGATCGACCGGGGTACCCGGGTCGACCGGATCCACCGGGGTCACCGGCGTGTTGACCGCGATGGTCAGCACGACCTGGTTGCCGGTCTGGGTCAGGGTGGGGGTGATGAAGGCCGAGCGCGAGATCACATCGTCGAAGCCGCCATTGATGCCGCCGGCCACGTCGAGGATCGCGTAGGTCTGGCCGTTCTGGTAGCTGGCATTCGGGTCCAGCCCGGTCACGCGCACGCCGGTGGCACCGGTGGTGCCGGCGATGCCGACGCCATGGCCGATGTAGGCCTTGCCGGTGACGGCAACCCGGTCGGACTGGCCGTTGCCAAGCAGGTCCACGTCGTAGAAGGCCTTGTCGGCCACGCTTTCGGGCACCGCGCCCGCGGCATTGATGTACAGGTCACCGTTGATGGTGAGCGTGCCGATGCCGGCATCACCCGGCGACAGCACGCCGCCATTGAAGACCTGGGTGGTGCCCACGGTCGCATTGCCGGCGAGCATGCCGCCATTGCGCACCATCACGTTCGAGCTGCGCACCACGCCGGTACTGCTGCCGTAGTTGATGGTCTGGTCGAAGCCGGAGTTGCCGTTGAGCACCAGGGTGCCGCCGGTGACCTCGATCTGCTGTGCAGCAGCCTGGCTGGTACCGGTATAGCTGCGCCCGGTGTACATGTCGCCATCGATGCGCAGCGTGCCGCCGTTGACCGTGACCTTGCCCCCGAAGTCGGCCAGGTCGCCGGTCAAGGTGGTGGTGCCGGCCACGCTGGTCACGCCGCCGGTGGTGCCATTGGTACTGCTGACGGTGTTGGCCAGGCTGATGTCGCCGGTGTGGTTGAACACCAGCGCGCTGAGCGCACCGTCCATGACGATATCGGCCGCGCCCAGTTCGCCGGCCGCTTCGGCCGCCGCCCAGGTCGGGGCGCCATCGGCGACCGACCAGGTTTCCAGGCCGCCGCCCACCACGACAAAGCCCAGGGTGCCCAGCTTGAGGTCCCCGCCGGCGGCAACACGGCCGCCATTGGCCACGTTGAGGATTCCGAACGGTTCGCCGACCAGGTGGCTGCCCACCGTGACGTCGCCGGTGGCCTCAATGGCCGAACCCGCGCCGCTGACGCGGACCTGCTCATCGACCGCGCCGATCTTGAAGGTCATGGTGTTGGCGCCGCCGGACACCAGCAGCGTGTCGGTACCGATCACCGCACCGTCCAGCACGTCCACGCCGGTGCGGATGTCCAGCTCGCCCTGGTTGGTCCAGCGGCTGCCGGCACCGGTGAGGGTGGCGGTACCGGTAGCGCTGAGCGAGTCGCGGATGCGCGCGGTGTTGGACTGGATCTGGCCGCCGTTCTCCACGAGCAGCTGGGTGCTGGCAATGATCCGGTCGCCGCTCAGCACCGAACCGGCGCCGGTCACTTCAATGCGGCCGGTGCGTGCGGCGGTGCTTGGCAGGCCCTGGTTGTCTTCGGCGGTCACGTTGCCGGTCACGGCCACCAGCGCGCCATCTTCGATGCGCAGCAGGCCGTCGCCGTTGCCCGACACCCGCAGGGTATCGGTGGTGACCGTCGAACCTGCGCCGGTCACCAGAAGCGAGCCGCTGGCCTCCTGTGCTTCACCGATGCTGACCAGCTGCGACGCCAAGGTGCCGCTGTTGCGGACAATGACTTCGCCCTTGCCACTGGCGGCAGCACCGATGAGCACGTCGCGCCCGGCGGTCACGCCACCATTGTTGATGAACAGCGCGCCGGTACCGCCCTCACCGACGCGCAGGTCATTGCCGGTGACCAGCAGCTGGCCGCCACTGGTGACGTTGATGGTGCCCGTGCTGCCGACCTCGGTACCCACGCTCATGCCAAACGAATCGCCGATAGGCGGTGCCTGCAGCGTGGTCTCCACGCGGGCACCATTGCGGATGGTGAGCATGCCACTGCCTTCGCGACCGACCAGAATCTGGCGGGCGGTAAGCAGTGCGTCGGTGCCATCGACCTGGCCGATGCCGCTGGAACCGGCTGCATAGCCGAACGACAGCGTCGAGCCCAGGGTGGCCTTTGCGCCATCGTAAAGACGCAACGCGCCGGTGCCTGCTTCACCCACGCGCACGACGGCGCTGTTGACGGTCAGCGACGAGGTCGGCCCGAAGATCTGCAGTTCGCCATTGCTGCCGGCAAGCGTACCCAGCGAGACCAGGCCGTTGGAGGTGAACGTGCCGCCGTTGCGCAGCTGGACTTCCACCGCGCCGTTCGGGCCGACGCGGAAACCATCGACATAAGCGCGCGGATCGGTGACGGTCTCGCTCGCATCGAAGTCATACACCGCCGCGAAGGCGGTAGGCAGCGAGGCGGCCGACAGGCCTAGCGCAACCAGCATGGCAGCGCTCAGCGGCGAACGCCGGCGGCGGCTGTCGGTCGCGGGAGAGGAGGAAGAGGGGGACGTGGCGAGTTCGGACGCGACCTGCATCAGGCCGGTGGTGCGGTTGAACACCAGGCGATAAATCCTGTTCATGAAACTCCATGGATGGCGACTCAGGGGGAACGCGACGCTGCCGCAGCCTGCGGAGCGCAATGCGCGTCGAGCCTGCCCCGAATGCAATGCATTCGCGACAGCGCTGAACACGTTAACCCTCTGTCGTATATCCACACGTGGGTCGCATCTGACACTCGCGTGGGGATGCACCACGCTTCCGTGTCAGTTTTCTCTGAAAGGTCCACATCGGGGACTTCGGTCACAGATCGATGCCAACAATCGCTTGCGTCCTGCGAACAGAGATCAAAAAAAACCCCGCTTCCGCGGGGTTTTTTCTGATCAGCTCAACTGGCCGTGGCAGTGCTTGTACTTCTTGCCGCTGCCGCAGGGGCATGGATCGTTGCGGCCGACCTTGGGCTCTTCGCGGGTCACCTGGCCGACGACGCCGTTGCGCTGGGCTTCCACGTCCGCTGCCTCTTCATCGGCGCCGTAGCCGCCCACGTTCTGGTGCTGGAACTGCGACTGCAGCAGGCGCGCTTCGGCCTGCTGGCGTTCGGCCGCTTCCAGCGCCGCCACTTCTTCTTCGCTGCGGATGCGCACGCGCGCGAGCAGGGTCACCACTTCGCGCTTGACGTTCTCCAGCATTTCCGAGAACAGCTCGAAGGCTTCCTTCTTGTATTCCTGCTTGGGCTGCTTCTGCGCGTAACCGCGCAGGTAGATGCCCTGGCGCAGGTAATCCATGCGGGCCAGGTGCTCCTTCCAGCTCTGGTCGAGCACGGTGAGCATGACGTGCTTCTCCAGCGCGCGCATGGTCTCTTCGCCGACGCCGGCTTCCTTCTGCTCGAAGTGCTCGTCCACGCGGGCCTGCACCTTGTTGGCGATGGCTTCGGCGTCGAGTTCTTCGTGTTGCTTGACCAGGCCGGTGACGTCCATCTGCACGCCCAGGTCGGAGGCCAGGGTGGCTTCCAGGCCCGGCAGGTCCCACTGTTCGTCGATCGAGTTCGGCGGCACGAAGCGGGCCACGATGTCGTAGATCACATCGCCGCGGATGCCGTCGACGTTGTCCTTCACCGACTCGGCGTCCAGCAGCTCATCGCGCTGGGCGTAGATTACCTTGCGCTGGTCGTTGTTGACGTCGTCGAAGTCCAGCAGGTTCTTGCGGATGTCGAAGTTGTGCGCTTCGACCTTGCGCTGCGCCTTTTCGATCTGGCGGCTGACCAGGCGGTCTTCGATGACGTCGTCTTCCTTCATGCCCATCATGCGCATCGCCTTCTGGACCCAGTCCGAGGCGAAGATGCGCATCAGGTTGTCTTCCAGCGACAGGTAGAAGCGGGACGAACCCGGGTCACCCTGTCGGCCGGAACGGCCGCGCAGCTGGTTGTCGATACGGCGTGATTCGTGGCGTTCGGTGCCCACGATGTGCAGGCCGCCGGCGGCCTTGACCTGGTCGTGGCGGACCTGCCAGTCGGCCTTGACCTTGGCGCGCTGCTCGGCGGTGGCATCTTCGCCCAGCGCGTGCAGCTCCGCTTCGTGAGAACCGCCCAGCACGATGTCGGTACCACGGCCGGCCATGTTGGTGGCGATGGTCACCGCACCGGGCATGCCGGCGTTGGCGATGATGGTCGCTTCGCGGTCATGCTGCTTGGCGTTGAGCACTTCGTGGTGCACGCCGGCCTTGCGCAGGTGCTCGGACAGCATTTCCGAGGTTTCGATCGAGGTGGTGCCCACCAGCACGGGCTGGCCGCGCTTGTTGCATTCCTGGATGTCGGCCAGCACGGCGTTGAACTTGCCGTTGCGGTTGAGGAACACCTGGTCCGGCGAGTCCTTGCGGATGGTCGGGCGGTTGGTCGGGATGACCACCACTTCCAGGCCGTAGATGCTCTGGAATTCGTAGGCTTCGGTGTCGGCCGTACCGGTCATGCCGGACAGCTTCTTGTACATGCGGAACAGGTTCTGGAAGGTGATGCTCGCCAGCGTCTGGTTCTCGCGCTGGACCGGCACGCCTTCCTTCGCTTCCACGGCCTGGTGCAGGCCATCGGACCAGCGGCGGCCGGCCAGGGTGCGGCCGGTGAATTCGTCCACGATCACCACTTCGCCATCACGCACGATGTAATCCACGTCGCGCTGGTAGATGGCATGCGCGCGCAGGGCGGCATTGAGGTGGTGGACCACGGTAAGGTTCTGCGCCGCGTACAGGCCTTCGGTTTCGGCGCTGAGGATGCCGGCTTCGACCAGCAGCTGCTCGGCGTGCTCCATGCCCGCTTCGGACAGGTGCACCTGCTTGCCCTTCTCATCGACCCAGAAATCGCCCTCGCCTTCTTCGGCTTCCTGGCGGATCAGGCTGGGCACCACGCGGTTGACGCGGATGTACAGCTCCGGGGAATCGTCGGCCGGGCCGGAGATGATCAGCGGGGTACGCGCTTCGTCGATCAGGATCGAGTCGACTTCGTCGACGATGGCGTAGTGCAGGCCACGCTGGTAACGGTCGGCCCGCGACAGCGCCATGTTGTCGCGCAGGTAGTCGAAGCCGAACTCATTGTTGGTGCCGTAGGTGATGTCGCTGGCGTAGGCCTCGCGCTTGTCGCTGTGCGGCATGCCCGGGTAGACCACGCCGACGCTCATGCCCAGCCAGTTGTACAGCTTGCCCATCTGCGCCGAGTCGCGGCGGGCCAGGTAGTCGTTCACGGTGACCACGTGGACGCCCTTGCCTTCCAGCGCGTTCAGGTACACCGGCAGCGTCGCCACCAGGGTCTTGCCTTCACCGGTGCGCATTTCGGCGATCTTGCCCAGGTGCAGGACCATGCCGCCGATCAGCTGGACGTCGTAGTGGCGCATGCCGAGCACGCGGCGGCTGGCTTCACGGCAGACCGCGAAGGCTTCCGGGAGCACCTTGTCCAGGGCTTCACCGTCGGCGATGCGCTGCTTGAACTCCGGGGTCTTGGCCTTGAGCTGCTCGTCGGAGAGCTTTTCGATGTCCGGCTCCAACGCATTGATCTTGGCGACGATGCGGTTGAGCTGGCGCAGCTGGCGTTCGTTACGACTGCCAAAGACGCGGGTAAGCAGGCTGTTGATCATTGAAGGAACCGGTTGGAATGAGACGCCCCAACGGCGACGCTCCCTCGGGAGCCGCCCGCCGCAAACGAAACAGGGCGCATCGCGCCCTGTCTATGGCAACACCCATTGTAGCTTGGGACGAGGGCACTTGGTTTCAAGCGCCCGCGATCCGCCAGATGGCGCCCTCAGCCGCGGGAAACCCGCCCGACCGGGGTGTTGCCGCCATCGCCCAGGAACTTGCGCGGGTTGACCACCTGGCCCCGTTCCCAGACCTCGAAGTGCACGTGGGCACCGGTGGAACGCCCCGTGGAACCGGCCTTGGCCACTTCCTGGCCGGCCCGCACCAGGTCGCCCGGCTTCACCGACAGGCGCGAATTGTGCGCGTAGCGGGTCACGTAGCCGTTGCCGTGGTCCACGTCGACCACGTTGCCGTAGCCGCCCTTCACGCCGGCGAAGCTGACCACGCCATCGGCCACGGCCATGACCGGGTCACCGACCTTGGCATGGAAGTCGATGCCCTTGTGGTTGCCGCGACCGCGACCGAACGGGTCGTTGCGACCACCAAAGCTGGAGGTGATGTAGCTGTTGCGGATCGGCATGCGACCCGGCACGGCGTCCTGCTCCAGCTGGTGGTCGAACATCAGCGATTCCATCACCGACAACTGGCGGCCTGAAGCAGCGAAGCGCTGCTCCAGCACCTGTAAGTCGGCGTTGACCGCGCTGACCGGGATGTCCTGGGTCGGGCCAGGCTCGCCTTCACCGAGGCCGGGGGTCTCGTTGAAGTCGAACTCGCCGTCTTCCAGCTTGCCCATCTGGGTGAGCCGTTCGCCCAGCGCATTGAGCCGGGTCGCCTGCGCCTGCAGCTCACCCATGCGGGCGGCCAGGGCGTTGACCTGGGTCTGGGCGTCCTTGCGGGCCTGCGCCAGGTCGCGTTCCTGCTGGGCGACCTTGGCGTGGAGCCGGGAATCGTTGAACATGCTGCCACCCAGACCGGCACCGAAGCCGATCAGGCAGCCCAGCCCGAGTACGCTGCCCAGCAGGGCGCGGGGCCTGTCCTCGAAGTAGAAACGCAAACGCGCCAGCGGCGTCTTGGCCTGTCCTTCACGCGTTTTGATTACGATCTTTTTGAATGCCATCAGTGAGTTTTCATGTCTGAGCCGAAATCCAGTGCCCGTCCTGCGTCAACGCCGAAGCCGGCGCTGGATGCAGTCATGGGTGACAAAGCTGGCAATCCGCTGCGTCGTGCCCTGTGGCTCGATGCGCTGGACCGTCAGTTGCGCCCCCATTTGCCGCCCACCCTCGCCACCCGTTGCCGGTTGGCGAATGTGAACGGCGAACACCTCGTTTTTCTCGTCGAATCCCCTGTCTGGCACGCCAAAGTGCGGCTTGCCGAGGCTCAGTTGATCGACGCGGCCCGGTCCATCGGGCTGAAGGTCACCAAGGTGACCGTCAAAACCGCGGCTGCCGCTCCTCCACGCTCCCCAGCGATCGATAACAGGAATGGCCCCCACGCAGTTTCAGCCGCCACGCACAAAGGGCTACGCGACGCGTTGGCCTGTCTAAAGGACGTGGATTCGACCAGGTCCTGAAGCCATCGGGGCATCCCGCCCCTTCCCTACCGTCGTCACGATCACGTGAATCTGGTTGGGAGCCGGCGGCCATCGTAGCCGTGCTGGGTCGTCGAGTCGTTAGTCTTTTATTAAAAGTTCGTTAAATTCAGCTCGAAACCGGATCGGGTTCACAAAAACGTGACCCAGATACGTACACGGTTCATTGACGTCAACGTCACGCCGCGCACACCGCCGAAAACGACGAACGGCGCCCATGGCGCCGTTCTTTTTCAATAATTTCAACTAGTTATGCGTATGCGGGGACGCTGTAGACGACCGGCACTGCGCTGCTGGGCGCGTCATAGCTCACCCATTCCCAGGCGCTGGCATCGGCCAGCAGGGCCCGCACCAGCTTGTTGTTGAGCGCGTGGCCGGACTTGAAGCCCTCGTAGGCGCCCAGCACCTGGCCGCCGGCCAGATACAGGTCACCGATCGCGTCGAGGATCTTGTGGCGCACGAATTCGTCGGCGTAACGCAGGCCGTCGTCGTTGAGCACGCGGAATTCGTCGAGCACGATGGCGTTGTCCATCGAACCGCCCAGGCCCAGGTTGCGCTCGCGCATGTACTCCAGATCACGCATGAACCCGAAGGTGCGCGCGCGGGAGATTTCCTTGGTGTAGGCGGCGGTGGAGAACTCGATCTCGGCGCGCGACTGCTTGGCCGGGATCATCGGATGGTCGAACTGGATCGTGAAACCGAGCTTGTAGCCTTCATACGGCTCGAAGCGGGCGACCTTGTCGCCTTCGGTGACTTCCACGGTCTTGAGAATGCGGATGAAACGCTTGGGCGCGTCCTGTTCGGCGATGCCCGCCGACTGCAGCAGGAACACGAACGGGCCCGAGGAACCGTCCATGATCGGCAGCTCGGCCGAGGACAGTTCCACGATGATGTTGTCCACACCCAGGCCGGCCAGGGCCGACATCAGGTGTTCGACGGTCTGGATCTTGGCGTCGTTGCAGGTCAGCCCGGTGCACAGGGTTACTTCGGTGACCAGGTCGGCACGGGCCGGCACTTCCACCACAGGGTCCAGGTCCACGCGACGGAACACGATGCCATGGTTGACCGGTGCCGGGCGCAGGGTCATGTAGACCTTGTCACCGCTGTGCAGGCCAACGCCGGTGGCGCGGATCGTGTTCTTGAGGGTGCGTTGCGGAATCATGGGGGCCAGCCGGGGGAAAGCGCGCAGTCAACGCGACAGTGACAAACAAGAATAACACGCACTACCACCGCTCCTTTCTGAACCGGGGGCGGCAGACTGCCGGGCCTATCCTGGCCCGGCAGCAAGGGACATGGAGGCGCTTACCGGGGAGGACAAGACCCCGGCCGCGTTCCTCAGTCCGCCTGGCGGCGCAGGAACGCCGGGATGTCCAGGTAATCGTTGGGCAGCTCAGCCGCAGCCGGACCCGAGGCCGACGGTGCGGACGGGGCCACGGTGTCGGCGCTCGGACGGCGCAGGCCCAGGCCCATGCCGCCGACGGCCTTGGAGACAGCGTCGCCGCCGTTGTCGAAATCACCGAATTCCGGCTGGCCGGTGGTGGCGTTGCGGACCAGCTTGATCGGCGCGCGCTCGCCCGGACGCTGGGACTTGGCGGCCACGGCACGGTTCAGGCCGGTCGCAACCACGGTGACGCGGACTTCGTCCTGCATGTCCGGATCCAGCACGGTACCCACCACCACGGTGGCGTCTTCGGAGGCGAAGCCATCGATGGTACGGCCGATCTCGTCGAACTCGGCCATGGTGAAGTCGGCGCCGGCGGTGATGTTGACCAGGATGCCATTGGCACCGGCCAGGTTCACATCGTCCAGCAGCGGGTTCTGGATGGCGGCTTCGGCGGCGGCCTGGGCGCGGTCATCGCCACGGGCAGTGCCGGTACCCATCATCGCCAGGCCCATTTCGGACATGACGGTGCGCACGTCGGCGAAGTCGACGTTGATCAGGCCCGGGCGCACGATCAGGTCGGCGATGCCCTGCACGGCGCCCTGGAGGACGTCGTTGGCGGCACGGAAGGCCTGGATCATGGTGGCGTTGCGGCCCAGCACGGTGATCAGCTTTTCGTTCGGAATGGTGATCAGCGAGTCGCAGTGCTGGCTCAGTTCCTCGATGCCCTTCAGCGCGACCTGCATGCGGCGGCGGCCTTCGAACGGGAACGGCTTGGTGACCACGGCGACGGTCAGGATGCCCATCTCCTTGGCCAGCTGTGCCACCACCGGTGCAGCGCCGGTGCCGGTGCCACCGCCCATGCCGGCGGTGATGAACACCATGTCCGCACCCTGCAGGGCGTCCATGATGCGCTCGCGGTCTTCCAGCGCGGCCTGGCGGCCCACTTCCGGATTCGCGCCTGCGCCCAGGCCCTTGGTGACGTTGGTACCCAGCTGCAGCTGCAGCTTGGCACCGCAATTCTTGATGGCCTGCGAGTCGGTGTTGGCGGTGATGAATTCCACGCCATCCACGCTGGTGCTGACCATGTGCGCCACGGCGTTGCCGCCGCCGCCGCCCACGCCGATCACCTTGATCACCGCATTGGGTGCCATCTTCTCAATCAGTTCGAAATGCGCCATGTCCGTGTCCTCGTTGTATCCGCTTGTGGTTGGCATGGGCGTGTTGGCGTCCTGCCTTCGCGCTGCATGTTGCCGTTGCGGCTGTGTGGGTTGTGTGTTGCTTTTCTGTTGCGCCGGCGGGGGCCGGTTTGGAACACGCGTTGCCGCGTTGTGGTGCCGCGTCAGAATTCGCCGCGGAACCAGGTTTTCAGTTTGTTGAACATGCTGCCTGCGCGCCCGGTGGGCAGCGACGGGCGGCGCGGGTGTTCGATCTGGCTGCCCATCAGCAGCAGGCCCACGCCGGTGGCATGCACCGGGTTGCCGACCACTTCGCCCAGCCCCGTGACATGCTGCGGAATGCCTACGCGTACCGGCATCTGCAGCATTTCCTCGGCCAGTTCGACCACGCCTTCCATCTTCGAGGCACCGCCGGTGAGCACCATGCCGGCGCGTACCAGTTCCTCGAAGCCGGAACGGCGCAGTTCGGCCTGCACCATCTCGAAGATTTCCTCGTAACGGCCCTGCACTGCCTGCGCCAGCGCGTGGCGCGGCATGCGGCGCGGCGGACGGTCGCCCACGCTGGGCACCTGGATGCTTTCCTCGGCGGTGGCCAGCTGGGCCAGCGCGCACGCGTAGCGCACCTTGATCTGCTCGGCTTCCGGGGTCGGCGTGCGCAGCATGTGCGCGATGTCGTTGGTGACGTGGTCGCCGGCGATCGGCAGCGAGGCGGTGTGGCAGATCGCGCCCTGCACGAACACGGCCAGGTCGGTGGTGCCGGCGCCCATGTCGACCAGCACCACGCCCAGTTCGCGCTCATCGGCGGTCAGCACGGCCACGCTGGAGGCCAGCGAGGACAGGACCAGGTCATCCACCTGCAGGCCGCAGCGCTGCACGCACTTGCTGATGTTGGCCGCGGCCGACTGCGCGCATACCACCAGGTGCGCATGCACCTCCAGGCGCACGCCGGTCATGCCGACCGGGTTGCGGATGCCTTCCTGCGAATCGTCCAGTACATATTCGCGCGGGATCGCGTGCAGGATCTTCTGGTCGGCCGGAATCGCCACGGCCTTGGCCGCATCCAGCACGCGGTCCAGGTCGCCCCAGGTCACCTCACCGTCGCGGATCGGCACGATCCCCGGCGAGTTCTTGCACTGCACATGGTTGCCGGAGATGGAGGCATACACCGAGCGGATCTCGCAGCCGGCCATCAGCTCGGCTTCTTCGACCGCGCGCTGGATCGACTGCACGGTCGATTCGATGTCCACCACCACGCCGCGCTTGAGGCCGCGCGACTCATGCGAACCGATGCCGATCACCTCGATGGGATTGCCCGGCGAGTACTCGCCGACCAGCGCCACCACCTTGGAGGTGCCGATATCGAGCCCGACGATCAGCGATTTGTCACCCTTGCGATTCATGTCCTGTCCTGCGTGCGTTGCGCCACATTGGCCGGCGCGGCCGGGGCCGGGGGAGTACCCCAGCTCAGCGTGAAACCATTGGTATAACGGAGGTCGGCGCGTTCGATCGGCGCCTGCTGGTTGGCCAGCTGCGGCAGCACGCGCACGAAGCGCTGCAGGCGCGAGCGCGCGTCATCGCGGCCGACCACCACTTCGGTGCCGTTGCTCAGCTGCAGCGACCAGCTGCCGCGCGCATCCATGCTGACCCGGGTGACATCCACCCCGGCCGGCGCGAACAGCGCGCGTGCGTCGTTGTACAGCGCCACCACTTCTTCGGTCTGCGTGTCCGGGCCATCCAGGTCGGGCAATGCCAGGTCCTGCAGCTTCTGCGGGGTGGCGAACAGCTTGCCCTGCTCGGACAGCAGCCTGTCCTTGCCCCAGCGCGCGAACGGCTTGTGCTCGACCAGGGTGATTTCCAGCACGTCGGGCCACTGCTTGCGCACCTGCGCGCTTTCCACCCACGGCAGCTTTTCGATGGCGTCCTGCGCGTCCTGCAGCTTTACCGCGAAGAAGCCGGACTTCGCATACGGCAGCACCACCTGCTGCAACTGCTCGGCGGGCACCCGCTTGAATTCACCGTGCACGCGCAGCTTGGCCAACGGCCAGCGTTCGGCACCGACCCAGCCGTTGAGCACCGCCACCACGGGCAGCGCTACCAGCGACAGGGCCAGCAACCAGACGAAGATGCGCAGCACCGCGTTCATGCGTAGGTGGCCTCCGAGGTGCCGAAGCCTTGCGGCAACGTCTGTTCCAGCACGCGCCAGACCAGCTCTTCGAACCCGATGCCGGCCTGGCCAGCCGCCTTGGGCACCAGCGAATGGCTGGTCATGCCCGGCGCGGTGTTCACTTCGAGCAGGTAGAACGCGCCGCTGTTGCGGTCGCGCATCACGTCAACGCGACCCCAGCCACGGCAGCCGGCGGCGCGGAACGCAGCCAGCGCGATCCGGCGGATCTCCGCTTCGTCGTCGCCTTCCAGGCCCGGGCAGAGGTACTGGGTGTCTTCCGCAATGTACTTGGCGTTGTAGTCGTACCACTGGCCCTTGGGCACGATGCGGATCGACGGCAGCGCCTGGTCGCCGAGGATGCCCACGGTGAGTTCGTCGCCGACCACCATCTGCTCCATCAGCAGCTGGCCGTCGTAGCGGGCCGCCAGTGCGACCGCCTCATCCAGGCCAGCCTCGTCGGTGACCCGGCTGATGCCGACGCTGGAGCCTTCGTTGGCCGGCTTGACCACCACCGGCAGGCCGAGTTCGGCTGCCAGCGCATGGACATTGGTGCTGTCCACCTTCCGGTACTGCGGGGTCGGCAGGCCCAGCGACAGCCACACCTGCTTGGTGCGGATCTTGTCCATGCCCAGCGCCGAACCGAGCACGTCCGAACCGGTGTACGGCACGCCGAAGGCTTCCATCAGCCCCTGCACGATGCCGTCCTCACCGCCGCCGTTGTGGCCGTGCAGGATGTTGAAGACGCGGTCGAAGCGCTTTTCCACCAGCGCCAGGGCCAGGGCCGGAATGCCGTCCACCGCGGTGGCGTTGACACCGCGCGCGCGCAGCGCCTCGATCACGTTGCGGCCGGAATCCAGCGACACTTCGCGTTCGCTGGAGGTGCCGCCCAGCAGCACGGCAACGCGGCCGAACACGGCCGGGTCGGTGGTGCGCAGCGGCGGGAAGGTCAGCGTGCTCATGCGGCGGGTGCCTCGTTGAAGCCATCGGTGGCGACCAGGTGGGCAACGTGGCCGATGTCGCCCGCGCCCATCATCAGCAGCAGGTCGCCGTCCTGCAGCACGTCAGGCAGCACGTGCTGCAGTTCGGCCGCCTGGCCGACCACGACCGGTTCGCTGCGGCCGCGCGCGCGGATGGCGCGGGCCAGCGAGCGCGAATCGGCACCGGGAATCGGCGCTTCGCCGGCCGGGTAGACCTCGCTCAGCACCAGGGCGTCCACTTCTGACAGCACCGCGGCGAAGGCGTCGAACTGGTCACGGGTACGGCTGTAGCGGTGCGGCTGGAACGCCACCACCAGGCGCTGCGACGGCCAGCCGCCACGCGCGGCGGCGAACACCGCAGCCAGCTCACGAGGGTGATGGCCGTAGTCGTCGATCACGCGCACCTTGGCACCGGTGCGGGTGGTGACGATGCCCAGGTCGTTGAAGCGGCGACCGATGCCGGCGAAGCTTTCCAGCGCGCGGGCGATCGCATCCGGGGCCACGCCCAGCTGCCAGCCCACCGCAGCGGCGGCCAGCGCGTTGAGCACGTTGTGCGCGCCCGGCAGCGCCAGGGTCACCGGGTAGCTGCTGCCTTCGGGCAGACGCAGGGTGAAGCGCATGCGCGGCCCATCCTGGACCACGTCTTCGGCACGCACGTCCGCATTGCTGCTCATGCCGTAGCTCATGACATGGCGCGGGGTCTGTGCGGCCAGCGCGGCCACTTCCGGGTCGTCGATGCACAGCACCGCCAGCCCATAGAACGGCAGGCGCTGCAGGAATTCGGCAAAGGCGGCCTGCACGCGGGAGAAGTCGTTGCCGTAGTTCTCCAGGTGGTCCGCATCAATGTTGGTGATCACCGACACCAGCGGATTCAGGCGCAGGAAGCTGCCATCGCTTTCGTCGGCTTCGGCCACCAGCCACTGGCCACTGCCAAGCTTGGCGTTGGCACCGGCGGCCAGCAGCTGGCCACCGATCACGAACGTCGGGTCCAGCCCGCCTTCGCTCAGCACCGCCGCGGTCAGGCTGGTGGTGGTGGTCTTCCCGTGCGTGCCGGCCACGGCGATGCCGCGGCGGAAGCGCATCAGTTCGGCCAGCATGGCCGCGCGCGGCATGATCGGAATGCGCTGGCTGCGCGCTTCCATCAGTTCGGGGTTGTCCTCGCGGATCGCGCTGGACACCACCACGCAGTCGGTGCCCAGCACATTGGCGGCCGAATGGCCGCGCATCACGCGCGCGCCCAGCCCTGCCAGGCGACGGGTAGCGGCGTTGTCGGCATTGTCCGAACCGGACACCTCATACCCCAGCGTCAGCATCACTTCGGCGATGCCGCTCATGCCGGTGCCACCGATGCCGACGAAGTGCACGCGCGGGAAGGCGCGCACGAGGTCATTGGTGTCGTGCAGGCGGCGGATCATGCGCGGCCTCGCGTAACGGTGTTCATTTGGATTCCTCGAGAATGATGTCGGCGATGCGCTCGGCGGCATCGACCTTGGCCAGGGCACGCGCGGCGGTTGCCATCTGCATGCGGCGGGCGGAATTTTCGGACAGATCGCGCAGTACGTCCTGCAGGCGCGCGGCCAGCGTTTCGTCCTGCTTCAGCAACACGGCCGCACCACGTTCGACCAGGTACTCCGCGTTGCGGGTCTGGTGATCGTCGACGGCCGCCGCGAACGGCACCAGCACGCTGCCCACGCCGACCGCGCACAGCTCGGCCAGGGTGGACGCGCCGGAGCGGCAGACCACCAGGTCGGCCCAGGCGAACGCTTCGGCCATGTCGGCGATGAACGGCTCGACGCGCGCAGTGACACCGGCATCCTGGTACGCCTGCAGCGCTTCGGCGTGCAGCTTTTCACCGCTCTGGTGGCGCACGTCGACCGCGATGCGACCGGCCAGTGCGGCGAGTGCCTGGGGCACGGCGTTGTTGAGGGCACGCGCACCCTGGCTGCCACCGAGCACCAGCACCCGCAGCGGGCCTTCGCGACCGGCCAGGCGCTGTTCGGGTCCGGCAATGGCGGCAATCTCGGCCCGCACCGGGTTACCGACCGCTTCTTCGCGCTGGGCGAAGCTGCCCGGGAACCCGGTCAGCACGCGGCGTGCGAAACGCGAGAGCACGCGGTTGGTCAGGCCCGGCGCGCGGTTCTGTTCGTGCACCAGCAACGGCAGGCCGTGCAGGCGTGCGGCCAGCCCCCCGGGACCGGAGGCGAAGCCGCCGAAGGCGATCACCGCGCGCGGCTGGCGGTCGCGGATCAGGAAGCCGGCCGAGCGCACGGCGCGCAGCAGGCGGCCAGGCGCGGTCAACAGCGCCAGCTTGCCCTTGCCACGCAGGCCGCTGATCGCCAGCGTGTCGATATGAATGTCGTGCTGCGGCACCAGGCGCGTTTCCATGCCGCCGATGCTGCCCAGCCAGGTCACGGGAATGCCGCGTTCGCGCAGCACCTTGGCCACGGCCAGGCCGGGGAAGATGTGGCCACCGGTACCGCCGGCCATGATCATCACCGGACGCGGGGAATGCTGGGCGTTCATCCCATCCTCCCCAGGGTCGGCTCGATCCGCTGCTGCATGCGGCTGGTCCCACGCGGGGCGCTGTCGCGCTGCGCGGAGGCACGTGCGTTGCTTTCCTGCATGGCTGCGGCCACGGCGCTGGCACGGGCCGGCGCATCGACCGGCGCGGCATCATCCTGTTCTGCCGCGCCCATGCGCACGGCCTGGCGGCGCTCGGCACGGTCCAGTTCGTAGGACACGCGCAGCAGCAGGCCCATCGCCACGCAGGTCATCAGGATGCTCGAACCGCCAGACGAAATCAGTGGCAGGGTCAGGCCCTTGGTCGGCAGGATGCCCAGGTTCACGCCGATCGAGACGAAACTCTGCATGCTCACCCACAGGCCGATGCCGAAGGCGATGTAGCCGGAGAAGTGCCGCTTCATTTCCACGCAGCGCATGCCGATCCAGAACGCGCGGCCGGCCAGCAGCGCGTACAGCGCCACGATCAGGCAGGTGCCGACGAACCCCAGTTCTTCGGCGGTGACCGAGAAGATGAAGTCGGTGTGTGCTTCGGGCAGGTAGTACAGCTTCTGCACCGAATTGCCCAGGCCCACGCCGGTCCACTCGCCACGGCCCACCGCCATCAGCGCGTTGGACAGCTGGTAGCCGTCGCCCTGCTGGTCGGCCCACGGGTCCCAGAACGAGGTGATGCGGCGCATGCGGTAGGGTTCGATGATCGCCAGCGCGCTCATCGCCACCAGGCCGAACACGATCGGCATCGACATGCGCGGCAGGTTCACCCCGCCCAGCACCAGCATGCCGGCGGTGATCGCCAGCAGCAGGGTGGAGGAACCGAAGTCGGGCTGAAGCAGCAGCAGCACCACCAGCGCGCCGGCCACGCCCAGCGGCTTGAGCATCGCCGGCCAGGTCGCGTTGACCTCGTCGCGGAAGCGCACCAGGTAGCTGGACAGCCACACGATGTAGAGCACCTTCACTGCTTCGACGGTCTGGAACTTGGAGAAACCCAGGTTGATCCAGCGGCGGGCGCCGTTGACGCTGCTGCCCAGGCCGGGAATGAACACCACCACCAGCAGCGCGAAGCAGCCCAGCAGCAGCATCTGGTTGTACTGCTCGATGCTCTTGAGCTCGGTGCGCATGGCCAGCCCGGCCAGCACGATGCCCACCGCCAGGAAGATCAGATGGCGGTTGAGGTAGTAGAACGGGCTGCTCATCAGGGCGATCGAGCTCGACGCGACCATCACCACGCCCAGCCCGGTGAGCGTGATGATCGCGCCCAGCAGCCACTTGTCGAAGTGGCCTCCGATGGCTTCAAGGCGGGTTGCCTGGCGCGACAGGTCATTCATCAGCGGACCTTCAACGTGGCCAGGCCGATCAGCACCAGCACCACCGAGATGATCCAGAAGCGCACGATCACGCGCGGCTCCGGCCAGCCCTTGAGTTCGAAGTGGTGGTGGATCGGCGCCATGCGGAACACGCGCTTGCCGGTCAGCTTGAACGAGGCGACCTGGATCATCACCGACAGCGTTTCGATCACGAACACGCCGCCCATGATCACCAGCACCAGTTCCTGGCGGGTGATCACCGCGATGGTACCCAGCACCGCGCCCAGCGCCAGCGCGCCGATGTCGCCCATGAACACCATGGCCGGGTAGGTGTTGAACCACAGGAAGCCCAGGCCCGCGCCGGCGATCGCCGCGCAGATGATCACCAGTTCGCCCGCCCCGGGGATCTGCGGGATCTGCAGGTAGTTGGAGAACACCACGTTGCCCGAGGCATAGGCGAACACGCCCAGCGCGCAGGCCACCAGCACCGTGGGCATGATCGCCAACCCATCCAGGCCGTCGGTCAGGTTGACCGCGTTGGAGAAGCCGACGATCCAGAAGTAGGCAATGGCCACGAAGCTGATGCCCGCCAGCGGCAGCGCCACCGACTTGAACATCGGGATGTAGAAGGTCAGCGCGGCCGGCACGTCGGCGGTGTAGAACAGGAACAGGCCGGCGGCCAGGCCGAAGATCGACTGCAGCAGGTACTTCCAGCGCGACTTCAGGCCGTTCGGGTCGCGGCGCACGATCTTGATCCAGTCGTCGTACCAGCCGATGGCGCCGAAGCACAGCATCACCGCCAGCACCACCCACACGTAGCGGTTGCGCAGGTCGGCCCACAGCAGCACCGACAGGGTGATGGTGAGCAGGATCAGCGAACCGCCCATGGTCGGCGTGCCGGCCTTGGAGAAGTGGGTCTGCGGGCCGTCGGTACGGATCGGCTGGCCGCCCTTGAACTGGGCCAGCTTGCGGATCATCGCCGGGCCCAGCCACAGCGACAGGAACAGCGCGGTAAGCGCGGCCAGGATGCCTCGCAGAGTCAGGTAGCCGAACAGCCCGAACAGGCTCTCCAACTGCTGCAACCATCGGGCCAGTTCAAGCAACATGGGGGGTTTCCTCTCCTCGCGCCAACAGCGCTTTTACAATCTTGTCCATGGCGCTGCCGCGCGAGCCCTTGACCAGGCAGCGCACGCCAGCATGCAGTTCGTCGGCCAGCGCGGCAGCCAGCGCGTCGTGGCTCTGGAAATGACGGCCACCGTCGCCGAACGCCTGCGATGCCGCCGCGCTCAGCGTGCCCAGCGTGTACAGCCGCTTCAGGCCGGCATCGCGGGCACGGCGCCCGGCCTGCGCATGCAGTGCCTCGCCATCCGGGCCGAGTTCGCGCATGTCACCCAGCACCAGCCAGGCCTCGTCCTTCGACGCGGCCAGCGCATCGATGGCAGCGGCCAGCGAACCGGGGTTGGCGTTGTAGCTGTCATCGATCAGCACGGCGCCATTGGGCAGCCGGTGCGCGATCTGGCGGCCGGGTACCGGTTCGGCGCGGGCCAGGCCGGCAGCAATCGAATCCAGGCCGATACCCGCCGCCAGCGCCAGCGATGCGGCGGCCAGGGCGTTGCTGACGTTGTGGCGGCCCGGCAGCGCCAAGGCGATATCCACGCTGCCGGCCGGGCTGACCAGTAGGAACCGGCTGCCGTCTGCGGTCGCGCGGATGTCCTGGGCGGTCACGTCTGCGCTGTGGTCCAGGCCATAACGCAGCACGCGGCTGCGCGGCGGCTGGCCGACGATGTGCTGTTCAAACCAGATGCCGAAGGCGTCATCGGCATTGATCACCGCTACGCCATCGGCCGGCAGTGCGGCGTAGATGGCGCCCTTGGTGCTGGCCACGCCCTGCAGGCTGCCCATCCGCTCCAGGTGGGCCGGGGCGATGTTGTTGACCAGCGCGTACTGCGGGCGCGCGATGTCGGTGAGGTAGGCGATGTCACCCGGCTTGCCGGCGCCCATCTCGTAGATGGCGTAATCGGCATCTTCCGGCGCATCGATCACCGCCAGCGGCAGGCCGATCTCGTTGTTGCGGTTGCCGGGGTTGGCATACACCACCGCGCGCTGCTCGCGCGCGACCTGCTGCAGGATCGCCAGCAGCAGGTTCTTGACGCTGGTCTTGCCGTTGCTGCCGGTGATGGCGAACACGCGTGCGGCGCGGTCGCGCTGCATGCCGGCCGCGATCCGGCCAAGCGCATGCTCGCTGTCGCCGACCACGATCTGCGGCACGGCCACGTCGAGCAGGCGTTCGACCAGCATCGCGCTGGCGCCACGGGCGACCGCGTCGGCAGCGAAATCATGGCCGTCGAAGCGCTCGCCACGCAGTGCCACGTACAGGCTGCCCGGCGCCAACGTGCGGGTGTCGTTGCTGATGGCGTCGATGGCGGTGTCATCGCCATGGATGTCACCCCCGGCCCAATGGGCGATCAGCGAGAGCGGCGTGCGCTTCACAGGATGGCCTCCTTGGCGCTGAGCGCGGCAGCGGCCACCAGGGTGTCGTCGAAGTCGTGCTTGACCCCGCGCACTTCCTGATAGGGCTCATGGCCCTTGCCGGCCAGCAGCACGATGTCGCCAGGGCCGGCCAGCTTCACCGCCAGGCCGATCGCGCGCGCGCGGTTGCGCTGCACGGTGACCGCGTCGGGGGCAGTGAAACCAGCCAGGATGTCGGCGACGATGGCGTCACCATCCTCGCCGCGCGGATTGTCGTCGGTGACGATCACCTGCTGGGCCAGGCGTTCGGCGATGGCCGCCATCTGCGGGCGCTTGCCCGCGTCGCGTTCGCCGCCGCAGCCGAACACGCAGAACAGCCTGCCCTGCAGGTGGCCCTGCAGGCTCTGCAGGGCCTGCTCCAATGCATCGGGGGTATGCGCGTAATCGACCACCACGGTCGGCAGGCCGCGTTCGCCGCCGAGGCGGTTCATGCGCCCGGCGATCGGCTGCAGCTGCGACACCAGCGCGGCGATCGCCTCGGGGGCATGGCCCAGCGCATGCAGCACACCGGCCACGGCCAGCAGGTTGTCCACGTTGAAGCGGCCCAGCAGCGGCGACTGCACCGGGTGGCGTGCACCGTCGACCACCAGGTCGAAGGCGATGCCACGGCCATCGAGCTTGAGCGAGTCGGCGCGCAGCGTGGCCTGCTGCGCACCGCGCGAGCTGACCCCGATCCGGGCGACGCCGGCATCGACCGTGCGCAGCAGTTCGCTGCCGAAGCTGTCATCCAGGTTCACCACCGCGGCCTTCAGGCCGGCACGGTGGAACAGCTTGGCCTTGGCCGCGCCGTACTGCGCCATGTCGCCGTGGTAATCGAGATGGTCGCGGGTGAGGTTGGTGAACACCGCCACGTCGTAGTGCACGGCATCCACGCGGCCCTGGTCGAGCGCATGCGAGCTCACTTCCATGGCCACCGCCCTGGCGCCCTGGTCACGCAGCTGCGCCAGCACTTCATGCATCTGCAGCACCAGCGGCGTGGTGAAGCCGGTCGGCACCACATCGCCGTACAGACCCACGCCCAAGGTGCCGATGCTGCCACTGGCGGTGCCGAGCAGGTGCCAGGCCTGGGCCAGCAGCTGCACGGTGGAGGTTTTTCCGTTGGTGCCGGTCACGCCGACCATAGTCATCGCGCGCGAGGGCTGGCCATGGAACTGGTCGGCCATGGCGCCCATGCGCGTGCGCAGGCCCGGCACGGCAATGGCATCGGCCGGTGCCGGCAGCTCCGCCGGGGCCGGCGGTTCGAACAGGATCGCGGCCGCACCGGCGGCGCGGGCCTGGTCGACAAAGCCCAGCCCGTGCGCGCCGAAGCCGGCGATCGCGACAAAGGCATTGCCGGGGCGCACCGCGCGGCTGTCCAGCACCAGGCCGGTGATGGACGGGTCGTGGCTCAGCACCACATCGGGAAGCAACTGCGAAAGCAACATCATCTGGCTCATTGCGTGCCTCCCTGCGCGGGCGGCAACGTGGCGTGCGCGCTGGGCAGCGCGGCATCGAATTCAGCGGCGGCGTCCGGGGCAACGACCGCCTCGGCCGGCGGCGGGGTCGGCAGCGAGGAGGCGGCGTGGCCCATCTTTCCGGACTGCTGGGCCGCCAGCCAGGAATCGATGTCGTCCGGCGGCACGTCCATCAGGCGCAGCGCGCCTTCCATGACGTTGTGGAACACCGGCGCGGACACCAGGCCGCCGTAGTACTTGCCGGCCTGCGGGTCGTTGATGACGATCACCGTGGCAAAGCGGGGGTTGCTGGCCGGCACCACGCCGGCGAACAGCGCGTTGTAGTGGCCACGCTCGTAGCCGCCGGGGCCGGCCTTGCGTGCGGTACCGGTCTTGCCGGCCACGTGGTAGCCCAGCACCGCCGCCTGCTTGGCGCCGCCCTGGGTGACGACCGTTTCCATCATCGCCACGACCTCTTTGGCGATGTTCTCGTCGATGACCTGCTTGCCTTCGTTGCGCTGGCCCTTGACGAAGGTCGGCGCGATCAGCTTGCCGCCGTTGCCCAGCGCCGAGTACGCCGTGGCGATCTGCAGCGGGGTGACATTCAGGCCATAGCCGTAGGACATGGTGGTCTTGGACGAACCGCTCCAGCGCGCCGGGCGCGGCAGCACGCCCGCCGATTCGCCGGGGAAACCGCTGTGCGGGGCACTGCCATAGCCGAAGCTGTGGACGTGGTCATAGAACACCTGGTCGGGCATCTTGGCCGCGATCTTGGCCGCGCCGATGTTCGAGCTGCGGGTGATCACGCCGGTGACGTTGAGCACGCCGTTGTTCCGCGGCACGTCCTTGATGGTGTAGCGGCCGATCGCCATGTAGCCCGGGTTGGTGTCGACCGTGGTGTCCTTGGTCACCACGCCGGACTGCAGCGCCGAGGCGATGGTCAGCGGCTTCATGGTCGAACCCGGCTCGACCAGGTCGGTCACGGCGCGGTTGCGGCGGGTGTCCGGCGCCGCGCCGCCCACCGCATTGGGGTTGTAGGTCGGCAGGTTGACCATGGCCAGCACTTCGCCGGTGGCCACGTCCATGATCACCATCGAACCGCCCGCGGCCTTGTTCTCGATCAGCGCGTTGCGCAGTTCCTTGAACGCCAGGAACTGGATCCGGCGGTCGATGCTCAGGGTCAGGTCCTTGCCCGGCTCGGCGGCGCGCAGCAGGTCGCTTTCGACGGTCTCGCCCTTGCGGTTGCGGATCACCCGCTTGGCGCCGGCCTTGCCGCGCAGCCATTCGTCGAAGGCCAGCTCCAGCCCTTCCTGGCCGCGGTCGTCGATGTTGGTGAAGCCGAGCACGTGCGCCATCGCCTCACCCTGCGGGTAGAAGCGGCGGAACTCGCGCTGCGAGGCCACGCCCGGGATCTTCAGGGCAACCACCTTCTCGGCGTCGTCGGGATTGATCCGGCGGCGCAGGTACATGAATTCCTTGTCCGCCTTCTGGCTCAGCTTCGAGGTCAGCTCGTCCAGCGGCATGCCCAGCGCGGTGGCCAGTTCCGGAATGCGGTCGGGCGAGCGCATCAGCTCCTGCGGGTTGACCCAGATCGAGGCAACCGGGGTGGACACCGCCACCGGTTCGCCGTTGCGGTCGGTGATCATGCCGCGCGAGGTGTTGATGGGCAGCTCGCGCAGGTAGCGGGCTTCGCCCTGGCGCTGGTAGAAATCGCTGTTGATGATCTGCACGTAGGCGGCGCGGCCGACCAGCGACACCGAGCACAGGCCCAGCGCCAGGCCGACCCACTTCAGGCGCTGGCGCAGGTTGAAGGCGTTGCGGGTGCGGTTGCGGCCGGTCTTGTTCATGGCCGTACCACCACGACGTCGGCCGCTTCGGGGAACTTCATGCCCAGCCGCTCGCGGGCCACGCGGTCAACCCGGGTGGCTTCGGCCAGGGTTGCCTGTTCCAGCTGCAGGCGGCCGAATTCAATGTTCAGTTCGTCGCGGGCGCGCTCCACGCGCGACAGCTCCACGAAGGTCTGTCGGTGGCGGTGGCGCATGAACACCACCCCGATCGCCGAGGCGATGGTGCAGGCCAGCAGCACGACCAGCAGCAGGCGGCTCATCACGCCACCCCGCGCTTTTCGGCCACGCGCAGCACGGCGCTGCGCGAGCGCGGGTTGACCGCCAGCTCGTCGTCTTCGGCCTTGATGGCGCCGCCGATCAGATCCAGCGTCGGTACGAACGCCGCCAGCTCGGGCAACCGGCGATTGGTCGGCGGGGCCTTGGCGTGGCGGTTCATGAACTGCTTGACGATGCGGTCTTCCAGCGAATGGAAGCTGATCACCGCCAGCCGGCCACCCGGCTTGAGGCGCGCCATCGCCGCGTCCAGGCCGGCTTCAAGGTCGGCCAGTTCGCGGTTGATGTGGATGCGGATGGCCTGGAAGCTGCGCGTGGCCGGGTGGATCTTGTCCTTGCCGCGCGGCATCACCGAAGCGATCAGTTCGGCCAGTTCGGCGGTGCGGGTGAACGGCTGCTTGTCGCGGCGGGCGATGATCGCGCGGGCGATGCGGCGCCCCTGGCGTTCTTCGCCATAGGTCCACAGCACATCCATCAGCTCGCGCTCTTCCACACGGTTGAGCCACTGCGCCGCGCTTTCGCCGCTGTCCGGGTCCATGCGCATGTCCAGCGGGCCGTCCTTGCCGAAGCTGAAACCGCGCTCGGCCACGTCCAGCTGCGGCGAGGACACGCCAAGGTCGAACAGCACCCCGTCCAGGCTGTCGGCGGTTGCGTTCCAGTGCAGCAGGTCGGCGAAACTGCCACGGAAGATCGAGACGCGCGGGTCCGGCGCGAAATCACGCTCGGCTACCGCGATTGCCTCCGGATCCTTGTCCATGACCAGCAGCCGGCCTCCAGGACCGAGTTGCTCGAGCACGCCGCGGGCGTGACCGCCACGACCAAACGTGCCATCGAGATACGTTCCGTTTTCGATCACCCTCAGGCCGTCCAGGACCTGCGTGTACAGCACCGGCAGATGGCCCGCCGGCGACTGCGACACCGGAAGGTGACCGGCCTGCGCGCCTCCGCGCACCCGGGCACCCCGGGTCACAACTTCAGGTCGAGCAACCCATCGCCCAGATCCTCGTCAGACAACGTCTGCTGGATCAGTGCGCGATGAGCCTGCTCGCTCCACAATTCGAATTTGTCGCCCATGCCGAGCAACACCGCCTTCTTTTCAATGCCAACAGCGTTGCGGTGGCTTGCCGGGATACTGATGCGGCCGTTGCCATCCAGCTCCAGATGCGCGGCCGAACCGACCAGCTTCTGTTGCAGCAGGCGCACGACGCGCTGTGTGTTGGGTTTGGCCATGACGTCGTCGCGGACCCGTTCCCACTCCTGCTCGGCATACAGCCACAGGCAGCCGGACTCGAAGGGGTTGTAGGTCAGGACCAGGCGGTTGTTGCTCACACGCGCGACGAGGTCGCGATGCGCGGTGGGAACCGCCATGCGTCCTTTATCGTCAACCGTGATGGCCGTCTCGCCCTGAAACACGACGCGTACACCTTTCCTTCGCCTGGATGAAACATTGAACCACGAAAAACCACAAAAAACCCGGTTTCCCCTCTGTTGCCCACCTTAGCAGTGCCGATTGGGTTGTCAACAGTTTTGCGAAGGGGAAATCACCTTGGACATCAAGGGCTTGCAGCAATGTTTAGAGACTTGTTCAAGGCTTATCCACAAGTTGCTGTTTCGTCTCATTTTTTGAGATTGGGGCGAAGTTCAGGGGTGTGGAGGTGGCGTGAAACATCCCCGCGCATTCATCCGCCCCCATGTCCCAAGCGACCCGTTGCTGCGCAAAACCGGCACAATGCCGGGCATGTGTCTGCTTGCCTTGGCCTGGAAGGTCCACCCCCGCTGGCAGTTGCTGATGGCCGGCAACCGCGATGAATTCCATGCACGCCCCACCGCCGGGTTGGCGGCGTGGCCCGCACCGGACCTGGGCGTGCTGGCCGGGCGCGACCTGCGTTCGGGCGGCACCTGGGCCGGCGTTGGCCTGGATGGCCGGATGGCGGTGGTGACCAACGTGCGCGACCCGCTGGCCCGGCAGACCGGCCCGTCACGCGGTGCACTCGTAGCGGACTACCTGCGCGGGACCGGCTCTGCGGCCGCCTTTGCCGACGCGCTGGCCGACAACGCCCCGGCCTTTGCTCCGTTCAACCTGCTGCTGGCCGATCGGGACAGCTGCCAGTTCCTGGGCAACCACCCGCTGCTGCGGCAGACCCTGGCGCCGGGTATCCACGGCATGTCCAACGGCCCGCTGGACGCGCCATGGCCCAAGACCCTGGCCTTGAATGCCGCCCTGCAGGACTGGGTGGACGCCGGCCGCGAGGACCTGGCGCCGCTGTGGGCGGCACTGGCCGACGAGAACCGCGCCGACGACGCCCGACTGCCCGACACCGGCATTGGCCTGGAGCGGGAGCGCTGGCTGTCGGCCGCCTTCATCCGCAGCCCGGAGTACGGCACCCGGGCCAGCACCGTGATCGCACTGGATGCGCAGGGCCAGGGCTTCATCCGCGAGCGTCGGTTCGACCCGTCGGGCGCGTGCGTGGGGGAAACCGCGCTCACGGTCGGCCCGCCCGGGCCGCTGCCCCGCCCCGCTGCAGGGTGAATGAAGCGGGGCACGGCCCGGATCGATCCGGCCCGCTCGTCGCTCTTGTCTGGTACCGGCGCAGTTGGCGCCTCCAGCCGAGACCCTTGATGAATCGACGAATTAGCGTTTTCCTGGCCACCCATGTGCTGACCCTGGCAGCAGGCTTCGGCAGCGGGGTATACCTGTTGCCCATCCTTACCGCACCGGATGGGCCCAGCGCGTCCAGCGTTGCCGAGGCGATGGCCAACAGCACCCATGAAGCCCGCTTCCGCCGCGACCTCAAGGGCAGTGACGCGGTGCATTGGGCCGACGGCAAGGTCAGCGTGAGCCACAGCCAGATCGCCTTCGATGGCCGCATGGGCCCCGGCCCGGATTACAAGGTGTACCTGTCGCGCGAATACGTCGACACCCGCGGCGATTTCCTGCGGATCAAGCAGGACGCCACGCTGATCGGTGACGTAAAGACCTTCAACCGCTTCCTGTTGGACGTGCCCGACCACGTGGACATCGACGACTACACCACCGTGGTGGTGTGGTGCGAAGCGTTCAGCCAGTTCATCTCGGCGGCCCAGTATCGGATGGGCCCGCAAGCCTGACGAACGAGGAGCCCCCCTTAGCTGAGGGGGCTTCTTCGCCGTCGGCGGAAAAAGCGGCAGAGCCGGCCGATAAGCCGGGTTTTGTCGTGGACAGTCATTCTTCTAGGCGCCACGTCACCGTGGCGCTCAAGCAACCTACCCGGTCCCGACGCGGGCCGCGCCATGAGGACCCTATTTGGTCTTGCTCCAGGTGGGGTTTGCCGTGCCGGTCTGTTGCCAGACTCGCGGTGCGCTCTTACCGCACCATTTCACCCTTACCGGCTCCCCGAAGGGAACGTAGGCGGTATCTTTCTGTTGCACTTTCCGTCGGCTCGCGCCGCCCAGGCGTTACCTGGCACCTTGCCCTGCGGAGCCCGGACTTTCCTCGGCATTCCCGAAGGAATGACGCGACTGTCTGGCCGGCTCTGCCGTGGGTAGTCTACCACCGTAACGGATGCTGGCCCCTGGTTGATTGATACCGATCCCAATGGGCCCGTATCAATTCGTAGCGCCGGCCGTTGGCCGGCTGCTCTTCGTGCCGGCGTCATGAACCCTGACCGGCGGCTTCGGAACCTTTGAACGCCGGGGCGTTGGCCGCAGTTGTTGCGTTACCGTCTCCGGGCGCTTGAGCCGCGCTGCGCGCGGTGTCCGGCCAACGGCCGGGGCTACGACGTGTTACGTAACGTCCGCAGGTCGGGATCAATCAGCCAGCCGCCCGGAAATTTCCACGAATCCATTGCGATGCCGTTTACGAGCCGTACAACGCTTTTCGCGGGGCGCCGGTGAGTTCGGCGGCGAGTTTGGCGGCTGTCGAGGGTGGCAGGTGTTCGCTGAGCTTGGCGTACAGGCGGCGGCCCTGCGCGAGCTGGGCTTCTTCGTCGTTGGCCGCGCCCTGCACCATCACCACGAATTCGCCTTTGCGCTGGTTGTCGTCGGCTTCGACCTGCTGCAGCAGGCTGGCCAGGTCGCCGTCGAGCACAGTCTCGAACAGCTTGGTCAGCTCGCGCGCCAGCACTGCGGGCCGTGTTGGGCCGAATGCGGCCACCATGTCTGCGAGCGACTCCGCGATGCGGTGTGAGGATTCGTAGAACACCAGCGTGCGGGTTTCCCCCGCCAGCGCCTGCAGGCGTTCGCGTCGGCCGGACCCCTTGGCCGGCAGGAAGCCTTCGAAGGTGAAGCGGTCGCTGGGCAGCCCGGCCACGCTGAGCGCGGCAATGGCCGCACAGGCGCCGGGAACCGGGCTGACCCGGATGCCGGCTTCGCGCGCGGCACGGACCAGCCGGTAGCCGGGATCGCTGACCAGCGGCGTCCCGGCATCACTGACCAGCGCCAGCGATTCGCCCGCCTGCAGCCGCGCCACGATGCGCTGGGCCAGCACCTCTTCATTGTGGTCGTGCAGCGCCACCAGCGGCTGCTGGATGCCGAAGTGGGCCAGCAGCTGGCCGCTGCGGCGGGTGTCCTCGGCGCAGATCGCGGCCACCGAACGCAGCACCTCCTGCGCCCGCGGCGTCAGGTCGGACAGGTTGCCGATCGGGGTGGCAACGACATACAGCGTGGGGACAGCACTCATCGCAACGGCACTCACAGGTCAAGGGTAGAATCCTAACGTGTACGAGCCACCCTCGAATGGACCTGATGATGAACAAGCCCGCCGCACGCATCTCCGCCCTGTCGTTGTCGCTGCTGCTGCTTGCCGGCTGCGCCACGACCAGCCTGACCAGCGCCCCGGAATCGCCGGCGCAGAGCCAGGCCCTGGCGCTGATCGACCAGGGCAAGCCGCGTGACGCCGCCGTACAGCTGGAAGCGCTGGCCAACACCCTGCGCGGCAACGCCCGCGGCGCCGCGCTGGCCGATGCGGCCTTTGCCTGGCGCGAGGCCGGCGACAACGCCCGCGCGCGCAGCCTGCTGGCCCAGGTCACCGCGCGCCAGCTCAGCGGCGCCAGCCTGCAGCGCTTCCAGCTGACCAGCGCCGAGCTGGCCCTGGCCGACAAGCAGCCGGCACAGGCACTGGCGTTCCTGAACGAATCCTCCGACACCGTCTCCGCGCCGCTGCGCACGCGCTGGCAGCTGGCCCGCGCCAACGCGCTGCAGGCCACCGGCGATGCGATGGGTGCGGCCACCGAACGCGCCCGGGCGCACGCCGCGCTGACCGGCCAGGCACGCACCGACAACCAGCAGGCCATTGCCGGTCTGCTCGGCACGCTGGACGATGCCACCCTGCGTGCCCGCGCGGCCGCGCTGCCAGCCAACGAGCCGCTGTACAACTTCGCCGGCCGCGCCCTGATCGCACGTGGGCTGCCGCTGCCGCGCCCGTTCGACCGTGATGGCGTGGCCCAGTTCGACACCAGCAAGCGTCCGCCGGCGATGAGCGATGGCTACCGCCCGCCGGTGAAGATGGCCGTGCTGCTGCCGCTCAGCGGCCGCCTGGCCACCGCCGCCCAGCCCGTGCGCGATGGCCTGCTCAGCGGCTACTACGGTGAAAGCCGGCAGCGCCCGGATATCCAGTTCATCGATACCGCCGGTACCCCGGCCGGCGCCGTGGCCGCGTATGACAAGGCCGTCGTTGCCGGCGTGGACTTCATCGTCGGGCCGCTGGGCCGCGATGAAGTGGACGCCGTGTTCGGCCGTACCGAACTGCCGGTGCCGGTGCTGGCGCTGAACCGCGGCAAGAGCAGTCCGCCCGCCGGCAGCGCCGGTTTTTCGCTGGCACCGGAAGACGACGGCATCATCGCCGCCGAGTACCTGCGCAGCCGCGAACGCAGCAAGGTGCTGGTGCTCCACAGCAATGACGACAACGGCCGCCGTACCGCCGCCGCCTTCCGCGAGCGCTTCACCCAGCGCGGCGGCCAGGTGCTGGCGACCGTGGGTGTAAGCGACACCGTGGGCGACATCGGCGCGCAGGTGCGTGCCGCCGGCGCGGTGGACGGCGTGCTGCTGGCGGTGAAGGCACCGCAGGCGCGCGCGCTGGCGCCGCAGCTGGCGTTGGCCGGCGTGGGCGGCGCCACCCGCGTGGGCACCTCGCAGCTGACCCTGGGCACCGGCAAGCCGGAAGAAGACATGGCGCTGGACGGCATCGTCTACCCGAACGAAGCCTGGAACGTGCGCGGCGTGGCCGGCCTGCCCTCAGCCGCGACCGCCGGGCAGATCCTGCCGACCGCGCGCGGCGCGGCCGGTCGCCTGTTCGCGTTCGGTTTCGACGCCTGGAAGATCAGCGCCTACCTGGACAAGGTCGCTACCGAGGGCGGCCTGGCCGGTGCCACCGGCACCCTGTTCCTGGACAGCAACGGCAACGTGCTGCGGGTGCCGGCGTGGTCGACCTTCAGCGGCGGCCGGCCGATGCCGGTGAGCAACAACTAAGGCCATGCCCAGCCAGCGGGCGCAGCGCGGGGCGGCGGTGGAAACCGCCGCGCTGGCGCACCTGCGGCGTGCCGGGCTTGCTCCGGTTGCGCGCAACGTCCGCTACAAGGGCGGTGAGCTGGACCTGGTGATGCGCGATGGCGACACCACCGTGTTCGTGGAAGTGCGCTATCGCGCCACCGCCGATTTTGGGGGTGGCGCGGCCTCGGTGGACCTGCGCAAGCGACGTAAACTGGTGTTGGCCGCACAGCTGTTCCTGCAGTCGCATCCCACGCTGGCACAAGGACCCTGCCGTTTCGACGTGATTGATGCCAGTGGCGACCCACCCCGCCTGGACTGGTTGCGCGACGCCTTCCGACTGGAAGACTGCGGTTTCGATCGATGACTATGAGGGCCGCCCAACGGGCGGCGCTACCGGATGGCTGCAATGACGACGACCCTGCCTGCTGAATTTTCCGCCACCCTGCAGGCGCTGCTCGGTGAGGATGGCTGGCGCACCGATGCCACCACGCTGGCTGCACATGCACAGGACAACTCCTGGCGGCATGCGCTGCCCAACGGCGTGGCGCTGCCGTGCGACCGCGAGCAGGTGCAGCAGATCGTGCGCGCGTGCCGCGCACACGGGGTGCCGGTGGTGGCGCGCGGCGCCGGTACCGGCACCACCGGTGCGGCCGTACCGGTCAACGGCAGCATCGTCCTGTCGTTCGCGCGCATGGGCCGCATCCTCGACATCCAGCCGGGCAACCGCTGCGCGGTGGTGGAACCGGGCGTGCTCAACGGCGACCTGCAGCACGCCCTGGTCGAGCACGGGCTGTTCTGGGCACCGGATCCATCCAGCGCCGATATCTGCAGCATCGGTGGCAACCTGGCCTGCAACGCGGGCGGCCCACGCGCGGTGAAGTACGGTACCAGCCGCGACAACGTGCTTGGGCTCGTTGCGGTCACCGGCGCCGGTGAACTGATCCAGTGTGGCGGCGCCTATACCAAGGACGCCACCGGCTACGACCTGACCCACCTGCTGGTGGGCAGCGAAGGCACCCTGGCGCTGATCGTGGAAGCCACCTTGAAGCTGACCCCGTTGCCGGTGGCCCAGGCCGGGCTGCGGGTGCTGTACCGCGACGCGGACGCGGCGGCGGCGGCGGTGTCGCGGCTGATGGCGCAGCCGGTGGTGCCGACCCGGCTGGAGTTCATGGATGCGCGCAGCCTGCAGCTGCTGCGCCGCAATGGCGCCGAGGTGCCGGAGGCCGGCGCGATGCTGTTGGTCGAAGCCGATGGAGACCACGACACCCTGCCCTACCTGCTGCAGGCCTTGGCCACGGCCGCCGAAGGCGACGGCATGCTGGCGCTGGATGTGGCACTGGAAGGCAGCGCGCGCGAGAAGCTGTGGGCCGCGCGCAAAGCACTGTCACCCGCACTGCGCAGCATCGCGCCGGGCAAGATCAACGAAGACGTGGTGGTGCCGGTGTCGCGCATTCCGGACCTGGTGGCCGGTGTGCAGGCACTGGCGCAGCAGTACACGCTGACCATCGTCACCTTCGGCCATGCCGGCAATGGCAACCTGCACGTGAACATCCTGTACCACCCCGACGACGCGGACGAGAACGCGCGTGCGCAGGCGGCGTTGCCGAGGATCTTCGAACTCACCTTGGCGCTGGGCGGCACGCTGTCGGGTGAGCATGGCATCGGATTGGCCAAACGCGACTTCATGACGCAGGCATTTACGCCGGCTACGTTGGCGGCGATGCGCGCGATCAAGCACGCACTCGACCCGGACGACATCCTCAATCCGGGCAAGGTGCTGCCGCCGCTGTAACCGACGACGTTTTCGCCGCGTCGTCGCAAAGGGCGGAGCGCGTCACGCGCAACGTGTGATGCTTTGCAATTCCTTGCATGGGCCACGCGCGCATCGCTGCGCATTCTTGTCGCCCCCTGGACACCCGGCCTGCCTGCGCAGCAGCGTGCTGCGCGACCGGCCTGCCTGCATCCCAACGCCGTGCCGATGGTCGGGTGTCCCTCTGCCCTCCGACCAGACCGCCCGACGATGATGCCAAACCACTCCTCCTCCGCCCGTGTTTCGATGCGCCCGCTCGCGTCCTGCCTGATGCTGGCCCTGCTGATGCTTCCACCGGGCGATGCCGGCGCACGCGAACTCGACGGCGAAGCGCACGAAGTCACGCAGGGCGATCCCCAGGAATGGTGGCTGCTGACCAACGGCGCGGACCTTCTGGTCAATGGAGGCCGCACGTACAGCATCAGCGCACGGGACGGCAGCCTGGTCACGCTGATGAATGCACAGGTCGAACGCGAGCATTCCAACGCGGAAGCCATCGAACTGCGCGGTGGCTCCGCGCTGCTGTCCAGCTACTCGCGCATCGAGCACGGTGGCATCCGCTCATGGACCAGCTCCTCGGTATACCTCCACTACAGCCGGGTCACTATTGGCGAGGAGGCCCCCGAGTCCGTCCCGACGGTCGGCATCATGATGATCGACAGCACCACCGACGCCCGGGTGACGCTGGATGCCTCGACCCTCCACGTGGTGGACAGGCCGGATCACCCGCATTACGCCACGGGCATCGGCATTCGCCACGGCGCGGGCGTAGTGGAACTGCTGAACGGCTCGCACATCGATGCGGGCAACGTCGGGGTGATGCTTCACGACAGCCGTGGCGACGGCCGCTTGATCGTCGAGGAGTCGACGATCCTTTCCCGCCGCGGTGCGGCGATCGAGGTCCTGGATGCCAATCACACCTATGACGTGCGCATTGCCAACGACGCCCGCCTCACCGGTGGCGACGGTCATCTGCTGCGCGTGCGCAACTCGACCGACGCCGCAGGTGGCGGCCAACCGCATGTCAACGTGGTGGTCGACAACGCACGCCTGCAGGGTGACATCACCCTCGATGACAGTGCCGCCGGCGGGCGTATCGACCTGCTGCTGGAGAACAACGCGCGCATCGAGGGCCGCCTGTCCAACGTGACCTCGGCGGGAATCGGCAGCGGCAGCAGCTGGCTGCTGACCGGCGACAGCAGCGTCGGCCACCTGCAGCTGGACGTTGCCGGCACGGTTGCGCTGGGCAGTGGCGCCGCATTCAACACGCTGAGCGTGGACAACTTCGTGGGCAACGGCGGCACCCTGGCCTTCAACACCGTGCTCGGGGACGACGCCTCGAGCACGGACCGACTGGTCATCAGCGGCAACGCCAACGGCCAGGCCAACGTGCGCGTGCTCAACGTTGGCGGCGCCGGCGCGAAGACCGACCGTGGCATCGCGCTGATCAGCATCGTCGGCGAATCCAACGCGCAGTTCGACCTGGTCGGGCGTGCCGTCGGCGGCCAGTACGAGTATTTCCTGGTCAAGGGCATCGACGGCAGCTGGTACCTGCGCTCGGAGGGCGGCCCCACGCCGGATCCGTGCGACGTTGATCCCAGCCTGCCGCAGTGCGAGCCGATTGATCCGATTGATCCGGTCGACCCCGTTGATCCGGTGGACCCGGTGGACCCAATTGATCCGGTCGATCCCGATGAGCCCGCGGATCCCGTCGATCCCGGACAGCCGGCTCCCGTGCTTCGCCCCGAAACCGGCGCCTACCTGGCCAACCAGTTCGCGCTCCACCACCTGCTGCGCCACAGTGCGCGCGAGCGCACCGCGCAGCACGCGTCTACCCGTGGGAACGTGCGCGCGTGGGCGACGCTGGATGGAACCCATACCCGCCTGGGCGCGGTCAAGGACCAGCTTGCCCTTGATGTAGACCGCTCGCGCCTGCTGGTCGGCACCGACATCGGCGCGTTTGCTGCCGACCGAGGCCGCGTGGGCGTGATGCTCGCGGCCGCCCGGTCGCAGGCGACCTCACGCTCCTCCCTCACCGGCTACCGCGCACGCGGCAAGGTGGAAGGCGGCGCGGCAGGTGTGTACGGCAACTGGCGCAATGACGCCGTGTCCGTGGATGCATCGGTGCAGCGCGGCCGGTTCCGCAACCGCGTGGAAGGCGATGGCCTGCAGACCGAGCGCTACGACGCGGACCTGTGGCAGTCGTCGCTGGAAGTCGGCTACCGCCTGGATGTCGGTCGCATCGGCGCCACGGCGCTGAGCCTGCAGCCGGAGCTGCAACTTCTCCATACCGATGCTGCCATGGACGTGCATCGCGAGGGCAACGGCACCACGGTACGCAGCCTGGGCGACCACGGCCTGTCGGGCCGGCTGGGCATGCGCCTGGAAGGCGCGACCGAGCGCAGCAGTGGCACCATGTCCCTGCAGCCGTACGCAACGGCGAACTGGTACCGCGACGGGGCCGGCAACGGCATCGCCTTCGACGACGAGGCGCTGCGCGCCAGCACCCCGCGCAACCGCTACGCGCTCGGCGCGGGCGCCCGCGTCGGTGTCGGCCGGGGCGTTTCGGCATGGGGTGGGCTGGCGCTGACGCGCGGCGATGGCGGCTACCGGGAATCCGCCGCGCAGCTGGGGCTGTCCTGCGACTGGTAAGCACGTCACGCGCAAAGTGTGACGCTTTGCAATTCCTTGCATGGGCCGGGCGCGCATCGCTGCCCATTCTTGTCGCCCCCTGGACACCCGGCCTGCCACACGGCCCCGCGGTGGATGCGCGGCCTTAGGCCACGTCGTCCCACGCCCTCCTGCAGCCAACGCCGTGGTGATGGTCGGGAGTCCTCTGCCCCCGACCAGGACGCCAGACGATGATGCCGCCCCGCCGTACCCGCCCCACCCCTCTTTCGATGCGCACCTCGTTGGCCAACAGCGTGGTACTCGCGCTGCTGGCGCTGCCGTTGGGCGGCCTCGCCGCGCGCGAACTCGACGGGGAAGACCAGACCGCCGTGATCGGGCCCGGGGACGGCAGCGAGTCGTGGTCCCTGCGCAACGGCGCCTCACTGGTGGTCCATCTTGGCCAATCGCGCTCGATCGATGCCGACAGCGGATCGCACGTCACCTTGTCCGGTGCCACCGTCACCCGTAATGCCAACTACGGCCGGACGGCCGTACTAAGCGGCGGCGCCAGACTGGAGGCAGCCGGCACCCGGTTCCTGGGCGGCGGGCTGTGGCTCAACGGTGCGTCTTCGGCCCACCTGGTCGGCAGCGACATCCTGATGGAGAACCTCGGCGCGGACTTCGTCGGCGGGAGCGTGGGCATTGCGCTGCTGCCCTTCGATGGGTCCGACCACGGCCCGATGCAGGTGGTGCTGGATTCCAGCCGCGTCCACGTCCGCGACGTGGAAGGCGTTGCCGACCGCGATTCGGGAGTGGGCGTGCGCCTGGACCACGGCCGGGTGGACATCCTCGACCGCTCGCACATCGAGGCCGCGAACGTAGGCGTTCTGTTCGAAGGCTTGGTCGGCAGGGACGGTGTAGGCCACGTCCGCGTGGACAATTCGACCATCCGCTCGGGCCGTGGCGCCGCCATCCATGTCAACGCGCTCTACACCGATGCCTCGGATCGCCTTTATGACATCGAGATCGTCAACGGTTCCCAGCTGTTCGGCGGCGATGGCAATCTGCTGCGGGTTGACGGCAACCCGAACGCCGGGCAGCGCTGGATCAACTTCAGCGTGGACGATGCGCAGCTTGCAGGCGATATAAGCGTGAACGGGGCGGGCGACAACCTCCATGTGGACGTGGCCCTGCGCAACAGTGCGCGCATCGAGGGCCGATTCCTCGGTGTCGGATCGGCCACGCTGGGCACGGATGCCTCCTGGCAGTTGACCGGCGACAGCAGGGTGGGCCGCCTGCGGATCGACACCACCGGCACCGTCGCGCTGAGCGATGGAACCACGTTCAACACCCTCACCGTCGATGATTTCCTGGGCAATGGTGGCACCCTGGCGTTCAATACCGTGCTCGGCGATGACGCCTCGCGCACGGACCGCCTGGTGATCACCGGTGATGCCAACGGCCAGGCCAACGTGCGCGTGCTCAACGTTGGCGGCGCCGGCGCGAAGACCGACCGTGGCATCGCGCTGATCAGCATCGTCGGCGAATCCAACGCACAGTTCGACCTGGTCGGGCGTGCCGTCGGCGGCCAGTACGAGTATTTCCTGGTCAAGGGCATCGACGGCAGCTGGTACCTGCGCTCGGAGGGCGGCCCCACGCCGGATCCGTGCGACGTTGATCCCAGCCTGCCGCAGTGCGAGCCGATTGATCCGATTGATCCGGTCGACCCCGTTGATCCGGTGGATCCGGTCGACCCCGTTGATCCGGTGGACCCGGTGGACCCAATTGATCCGGTAGATCCCGTCGATCCAGTGGATCCGGTCGATCCCGATGAGCCCGCGGATCCCGTCGATCCCGGACAGCCGGCTCCCGTGCTTCGCCCCGAAACCGGCGCCTACCTGGCCAACCAGTTCGCGCTCCACCACCTGCTGCGCCACAGTGCGCGCGAGCGCACCGCGCAGCACGCGTCTACCCGTGGGAACGTGCGCGCGTGGGCGACGCTGGATGGAACCCATACCCGCCTGGGCGCGGTCAAGGACCAGCTTGCCCTTGACGTGGACCGCTCGCGCCTGCTGGTCGGCACCGACATCGGCGCGTTCGCTGCCGACCGGGGCCGCGTGGGCGTGATGCTCACCGCCGCGCAGTCGCAGGCGACCTCGCGCTCGTCCCTCACCGGTTACCGCGCACGCGGCAAGGTGGAAGGCGGCGCGGCAGGCGTGTACGGGAGCTGGCGCAATGACGCCGTGTCCGTGGATGCATCGGTGCAGCGCGGAAGGTTCCGCAACCGCGTGGAAGGCGATGGCCTGCAGACCGAGCGCTACGACGCGGACCTGTGGCAGTCGTCGCTGGAAGTCGGCTACCGCCTGGATATCGGTCGCATCGGCGCCACCGCGCTCAGCCTGCAGCCGGAGCTGCAACTGGTCCATACCGATGCTGCCATGGACGCGCATCGCGAGCGCAACGGCACCACGGTACGCAGCCTGGGCGACCACGGCCTGTCCGGCCGGCTGGGCATGCGCCTGGAAGGCGCGCCCGACGGCGGCAGTGGCGCCGTGTCCCTGCAGCCGTACGCAACGGCGAACTGGTACCGCGACGGGGCCGGCAACGGCCTCGCCTTCGACGACGAGGCCCTGCGCGCCAGCACCCCGCGCAACCGCTACGCGCTCGGCGCGGGTGCCCGCGTCGGTGTCGGCCGGGGCCTTTCGGCATGGGGCGGGCTGGCGCTGACGCGCGGCGATGGCGGCTACCGGGAAACCGCCGCGCAACTGGGGCTGTCCTGCGATTGGTGAGCGCTTCGGTTCGGCGCTACAGCTCGGTGAAGTGCTCGTAGCCGCGATGGCCGGTGGTTTCGCCACCGGCATCCACGCCCTGGCCTGCCACGATCGCGCCGATGCGGGTGAGCGGCAGCGCCAGGCGCGCGGCGATGGCCTCGACCGCCCCCTGCTGCGCAGCGGCGGCGGTGAAGCAGAGTTCGTAATCATCGCCGCCACGCAGCGCGGCCTCGCGCGCATGGGTCAGACCCACCCGTGCCCGCGCTGCGTCGGACACCGGCAGGCGCTCGGGGTCCACGCGCGCGCCTACGCCACTGCGTTCGCAGATGTGTCCCAGGTCCGCCAGCAGGCCATCGGAGATATCGACGGCCGCATGCGCCACACCCACCAGCGCGGCGCCGAGGGCCACCCGCGGTGTGGGCCGGGCCAGGCGCTGGCGAAGGTAGTCCACCGGCGCATCTTCGGCGGGCCGACGCACGTCGAGGGTACCGCCCTGCCAGGCGCGCAGGGCCACGGCGGCGTCGCCGAGCGTGCCGCTGACCCAGACATCGTCGCCCACCTGCGCGCCATCGCGGCGCAGTGCCGCACCCGGCGCCACCTGCCCCATCGCGGTCACCGACAGCGACAACGGGCCACGCGTGGTGTCACCCCCGATCAGCACGATGTCGTGCGCATCGGCCAGGGCGAAAAAGCCGTCGGCAAACGCATCCACCCAGTCCGGGTCGGCGTCGGGCAGCGACAGTGCCAGCACGCACCAGGCCGGCTGCGCGCCCATCGACGCCAGGTCGGAAAGATTCACGGCCAGCGTCTTCCAGCCGATGTCATAGGCCGGGGTTTCCGCAGGGAAATGCACGCCGCTGTTGAGCGTATCGGCGGTGACCACCAGCTGTTGGCCGGCACGCGGCTGCAGCAGCGCGGCATCGTCGCCGATGCCGAGCACCACATCGGCACGCGCGCGGGTGCGCGTGCGGATGCGTTCGATCAGGGAGAATTCGGCGAGGGACATGGGCGTTCCCCGACCCGGCTCAGTGCCCGCTTTCGACCTTGCGCCACTCCACCGCAGCGCGATCCAGCACGCCGTTGACGTAGGTGTGGCCGTGTTCGGAACCAAACTTCTTGGTCGATTCGATCGCTTCGTTGATCACCACGCGGTACGGCACGTCCATGCGGTAGCGCAGCTCGAACGCGGCCACGCGCAGCGCGGCACGCTCGATGGCGTCCACTTCCTCGATGCCGCGGTCCACGAACGGATCCAGCGCCTCGTCGAGGTCCTTGCGGTGGTCGAGCACGCCGCTCACCAGCGCCTCGAAATACGCCAGGTCGGCGATCTCGCGCGCCTGCTCGTGGGCGAACTGGGCGATCAGGGCCTGCGCGTTGCCGCCGGAGATCTGCCAGGCGTAGATTGCCTGCAGGGCACGACGACGCGCGCGCGAGCGCAGCACCGGGTCGATGCCATCGCGGCGGACCGGCTTGCCGGAGGGCTTGCCCGGGTTTGACTTGTTCACGGCAACTGCTCCAGAAGATTGACCATTTCCAACGCCGTCAGTGCGGCTTCCTCACCCTTGTTACCGTGGCTGCCACCGGCACGGGCCTCGGCATCCTCGGCGCGTTCGACCGCCAGCACGCCATTGAGCACCGGCACGCCGAAATCCAGCTGCACACGCATCAGGCCTTCGGCGCAGCGGTCGGCCACGTGTTCGTAGTGGCGGGTGTCGCCACGGATCACACAGCCCAGGGCGATGATCGCGGCATGTTCGTGCGCCGCCGCCAGGCGCGCGGCCACCAGCGGCAGTTCCCACGCGCCCGGCACCCGGATCACGTCGATGGCCGCTTCCTGGATCCCGTTGCCGGCCAGGCTCTGGCGCGCGCCGGCCACCAGCACGTCGGTGATGCGGGCATTCCAGCGGCTGGCGAGGATGGCGAAACGGGCCTGTTCCGGTGTCCGGAGATCGCCTTCGTAGTGGCTCATGATCGGCGTGGGTCCATTTAATAGATGAATATTCTAGCGCATGGCCGCGCGTAGCCGGATTGCGGCACGCTGCGGGACGGGTCGGGTGGAAAAGCCCCCTGAGTCAGGGGGCTGCCGCGAAGCGGCGGGGGTCTGGGCGATGGTAAGAGGGGCCCGCGGTTTGCGAAGCAAATCGTGGGGCGTCAGCGCGCATGCGATGACGGGCTCCCCACCGTTTCGATGATCTCCAGGCCGTAGCCGGCCAGGCCGATCTGGCGGCGCGGGGTGCCCAGCACGCGCAGCTGGCCCAGGCCCAGGTCGGACAGGATCTGGGCGCCGGCACCGTTGCGGCGCCACTGGCTCACGTCCTTGTCCTTGCCCGGAGTGACCGGCTGCGGCTGCTGGCGCAGGCGGGCCAGCAGGCTGTTGCTGTCACGCGGGGCCGACAGCACCACCATCACGCCGCGTTCGGCGGCCGCGATGGCGCGCAGGGCGTCAGTGGACGCCACGCCGAAATCGTCGCGCCGCCAGTGCAGCAGATCGGCCAAGGGGTTCTCCACCTGCACCCGGACCAGGGTCGGCTGGGTGTCGGGCGTGCCGCGGACCAGGGCGAAATGCAGGTCGTGCGCGATCCGGTCGCGGTAGGTCACCAGCTTGAACGGGCCGAATTCGGTGTCGATCTCACGCTCATCGACCCGTTCGACCGTCTTCTCGGTGGCCAGGCGGTAGGCGATCAGGTCGGCGATGGAGCCGATCTTCAGGCCGTGCTCGCGCGCGAACAGCTCCAGCTCCGGGCGGCGCGCCATGCTGCCATCGGGGTTGAGGATCTCCACCAGCACCCCGGCCGGCTCCAGCCCGGCCAGCATGGCCAGGTCCACACCCGCTTCGGTATGGCCGGCGCGGGTCAGCACGCCGCCCGGCTGGGCGATCAGCGGGAAGATGTGCCCCGGCTGGTGCAGGTCGGCCGGCTTGGCATCGGGCTTCACCGCCGTGCGGATGGTATGCGCGCGGTCGTAGGCCGAAATGCCCGTAGTGACGCCTTCGGCGGCCTCGATGCTGACCGTGAAGTTGGTCTGGAACTGGGCGGTATTGGCCTGCACCATCGGCGCCAGGCCGAGGTCGGCGGCACGTTCGCGGGTCAACGGCAGGCACACCAGGCCACGGCCGTGGGTGACCATGAAGTTGATGTCCGACGGCTTGACCAGTTCGGCGGCCATGATCAGGTCGCCTTCGTTCTCGCGGTCTTCGTCATCGACGATGACCACCATGCGGCCCAGGCGGATGTCCTCGAGGATCTCGGGGATGGGAGCGAAATTCATGCGCGGGTGTCCTGTACCTGGGGGGCGACCAGCCGTTCGACGTAACGGGCGACCAGGTCGATTTCGAGATTGACCGCACTGCCCACGCCGGTGGCGGCAAAGGCGGTGTTGGCCACGGTATGCGGGATCAGCGCGACCTCGAAGCCGGCGTCATCCACCTCGTTGACGGTCAGGCTGACCCCGTCCACGCAGATGGAGCCCTTCTTGGCGATATAGCGCAGCAGACCGGCCGGCGCGGCAAAGCGCCAGCGCTGGGCGCGCGCGTCCTCGTGGATGGACAGCACCTGGCCGAGGCCGTCCACATGGCCGCTGACCAGGTGGCCACCGAGGCGGTCGGTCGGGCGCATGGCGCGCTCCAGGTTGATCACCGCACCCGGCGCCAGCTGGCCCAGCGTGGTCAGGCCCAGGGTCTCGGTCGAGGCATCGGCCTGGAACGAAGTGGCATCATGGGCGATGACGGTCAGGCACACGCCGTTGATGGCGATGCTCTCGCCGAGCTGCACGTGCTCGAACGGCAGGCTGCCGACGTGGAAGGTGAAGCGGACATCGCCGCCGAGGGGATCGCGTGCGGCCACATGGCCGACGCCTTCGATGATTCCAGTAAACACTAACGTTCTCCGCGAAAAGTGAGCGAAAAACGCCGCAAGGCAAACAGGCGGGCGCAGGGCCATGCAGGCCCTGTAGCACCGTCTTCTTTCATCCGGACTATACCGTCGGCTCCGGCATCGGACCGGATCTGCTGACCTTCCGGCGGGGCCGGAAGCGCTCGCGGGCTCGTGCTTGCGCACCTACCGCCGGTGGGGAGTCGCACCCCGCCCTGAAGACGTTTGTATACCGGCGAACCGGCGCGGCCATTGTACCAGCGCTGGCTGAGCGCTCGCTTTCTGTAAACAATTTGTTAAGATGCGCCGCGCGGCGATGATCGCCGCCCTGCCGCCCACGACGGGCTGGCTGAAATGGACCTCACTTCCAAGGAATTCCGATGCGCAAGATGCTCGTCCTGGCCGCCGCCCTGCTGGCCGCCGCTCCGATGGCCGCCTCTGCTGCCGACGCCATGAGCTACACCTATGTTGAAGGCGGCTGGACCCAGCTGCAGGTCAGCACCCCCGGCAGCAACCCCAAGCTGGACGGCGGCTTCATCCGCGGTTCGTTCGCCATTGCCGAGCAGGTGTACGTGTTCGGCGGCTACAGCACTGTTTCCGAGACCTACCACCTGGAAGACAGCATCGGCGAGTACCGCATCAAGAACACCATCGACCAGCCGGAGGCAGGCATCGGCTACCACATGCCGTTCACCGACCGCCTGGACTTCACCGCAGACATCGCGTGGATGCGCATCAACAACGAAGTGAAGTTCGAGGACGGCGAGTTCAGCGAAACCGAGAAGGTGCATACCAATGCCGGCCGCGGTGCGCTGGGCCTGCGTGGCAAGCCCTCGCGCGCGACCGAAGCCTGGCTGAAAGCCGGCTACATCGACGGCAGCGACATGGACGGCGAGTGGATCGGCACCCTGGGCGGCCAGGTCAGCTTCAACCGCAACTGGGGCCTCATCGGCGAAGTCCAGTACTTCGACGACATCACCCAGTACTCGGTCGGCGTGCGCGCCAGCTTCTAAGTTACTGATCGGGCAGCGCTAACCCGCGCCATGATCGACGGGCCCCGCAAGGGGCCCGTTTTTTTTGGGCAAGCGGTGGCCACCTATCGCTTTCCGGAACTTGATCGAATACTCGAAAAATACACAGAGTGAGGTGTGAACGGCTGCCCCTTCTGGTGTGATGGTGCAAGGTAAGGTGGCTGGCAACCCTACGCAGATAACGTATACTTATGCACGCCGTGTTCGTGGAGATGCCGGCGTTCTCGCGCCACCGTGCCGCCTACCTCGACAACGATGGGCTCTGCGCGCTTCAGCAGTTCCTGCTGCGGGCGCCGGAGGCTGGCGACGTGATCGTAGGCACTGGCGGTCTCCGCAAGCTGCGCTTTTCCGACGACCGCAGGCAGCGTGGCAAGCGCGGCGGACTACGGGTGATCTACTTCCACTGGCCGGCGGGTTCGCAGTTCTGGCTGTTCACCCTCTACGGCAAGGGCGTCCAGGACGACCTGGACGCGATGCAGAAAAGACTGTTGAAAAGAATGCTTGAGGCCGAACTTCTGGCGAGGACCACATGATGAAACGCGACGTATTTGCCGAGCTTGTCGAAGGGCTGCACGCGCTGGAGGACGAGCGCTCGGGGAAGAGCACGCTGCGCACGCACAAGGTTCGACTGCAGCCGTTGCCTCCGCTGCATGCGGGAGAGCTGGTCGCGATCCGTGAACAGCTGAACATGTCACGGCCGGTGTTTGCCATGTACCTGCGTACCAATGCTCGCACGCTGGAGAACTGGGAGCAGGGCCGCGCGCGTCCCAACGCGCAGGCATCGACCCTCATTCGACTGGTGCAACAGTTTCCACAGACCGTTCGCCACCTGGAGGCGCTGCAGCCGGACGTCGCCTCCTGATCTGCCCGCCGCCGTGCGGCGCCACCCGACCAACGGTCGGGTGCTACCGGCCTACCCGAGGCGTAGTGCCACGCCCTGCGTGGCAGAAGCCTCACACGCGCAGCAACAACCTCAGATCCGCTCCCACCTGCCGCTGATCGACGACCCGCAGCCGTCGCTGCTGCGCCATGTCGTGAATGCCCAGGCCGCCCAGCAGCGGCCGGCCATGCTCTCCCAGCAGCGTGGGCGCCTGGTACAGCAGCAGCTCATCGACCCAGCCGCCGGCCAGCAGCGCGCCGGAAAGCGTGGCCCCGGCTTCGGTATGCACTTCATTGATGCCGCGTTCGGCCAACAGCGCCAATACGGCACCCAGATCCAGTCGCCCGTCCAGGCTGGGCACGCTGGCGAATTCGGCATCGGCCGCATCAGGCGGGCTCACCGACGCATCGTGCAGGTACAGGGTCGGCGCCCCACCCTCGCGCACCCGCGCGCATTCGAGCGACCGAAGGCGCGTATCGAGCACCACCCGCAAAGGCGGCATGACCTCGGTATCGGCCAGCCTCACGGTCAACTGCGGGTCATCGGCCAACACGGTATCGGCCCCGGTCAGGATCGCACCGGCACGTGCGCGCCAGCGCTGCACGTCAGTGCGGGCCGTGTCGCCGGTAATCCACTTGGAGGTGCCATCGGCCATCGCCGTGCGCCCGTCCAGGCTGGCGGCCAGCTTGACCCGCAGCCACGGCCGGCCACGTTCAACGCGCGACAGGAAGCCACGATTCAACTCACGCGCCTGTGCCGCCATCAAACCCTCAGCCACCTCGATGCCCGCCTCGCGCAGCAGCACGAAGCCGCCGCCATCCACCTTGGGGAACGGGTCGCGCATGGCCGCCACCACCCTTGCTACCCCGGCCTCGATCAATGCCAGCGCGCACGGCGGGGTGCGCCCGTGATGGGCGCACGGCTCCAGGGTCACGTAGGCGGTGGCACCGCGCGCCTCTTCGCCGGCCTGGCGCAGCGCGAACACTTCGGCGTGCGGGCCACCGGTGCGCTGGTGCCAGCCCTCGCCGACCACCCGGTCGCCGTGCGCGATGACGCAGCCGACCATCGGGTTGGGCCGGGCGGTGAACCGGCCGCGTTCGGCCAGGCGCAGCGCGCGGGCCATGTGCAGATGATCCAACGTGGAGAACTCGCTCATGGCGGGCATGGTAACGCCAACCCCCGGTAGAGCGGACTGTCAGTCCGCTGCCGCCTACGCGTGGTAGAGCGGACTGTTAGTCCGCTGCTTCGGCAAGAAGCGGACTAACAGTCCGCTCTACCCCTTCTTTTTCTTGGTCAGGGCGATCACATCGCCCAGCAGCTGCAGCTGTTCGGTACTGGACGGCAGCTCGCGTTCGAGCTTCTCGATTTCCTCGCGGAAATCAGCCACGTCCTCGAAGCTTCGGTAAACCGACGCAAACCGCACGTACGCCACATGATCGAGCTTGCGCAGTTCGTTCATCACGAACTCGCCGACCTTGATCGATGGTATCTCGCGCTCGCCGCACATGCGCAGCTGCTGCATCACCGCGCGCACCGCCAGTTCGATCTTGTCTTCGGGCACCGGGCGCTTCTGCAGCGCGCGGTCGAAGCCGACCCGCAGCTTTCGCGCATCGAACTGCTCGCGGCTGCCATCGCTCTTCACGATCGCCGGCAGCTTCAATTCGATGGTTTCCAGGGTGCTGAAGCGCTCGCTGCACGCCTCGCACTCACGCCGACGGCGGATCGTCGCACCGTCTTCGGAGACGCGCGAGTCGATCACCCGGGTATCGGCATGCTGGCAGAACGGACAGTACATGGAACGCCTTGCATCGGAGAAACGTCATGCCGTGGTCACGGCAGCGTCGCAACGGTACCTGAGAAGACCCCAGCGTACAAATCGCGATGTCGATCAGGATTCGCCGGCAGCCGCCGGAACCGCCCGCAACCAGAGCAGATGCGCGCTGCAGACCAGCAGCGGCGGACCCACGATGAGATAGCCCAGCGCCCGCCACGAGCTGCCGGAAAGCGAGTTGTAAGCGACCAGTGCGACCACGCCCAGCGCGGCCACCACGCCCAACCCCAGCCCCACCCATGGCAGCAGGCCGGTGCTGCGCAGGGCGGCTCGCCCCCTGCGCAGGTAGACCACGCTCAGCCAGGCCCAGCCCAGCAGGCCACATACCCCGGCCAAGGCCCATCCCAGCAGGAACAGGCCTTCACGATTGGCCATGTAGCCGTGGCGGTCGAAAAAGACGTACAACGCCAGCCCGGCCACGCCGCCACCGGCGACCAGCGCGGGCAACCCCAGCAGCAGCGCCTGCGCGATGTACAGGCGCCGCTGCAGGGTCTCGCCCATTACCCGTAGACCGGGTACTTGCGGCACTGCGCGCTGACCGCATCGCGCACGCGGGCGATCACCGCCTCATCGGCCGGGGCGTCCAGCACGTCGGCGATCCAGTTGGCCAGTTCGACGCAGTCGGCTTCCTGGTAGCCGCGGGTGGTCACCGCCGGGGTGCCCAGGCGCAGGCCCGAGGTCACGAACGGCGAGCGCGGGTCGTTGGGCACCGAGTTCTTGTTGACCGTGATGTGGGCCTTGCCCAGCGCGGCTTCCGCATCCTTGCCGGAGACCTCCTTGCCGATCATGTCGACCAGCATCAGGTGGTTCTCGGTGCCACCGGAGACGATCTTGTAGCCACGCGCGATCAGCGTGGTGGCCATCGCCTGGGCATTCTTCACCACCTGCTGCTGGTAGGCCTTGAAGCCCGGCTCCAGCGCTTCCTTGAAGGCCACTGCCTTGGCCGCGATGACGTGCATCAGCGGGCCGCCCTGGATGCCCGGGAACACGATCGACTGCAGCTTCTTCTCGATCTCTTCGCCGGCGCCCTTGGCGATGATGATGCCGCCACGCGGACCGCGCAGGGTCTTGTGCGTGGTGGAGGTGACCACGTGCGCGTGCGGCAGCGGGCTCGGGTACACGCCGGCGGCGACCAGGCCGGCCACGTGGGCCATGTCCACGAACAGGTAGGCACCGACCTTGTCGGCGATGGCGCGGAAGCGCGCCCAGTCCACCACCTGCGAATAGGCCGAGAAGCCGGCCACGACCATCTTCGGCTTGTGCTCCAGGGCCAGGCGCTCGACCTCGTCATAGTCGATCAGGCCCTGCTCGTTCACCCCGTACTGCACGGCGTTGAACAGCTTGCCCGAGGCGTTGACCTTGGCACCGTGGGTCAGGTGGCCACCATGGGCCAGGCTCATGCCCAGGATGGTGTCGCCCGGCTGCAGCAGCGCGAAGTACACCGCCTGGTTGGCCTGCGAGCCGCTGTGCGGCTGCACGTTGGCGTAGTCGGCATCGAACAGCTGCTTGAGGCGGTCGATCGCCAGCTGCTCGGCGATGTCCACGTATTCGCAGCCACCGTAGTAGCGCTTGCCCGGATAGCCCTCGGCGTACTTGTTGGTCAGCTGGCTGCCCTGGGCTTCCATCACCGCCGGGCTGGTGTAGTTCTCGCTGGCGATCAGCTCGACGTGGTCTTCCTGGCGCTGGGTTTCGGCGGCGATGGCCTTGGCCAGTTCGGGATCGTAGGTTTCGATGCGGACGTCACGCGGGAACATCGCTTACTCCAGGCAGAAGGGGGAAACAGCGGGCCCCTGATTGTAAGCGGCCCCGGGGGGCCACGCGAAAAAAAAGCGCGCCCTGGGGCGCGCTTTCGTTTTGGGGCCAGGGCCCCGGGTTACCGGTTGTTGATCACGTAGTCGGCGATGATGCCGGTGGCGATGGCGACGAGCAGCAGGTTGCCACGGTCGTCGCGGATCCAGTGGTGGTCACGCGGCGGGCGGCGCACCGAGTAGCGGCTGTAGTCATTGACCACGTAGACCGGGCCCCGGTAGTACTCGTTGTAGCGGTGGCCGCGGGCCCAGCCGTAACCGCGGCCCGGGGCCGGCCGGTAGACCACGCGCGGCGGCGGTGCCGGGCGGTAATAGCCCCGGTTGTCGTAGTAGCGGCGGTCGTGGTGGGCTTCACGGCGGTCGTCGCGCCAGTCGCGGCGGTCGTCGTGGCGGTCATGGCGACGGTCATGACGATCATCATGGTGGCGGTCGTGGCCACGGCCGCGATGGTCGTCGGCGAAGGCCGGGGCGATGCTGCCCAGCGCGAGCAGCGAGGCCACGGTCCCGACCACAATTCGATTCATGCGCATGTCTGGCCTCGCTTGGTGAGTGATGGCTCCATCATGCTGACGTCGTCTGAACGGTTTCCGGCTGGAAACGGTTTCCAATTCAACCGCTTTGACGACCCATTCAGGCAGCGGCAAGGCCCGCCCCACGGGCCGGCCGGCGGGGGTCATCGCTTCGGGCTATAATTGGCGCCATCCCTTTTCATCTGTGCTTGTTCCTGACGGAACGGGCGCAGGGTTGCGCCTTCGGAGAGCTCATGTCCTCGCAATACATCTACACCATGAACAAAGTCAGCAAGGTGGTCCCGCCCAAGCGGCAGATCATCAAGGACATCTCGCTGTCGTTCTTCCCGGGTGCCAAGATCGGCCTGCTGGGCCTGAACGGTGCCGGCAAGTCCACGGTGCTGAAGATCATGGCCGGCGTGGACACCGACTTCGAGGGCGAAGCCCGCCCGCAGGCCGGCATCAAGGTCGGCTACCTGGCGCAGGAACCGGAGCTGGACCCGACCAAGACCGTGCGTGAAGCGGTCGAGGAAGGCGTGGGCGAAGTGCTGCAGGCCCAGGCCGCGCTGGACGCGGTGTACCTGGCCTATGCCGAGGAAGGTGCCGATTTCGACAAGCTGGCCAAGGAACAGGAGCGCCTGGAGGCGATCCTGGCCGCCGGTGACTCGCACACCCTGGAAAACCAGCTGGACGTGGCCGCCGATGCGCTGCGCCTGCCGCCGTGGGATGCCATCGTGGGCAAGCTGTCCGGTGGTGAAAAGCGCCGCGTGGCGCTGTGCCGCCTGCTGTTGCAGAAGCCGGACATGCTGCTGCTCGACGAACCGACCAACCACCTCGACGCCGAGTCGGTGGAATGGCTGGAACAGTTCCTGGCGCGCTACACCGGCACCGTGGTGGCCGTCACCCATGACCGCTACTTCCTGGACAACGCCGCCGAATGGATCCTGGAACTGGACCGCGGCCGCGGCATTCCGTGGAAGGGCAACTACACCGACTGGCTGATGCAGAAGGACGAGCGCCTGAAGCAGGAAGACAACCAGGAGAAGTCGCGCCAGAAGGCGATCCAGAAGGAACTGGAGTGGTCGCGCCAGAATGCCAAGGGCGGCCGCACCAAGGGCAAGGCGCGTCTGGCCCGCCTGGAAGAGCTGCAGTCGGTCGACTACCAGAAGCGCAACGAGACCAATGAAATCTTCATCCCGCCAGGCGAGCGCCTGGGCAATTCGGTGATGGAGTTCAAGAACGTGTCCAAGAAGTTCGGCGACCGCCTGCTGTTCGACGAACTGAGCTTCCTGGTCCCGGCCGGCGCGATCGTGGGCATCATCGGCCCCAACGGTGCCGGTAAGTCGACCCTGTTCAAGATGATCACGGGCCAGGAAAAGCCGGATTCCGGCGAGATCGTGATCGGTCCGACCGTCAAGCTGTCCTACGTGGACCAGAGCCGCGACGCGCTGGAGGGCAACCACAACGTCTTCCAGGAAATCGCCGGCGGCCTGGACATCCTCAACATCAACGGCATCGAAATCCAGTCGCGCGCCTACATCGGCCGCTTCAACTTCAAGGGCCAGGACCAGCAGAAGCTGGTGGGCTCGCTGTCCGGTGGTGAGCGTGGTCGCCTGCACATGGCCAAGACCCTGCTGCAGGGTGGCAACGTGCTGCTGCTCGACGAACCGTCGAACGATCTGGACATCGAAACCCTGCGTGCGCTGGAAGATGCGCTGCTGGAATTCCCGGGCAACACGTTCGTGATTTCGCATGACCGCTGGTTCCTGGATCGCATCGCGACCCACATCCTCGCGTTCGAAGGCGATTCGCACGTGGAGTTCTTCCAGGGCAACTACCGCGAATACGAAGAAGACAAGCGCCGCCGCATGGGCGACGACGCCGCCCCGAAGCGCCTGCGCTTCAAGGCGCTGAAGTAAGAAGGAAAAACGGCCGCGCTCTGCGCGGCCGTTTTGCATTCTGGCGCAAGGTCAACGGCAGCGTTTCATTGCTGCCTGCAGGGAGGCCGTTGGGCAGCCCCTTACGGGACTGCCCGCCGGCCTCCCTCGACAGATCGCGTATGCGGTTGGCAGAGGCATACACGCATGGCGTGTCCCTACGCAGCACGCATGGAAATGATCGGAACGGCGTTTGATCTTCCATGGCCACCGACCGAATTCGGGAGGGCCGGCGGGTGCGGGGGTACGGTTCACGGCGCCCCCCGCACCCGCCGGCCCTCAGCCAGAGATGCACCAGACGAAGGCTCTTGATTTGGACCCCCGCCATGAAACTGCTTGAAAACCTGTTCCAGCTCAGACAGCACGGCACCACCGTGCGGACCGAACTGCTGGCCGGGCTGACCACGTTCCTGACGATGTCCTACATCGTCTTCGTCAATCCCGACATCCTGTCCACCACCGGCATGGACCCCGGCGCCGTGTTCGTCGCCACCTGCCTGGCCGCCGCGCTGGGCTCGCTGGTGATGGCGTTCGCCGCCAACTTCCCGGTGGGCATGGCGCCGGGCATGGGCTTGAATGCGTTCTTCGCCTTCACCGTGGTCGGTGCCGCCGGCCTGCCGTGGCAACAGGCCTTGGCCGCAGTTTTCATCTCGGGACTGGTGTTCCTGGCGCTGTCGCTGACGGGCGTTCGCGCCTGGCTGGTGGCCGGCATTCCCGCCTCGCTGCGCGCCTCCATCGTCGCCGGCATCGGCCTGTTCCTGGCCATCATCGCCCTGCAGAAGTCCGGCGTGATCATCGCCAACCCCGACACCCTGGTTGCGCTCGGCCCGCTCAACACTGCCCCGCCGCTGCTGGCCCTGGCCGGCTTCCTGCTGATCGCCATCCTCGAAGCACGTCGCGTGCGCGGTGCCATCCTGATCGGCATTCTTGCCGTCACCGGCGCCGCCTGGCTGCTGGGCGCCGTGCAGTACCAGGGTGTCATCTCGCTGCCGCCCAGCCTGGCGCCCACCTTCCTGCAGCTCGACCTGCCCGGCCTGCTGCACCACGACGGCGGCGCGCCCATTGCCGTGCTGCTGCAGGTGGTGCTGGTGTTCGTGCTGGTTGAAGTGTTTGATGCCACTGGCACCCTGTATGGCGTGGTCGGCCGTGCCGGCCTGCTCAAGCTGCCGGGCGCGCAGAAGCGCTTTGGGCGTGCGCTGCTGGCCGACAGCACCGCCATCGTGGCCGGCTCGCTGCTGGGTACCAGCAGCACCACCGCCTTTGCCGAAAGTGCCTCCGGCGTGCAGGCGGGTGGCCGTACCGGCCTCACCGCGCTGGTGGTGGCCGCGTTGTTCCTGGCCGCGCTGCTGTTCTCGCCGCTGGCCGGCATGGTGCCCGGCTACGCCACCGCACCGGCGCTGCTGTTCGTGGCCGGGCTGATGCTGCGCGAACTGGTGGACGTGGACTGGAACGACCTCACCGAGTCCGTGCCGGCCGCGCTATGCGCGCTGGCCATGCCGTTTACCTATTCGATCGCCAACGGGTTGGCGTTCGGGTTCATCGCCTATGCCGTGCTGAAAGCCGGTACCGGGCGCTGGCGGGAAGTGCATCCCGCCGTGTGGTTGGTGGCCGCATTGTTCGTTGCCCGGTACGCGCTGGAATAACGCGGTTACTCCGGCGGGAGTTCGAATACCTGGCGCAGGTAGGCCAGGTAGCCCGGGTCGTCGCACATGCTCTTGCCCGGCGAATCGCTGAGCTTGGCGACCGGCTGGCCGTTGCAGCGGACCATCTTGATCACGATGTTGAGCGGGGTCGGGCCCAGGTCGTTGGTGAGGTGGGTGCCCACCCCGAACGCGACCTGGCAGCGGCCACGGAAGTAATCGAACAGGCGCATCACCTTTTCGATGTTGAGCCCGTCGCTGAACACCAGCACCTTGCTGCGCGGGTCCACGCGACGCTCCTTGAAGTGCGCCAGCATCCGGTCGCCCCAGCTGAAGGGGTCGCCCGAATCGTGGCGCACGCCATCGAACAGCTTGCAGAAGTACATGTCGAAATCGCGCAGGAACGCGTCCAGCCCGACCACGTCGGACAGCGCGATGCCCAGGTCGCCGCGATACTCGCGCGCCCACGATTCCAGCGCCGCCACCTGTGAATCGCGCAGGCGCGGACCCAGTGCCTGGAACGCCTGCAGGTACTCATGGGCCATGGTGCCGTGCGGGGTCATGCCGTACAGCCGCGCGAAATGCACGTTGCTGGTGCCCACGAACTGGTCGCCCAACGCCTCGCGCATCATCGGCAGCATGCGTGCGTGCCAGTCGCGCGAATAGCGGCGGCGGCTGCCGTAGTCGGCAATGCGGCACAGCTCGAAGCCCGGTGTGTCGCGCAGCAGCGCGGTCTTGGCCTGCAGGCGGCGCTCGCCTTCGGCGAAGTCCGGCGTGCTGGTGTTGCGGAACCAGACCTCGTTGATGATCGCCAGCAGCGGCACTTCGAACAGGATGGTGTGCAGCCACGGCCCGGTGATGTCCAGCTCGATCTCGCCCGGCACGGCCTGCGACGGGCGCAGGTCGATGTACTTGCGGTCCAGGTGGAACAGGCCGAGGAAGTCGGCGAAGTCCGGCTTCACGAAGCGCAGCCCGCGCATGTAGTCCAGCTCTTCGGCGCTGAAGCGCAGCTGGCACAGGTGGTCGATCTCGGCGTTGATCTGGTCGATGAACGCCGCCAGGTCGATGCCCGGCGTGCGGCACTTGAACCGGTACTGGACCTGCGCGCCGGGGTGCTGGTGCAGCACCGCCTGCATCATGGTGAATTTGTACAGGTCGGTGTCGAGCAGGGACTGGATGATCATGCCCGGATTATGCGCCTGCGAGCATGTACCGACCAACGGTCGGTACCTGCCGGGCTGCGCCATCCGCCGCGTTTCAGCGACCGCGCAACAACCGTGGCACCTGCGCCGCGGCGTGGGCCCAGATCGCGCCCCACACGGCCGCCTGCACCAGCAGGTTGCGCCGCGGCGCCTCGAACCGGCGGAAGTAACGCCACAGACCGCGATGCTTGTGCCATTCCACGAAGAACGGCCGCGAACGGCTCGACACGCCGCGCACATGCACCACCTGCAGGTCATTGGCGATGGCCACCACCGCCCCGGCTTCGCGCGCGCGGCGGCACAGGTCCAGGTCTTCGGCATGCAGGCGGTAGCCGGCATCCCAGCCGCCGATGCGGTCGAACAGCGCGCGCGGCATCAACAGCAGCGCCCCGGACAGCGCCGGCACCGTCTGCAGCACCTGCGTCGGGTCAGCCGGGATGGCCAGCTTTGCGCCCTGCCCCGGGTGGCGCAGCATGGCGCCGAAATCGGGATCGCGGCGGCGCACCGCTGCATCGGGCTGGCCCTGCTCGTCCACCTGCTCCACGCCCAGCACGCAATCGCCCAAAGCCTCTCCGCGCGCGCGCAGCTGCGCCAGCGTACCGGCCTGGACCATCAGGTCCGGATTGATGAAGGCCAACCACGGCGCCCGGCTGTCGGCCACGCCCTGGTTGTTGGCGGCGGCGAAGCCCGGGTTGTCGGGGTTGGCGATGAAGTGCAGGCGCGGGTCGGCAGTTGCATGGCGCTGCACGATGTCCAGCGTGCCATCGTCGGAATTGTTGTCGACCACGCGGATCTCGGCGACCTCGTCGGCCGCGCGCAACCGCGTCAGGCATTGGTCCAGCGTGCTGGCACTCTGGTAGCTGACGATGATGACGGCAATGCAGGGATTCAAGCAGGCGGCTCCGGAGCGGTTGCGGCGGGCGATCCGAACAGATCGCCCTGCGACCGGGGCATTATCGCCTGCTGGTGCAGGCGCTGCAGGTCCTGCCTGACCTGCAGCAACGGGTCGCCCATCAGGAACCCAGCCAGCCGCGGCTGCCAACTCGGCCAGCGCGTGCCCAGTGCTTCCAGGTCACCGTCGTGCGCCTGTGCTTCACCGTCGCGCGCGACATAGGCATTGGCACACAGCGCGTTGCGCCAGCCCAGGCCGGCCATGCGCAGGCTCAGGTCGATCAACGCCGCGTTCCAGGATCCATAGCTGTGCATGTCCAGGCCGCCGGCCTTGCGCCGCGCGTTGGCCCGCAGCAGGACCGCGTGGGTCACCGCCGAGGGCAGTTCGGGGTCGAGGGTCGGCAGTGCGGCGCAGGCATGCGCCATCGCCTCCAGATCGTCCGGCACCGGGTTGATCTCGCCCAGCCGGGGCCAGGCCGCGGTTTCGCCGGCATTGCACCAGGGCGTGGCTGAACCGATCGAGGCATCGCGCGCGAAACAGGCATCCAGCTGCTGCAGCCAGCCCGGCGCCGGTACCGCATCGGGCGCCAGCACCACCACCTCACTGCCTTCGCAGGCGCGCAGCATTTCATCCAGGTGCGCTACTTCGCCGATCGCACGCGCGCGTCGGGTGTACTCGGCGCGCAGCGGGGTGCTTTCCAGCCAGTGCGCGATCACCGCCTGCGCACGCGGCCCGGCCTGGCCATCGTCGGCCAGCCACACTGGCGTCTGCGCCGGCGTGCCGGCATCCAGCGCCGCCAGGCAGCGGTCCAGCGCGCTGTCATCGACCCCGATCGGCAGCAACACGATCGTTCCCATCCGTCCCCCTGTGTGCGGCGTCGTGACCGCAGCGTAGCAGGACTCAGCGCTTGGGGCGGGACGGGAACGGTTCCATGGCGCGGAAGCGGTTGCTGTACTCGTCGGTGAGGTTGCGCGACTCCTGCGCGTTGCGCACGATGGTCGGGGTCAGCAGCACGATCACCTCGGAGCGGTCGGTGTTCTGGGTCTTCCTGCCGAACAGCGCGCCGAGCACCGGGATCCGGCTCAGGCCCGGCACGCCGTTGGCGCCGTTCTCGTCCGAGTTGGTGATCAGGCCGGCCAGCATGATGGTGTCCCCGCTCTGCACCGCCGCCTCGGTCGAGATCTTGCGGGTGTTGATCGGCGGATTGCAGGTGGTGCGGGTGGCGTCGCAGCCGGATGGGATGGCGCCGGCCGAGCTCACTTCCTGCACGATGTCCAGGAACACCACGCCGTCGCGGGTGATGCGCGGCCGCACCTTGAGGATCACGCCGGTGTCCAGGTACTGCACCTGGCTGTAGGTGTTGTCGCCGCCCACGCCGGTGTTGACCGACACCGAGTTGATCGGGATCTGGGTGCCGACATTGAGCGTGGCTTCGGCGTTGTTGCGCACGAAGATCGACGGAGTCTGCAGCAGGCGCAGGTTGCTCACCTTGTCCAGTGCGGTCACCACCGCGGCGGCGTTCTTGCCCAGGAAGGTCCAACCCAGGCCGCCTTCGCCTACCCGCCCGGAAATGCTGCCCCAGATCGAGCGGCCCAGTGCGCTGGGCAGGTCGATGCCGCTTTCGGTCTTGCCGGTCGCCACCGCCTGTTCGAAGAACCAGTTCACGCCATAGGCGAGGTCGCCGGTGAGCGAGACCTCGGCGACCTGCGCCTCGATGTGCACCTGCATCGGCATCACATCGAGCTTTTCGATGACTTCACGGATCGAACGCCACGCCTGCGGGGTGGACCGCACCAGCAGCGTGTTGGTTTCCTCCACCGCCGACACGCCGACCGAATCGCCCTGGATTTCCAGGTTGAAACTGGCGTTGCCCGGCTGCCGCTGCGGCAGGTTCATGGTGCCGTCGCCCATCCCGCCGGTGCGGGTGGTGCCGGTGTTGCCGGTGCTGTTGAGGCTGTTGCCATTGGTGCCGTCGCGGCTGCCCAGCTCCTGCACGTTGGCGCCGGGCGCAAGCGAGCTGCTGCCGCCACGACCCCCGCGGCTGTTCTCACTGGCGAAGGCTTCGGCCAGGCGCTCGGCCAGGTCCTTGGCTTTGACGTAGCGCAGTTCGTAGGAGAACAGCCGGGCGCTGCCGCCGGCAGTATCGATGCGTTCCAGCCACTGCTGGATCTGGTCCAGGTAACGCGCCTGCGGGGTGATCACCAGTACGGCATTGGCGTTCTCCAGCGGCAGGAAGCGGAACATGCCGGCGCTGGGGGTCTTGCTCTCTTCGCCGAACACTTTCTCCAGGTCTGCCGCGACCTGCTCGGCCTTGCCGGTCTGGATCGGGAACACGCCCACGGACATGCCCGACAGCCAGTCCACATCGAAGATCTCGACCGTGCGCAGGTAGTTTTCCAGCTCGCTGCGGGTACCGCCGAGGGTGATCACGTTGCGGCCGCTGTCGACGTTGACGATCGCGTTCGGCCGCGCGTACGGCTCGAGCACTTTCTTCATTTCGGTGGCGGAGATGTACTGCAGCGGGATGACGCGCACTTCGAAACCGCGCGCATTGGCGGCCGGCGCGGTGCTCGGTGCGACGGTGCCGGCCAATGCCTGGTCGGCGGCCACGATGTTGTAGCGGCCGCCGCTGTAGACCATGCGCGCGTTGTTCCAGCCCAGCACCATCTCCAGCAGGTTCAGCGCCTGCGCCGAGGACACCGGCTTGGGCGTGGCCAGGGTTACCGTGCCCTGCACGCCGGGCGCGATCACGTAGTTCTGGCCGAGCATGTCGCCCAGGATCGCCTTGACCACCGCGTGCACCGATTCACCTTCGAAGTTGAAGGTGGCGGTGCCGGTGCTGGCCTGCGACAACGCCGGCGACGGCGCGGCGGCGGCACTGCGGTTGATCATCGTGCCGCTGCCGCGGCGGATCACCGGCTGTGGTGCGCCGTCGGCGTTCAGCGGCTGCGCGTCCACGCCGTCGTGCGAGCCGTCGCCGGCCACCACCTGGTGCTTGCCATCAAGGACCGCGTCGCGGCGCACTTCGGGACCGGGCACGGAGGCGCAGCCTGCAAGCAGGGCCACGGCGAACGACAGGGAGAAAAGACGCAATGTCATGCTTTCACTCTATTTGGTTTGGCCGGAGCCGCCCGCGGGCGGCTGCTGCGACTGTTGCTGCTGCAATTGCTGGCGACGCGCCTGGATGCGGGCGCGGATGGCTTGCATCTGTTCTTCGCTCGGGCCCTGCGTGGCCGGCTTCTGCGCTGCGGCAGCGGCCGCATTCGCCGCAGCATTGGCGGCGGCTTCCGCCGCTGCCTGCGCCGCTGGCGGCGGAGCGCCGGTGAAGTTCGTTGTCGGTCCCCGGCCCGCGTTCTGCGCGGGCGCAGGAACCGGCGGGCGCGCGCCATTGGCCTGGCCTGCGCCGGCAGCGGTGCCCAGCACGGTCGGCGGCTCGCCTCCCTGCCCGCTGAAGGTCACCAGTTCCAGGGTCTGGGTGCCGCCGGGACCGGTGACGGTGGCACTGCGCGGCTCCAGCGCGAGCAGCTGCCAGCCGTTGACCGCATCGCCATTGAGGCGCAGGCGCAGCGACTGCTTCTGGTCGGTGGTGAGGATGGCCATGCCGAATTCGGAGGTGAGCAGCACGCCGGTCAGGGTGACCGCGCTGGCGCTGCTGCCCGGCTCGCTGCCGCCCAGCAGGTACGGACGCGGCTTGCGGTCTTCGGCGAACAGCGGCCGCGCGCCGATGCTGGCATACGCCTCGGCCGAGGCGATCCGCTCCGGCGCGGCCGCGGCCAGGGTCGGCAGCGGCGGTGGGTCACGGTCGCCGGCACCAGCCGGGGCGATGCGCCCACCCACGCCGAACAGCGTGGCGATCCAGATCGCGGCGGCCCAGGCGGCCACGCCGCCCAGCCACCAGCTGCGCAGGGGGGCCAGTTCAATCTTCATGGGTGCCCTCCTCGACCGGTTCGGCCGTGCCGGGGTCGGCCGGGGCGGCCATCGCCGAGCCGACCGGTTCCAGCCCTGCCGGCGCGGGTTCGGGTGCAGGCTCGACCGGCGCGGCGGCCGCATCGCTGCCTGCACCGGGGCGGAGGTAGCCAACCAGTTCGAAGGACACGTCCAGTCCGGTGCCGGTCTCGTTGGGCGAGGCCTGGAAGCGCTGCGCCAGCAGGTTGAGGTTGTTCACGAACAGGCGCGGGCTGCCGGTTTCCAGGGTGTGCAGCACCGCCGCCATTTCCGGCACGCCACAGCGCAGGCGGACCTGCAGGGCCACGCGCGGGAACTGCGCATCGCGCGCGGTGTCGGTCAGCGGTGAGCGGTTGCTGATGGTGCAGCTGCGGTTGCCAGGGCTCGCCGACGCGACCGCATCCTGCAACCGGCTCGACAAGGCGGCGGCGGCCGATTCAGCAGTGGGTTCGCGCAGGAAGCCGGGGCGCCCTTCCAGCGCCGCCTGCACCTGCTGCAGGCGCTCTTGCACGGCGGTGCGCTGCTGCAGCTGGGACTGCACGCGCTGCTCGCGTTCCTGCAGCTCGGCAATGCCCTGGTTGATGTCCAGCAGCGGCCGGGTGAACCACGGATGCACCAGCAGCAGGTAGGCCAGCGCGATCACCGCCAGCAGCAACGCCAGTGCCAGCCAGCGGTCACGGCGTGTTGGCGGCATTGCCATCGGCAACCTCCGGGGCGGGCGCGGCGGCGACCGGGGCACCGGGCAGCGGCTGCAGCTCGGCGGTGAGGGTGAAGCGGTCACGGCCGGCGGCGCCGCCATCGGCCTGCAGCACGCCGGTCAGGTTGACCTTGCGCCACAGCGGTGAATCCTGCAGCAGGGAGACCAGCTGCGAGGCCTCGCGGCTCAGTCCGATCAGCTGCAGCGTGTTGCCTTCAACAGAAAGTTTTTCCAGGTAGGTGCCATCGGGCAGCAGCCGGGTGAGTTCGTTCCACAGCTCCACGGTGCTGGCATGTTCGGCGCGCTTGCCTTCCAGGAACGCGGCGCCATCGACCAGCTCCTGCAGCTGCTGGCGCTGCGCGGCGACGCGGCGCGCGTCGTGCGCGGCGGCATCGACCTGCCCGCGCAGGCGATCGGCGGCGGCCTGGCGGTTGTCCAGCAGCTGGGTCCCGGCCAGGGCCAGCAGCACCACGGTGGCCACGGCGAGCAGCAGGTTCCAGCGCCGCATCGGGTCGTGGGTGACCCGGCGCTGGGTCGGCGGCAGCAGGTTCACGCCCAGCGGCTGCCCCGTGCCATCGTCGGCATCCACGCCGGCCAGCTGCTGCGCCCAGCTGCCGGCCTGCTGCGACCACTGCTCCAGCGCCTGGCGCGGAATGACCACCAGTTCCACCTGCAGCTGGCCGTCGGGCAATGTGTCCAGTTCGCGGACGTCGTAGTGGACCTGGCTGGCCTCGAACGGGGTCTGCCGGTCGATCTCGAAGCCGACCACGTCGCGCAGGCGCGGTGCGGCGGCGGCCGGCAGGCGCAGCGGGCGGCGCAGCACCGCTGCGGCCGGCAGCACCCAGTGTCGTGGCAGCGCGCGCAGGCGCGCATCCAGCACCCGCTCCAGGTCGGCCGGCGTGGTGGGCCACGGCAGTTCAGCCACGGCCTGCAGCTGGGTCGCGGTATCGCGGCGCAGCACCAGCTGTTCGGCATGCCGCGACAGCAGCAGGCGCGAACGCGACCAGCCCATGGCCCATTGCCAGCGCAGCGGCAGCCAGGCCAGCAGCGAACGCCGCCACCAGCGCAGGCCATTGCCCACGCCGGGCGCGAACCGTCCCCGTGCCTGCACCAGACTGTCCCGCCATGCCGTCATCGTGCTGCCATTCCCTGTTCCCAGCGAAGTACTGTGTAAGCCGTTCCCGGCGTGCCTGCCGCGCCCATGCGCACTACCGCACGCAACACCGAAACCCGTCCGCGCTCATCCAGCGCGCGGCTCTCGATACTATAGGTGCCGCTGCCACTGGCAAGCGCGCCGGTCACGTTTTCGTCGCCGGCCGCTTCGGCCCGCTCGCGTTCGGCCAGCAGGCGTTCGGCATCCAGCCCGAGCGCGTTCAACACCGGCCCGGCCGCGAACCGGGGATCCGGACGCGACTGCCGACTGTACAGGGTCAGCATCGGTTCCATCCGTTCATAGAGGTCGGCGTCCATGCCCAGCACCCGCTGCAGCTCGCCGAGCGTCTCGAAGCGCCCGTTGCGCGCGCCATACGGGAGGCCGGCCGCCTGGTAGTCGGCGGTCTCGGCACCGCCGCCGGGATGTTTGAGGCTGTCGGGATCGCGCCAATCGGCGATGGCGCCCGCCAACCGCTGGGCGCGCCCGGGTTCCACCTCCAGCGCGCGCAGGAAGGCGGTCAACAAGGCGGTATCGGCCAGGTTGAGGTTGATCTTGCCGTTCTCGTCGATGATCCGCAGGTCGATCTGGCGGCCATCGAAGGTCCAGCGATAGCGGCGGCCATCGGCCTGCCACGGCGGTTGCAGCGCGGAGGGGCGCAGGCGGAACAGCGCGTATTCCAGGCCGGCGCGTGCATGCTCCTGGCCGATTGCATCGTCACCGATCACCCGCTGCTGCAGGTGCTCGATGCGCGCACTGAGCGCAAATGCGCCGACCACGGCGGTGAGCAGCGCGATCAGCCACAGCACCAGCACCAGCGCGGCACCGCGCGCGCGCCTCACGAGCGGGGCCCGCGCGACTGCGACAACGCGGCCACCATCGGCGGCCATGCGGGGCCCTGCTGCGGCACGATGCGGATCTCCACCAGCAGCGGCAGCCGCCGGGTGTCCTCCCAGCGCGTCTGCCAGTCGCCCAGCTGGCCGCTGCGCGGATCGATGCCGCGGTAGCGGAACGCGACCTCGCGCAGCGCGTCGGCCAGCAGTTCCGGCGCGCGCGGCGGGGTCTCGTCGATGCGCTCGCCGTTCTGCACCAGGGTCAGTGCAACGTCCAGCCGCAGTGCATCGCCGTTGCGATTGACCTGCAGCTCATGCACGTAGGGCCCACCGCGGCCGAGATAACCCGGCAGTTCGGACACGAACAGCATGCGCTGGGGCTCGCCTTGGAAATACAGGGGTTCGCGGGTGGGATCGGGCGGCTCGGCGGCGGTGGGCAGCGCCATGCTGAGGCGGCGGCGCAGGAAGCCTTCCACCGCGCGCATGCGCTCGTTCTGCGCAGCCACGCGCTCGCCCCGCTGGGCGATGTGCATCGCCGAGCGCACGGTGGCGAAGGCAAGCGCCAGTCCGCCGACCAGCAGTACGGTGGCCAGCAGCACTTCGATCAGGGTGAAGCCGCGTGCGCCGCGCCGGCTCATCGCGGCGCCTCGGGCGTGTTGGGCAACAACCGCAGCGAACGCCACTGCAGGCGTTCGCCGTTGCCTTCGCCCCAGCGCACCTGCAGGGTCAGCTGGGCCAGGGTCGGCCCGCTGACGGTAGTGGCAGCGGCCTGGGGCAGCGCACTGGCGCGCGCATCCACGTACGGCTCCACCTGCAGCTCCCAGCGGTAGCGGCCGTCTTCCCAGTCGCCCTGCGAACGCCCTTCCTGCAGCGGTTGTTCGATGCCGGTCGCGGCCAGCAGCGACTGCGCGTGCAGCATCGCGCGGGTGCGCAGGTCGGCGTTGTGCACCTGGCGTGCGGCCCCGGACAGGCTGCCCAGCAGCAGCGTCAACGCCAGTGCCAGCAACGCGAAGGCGACGATCACTTCCAACAGCGAATAACCACGCTGGTGCTTCATGGCGCGCCCCGCACCGGACCCGAGCGCACTTCGCCGGTGATCCAACTCACGTCGATGCGCCACAGCGCATCGCGCATACCCAGTTCAATGGTGCCGCCACTGGAGCCGCCGTCGGGATGGAAGGCGATGCCGCCCTTGCCGTTGGCCACGCCGGCGACCTGGCCGGCACCCCGGAAATGGACCTCGAGTGCAGCGGGCAGGCTGCCGTGGCGGCCGTTGGCGGCTTCCCAGGTGCGCGCCTGCGGATCGATCAGGAAGCGCTGGCGTTCCCCGGTGGCAATGGCCTGGGTGCGTGTGTAGCGCAGCTGGCTGGCCACTTCCTTGCCGGCATTGCGCAGCCGCACGCCGTCCATGCCGCCGTTCATGGCGGTGGCGGTGAGCACCCCGATGATCGCGATCAAGGCCACCACCAGCAGCATTTCCAGCAGTGAAACGCCGCGCATGGCACGCCGTCGCGACAGGGCGCGCGGGCGTCGGGTGGGGCACGGCACGACGGGCATGCGCAAGCGTGCTTACTCGTACTTGATGTCCGCGTCGTAGCTGGTGCCACCGACCTTGCCATCCTTGCCCAGGCTGATCAGGTCGAACGGCTGGCCTTCGCCCGGTGCGCGGTATTCCAGTGCATTGCCCCACGGATCGTTCAGTTCGCTGGCCTTGGCATACGGGCCCAGCCAGCCGTTGCTGCCGCCCGGCTGGGTGACCAGGTCGTCCAGCTTGGCCGGCAGCTTGCCGGTATCGAGCTGGTAGTTCTCGATCTTGCCGGCCATGGTCTGCACCTGCGACTTGGCGATGTTGGCCTTGCCGCGATCGGCACCACCGAGCACGCGGCTGCCGACCAGGGTGAGCACCGCGCCGATCAGCACGATGACGATGATGATTTCCAGCAGGCTCATGCCCGACTGGTTGCGCGGCGAGGAAAAACGGACCAGCTTGCGACGGTGGATCATGGAAGCTCCTTGCAGCATGTCGGAACGAAATGCGCCACGGCGGTCAGCCGATGGCATTGGTGAGGTCGTACAGCGGCACCAGCACGGCCACGATCACCAGGCCGACCACCGAGGCCAGTACCAGGGTGATCACCGGCACCAGCGCCGACAGCAGCCGATCGATGGCGCGCGCGGTTTCCTGTTCAAAGGTATCGGCGGTCTTGAGCAGCATGACATCCAGCGCGCCGGATTCCTCGCCGACCTGGATCATCTGCAGCGCAAGCCGGGGAAAGCGCTTGCCCTTGGCCAGCGAGGCGGACAGGCCGTTGCCGTTCTTGACCTCGTCGCTGGCCGCGTCCACGTCGGCGGCCAGCGCGCGGTTGCCCAGTACGTTGCGTGCGATGCCCAGGCCAGCCAGCAGCGGCACGCCGTTGCGCAGCAGCGTGCCCAGCGTGCGCGCCAGCCGTGCGGTTTCCAGCTTGGCCACCAGCCCGCCGATGCCCTTGCGCTGCAGCAGCCAGCCATCCAGCGCCAGGCGCGCCGCCGGCTGGCGCAGCTTGCGTTCGATCACCAGCAGCGCCAGCGCCGGCACCACGATCATCGCCAGCCAGCCCTCGCGCACCACCAGGCCAGCAGTGAGCACCCACTGGGTGAACCACGGCAGCGCCACATCCAGGCTTTCGTACATCTGCGCGAACTGCGGCACCACGTAGCCCAACAGGAACAGCAGCGCCCCGCCGACCACCGCCAGCAGGATCGCCGGGTAGATCAGCGCATTGATCACCCTGCCCTTCAGCTCCTGGCTGCGCTCCAGGTAATCGGACAGCCGCTGCAGGGTGTCGTGCAGGCTGCCACCGGCTTCACCGGCGCGCACCATGTTGATGTACAGCCGCGAAAACAACCCGTGCTGGCGTTCCAGCGCGGTGGACAACGCGGCACCGCCGCGCACCACGTCGCGGATGTCGGTGATCACCCGCCGGCTGCGTTCGTCTTCGGGCAGTTCCAGCAGGATGGTCAGCGCGCGGTCCAGTGGCTGGCCGGCACCGAGTAGGGTGGCCAGCTGCTGGGTGAACTGCACCAGCGCGCCACCGTCGAAGGGCTTGCGCCGCAGCAGCGCCGCCCACGGGGTGCCGCCCGCACCGCCCTCGGTGGCCAGCCGCGCTTCCATCGGCAGATGGCCCTGGTCCTGCAGCCTGGCGGCCACGTCGGCTTCGCTGGCAGCCTCCATCTGGCCGTCGAACAGTTCGCCGTGTGCGTTGAGGGCCTTGTAGCGGTACTGCGCCATGCTCAGCTTTCCTCGGTCACGCGCAGCACTTCTTCGAGCGTGGTGTGGCCCATCAGCGCCTTGGCCAGGCCATCCTCATACATGGTGCGCATGCCGGCGGCGCGGGCGATCTGTTCCACTTCGCCCATGCCGGCGCGGCGCATCACCGCGCGCCGCAGCTCGTCGTTCATCACCAGGAATTCCATGATGGTGGTACGCCCGAGGTAACCGGTCGGCGCGATCGCCGAGGGCTGCGCGCGGTACAGGTAGATGTCTCCTTCCGGCTGCAGGCGGCGCAGCCCGAACTTGTCGATCTCCTCCGGTGAGGCCAGGTAGCGCAGCGCGTGCTGCGGTTCCAGCCGGCGCACCAGGCGCTGGGCCAGGATGCCGTTGATGGTGGAGGTGAGCAGGTAGTCTTCCACGCCCATGTCGAGCAGGCGGGTGATGCCGCCGGCGGCGTTGTTGGTATGCAGCGTGGACAGCACCAGGTGGCCGGTCAACGCGGACTGGATCGCGATGCGCGCGGTTTCCAGGTCGCGCATTTCGCCGATCATGATGATGTCCGGGTCCTGGCGCACGATGCTGCGCAGCGCGTTGGCGAAGTCCAGACCGATCTGCGGCTTGGCCTGGATCTGGTTGATGCCTTCGATCTGGTATTCGACCGGATCCTCGACGGTGATGATCTTTACATCCGCGGTGTTGAGCTGGCTCAGCGCGGTATACAACGTGGTGGTCTTGCCCGAGCCGGTGGGGCCGGTGACCAGCAGGATGCCGTGCGGCTGCTCGAGCACTTTGCGGAACTGCGGCAGGAACGCATCGGTGAAGCCGAGCCGGTGGAAGTCGAACACCACGGTGTCGCGATCGAGCAGGCGCATCACCACGCTTTCGCCGTGCGCGGTGGGCACGGTGCTCACGCGCAGGTCCAGCTCCTTGCCCTGCACGCGCAGCATGATGCGGCCATCCTGCGGCAGGCGGCGCTCGGCGATGTTCAGCCGCGCCATGATCTTGATGCGGCTGATCACCGCAGCGGTGAGGTTGGCCGGCGGGCTTTCGCCTTCGATCAGCACGCCATCGACGCGATAACGCACCTTCAGCCGGTTCTCGAACGGTTCGATATGGATGTCCGACGCGCGCAGTTCCACCGCACGCTGGATCACCAGGTTGACCAGGCGGATCACCGGCGCTTCGGAAGCCAGGTCACGCAGGTGCTCGATGTCGTCGACCACGCTGCCTTCGCCGTCAGCGGTTTCGATGATGGCGCCCATCGCGCTGCGGCCCTGGCCGAACCAGCGTTCGATGACGTCATCGATCTCCGAGCGCAGGCCCACGTGCAGGCGTACCGGCACCGCCATCGCCAGCTGCACCGCATCGGCGGTGTACGGCTCCTGTGGGTCGCTCAGCCACAGGTCGAGCACGCCGTCGTGCAGCGCCAGCGGGCAGGCATGGAATTGTTTGAGGAAGCGCAGCGACAGCGGCAGCGCATCGATCAGGGATTCGGGGGGCGCTTCGGGCACGCTCTTGCCCTCCAGCAGCGGCAGCCCCAGCACCTCGGCGCAGGCCTGCGCGTGGTCGCGCTCGGACACCAGGCCCAGCCGCACCAGCAGCGGCAGCAGGCTGCCACCGGCTTCGCGCTGCAGCGGCCGCGCGCGGGCCAGGTCGGCCTCCTTCAGCCGCCCGTTGCGCAGCAACAGCGCCACGATGCGGGTTTCCGCATCCATGGCTGACTCTTCAGCAAGATCGTGGGTTACCGCATTCACGAAAGCTCTCCTGGCGACCCGCAGACTTTAGCAGTTCGCCGTGATGCCACATGCGGTGGTGGCCAATGAAAAACGGGAGCCCGTCACATGACGGGCTCCCGCAGGGTCTTCCCGACCGTTACTGGACGGCCTGGATGCTCACGTTGCTGTAAGCCGATTCACCCACCAGCTTGATGTAGTAGGTGCCTGCCACCGGCGCGGTGAAGCGCACGGTTTCACTGTTGCCCGGACGCGCGGACTTGGCATCGAAGTCGGTCGCGGTCGGCTCGGCGCCGGCGCTGACGTACAACGACACGTTGCCGCTGCCGCCATAGGTGAGGACGCTGAGCGTCTTGCCCGCGGTCGCTTCGAAGCTGTACAGCGTTTCACTGCCACCGGCACCGGTCAGCCCGCTGACCGCCACGCGGTTGGTGAGCGGCGTCGCATCCGGCGCGCAATCGACCGTGCACGGTTCTTCCAGGGCCTTGTCCAGTGCACCCTTGGCGTCGACGATGCCGCTGCCGATCGGGGTAGCCGCCGGGATGGTCACCGGGAAGTTGCGTGCGCTCTGCTTGAGCAGGGTCTCCAGCTGCGCCGGGGTCAGCGGGTCCTTGCCGGCCGAGGCCAGCGCGCCCTGCACCAGCGCGGCCACGGCGGCCACGTGCGGCGAGGCCATCGAGGTGCCGCCCATGCCCATGTAGCTGTAGGCACCGGAGGTCGGGGTGGTCAGGCCGTTGTAGCCGGCCTGCCAGACGTAACCGCCCGGGTTGCCGTCGACGCCACCGCCGCCGCCCGGACCGGACAGGTCCACGGCCGCGCCGAAGTTGGAATACGACGCGATGCCGCCGGTGATGCGGGTGGCACCTACGGCGATCACGTTGGCGCAGCTGGCCGGACGGTAGCCCGAGGCATTGGAGGCCTGGTTGCCGGCGGCCACCACCACGGTGGTGCCGCGCGAGACCGCGCCGTTGATCGCATCCTGGTAGGCCGGGTCGCACGCGCCGCCGCCGCCCAGGCTCATGTTGATCACTTCGGCCGGGTTCGGGTTGGCCGGCACGCCGGCTACGGTGCCACCGGACGCCCAGGTGATCGCATCGGCGATGTCGGACAGGTAGCCACCGCACTTGCCGAGCACGCGCACCGGCAGCACCTTGGCCTTGTAAGCGAGGCCGGCCATGCCGACGGTGTTGTTGGTGGCTTCGGCAACCGTGCCCGACACGTGCGTGCCGTGCCAGGAGCTGTCTTCTGCCAGCGAACCGGCGTAGCACTCGTTGTCGTTCTCTACCCAGTCGCCGTAATCCAGCGCGCCGGGCACGCGTTCATCGGTCGGGCGGCGCGAGGTCTCGGCGTCGCTGATGAAGTCGTAGCCTTCCAGCAGCGTGCCGGCGGCGAAGTCCGGGTGCTGCGGCAGGATGCCGGTGTCCAGCACCGCCACCACCACGCCTTCGCCCTGCGCCACGTCCCACGCGGCCGGCGCGTTCACGCCGCCGGTGGCGCTGTGCAGGTGCCACTGATACTGCGCGTAGTACTGATCGTTCGGCACCAGCTGCGCGGTTTCCTTGGCGCGCAGGTCGGCGCGCTGCAGCTTGACGTCAGCCGCGGCGTACTGGACCGACGGATCGGCCTGGATTTCCTTCAGCACCTTCTGCAGATCGGCTTGGCTGAGCTTGCCCTGCAGGCGGATCACATCGGCACCGGTGCCGAGCCGGCGCACTACCTGTGGGCTGGCTGCCGCGGCACGCGCGGTGGTGGCGCCGAGGCTGGCGCGCGAAACCGCCGAAGTCACCGTGGCCAGCTTGGCCGAGCGGTCGGAGGCCGCAGCGGTGCCGGTGCGGTACTTGACGATGATGCGTTCGGAACCCTGTTGGGCGGTGCTGGCCTGCTTCGCCGGTTCCTTGACCGGCAAACCGGCGGCATAGGCGCTGGCGCCCACGGACAGCGACAGCACGGCGGCTGCCAGCACGTTGATGCGAAGGTTCTGCTTCTTGGTCACGGTGTAATCCTCTTCAAGGTCATGGATCAAACGACTGTTCAGGCCAACACTCCATGCGGAAACCCCGGCCGGCCCTGGCCAGGGTTCCCGTGACCCGCCCCCTCAGGCCTTGCATTGCATCGGGCGCGTTACCAGCCGAAGCCGGCACCCACGCCCACCGAGCTGTCATCACTGCTGAACGCGCCGCCGACAGTGACCGTGGCGCGGTCGCTGAGGGCACGCTGGTAGCCCAGCGACAGCGCCGACTCGCCGCTCTGGAAGCCGACACCGACACCGACGCGGTTCTGCGTGCGGATGCCGGCGGCGCTGGTGGCCATGTTGAGCATCGCGGCGTTCATCGCGCCCTGGCGGTCGATGCGACGGTCCTGGTGGCGCAGGCGTTCATCGATTTCACCCTTGTAGATGTCGAAGCTGTCGGCCATCGCGCTGTAGCGCTGGTCGGTGTAGCTGTTGGCGGTGGCGATGCCACCGTCCAGCTGGCCCTTGTTGACCGCATCGGTGGCCGCGCTGCCGGCGGCCACGTTGGTGACCTGGCGTTCGGCACCGACGGCACCCACCGAGACCGTGTCGGCGCGGTCGGCGACCGAGCGCTGGCCCAGTGCGACCGAGTTGGCGGCCGTGGCGCTGGCCCCCTGCCCGATCGCGGTGGCCGAGGCCCCGCTGGCCACGGCACCGTCGCCCATCGCCACCGAGGTGACCGGTGCGACGACGGCCGCGACCGGCTGCGGTGCACCGACACTGGCCGCGGTCGGCGTGCCCTGCACGACCGGGGCGTCGGCACTGGCCACGCGGGCGGTGTCGGCGCTGGCGGCGGTGGTCTCGGCCGTGGTCGCCGCCGTATCGGCAGCCTCGGGCGTGGCCGCCACGCTGGCGGTGGACACCGACGCGGAGCGCGCACGTGCCGCGTTGCTGCTGCCACCGGCCACGCGCTGGTCGATTTCGCTGACCTTGGCATCCAGCGCCCCGAGCGCGTCACCCACGTTGTTGTAGGTGCTGCCCTGGATCACGTAGTTGGGCGCGACGAACACGCCCTGCATGCCGACGCTGGCGCCGCCGCCGAGGAAGCTGGCGGTGTCGGTCAGGGCCTGGAACAGCTGCCCGCCATTGACGGCCTGGCGGCTGCCGCTGGCGATCGAACCGGTGGCGACGTTGTCCAGGGTGGTGCCCTCCACGCCCGACAGGGTGAGCCTGTCGCGGCTGCTGTCGTCGTAGGTCAGCGCGTTGGCGGTCACGTTCTCCACCGAGCCGATGCGGTCGTCGATGTCGCCGACGCGGGTTTCCACGGCGCCCACGCGCTGGTTGGTGGTGTTGAGCTGGCCACCGGTGACCGCATCGGTGCTGCCTGCGGCGACACGACCGGCCGCGACGTTGACGATGCGGCGGGTGGCCGGCGAATCGGTACCGTTGCCGCCACCGACCGAGACCACGTTGGCCTCCACCGCACGCGACCCTGCACCCAGCGCCACCGAGTTGGCACCGGACGCACCGGCAGCGGACCCGATGGCGATGCCGTTGGCGCCGTTGCTGACGAAGGCACCGTTGCCCACGGCCACGCCGTTGGTGGCGTTGGTCGAGGCCAGGCGGCCGACCACGGTGCTGTTGTCACCGCGTGCCGAGGCATCCGCACCGAGCGCCGTGGCGCCGGTGGCCGACGCGGTGGCCGCAGTACCCACCGCGCTGCTGCGGGTGCCGCTGGCGGTGGCGCCCGAACCGGCGGCCAGTGCATCGGTGCCGCTGGCGTTGGCCACGCCGCTGCCGCTGGCGTCGAAGTGCTGGCCCACGGCATCGGCGGTCGCCGCGACGCTGTCCAGCTGCGCCTTGTTGACCGCATCGGTGGCATTCACCGCCGCTCCGACATTGGTGATGCGGCGCGTGGCCGGACCGGTGGTGCCGTTGCCGCCGCCGACCGAGACCACGTTGGCTTCGGTGGCACGCGAGCCTGCGCCCAGTGCCACGCTGCCGGTGCCGCTGGCCCAGGCGCTCTTGCCCAGCGCGGTAGCGTTGATGCCGCTGTAGGCGTAGCTGTCCTGGCCGATCGCGGTGGAGCCGGCCGAGGTCGCCCACGCCAACTGGCCCACGGCGGTGGTCTGTGCCGCAGTGGCCCAGGCGCTGGCGCCGCCGGCGAAGCTGTTGGCGCCGCTGGCCTGCGCGCTGTTGCCGATGGCGATGCCATACGCGCCAGAGGCGGTGCTGCCCCAACCGAACGCGGAGGCGTAGTCGCCGCTGGCTTCGGCACCGTAGCCGAGCGCGGTGGTGCGCAGCCCGCTGGCAGCACTGAACGCACCCACTGCCGTGCTGTAGTCGCTGCCCGCTTCGGCGCTGTAGCCGACGGCGGACGACTGCAGCCCGGCCGAGGTCGCGCCGGCACCGCTGGCGGTGCTGAACACCCCGGTGGCCTGTGCGCCGGCACCCAGTGCGGTGGCGCCGGTGCCGCTGGCACTGGTGGCCTTGTCGAGCAGCACGTTGCCGTTGGCATCTTCGTAGTACAGCGAACCACCGATCGCGGTGGCCGAATCGGCGGTGGCCGAGGCGTTGTAGCCCGACGCCGAAGCGTACCGGCCCGAGGCCAGCGAACCGCTGCCGTAGGCCGACGCGCCGGTGCCGAACGCGTTGGACGCTTCGCCTGCCGCCGTGGCATAGGTGCCATCGACATAGCTGCCCACGTCATCGCCATTGCCGCTGCCCGAAGCCTTGAAGTAGCGGTTGGTTTCCTCGGCGGTATCGGCCACCGCGTTGAGCTGGTCGAGGTTGACCGCGTCGGTGCCTTCGGTACCGGCGGCCACGTTGGTGATTTGCCGCTGCGCAGTGGCGGTGCCGACCGAGACGCTGTTGTCGCGGTCCGCACTGGAGCCCGCACCCAGCGCGACGCTGTTGACGCCGGTGGCGGTGGCGCTTTCGCCCAGCGCGGTGGCGCTGGCGGCATCGGCCCACGAATTCCAGCCGACCGCAGTGGCGTAGTCATCGGTGGCCCAGGCACCGGCGCCGAAGGCCGATGCACCCGTGCCTGACGCGCGCGCCGGAATGAAGCCGAAGAACGTACTGCCACCGACCGCGACGCTTTCGTCGCCAGTGGCTTCACTGAACTCACCCACCGCCACCGCGCTGGCACCGGACGCCGTGGCGGCTGCACCGACCGCGGTTGCATAGGCATTGGAGGCGACTGCGCCATAACCCAGTGCCGAGGACAGCTCGCCGGTGGCTTCGCTGTACCCGCCGAACGCCGATGCACCGGCTTCCGAGGCCGTGGAGCGGAAGCCGTTCGCCGTGGCCTGCTGGCCCGACGCGATGGCTTCGCTGCCGCCGGCCGTGCTGTACGCACCGGAGGCCTGCGCACCGGCACCCACCGCGCTGGCACCGATCTCGCTGGCGGCGGCACCGTTGCCGATGGCCACGCTGTTTTCGCCGGTCGCCTGGGCCTCGCTGCCCAGCGCGGCCGCGCCTTCGCCGGTGGCGAGCGCGTTGAAGCCGATGGCGGTGGCATTGTTGGCCAACGCGTTTGCACCACTGCCGAGTGCGCTGGCGCCATCGCCGATCGCATTGGACGCTTCACCCGCCGCCAGTGCGTTGTCGCCTTCCACATAGGCACCGGCATCGCTGTCGTCGCTGCCGCTGGCCTGGAAGTACTTGCTGGTGGTTTCAGCCACCGCAGCCACTTCCTTCAGCTGAGCCACGTTCACCGCATCGGTGTCTTCGGTACCGGCACCCACGTTGGTGATCTGGCGGTCAATCGCGTCATGCACCACGCCGGCCGCATCGGTCCAGGCTTCGGCCGCACCGACCGAGACCGTGTTGGCACGGTCAGCCAGCGTGCCGGCGCCGAGCGCGACACTGTTGTCGGCGTCCTTGGTGGTCCAGGTGTTGCTGCCCACCACGGTCGAGTCCAGCGCCTGCGCGTAGCTGTTGTAGCCAACCACGGTGGCACCATCTTCGGTGGCCCACGCCTCGCTGCCGACGGCCGTGGTCTGGATGCCCTGGGTGCTGCTGTTGGCATCGGCGCCGGCCAAGGCGTTGAAGCCGACCGCCACGCCGTTCTGTGCGGTGGCCGCGTTGTTGCCCAGCGCCACGCCGTACTCGCCGGCATTGGCCTGCACGCCGAACGCCGCACCGGCCACGTTGGCACGCGTGCCCTGGCCCACTGCGGTGGCTACTTCGTCCGCGTAGCTGTAGGTACCGATCGCGGTGCCGAAGAAGGCAGCCGTGGCGCCCGCGCCGAACGCACTGGCGGCCCAGCCGTCGGCGGTGGCGAAGTTGCCGATCGCCGTGGTTTCGCGACCCAGCGCCCACGCCCCGTAACCCACTGCGGTGGATGCAAGGCCACTGGATTCCGCGCCCGCACCGACCGCCACCGAGCCGAAGCCCTGCGACAACGCGCCGCCGCCGATGGCGATGGCGGCGCCGCCACTGGCGGTGCTCAGGTCACCGAGGGCGACCGCGCCCTGCCCGCTGCTGGCCGCGTTGCTGCCGATGGCGACCGCATAATCGGCGGTCGCCGTGGCATTGAAGCCCACTGCCGTCGCCTCGTTGGCAACCACCGTGCTGCCCGCACCCAGCGCGGTGGCGCCGTTGCCGATGGCATTGCTGGCCTCACCGGCCGCCAGCGCATCATCGCCGTCGACGAAGGCACCGGCATCGCTGGCATCGCTGCCGCTGGCCTGGAAGTACTTGCTGGTGGTGGCGGCGGTATCGGCCACGGCGTTGAGCTGGTCCAGGTTCACCGCATCGGTGCCTTCGGTACCGGCAGCCACGTTGGTGACCTGGCGCTCGCTGCCGGCGCTGCCGACCGACACGCTGTCGTCGCGGTCGGCGATGGAATCCGCACCGAGCGCCACGCTGTTTTCGCCTTCGGAGGTCGCCGCGTTGCCCAGCGCGGTGCTGTTCAACCCGGGCGACCACGCACCACCGCCGACGGCGGTGGAATAGTTGCCGGAGGCTTCGGTCGGCAGCAGGCCGAACAGCGCACCGCCGATGGCCACGCTGTTGGTGCCGCTGGCCAGGCTGCCCTGGCCGGTGGCGGTGCTGTAGGCACCGGTGGCTTCGGCGTCGCCACCGAGCGCGACGCTGTTGGAACCGGTGGCCTGGGCGAAGCTGCCCAGCGCGGTGGCGTTGAACGCGGTGGCGGCGGCGTAGCCACCGATCGCGGTGGTGTAGCCGGCAGTCGCTTCAGAGGCGAAGCCGTAGCCCGCCGACAAGGTGCCGCTGACCACGCTTTCCGCGCCGACCGCAGTGGCGCCCGAACCGCTGGCGGTGCTGTAGTAACCCAGCGCCACGGCTTCCTCACCGGCCGCTTCGGACAGCGCGCCGCTGGCGAGGCTGCCGGCGCCGGAGGCGATGCTGGCCGCGCCATTGGCAGTGCTCTGCTCGCCCGAGGCGAGGCTTTCGGCGCCGTTGGCAGTGGCGTATTCGGCGGTGGCCTGCGCATCGGCACCGGTGGCCGTGGCATTGCCTGCGCTGGCAAGTGCATTCAAGCCAACCGCGGTGGCGCCATCGGCGAGCGCGAACGCACCGCTACCGACTGCCGAGGCGCCGGTGCCGCTGGCGAAGCTGCTGGAACCCACTGCCGTGGCGTAGTCGCCATCGGTCGCAGCGTTGGAACCGGCGGCCACGCTTTCTTCGCCCCCCACTACTGCCACGCCATCGCCGCTTGCCTGGAACTTGTCAGTGGCGGCCGTGAGCTGATCGACGTTGACGGCATCGGTACCTTCCGTGCCGGCCGCGACCTGGGTGATCTGGCGCTGCTGGTCGTCATTGCCGACCGACACCGTGTAGGCACGGTCGGCACGCGCGCCGGCGCCCAGCGCCACCGCGTTGGCGGCACTGGCATTGCTGCCCGCGCCGATGCCGATCGCGCTTTCACCGCCGGCGACGACGTTCGTGCCGATGGCGATGGTGTTGATGCTGTTGCCCAGCGCCTGGTAACCCACCGCGACGCTGTTGTCGCCGTAGCCGAACGCACCGCGACCGAGCGCGGTGGCGCTGTTGCCGCGCGCCCAGCTGTTGTAGCCGATCGAGGTGGCGCCGCTACCGTCCGCCCAGGCCGCATAGCCGACGGCGGTGGCGTTGGCGTCGGTGGCCCACGCGCTGGAACCGAACGCGGTCGCACCATCGCTGGTGGCCCACGCATAGGCACCGGTGGCGGTGCTCTCGCTGCCGCTGGCGAAGGCGTTGTCGCCCTGCGCCACGCTGTACTCACCCGTAGCGCGCGACTTGTAGCCCTGCGCCAGGCTGTTGTCGCCGGTGGCCTGTGCGCCACTGCCGTACGCATTGCTCTGCGCGCCGGTGGCCTGTGCACCTGCACCGACGGCAACGGCATCCTGCGCGGCGGTGGTTCCCACCGTCACCGCGTTGCCATCGGCATCCACGATCGGCGAGTTGTACTGGTCATAGGCCTGGCCGACGCCACCAATGGCGACGCTGCCGTTGCCGGTGGCGGCGACATTGCGGCCCACGGCCACCGTGTCATCGCCCACTGCGGACGCACCGTTGCCCACCGAGGTGGCGCCCGCGCCGATGGCATTGCTGGCCTCGCCTGCAGCGAGCGCGCCATCGCCATCGGCGAACGCGCCCACGTCGCTGTCCTGCGAGCCGTTGGCCTTGAAGCGGTAGGCGGTGCCGTCCGCGGTCCCGGCGACGGCATCCAGCTGCGCCTTGTTGACCGCATCGGTGGCTTCGCTGCCGGCGGCGACATGGGTGATCTGGCGTTCGTTGCCGACATCGCCGACCGACACCGTGTTGTCGCGCACGGCGGTGGAATTGGCACCCAGGGCGACGCTGTTGGCGCCGCGCGCGGTGCTGTAGAAGCCGACGGCCGTGCTCAGTTCGCCACTGGCCCAGCTTTCCGCACCGAGTGCGGACGCGCCTTCGCCCGGTGCGTAGGCGAAGTAGCCCACGGCGGTGGCTTCGGTGCCGGAGGCTTCGCTGAGCGTGCCGTTGGCCACGGCGTAATCGCCGCTGGCAATCGCACCGGCGCCGACCGCGGTGGCGGCCTCGCCACTGGCCTGGGTGTCGACGAAGAAGCCCAGGCCGGGAATCAGGTCGACCGGACCGCCGATGGCGGTGCTGCTGGTGCCACTGGCCGCGCTCTGCGTGCCCACCGCCGTGGCGTAGTCGCCGGTGGCATTGGCCACCGCGCCGAACGCCGACGACTGTGCGCCGGCAGCATAGGCGCCGACGCCATACGACGAGGCGGCAAAGCCCGCCGCTTCCGCGCTGGCACCGACGGCGGTGCCGCCCACGCCCGCGCTGGTGGCGCCGGTATCGACCGGCACGCCGCCGTTGGTGATCAGCGGGTTGCCGTCTTCATCCACGGCAGTGCCGCCCACGGCCACGCTGCCCGGGCCGTTGGCCTGCGCGTTGGTGCCGAACGCAGCGCTGTTCTGGCCGCTGGCCAGCGCGTTGTAGCCCACGGCGGTTGCGTTCTGCGCGACCGCAGTGGCGCCGCTGCCGAGCGCGGTGGTGCCGGCGCCGAGCGCATTGGTGGCTTCGCCCACGGCCGTGGCGTTGTCGCCGTCGGCAAAGGCGCCTGCGTCGCTGTCGGCGCTGCCGGTAGCCTGCACGTACTTCGCGGTGGTGCCTGCCACCTCGCCCACCTCGTCGAGCTGGGCCTTGTTCACCGCATCACCGGCTTCGGTTCCGGCGGCGACGTTGGTGATCTGCCGTTGCAGGCCGTTGTTGTTGCCGACCGACACGGTGTCCACGCGATCGGCGTAGGAGCCTGCACCCAGCGCGACGCTGCCGACCGCAACCGCTGCGGAGTTGGAACCCACCGCCGCGCTGAAGTCGGCCACCGCCGTGCTGAACGCACCCACCGCAATCGAGGCTTCGCCGCCGCTGCCGGCGCCGCGGCCGAGCGAGGTGCTGCCCGCGCCGATCGCCAGTGCGCCGCCACCAATGGCGGTGGCGCCATCGGCGCTGGCTTCGGCCAGCCCGCCAATCGCGGTGGCTGCGCCGTTTTCGCTGGCGGCAAACGCGGATGCGCCCAGCGCCACGTCACCCAGTCCGAACGCCATCGCGCTCTGGCCCACCGCAACGGTGGCGTCGCCGATGGCCAGGCTGTTCTGGCCGAATGCGCTGCCGCCCAGGCCGGCGGCAACGGCATCGCTGCCTACCGCCGTGGTGGCGTTGGACAGCGCCTGACTGTTGCGGCCCAGCGCGGTGGCGCCGTCGCCGTCGGCATTGGCACTGGCGCCGGCAGCGAGTGCGCCTTCGCCTTCGATGCGGGCTGCATCGCTGTCGTTGCCCTCGCCGTCCGCCTTGAAGTAGCGCGTTGCGCTGGCGGCCGTTGCAGCAACGGTGTCGAGCTGCGCCTTGTTCACCGCATCGGTGGCCGCAGTGCCGGCGGCCACGTTGGTGACCTGGCGTTCCTTGCCGGCATCACCGACCGACACCGTGTTGGCGCGTGCAGCGCGCGAGCCGGCGCCGAGCGCCACGCTGTTGGCCGCCGAGGCGGTGCTGTTGCTGCCGATGGCCACGGCGTTCGCGCCCGATGCGGTCGCATTGCCATCCACCACGCAGCTGTCGATCACGTTGCTGTTGAGCACCACGCAGTTGGCGTTGCCGCCCACTTCCACCGACTGCGCCTGCGCACCGGAGGGCGCGCCGGCCATGCCCAATCCAAGCGTCAACGCAATGGCGGCCGAGAGCACGGCGCCCCCGCGCGTGTCGGAAGATCGTCGCTGATCGATGACCACGCCCGGGGTCTGGCTGCTGGCGAGTTCGGAGGCAACGACCATCTGCCCCAGTGCTTTGTTCCAGACCTTGCGATAAATCCGATTCATCGATGCGACTCCTGGTTGGCTGGTTTTGGGCAAAGCGACGCCAACGCCAGGCCGCGTGGCCCAACGTCCCCTGGGGGCGTTTTCCGCTTGATTTACTGCGTTGTGCCGGATGGCGCGCTATCGGCGCGATCAACGAACAGAGAACTCGCCATCCTTGCGGTTGATTCCGAACTGAACGATTGCAAACTGAGAACTCAGTGTTAACGCACGGTTTCCATGGCGTCAAGACTTTGACAGACGAAAGTGTTCGAACGCGCAAGGCGTCACACATTCGACTATTCATCAACGCATTTTGTTAGATCGATGTGAGCATTCGCCATCACGCACCTTCACACATGTAACGCGCTGTAACTCGTTGGCTGTGCTCGACTTGAACGCCATCCAAAAAAAACCGCCGAACAGGTCGGCGGTCTTTTTCACTTCTCTTTCACTCGTCTTTCACGCGACGTGCACCGTCGTTCAGCCGCACCATACTCTTGCGTTGCGGAACATGCGCAGCCACGGCGAGTCGCCGTTCCACTCCGCCGGACGCCAGCTGAGGTTCACGGCGCGCGGGGTGCGCTCCGGGTGCGGCATCATGATCGTCACGCGGCCATCGGTGGTGGTCAGGCCGGTGATGCCGTCGGGCGAGCCGTTCGGGTTCAGCGGGTACTGGGTGGCCACGTTGCCGTCGCCATCGACATACCGCAGCGACACGCGGGCGGCGGCCTGGTCGACGGCATTGGCGAACACCGCCTGGCCTTCGCCGTGCGCCACCGCCACCGGCAGGCGCGAACCGGCCATGCCACGCAGCAGGATCGACGGCGATTCGACGATTTCCAGCAACGCGGTGCGGGCTTCGAACTGCTCGCTTCGGTTGCGGCGGAACTGCGGCCAGTGCTCGGCACCGGGGATGATGTCCTTGAGCTGGCTCAGCATCTGGCAGCCGTTGCACACGCCCAGCGCGAAGCTGTCCTGGCGGGCGAAGAAGCCGGCAAAGGCATCACGCAGCGCGCTGCGCTCCAGCACCGAGGTGGCCCAGCCGCGGCCCGCACCCAGCACGTCGCCGTAGCTGAAGCCGCCACAGGCGGCCAGGCCGGTGAAATCGGCCAGGTCGACGCGGCCGGCGATCAGGTCGCTCATGTGCACGTCCACGCTGCGGAAGCCGGCGCGTTCGAAGATGTTGGCCATTTCGATCTGGCCGTTGACGCCCTGCTCGCGCAGCACCGCCACGCGCGGACGCGCGCCGGTGTTGATGAACGGGGCGGCCACATCCTCATTGAGGTCGAAGCTGAGCTTCGGCTTCAGGCCCGGCGCGGTGAAGCTGCGTGCGACGGCGCGCTCCTGGTCGGCGTTGTCCGGGTTGTCGCGCAGCTTCTGCATGGCGTGGGTGACCGACCACCAGGCATCGAACAACGCTTCCCAGCGCCATTCAACCAGGCTTTCGCCCTGCAGCGACACGCGCACCACCGGGGCCGTGGTCGGGCGTGCGATGCGCTGGGCACATTCGGTCAGCGCATGGCGCTCGACCAGGTCGGCGAAGGCCGCGCGGTCTTCGCGGGCGATCTGCACCACCGCACCCAGCTCTTCGTTGAACAGACTGCGGAATGGATCATCGCCCCACGCATCCAGGGTGATGTCCAGGCCCTGGCGCGAGGCGAAGGCCATTTCGCACAGCGCGGCGAACGCGCCGCCGTCGCTGCGGTCGTGATAGGCCAGCAGCAGGCCGGACTGGCGTGCGTCGCGGATCAGTTCGAAGAACGCACGCAGGCGCTGCGGATCATCCAGGTCCGGCACGGCACCGGCAAACGCCGGCAGCGCGCTGTGGTCGGCGTGCACCTGGGCCAGGATCGAACCGCCCAGGCGCTGCTTGCCGGCGCCCAGGCCGATCAGCCAGAGCTCGCTTTCCGTCTCGCGGTCCAGCAGCGGGGTCAGCTGGGTGCTGGCATCGGCCACCGGCGCGAACGCGGTGATCACCAGCGACACCGGCGACACCGACTTGTGCGCCTCACCGGCGTCGTGCCACTGCGCCTGCATGGACAGCGAGTCCTTGCCGACCGGGATGCTCAAGTCCAGCTGCGGGCACAGTTCCATGCCCACTGCGCGCACGGCGTCGTACAGCAGCGCGTCTTCGCCGTTGTGGCCCGCCGCGGCCATCCAGTTCGCCGAAAGCTTCACCGTTTCCAGCGCATCGACCGGGGCCGCGCACAGGTTGGTGATCGCCTCACCCACGGCCATGCGCGCCGAGGCGGCGGCATCGAGCAGCGCCAGCGGGGTGCGCTCGCCGATCGACATCGCTTCGCCGGCCAGCGTATCGAAGCCGGCCAGGGTGATGGCAACGTCGGACAGCGGCAGCTGCCACGGACCGATCATCTGTTCGCGTGCGGTCAGGCCGCCGACGCTGCGGTCACCGATGGTGACCAGGAAGTTCTTCGACGCCACCGACGGGTGCGCCAACACGCGCAGGCCGGCCTCGTGCAGGTCCAGGCCGCCGGTCTTCAGCGCCGGCCAGCGCGGCGCCGGCGGGTGCGCGGTGTCGCGGTGCATCTTCGGCGGCTTGCCGAACAGCACGTCCATCGGCAGGTCGATCGGGGCATCGGCCGGAATGTTGCCGACCGTCGCGCCATAGGCGACCACCAGGCGTTCTTCGGCCGTGGCCACGCCAACGGCGGCGAACGGGCACCGCTCGCGGGCGCACAGCGCGGCGAACTCGGCCAGGCGCGCCTGCGGCACGCCCAGCACATAGCGCTCCTGCGATTCGTTGCACCACAGCTGCATCGGCGACAGCGACGGGTCATCGGTGGGCACCTTGCCCAGGTCGATCACCCCGCCCACGCCGGAGTCGTGCAGCAGCTCCGGGATCGCGTTGGACAGACCACCGGCACCCACGTCGTGGAACCAGCGGATCGGGTTGTCCAGGCCCAGCGCGACGCAGCGGTCGATCACTTCCTGGCAGCGGCGTTCCATTTCCGGGTTGTCGCGCTGCACGCTGGCGAAATCCAGGTCCTCGGCGCTTTCGCCGGAGGCCACCGAACTGGCGGCACCGCCGCCCAGGCCGATCAGCATGGCCGGGCCGCCGAGCACGATCACCGCATCGCCCGGCTGCAGCTTGAGCTTTTCGACCTGGACCTGGTCGATCGCACCGAGGCCGCCGGCCAGCATGATCGGCTTGTCGTAGGCGCGGGTCAGGCCGTCACCTTCGGGCAGCTCGAAGCTGCGGAAGTAGCCCAACAGGTTCGGGCGGCCGAATTCGTTGTTGAACGCGGCGCCGCCGAGCGGACCTTCCAGCATGATGTCAAGCGCCGGCGCCATGCGCGGGTTCAGCGCGCGCGGCGCTTCCCACGGCTGCGGCAGGGTCGGGATGCGCAGGTGCGAGACCGAGAAGCCGGTCAGGCCGGCCTTGGGCTTGCCGCCGCGGCCGGTGGCGCCTTCGTCGCGGATCTCGCCGCCCGCGCCGGTGGAGGCGCCCGGGAACGGCGCGATCGCGGTCGGGTGGTTGTGGGTTTCCACCTTGATGCAGAACGCCGAATCGACCACCGCTTCGCTGCGGTACTCACCCGTGGCCGGGTCCGGCCGGTAGCGCGCGGCCGGAAAACCGGCCACCACCGCCGCGTTGTCGCTGTACGCGCTGAGCGTGTGCTGCGGGGTCTGCTGGTGGGTGTTCTTGATCATGCGGAACAGCGAATGGGCCTGGTCGGCGCCATCGATGGTCCAGCTGGCATTGAAGATCTTGTGCCGGCAGTGTTCCGAGTTCGCCTGCGCGAACATCATCAGTTCCACGTCCGACGGCTTGCGGCCCAGCTCGCCGAAGCGCTGGCGCAGGTAGTCGATCTCGTCCTGGGCCATGGCCAGGCCCAGGCGGCGGTTGGCCGCTTCCAGGTCTTCCAGCGCCACCCGCTCCAGCTCGCCACGGGCCGGCGCGGTGAACAGCGCCTGGGCCTGGGCGGCATCGTCCAGCACCGACTGGGTCATCGGGTCGTGCAGCGCGCGGATGACCGCCTCGCGCGCGGCCGCGTCGGCCGGCCAGCCGGCCAGGTCGATGCGCAGGCCACGTTCCACCCGGCGGATCGGCTGCCCGGCACCACGCACCAGTTCGGTAGCCTTGCTCGACCACGGCGACAGCGTGCCCAGGCGCGGCACCACGAAGCGGCTGGTTGCCCCGTCCTCGCGTACTGCCGGGGCCGGCTCGGCTTCCAGGATCCGGGTCAGGACCACCGGGTCCGGGGCGGCATCGCCCTCGGTCTGGATGAAGTACACATGCCAGGCACCGGTAATGCGCAGATCGGCGGCCAGGGACTGGAGGCGGGATTCAAGACGTTCGCGGCGGAACGGCGAAAGGGCGGATGCGCCCTCGAGGACCATCATGTCCGGGGAACCGTGGTTGGGAACGGGGCCCACTATTGTACCGGTCCGTGCCGGCCGGTGGTCGGTCCCGGGGTCGGTCGCGGCCGACTCGCGGTGCTCCGCCTGAACGAACCGGCGCCCCGAACCTTGCGCTGGCGCACGGATTGGGCGGGCAAACCATGACAACGTTGCCACCACCTGCCCGGCACATCGCCGGCGGCCCCGCGTCCGCCCCCTCTGCTGTTGCCGGCCTCTCTCACCGGCCCCGGACCTGCTGCAACGCTGGCGACATCCTGCCGCCCAGCGCCCACCACCTGATCGGAGTACGACATGGCTGACCCGATTGCGCGCAGTACGGTGACATCGTTATCTCCCCACCGCCCCCCCCGGCCCCGCCGCTGGCTGCTGGCCCTCGCCCTGGGCTCGGCGGCCCTGAGCCCCGGCCTCGCCCTGGCCGCCAGTTGTACCGGCGTACCGGAGTGGAACGGCAACGTGATCTACCTGGCCGGCAGCACCCTGCAGAAGGGCGGCGTGCTGTACCGGGCCAACCAGGACATCTGGAACGCCCCGCCCGACCACCCGGCCGGCGCGCCGTACTACACCAACCTGGGCGCCTGCGACAGCGGCGGCAGCAACCAGGCCCCCAGCGTCAGCCTGACCTCGCCGGCCAACGGCGCCAGCTTCAGCGCCGGCAGCACCATCACCGTCAGCGCCAACGCAAGCGACGCCGACGGCAGCGTGAGCAAGGTCGAATTCTTCCGTGGCGGCACCTCGCTGGGCATCGACACCAGCGCGCCCTACAGCGTGAGCTGGACCAACGCGGCGGCCGGCACCCATACCTTCAAGGCCGTGGCGACCGACAACAACAACGCCGTGACCTCGTCGGCGACGGTCAGCGTGACCGTCAACGCCGCCAGCAACGACACCACCCCGCCCAGCGTGCCGGGCGGCCTGTCGTCGCCGTCCAAGACCGCCACCACCGTCAACCTGGCCTGGAGCGCGGCCACCGACAACAGTGGCGGCAGCGGCGTGGCCGGCTATGACGTCTACCGCAACGGCACCCTGGTCGGCTCGCCCAACGCCACCCAATACACCGATGGCGGCCTCACCGCCAGCACCGCCTACACCTACGCCGTGCGGGCCCGCGACAACGCCGGCAACGCCTCGGCCCGCAGTGCCACCATCAGCGTGACCACCAGTGCAGGGGGCGGCAGTGGCGGCAACAAGCGCGTCATCGGCTACTTCACCCAGTGGGGCATCTACGGGCGCAACTACCGGGTCAAGAACATCGACACCAGCGGTTCGGCCAGCAAGCTGACCCACATCAACTACGCCTTCGGCAACGTGCGCAACAACCGCTGCGAAGTAGGCGTCACCCAGGCCTCCGACCCGAACACCGGGGTGGGCGGCGATGCGTTCGCCGATTACACCAAGGCCTTCCAGGCTGGTGAGAGCGTCAGCGGCAGCGCCGATACCTGGGACCAGCCGCTGCGCGGCAACTGGAACCAGCTCAAGCAGCTCAAGGCCAAGCACCCGAACGTGAAGGTGCTGATCTCGCTCGGTGGCTGGACCTGGTCGCGCGGCTTCTCCAGCGCGGCGCAGCCGGCCAACCGCCAGGCGTTCGTGGCCTCGTGCATCGACGCCTACATCAAGGGCAACCTGCCGGTGACCGACGGTGCCGGTGGCGTGGGCGCGGCGGCAGGCGTGTTCGACGGCATCGACATCGACTGGGAATACCCGGTGGCGTGCGGCATCGCCTGCGGGACCCCGGCCGACAATGCCAACTTCACCGCGCTGATGGCCGAATTCCGCCGCCAGCTCGATGCGGTGCGCCCGGGCCTGCTGCTCACGGTGGCGGTCGGTGCGGGCATCGACAAGATCCGCGTGACCGATCCGGCGGCGTATCACCCGTACCTGGATTTCATCAACGTGATGACGTACGACTTCCACGGCGCGTTCGATCCGAAGACCGGGCACCATTCGGCGCTGTTCGATTCGCCGGCCGATCCGTCCACCGGTGATGTGAAGCTGTACAACAGCAACGATGCGATGGAAGCCTTCCTCGCCCGCGGGGTGCCGGCCAGCAAGCTCAACCTGGGCATCGGCTTCTACGGCCGCGGCTGGACCAACGTGCCCAACGTCAACAACGGGCTGTACCAGACCGGCACGGCCGCACCGGGTACCTACGAGGCGGGCATCGAAGACTGGAAGGTATTGAAGAACCTCAACCATCCGGTCTTCACCGACGCCACCGCGCGGGCCACCTGGAGCTACAACGGCACCACGTTCTGGAGCTTCGACACCCCGGCGATGGTGACCGAGAAGATGGGCTACGTGAAAACCCAGGGCCTGGGCGGTGCGTTCTTCTGGGAGTTCAGCGGCGATGACACCCAGGGCACGCTGGTGAACACGATCAGCAATGGGTTGAAGTAAGAAATGATGCGCCCGGAGTGGTGACGCTCCGGGCGCTTCTTTGTGCGACGGCCAAGTCGCAAACGCCTTGGAATGAGCCGTTTTTGAAAGTGGTTAGCGGGTGCAGTAGACAGAATGATGCGGTCAATGACTCGACCCACATCGGGACGTCCCGCATGCCCAGCCCGCCTGCCACCGTTGCCAGCACCGCCGCTGCCGCTCCATGGCTTCGCACGTTCTCCAGTACCCCGCCCCGGGTACCACCGCGCCCGACAGCGTCGAACGCGCTGCCGGTTTCTAGTTCGCCCGCGACGGTGGCGAACCAGCCGACGCCACTACGTGATCTGACGAACACCATCGCCACGTCACCCGACGCCATCCTTGATCAGGACGTCTGGGGCAGCGACTTCGAGGATGTGGCCTACACCGAGGTGCAACAGGCGGAATTCGATGTCCGCTTTGCGCACGAGGCGCTGGAGATTGCCAACGCGCAACGCGATTGGTTTGCGCCACCCTCGCAGGAAAGGTTCAATCGCGACTGACCGCGACGTAGCTGCGCAGACGTGCACTCGCCTGAGCATTTTCTGAAAGCCGCCGCGGACTGCCACTCAATAATGGCGGTCCTTTCCCTTATGGCGCATTGCATTCCATGCGGATCCCTACCGCCCTGCTGCGCATTGGCGCCGCACTCGGCAACCAGAAGGCGCAGAAGACGCTCGACGGCCCGCGCTCGCTCAAAACAGTCACCATTAAACACATCCGGAACCACCTGCCCACCGGATGGTTGCAAAAGCCCCGCATCGATCCGGGCGTTGTGGTCAACATTCCCCGTGCCAGGCTGGCAGCGGTGCCGCCACATCCCGGGCCGCATGCGGCGGCGCCGTCGCACCCGTGCATGCCAACGTCGGTTTCCAACCGGCTGCCCTGCATTGTCGACAGCAAGGACAGCAGCTGGTTGCATCACGGGCCGGGCGCGCGCATCCCGGTACCGCAGAGCGGCAGTGAGCTGCATCCGCTGGGCCTGCAGCGGCCGTCCGCTGCCCGAGAAGCACCGGGACCGATGGATACGCTGGACCGGCAGGCAATGTCATTGATCCAGGCAGAGAAAGATCCGAACAGCTTCTTCGGCGAAATGGACGAGCACACCGCAGACGCAATCAATATCGCCCGTAACGTGCCGATTACCTGCCAGACCGAAACCCTGATTTTTGATGACGAATGCGCCATTGCCAGCGCATCGACAGCATCAGTGAGCGAGAGTGATTTCGAAGTGGTGTGGGAAGCGCTGACGCAGGGACCAGCGGAGGCATCAGACCTGCGGTTAGACAAGGAAACACGCGAGATCGAAGCATTCGATGCAATGCTGAGCGACTACAGCGATGAAGTGGCTGCGACGGGCGACAACGCCCCTCCGCCGCCGCCGATGCCACCACCGATGCCTGAAACAAACAGCCGCAGCGTGTCGGCTTCGACTTCCTCTACTCCGTCGTCACCGCCGTCATCGCCGCTCAGCCCGGGACATGCCTCTCCTTCCCGGCCGGCACACGCCGACCTGATGGCGGAACTTCTTGCAGCGCTCTCGCAACGTCAGCCGCTCAGGCCGGTTGCGCAGACGGAGAAGACGGCACGCTCCGACGTGGAAGTTGCCTTCCTCAGCGCCTTCGCCGAGATGGACAGCAGGTTCGAGCTCACCAAGGCCAGGGACGCCGATGCCGACGCTTCCGATTCCGCTTCCATCTCTGGCGACTCCGGACGAGGGAGTGACATCCTGGAGTTCAATACTGCAGCGGCCCCTGGACTGGTCATACGCGAAGCAGGCTCTGACCACATCGTCGCCGACGACGATTGGGGCGATTCCACCGCTTGATCGAGCTGCCGCTCCGGACCCTGCGATCCGGAGCGGCGCCGACTCAGTTGGCCTGGCGCTCCAGCGCCTTGAGCAGCTGCGCCGGCGGCACGTAGCCGCCCAACTGGGTACCGTCGGCGGCGAACACCGCCGGGGTGCCGCTGACGCCCACCTGCTGGCCGAGGTTGTACTGCATGGCCACCGGGCTGGTGCAGTTCTTCGGCGCCACCGGCTGGCCCTGCTTGGCGCTGGTCAGCGCCTTGCGGCGGTCGCTCGCGCACCAGACCGAGATCATGTCGGTGAAGTCCTTGCTGCCCGGGCCCATGCGTGGGAACGCCACGTACTCCACGGTGATACCCATGCGGTTCAGCTCGGGAAGGTCCTGGTGCAGCTTGCGGCAGTACCCGCACTCGATGTCGGTGAACACGGTGAGCGTGTGCTTGGGATTGGCCGCAGCGAACACGATGCGGTCACCGCGCGGCACCTTGTCCAGCAGCTGCTTGCGGTAGGCCAGCAGGCCGGCGCTGCTGGCCGGGGCGCGGTTCTGGATGTCGTACGGCTGGGACTGCATCAGGTAGCGGCCGTCGTCGGACACGTACAGCACCTGCCCGCCCACCAGCACTTCGCGGAAGCCCGGGAACGGGGCCGCGCCGATGTAGTCGGGCTTGAACTTCGGGTCCAGACCGGCCAGCGCGCTGCGCACGGTCTGGTCGGCGTTGGCATTGGCCGGCGCGGCGCTGCTGGCCGGCTGGGCGCCAGGCTTGGCGGCCGGCGGCGCCGGCTGGGCGCAGGCGGTCAGGCTGAGCGCACCGCACAGCGCCACGGTAAGGACTCGAAGCATCTGCAGTTCCACGGTAAAAGGTGCCCGATTCTCGCACAGCCGCTCCCGCGGCGACGTCACGGCAGGCGCCTTCGGCCCGCCTGCGGGTGCGGCGAGGGAATCGTGAAAGCGCTCGCCCATCAGTGCGTGCACGCTCGCTGCCCCTTCGTCCGCCCTGCCCCCTTCCCGTGCATTCCCTTTCATCGATCACGCTTTCGTTCAAGGCCCATGTCCTGCGCCGCACCTCCGCCCGCGTGGCGCTGGCGGCCGGCTCCCACGACGGCGGGCGATTCCATCGCGCCATGAACAGCATCCAGAACAGCGAAGACCGGCTGTCCGGGCGTTTCTGGAGCGGTGCGCTCAGCGCGCCGAAGCTGGTGGACCGCGCCGCCCACCTGGCCCGGCTGCGTGAACAGCTCATTCCCTCCCACCACGTCGCCGACCGGGTCGAGCGGCTGGAGCAGGTGCTGAACCGGTGTGGAGACCGTCGGCCGCGCTGGGTGTCCAATACCGGGCCCCGCGCGCAGGCCATGCAGGCACTGGTCGCGCCCGATGCGGTGCTCGGTCGCGCGCGCGCTGCACTGGCCACGCTGTTCTGGCAGGGTGAGCTGACCACGCTTCCTGACTTCAAAGCCGCTTACCTGCGTGCCAACCCACCGGACATCAATGACCCGGACCGTGCGGCCGACCTGCACCGGGCCGCCATGGAAGAGCTGTACGCACAGGCGCCAGCGGTGGAACACGACGATCAGAAAGCGCTGCTGTTTTCTTTCGGGGCCCGCGTGGCGCCTCAGCACCGTCCTTCGGTTGTGTCGCTGTCGCCCAGCCGCACTTCACGCAACGACGCGGTGAACCGGTGGTGGAACACCGCGATGCTGGTCGATGCGTCGGCGGGTTCGGACAGCGACGTGGTGTCCGACGATGGCAGCTGCAGCACCGCCTCCACCGCCTGGGTGGCGATCGGCGAGCCCCGGGAAAGCTACGCCTGAGCGGCAGCGCCGTGCGCCACTACCCTCTGGGATGGTGGCGCGCGTGCAGCTTCTGCAGGTGCTCGCGTGCCACCAGCGTGTAGATCTGGGTGGTGGACAGCGAACTGTGGCCCAGCAGCATCTGCAGCGCGCGCAGGTCGGCGCCGCGGTTGAGCAGGTGGGTGGCGAAGCTGTGGCGCAGCCCATGCGGGCTGATCCGCACCGGGTCGATTCCGGCCAGCGCGGCGTATTTTTTCACCAGTGACCAGAACTGCTGACGGCTCAGCGGCTGCAGCGACGGTTCCAGGAACAACGGCACCTCGCCGTCGCGCGCGAGCACGGTGCGCGTGCCGACCAGCTGCGGCCGCGCTTCGCGCAGGTAGCGCTCCAGCCAGTGCTGGGATTCCTCGCCCAGCGGCACCAGCCGTTCCTTGCTGCCCTTGCCGGTCACCCGCAGCACGCCCTGGCGCAGGTTCACCGCGTTGGCCGGCAGCTCCACCAGCTCGCTTACGCGCAGGCCGGCGGCGTACATCAGCTCGAGCATGGCGCGGTCGCGCAGGCCCAGTGGCTGTTCCACCTCGGGTGCGGCCAGCAGCGCGTCGATCTGGCTCTCGGCCAGCGCCTTGGGCAGCAATCGTGGCAACCGGGGCGGATCAAGCAGCGCGCTGGGGTCTTCGCTGCGCTGCCCGCGCCGCACTGCATCGGCGAAGAACGCGCGCAGCGCCGACAGCAGCCGCGCGTTGCTGCGCGGCGACCAGCCGTGGCGCGAGCGCCAGGCCAGGTAGTCGAACAGGCCGGCGCGGTCGATCCCGGCCAGCCCGTTGCCGGCGCCGTCGCGCCAGCGCGCCAGCCCTTCCAGGTCGCGCCGGTAGCTGTCCAGGCTGGCCCGGGCCAGGCCCTGCTCGGCCCAGACCGCGTCGAGGAAACGCTGGATGTGCGCGTTGTCGTCAGCGCGCAGTTCGGGCAGGTGCTGCACCAGCTGGCGGCGCGCGGCGGGGGTGGCGGTGTCGGACATGCCCACAGGATACGGAGACGGGGCCGCGCCGGCCATCCACAGCGGACGCCGGCGCGGGTATGCTCGGCGCATGAGCGCACCTACCGCTGTGGCCACGGATACCGCCCGCCCTGCATCGCTGCTGGTGTGGCGGCTGCTGGCGCTGCTGTACGACTTCTTCCCGGCGCTGGCGCTGTGGATGCTGGTCGGCGCGCTGTTCACCGCCGGCTACGCGGCCGGCCACGCCGCGCGCGACAACATCGCGCCGTTCAGTGCGCTGCAGTGGCTGCTGTGGGGGTGTTGCTGGGTCGTGACCGGGCTGTACGCCACGCTCAGCTGGCGGCGCGGCGGGCAGACGTTGGGCATGCGGCCGTGGCGGTTGCAGGTGGTGAGGGCCGATGGGGGTGCGCCTACGCTGGGGCAGTTGTGGGTGCGTTATGCGGTAGGAACCGTGTCGGTGCTGCTGGCCGGGTTTGGGCTGTGGTGGGCGTTGGTGGATCGGCAACGGCTGACGTGGCACGACCGGGCAAGCGGCACCCGGTTGTTGCGATTGCCGAAGCGATAAGAACGCGGCGCAGACCGCCTGGGCCGACCAACGGTCGGCGCTACCGGGCAGGTCAACGTTCGTTGGGGGTTCGCAGGGGCTCGTGTTGCATTGGCGCCATGCATCCGGAGCCGATGGTGAACCATCGAAATGCAACCGGCGCCCATGGTTGGTTGATCCGGATCCCAATGGGCCGGTAACAATTCGTAGCCCCGGCCGTTGGCCGGAAACCGCGCGCAGCGCGGCTCAAGCATCCAACACCGATCCAACGCCGGTTGCGACCACCCCACCGACGTTCAGACCCAACCGAAACCGCCCGTCACCCCATCACCCCGACTTGCGCCGGAACAACATGCCCGATACCACCAGCATCACGATCGGCGGCAGTGCGTAGGCGATGCGGTAATCGAACTTCAGCGCGCCAGCCATGCGCCCGAAGAACAGCTGCAGCAGCCAGAAGCCCAGCGCGAACAGGATGCCCAGGAACAGGCGCTTGCCCATGCCGCCGCTGCGCAGCGAACCGAACGCGAACGGGACGGCAGCCAGGCACAGCGCCAGCACATTGAGCGGGTAGAACCAGCGGCTCCAGTAGATGTCCTCGTAATCGCGCGCGTCCAGCCCGTTGCGCTTGCGGTACTCGATGCTGGTGCGCAGGTCGCGCGCGGCCAGGTTGCGCGGCTTGGAGAACCCGGCGGCCAGCGCGCCCGCATCCAGCTTGGAATCCCACTTTTCGGTGTCCACGGTGGTACGGGTGGCCGAACGCTCCCCGAAGGTATCGCGGCGCACCTTGTTCAAGGTCCAACCGTCGGCCGTGTGCTCGACCGTGCCGGCATGGGTCACCGACGCAATGTTTCCGTCCGTTGCGATCTGGTAAAGGCGCACATCGCTGAGCACCAGCCGTGTGCCGCCACCGGGCAGCAGCTGCTCCTCGCCACTGGTCGCGGTAAGGAAGGTGTCGCCTTCACGTACCCAGATGCCCGCGTACCGCGACGCAGACAGGTTCTGTCCCGACTTCGCGCTGGCCCGGATGCTGTCGGAACGGTTCTGCGCCCACGGTGCCAGCGTCTCGCCGTTCACCACCATCACCGCCGTCATCAGCGACAACGCGATCGCCACCGAGGCACTGAGCCGCTTGCGCGACAGCCCCAGCGCGCGCAGCGCGGTGAGCTCGGACGTGGCGGCCATCTGGCCCAGCCCCATCAACGCACCGATCACCGCTGCGGTCGGGAAGAACGTGTAGGCCCGGCGCGGCACGGTGTACAGCACCGAGGCCGCCGCATGGCCGAGCGTATAGCCGCCCTTGCCCACGTCCTTGAACTCGCCGGAGAACGCCATCACCACGTCCAGGCCGACCAGCACGGCCCAGGTCAACAGAACGGTGCCGAACACCGCCCGGCCCAGGTAGAAATCAAACCGCATCGGGTGGAGCTTCATGCGGTCCTCCGCGGGCGCGAGAGCTTGCCGTCGCGCAGGTACATCCAGATGGCCAGCGCCAGCAACGGCAGGCTCAACCACCACAACCCCACTGTCGCCGGCACCTTGCCGTCCGCGATCCAACGGGTACCAATGAACATCAGGTTCATGCCGACCATATAGGCAAGGAAGGCGAACATCATCCTGCCGTAGCGCTGCTGGCGCGGCGAACTGCGCGCCAGCGGCAGGGTCATCAACGCAAACGCCAGGGCGATCAGCGGAGGGGTGATGCGCGAGTGCAGCTGCGCCTGGGCTTCCGGCCGGGGGTCGCCGAACAACCGGCCGGTCGGCAGCAGCTCGGGGTCGTTTTCGTCGCGGGTGATGGCGCCATCGGGCAGCGCAACGTCGTTGCGCACGAAGGTCATCAGCCGGTAATCCAGCGCGCCGTTGGCCGGGCCCTCGATCTGGTGGCCGTCATTGAGCTGCAGGTAGCGCTGGCGGTCGCCCTCGAAGAACATCTTGCCGGTCGCGGCCGACATCACCTCGATACGGTCGCCGCGGCTGCGCTGGACGAAGATCCGCCCCAGCCCGCTGCCGTCGGCCGAGACCGAGGACAGGTAGACCACCCCCCCATTGGACAGCATGGTGAACTTGCCCGACTCCAGCCCGGCCATGACCAGGCTCTTGTTGGCGTCCTCAACCATCTGCTCACTGGTCCGGTCGGCCCACGGGCCCAGCCACAGCGAGCACAGGGCGATCAGCCCGACCACCGGCAGCACCAGCATCAGCACCGGCCGCAGCAGCCGCCTGGGGCCCACGCCAATGGCGGTCAGCACCGCCATTTCCGAATCCCGGTACAGCCGCGCGGTGGCCAGCAGCAGGCCCAGCATCAGCGCCAGCGGCAGGATCAGCGGCATGTAGACGATGAACTGCAGGCCCAGCTGGGAGAACAGCAGGCGGGCAGGCAGGCGGCCGTCGGCGATGTTGCCGAGGATGTCCACCAGCACGCCGCCCACGCTCACTACCAGCAATACGATCAGGGTGGCCAGAAAACTCTGGACGAAATCACGCAGGAGATAGCGATCGAGCTTCGACATGGGGCGGTGGTTTAAACTCTCGGATTCGTTCGCGTGGCTGCCCAGTCTACTGACGGGACGTAAACAGTTCGCGATTGTACGTTTTTGCCAACGGAATCTGATCAATGGCCCTGGAATTCACCCTGAACCACGCTGCCCCGGCCTCGGCCGAGGTCGACTGCGTCATCGTTGGCGCCTATGCCGACCAGACCCTGAGCCCGGCGGCACAGGCCCTGGACGCCGCGTCGGGCGGCCGTCTGACCGCCCTGGTCGCCCGCGGCGATGTCAGCGGCAAGACCGGCGCCACCACCCTGCTGCATGACGTGCCCGGCGTGAAGGCCCCGCGCGTGCTGGTGGTCGGGCTGGGCGAGCCGGCCAAGTTCGGCGTGCCGCAGTACCTCAAGGCGGTGGGCGATGCCAGCCGCGCGCTGAAGACCGGGGTCATCCGCCACGCGCTGTTCACCCTGGCCGAGATCGAGGTCAAGGGCCGCGATGCCGCCTGGAACATCCGCCAGGCCGTGATCAGCGCCGACCACGCCGCTTATCGCTACACCGCCACCCTGGGCACCAAGAAGGCCGAGGCCCCGGGCCTGGCCACGCTGGCCATCGCCGGCACCGACAGCCAGGCGCTCACCCAGGGCCAGGCCATCGCCGCCGGCGTGCAGCATGCCCGCGAGCTGGGCAACCTGCCGCCGAACCTGTGCACCCCGGCCTACCTGGCCGAATCCTCGGTGGCCTTCGCCCAGGCCCATGCCGGTGCCGAAGCGGAGATCCTGGACGAGACCCAGATGGAAGCGCTCGGCATGGGTTCGCTGCTGGCCGTGGCCCGTGGCTCGGCCAACCGCCCGCGCCTGGTGGTGCTGAAGTGGAACAACGGCGGCGACGCCAAGCCGTACGTGCTGGTCGGCAAGGGCATCACCTTCGATACCGGCGGCGTGAACCTGAAGACCCAGGGCGGCATCGAAGAGATGAAGTACGACATGTGCGGTGGCGCCAATGTCATCGGCACCTTCGTCGCGGCGGTCACCGCCAAGCTCCCACTGAACCTGGTGGTGGTGGTCCCGGCGGTGGAAAACGCCATCGACGGCAACGCTTACCGCCCGTCCGACGTGATCACCTCGATGTCGGGCAAGACCATTGAAGTGGGCAACACCGACGCCGAAGGCCGCCTGATCCTGTGCGACGCGCTGACTTACGCGCAGCGCTTCGAGCCGGCCGCGCTGGTCGACGTGGCCACCCTGACCGGTGCCTGCCTGGTCGCCCTGGGTCACCAGACCGCCGGCCTGATGACCAAGCATGACGACCTGGCCAACGAACTGCTGGCCGCCGGCGAGCACGTGTTCGACCGCGCCTGGCGCCTGCCGCTGTGGGACGAATACCAGCCGATGCTGGATTCCAGCTTCGCCGACATCTACAACATCGGCGGCCGCTGGGCCGGCGCGATCACCGCCGGCTGCTTCCTGTCGCGCTTCACCGAAGGCCAGCGCTGGGCGCACTTGGACATCGCCGGCGTGGCCAGCGACGAAGGCAAGCGCGGCATGGCCACCGGCCGCCCGGTCGGCCTGCTGACCCAGTGGCTGCTCGACCAGGTCGGCCACGCCCATGTCGCGGGCTGATTTCTACCTGATCGCCAAGCCGCGGTTCCTGACCGAACCGCTGCGCCTGGTCTGCGAACTGGCCCGCAAGGCCAATGACGCCGGGCTGTTCACCCTGGTGCTGGCGCGCGACCAGGCCCAGGCCGAGGAGCTGGACGAGCTGCTGTGGTCATTCGACGACGATGCCTACATCCCGCACCAGATCGCCGGCGAAGACGCGGACGAGGAAGAAGCGCTGGTGCTGATCGCCGCGCCGGGTACCGATGCCGCCTCGCGCCCGCTGGTGATCAACCTGCGCGACGATCCCTACCTGGGCGCCTGCGACCGGGTGCTGGAAGTGGTGCCGGCCGACCCCGAAGCCCGCGAGCCGCTGCGCGAGCGCTGGCGCCAGTACAAGGCGCTGGATTTCGACCTGAACAAGTACGACATGTAAGCCCGGCCCGGCACCCTTGATCGGTGCCGCCGGTGCCCTGATCCTTTACCGATTGCCTCCTGGTTGCCCCCGCATGACCCAACTTGCCTCCAGCTACGACCCCAAGACCTTCGAAACGGAGCTGTACGACTCCTGGGAGAAGGCCGGGCACTTCAAGCCGTCCGGCAAGGGCGAGCCGTACACCATCCTGCTGCCGCCGCCGAACGTGACCGGCACGCTGCACATGGGCCATGCCTTCCAGCAGACCCTGATGGATGCGCTGGTGCGCTACCACCGCATGCGCGGCTACGACACGTTGTGGCAGGTGGGTACCGACCACGCCGGCATCGCCACCGAAATGGTGGTGTCGCGCAACCTGGCGCTGGCCGGCAACGGCGAGAGCCGCGATTCGCTGGGCCGCGACGGGTTCATCGAAAAGGTATGGGAATGGAAGGCGCAGTCGGGCGACATCATCGAACGCCAGATGCGCCGCATGGGCACCTCGGCGGACTGGTCGCGCAGCACCTTCACCATGGACCCGCAGCCGTCCGAAGCGGTGGTCGAGGCGTTCCTGCGCTGGCATGAGCAGGGCCTGATCTACCGTGGCCAGCGCCTGGTCAACTGGGACCCGGTGCTGAAGACCGCCATTTCCGACCTGGAAGTGGAAAGCGTGGAGGAAGACGGCTTCCTGTGGTCGATCGCCTACGCGCTGGAAGACGGCGCCAGCTACGAGCATGTCGAGCGCGACGCCGACGGCAACGAGACCCTGCGCGAAACCCGCCCGTATCTCGTCGTGGCCACCACCCGCCCGGAAACCCTGCTGGGCGATACGGCGGTGATGGTGCACCCGGAAGACGAGCGCTACGCGCACCTGATCGGCCGCAGCGTCACCCTGCCGCTGACCGGGCGCAGCGTGCCGGTGATCGCCGATGACTATGTCGACCGCGCGTTCGGTACCGGCGTGGTCAAGGTCACCCCGGCGCACGACTTCAACGACTACCAGGTCGGCCTGCGCCACAACCTGCCGATGATCAACCTGTTCACCCCGGTGGCGGCGATCAACGACAACGCCCCGGAAAAGTACCGTGGGCTGGACCGCTACGAAGCGCGCAAGGTCATCCTGGCCGAACTGGAAGAACTGGGCATCCTGGTCGAGACCAAGGCGCACAAGCTGCAGGTGCCGCGCGGCGACCGCACCCAGCAGGTGATCGAGCCCTACCTGACCGACCAGTGGTTCGTGAAGATGGACGTGCTGGCCCAGCGCGGCCTGGAACTGGTCGAAAACGGGTCCATCCAGTTCGTCCCGGCCAACTGGATCAATACGTACCGCCACTGGATGGAAAACATCCAGGACTGGTGCATCAGCCGCCAGCTGTGGTGGGGCCACCGCATTCCGGCGTGGTTCGACGCCGCCGGCACCTGCTACGTGGGCCGCGACGAAGCGGACGCGCGCGCGCGCGCCGGGCTGGGGGCCGATGTGGTGCTCACCCAGGACAGCGACGTGCTGGAAACCTGGTTCTCCTCGCAGCTGTGGCCGTTCTCCACCCTGGGCTGGCCGAACGAACAGGCGATGGCCGAGCGCGGTTTCGAGCGCTACCTGCCGTCGTCGGTGCTGATCACCGGGTTCGACATCATCTTCTTCTGGGTGGCCCGCATGATCATGGCCACCGACAGCTTCACCGGGAAGATCCCGTTCAAGGACGTCTACATCACCGGCCTGATCCGCGATGCGCAGGGCCAGAAGATGTCCAAGTCCAAGGGCAACGTGCTCGACCCGCTGGACATCATCGACGGCATCTCCATCGACGACCTGGTCGCCAAGCGCACCACCGGGTTGATGAAGCCCAAGGACGCGCCCAAGATCGAGAAGCAGACCCGCAAGGATTTCCCGGACGGCATCATTGCCCACGGTGCCGATGCGCTGCGCTTCACCATCGCCGCGCTGGCCACCCACGGCCGCGACATCAAGTTCGACATGAGCCGCGCCGAGGGTTACAAGAACTTCTGCAACAAGCTGTGGAACGCCAGCCGCTTCACCCTGATGAACACCGAAGGCGCGCAGTTCAACGGCGTGCCGCAGCCACGCACAGATGCCGAACGCTGGATTCTGGCGCGGTTGGCGGCGGTGTCGGCCGAGGCGCAGGCGCACTACGCCAACTACCGCTTCGACCTGCTGGCGCAGGCGCTGTACGAGTTCGCCTGGAACGAGTTCTGCGACTGGTTCCTGGAGCTGACCAAGCCGGCGCTCAACGGCGACAACGCCGAGGACGCGACCAGCACCCGCCACACCCTGCTGTACGTGCTGGAAGCGCTGCTGCGCCTGCTGCACCCGTTGACCCCGTTCGTGACCGAACAGCTGTGGCGCCAGGTGGCGCCGCGCCTGGGTCTGGATGGCGGCACCATCTCGCTGCGCGCCTATCCCACCGCGGAGGAGTTCGCCGGCGATTACGCGCGTGCCGAGGCCGACGTGGAGTGGCTGAAGTCGATGGTCAGCGCGCTGCGCCGCGTGCGCAGCGAACTGAACGTGCCGCCGGCCAAGCAGGTGGGCCTGCTGCTGCAGGGTGGCAACGAGGACGACCGCAACCGCGTGGCCCGCTTCACCTCGTCGCTGTCGTTCCTGCTCAAGCTGGAACGCATCGAATGGCTGGGCGGCGATGCGGACACCCCGCCGGCCGCGACCGCCATCGTGGGCGAGCTGAAGCTGCTGGTGCCGCTGGAAGGCCTGGTCGACCTGGGCGCCGAACGCGCCCGGTTGGACAAGGAAATCGCGCGGGTGGAGGCGGAAAAGGAAAAGAGCGCCACCAAGCTGTCCAGGTTCACCGACAAGGTGCCGGCGGCGGTGATCGAGCAGGAGCGCGTGCGCCTGGTCGACTGGACCGCGCAGCTGGAAGGCCTGGTCGCGCAGCGCGCGAAGCTGTAACGGGTTGGAGCGTGGCGACCAACGGTCGCCACCTACCGGGATTCGCAGCCACGCAGGGCGTGGCGGCCCTTACAGCGGCGGCATCGTCTGGATGTCGTCGTCGACCAGTTCGATCGCCATCACCAGCGCATCTTCGCGCCCATCACGGGCCGGGTAATAGCGAGGGCGCCGGCCGATCTCGTTGAAGCCTTCGCTGTGGTACAGCGCCACCGCCGGGGTGTTGGACGGGCGCACTTCCAGGAACACCCGGTGCGCGCCATGCTCGCGCGCCAGCTTCACCAGCGCGCGGAACAGCCGCCGGCCCAGGCCGCGGGTCTGGCAGGCCGGATCGATGCAGACATTCAATACGTGCGCTTCGTCGGCGGCGATGCTCAGCACCCCATACCCCACCAGCACGCCGTCGTCGTCCAGCGCCAAGGCCGGATAACCGGCGCGCAGGCAGTCGACGAAGATGCCGCGCGTCCACGGGAACGGGTAGCCGCGCAGCTCGATTTCCATCACCGCATCCAGGTCGACCTCGCGCAGCGCGCGCAGCGTCATCGGCCGCGGCGAACTGACCGCGCTCACCCGCGGCCCCGCTTGCGCAGTGCCCTCAACTGCGGCCACAGCGCGCGCTTGGCGGCGGCATTGCCGCGCAGTTCGTCCAGGTTCCAGCCGGCCATCAGCGCCTGGGTGTCCGGATCATTGGGGTTGCAGCCCGAGGCGCGCAACAGCGCGATCTGCAGCGGCGGCGGCATGCGCACGGTCGGGCGACGGGTACCAGAGCGAGCGGGTGTAGATGCGGCGGGATCTTCCGCCACCGGAGCATTGCGACGCGGCGGCGGGGCGGTACCGGACGGTCGTGGCGCGGGGCCCTGCCCCGCTGAGCCGGTGTCCGGTCCCCGGGCGTCGGCATCGCGCCGCGCAGGGGCAGGCTCTACCGGGATGGCGCCCAGCTCGACCACCGGTTCGGGCGCCGCTTCCACGTTGCCGTCCACGAACACCGTGTAGCCCATCGCCTGCAGCCAGGACTGCTGCGCCGGGGTCCACAGTGACGGGTCGGCCGGGGTGCTCACGCGCCGGGCTCGGCCGTCTTGCGGGTGCGCTGCCACAGCCAGCTGACCGGCCCGGACAGGGCATAGATCACGCCGACCGCGAACAGCACGCGCGGCAGGTCGATGACCATGATCGCAATGGCGATCGGCACCAGCGCCAGTGCCAGGAACGGCACGCGATCGGCACGCGGGCCTTTCTCGCCGCTGCCCTTGAAGCTCCAGAAGCGGATCCGGCTCACCATCAACAGCGCTGCCACCAGGGTCACGGCCAGCGCCACGTAGCGCAGCTCATTGCCATCCCAGCCCAGCTGGCCATCGGCAAAGGCCCACACGAAGGACATCATCAGCCCCGCCGCGGCCGGGCTGGCCAGGCCGATGAACCAGCGCTTGTCGACCACGCTGACCTGCGTATTGAAGCGGGCCAGGCGCAGCGCGGCGCACGCCGCATACAGGAACGCCACCGCCCAGCCGACCCGGCCGAGCACGGGGTCGTCGAATTTCAGCCACGACAGCGACCAGTGGTACATCACCAGCGCCGGGGCCATGCCGAAGCTGACCAGGTCGGCCAGCGAGTCATACTGCACGCCGAACTCGCTGCTGGTCCCGGTCAGGCGCGCCACCCGGCCATCCAGGCCGTCCATGACCGCCGCCACGAACACGGCGATGGCGGCATTGACGAAATCGCCGTTGGCCGCCGCGATGATCGCGTAGAACCCGGCGAACAGGCCGGCGGTAGTGAACAGGTTGGGCAGCAAATAGATGCTGCGCGAGCGCGGCGGGGGTTTCATCTGATCCATGCCCGCCAGTTTAGTGGCTGCGGCCCGGTTTGGGGGGAGGCTTGCCAGCACGGGGCGGGAATGCTGCAATCGCGCCTCTGTCCCCCGCTGCCCGGAGTTGCCATGCGTGCCCTGCCCCTCGTGTGCTGCCTGCTGCTTGCCAGCGCTTCGGCCAGCGCCGGAACCGTCTACAAGTGGAAGGACGCCAACGGCGTGACCCAGTATTCGGAGAAGCCGCCCACCGGCCAGAAGGCCGAAGAGCGCAAGATCCAGACTCGTGACCCGGCCGGCCGCACCGCGGCAGCCGAACCCGCCGCCGCCGAATCGGCCGACTGCACCACCGCCCGCACCAACCTGTCCCTGCTCAACGGCAAGGGCGCGGTGCTGCAGGACACCAATGGCGACGGCAAGCCGGATACCCCGCTGGATGACGGCCAGCGCGAAGCGCAGAAGACCTTGGCCGAAGCCGGCATCAAGGCGTATTGCAAGCCTGCGGCCTGACCGGTCTCCCCCCGACCAACGGTCGGGGGCTACCGAGGGGGGGCGGTGGAATTGCGGCGGATTGGGCACGTCGCCGGCCGGGCTGGCAGAATATTGCCTCCCAGCCGTTCAGCGAAGCCGACGATGCGCCTCTCCCAGTTCCACCTGCACACCACCAAGGAAACCCCCGGCGACGCCGAGCTGACCAGCCACCGGCTGATGCTGCGCGCGGGCATGATCCGCAAGCTCGCCTCGGGGCTGTATATCTGGTCCCCGCTGGGCCTGCGCGTGCTGCGCAAGGTCGAGCGCATCGTGCGCGAGGAAATGGAGCGTGCCGGCGCCATTGAGTTCCAGGTGCCGACCATCCAGCCCAAGGACCTGTGGGAGGTCACCGGGCGCTGGGAAAAGTTCGGCCCGCAGCTGCTCAAGATCAAGGACCGCAAGGAGCAGGTGTACTGCTACAGCCCCACCGCTGAAGAGGCCGCCGCCGATTTCGCGCGCCAGGAACTGAACAGCTACAAGCAGCTGCCGGTGAATTTCTTCCAGATCCAGACCAAGTTCCGCGACGAGATCCGCCCGCGCTTCGGCGTGATGCGCGCGCGCGAGTTCCTGATGAAGGATGCCTATTCCTTCCACCTGGACGATGCCTGCCTGGTGCGCGAGTACGAAAACATGAAGGCCGCCTATGCCCGCGTGTTCACCCGCCTGGGCCTGGACTTCCGCATGGTGCAGGCCGATTCCGGCGCGATCGGCGGCGACGCCTCGCAGGAATTCCACGTCATCGCTGATTCCGGCGAAGACGCGCTGGTGTTCTCCACCGGCTCCGATTACGCGGCCAACATGGAAGCCGCCGTCGCCGCTGTCCCGGGCCCGCGCCCGGCCGCCAGCGAAGCGCTGCGCAAGGTCGACACCCCCACCCAGAAAACCTGCGAGGCGGTCGCCGCCCTGCTCGGCCTGGGCCTGGAGCGTACCGTCAAATCGATCGCGATCATGACCGAAGCCGGCTTCGTGCTGGCGCTGGTGCGCGGCGACCACGACGTCAACGAAATCAAACTGGGCAAGGTCCAGGGCCTGCAGGGCTACCGCATGGCCGGTGAGGCGGAAATCGCCACGCACCTCGGCAGCGAACCGGGCTTCCTGGGCCCCCTCAACCCGGCCAAGCCGATCCGCATCGTGGCCGATCGCGACGTTGCTGCGATGGCCGACTTCGTCATCGGCGCCAACGAAGCCGGTTTCCATATTGCCGGCGTCAACTGGGGCCGTGACCTGCCCGAGCCGGAAGTGGCCGACATCCGCAATGCGAAGGAAGGCGACCGTGCCGCCGATGGTGGCGAACTGCGCGTGGCACGCGGCATCGAAGTAGGCCACGTGTTCCAGCTCGGCCGCCAGTATGCGCAGGCGTTGAATGCCACCGTGCTGGACGAAAACGGCAAGGCCGCGGTGATGGCGATGGGCTGCTACGGCATCGGTATCTCGCGCATCGTTGCCGCGGCGATCGAACAGAACCATGACGATGCCGGCATTATCTGGCCCGACGCGATGGCGCCGTGGCAGGTGGTGGTGTGCGTGATCAACCCCAAGCAGGACGACGCCGTGGCCAGTGCCGCTGCCGAACTGCTGGCCGAGCTGCAGGCCGCCGGCCTGGATGCCGCACTGGACGACCGCGGGCTGCGCCCGGGGTCCATGTTCGCCGACATGGAACTGATCGGCGTGCCGCACCGGGTGGTGGTGTCCGAACGCGGCCTGGCCGCCGGTACGTTCGAGTACCGCGCGCGCAGTGCCAGCGAAGCGGAGAGCCTGGACCGCGACGCGCTGATGGCCAAGCTGACGAAGTGATGACAGTGCCGGGTGGGATATCCCGGCATTTTATTGTCCCGTTTCCATTGATTATTTCTGCGCGCTGTGCATCTTCGAAATGAGAATGTATGCTGTTGCCGCGCCAAGGACTGGCTCAACCCCGTCCTTCTATTTTTAGATTCCGGAGCAGTTGATGAGTATTGACCTGAGTGGTTTGTCCGCCAAAGAGCTGGGTGCCCTGATCAAGAACGCCAAGAAGCAGCAGACGATCGTCGCCAAGCGCCCGGCCATCACCAAGGTCCGCGCACAGCTGACCAAGTTGGCCAAGGCAAACGGATACACCCTGGAAGAAGTGGCGGGCGTTGCCGCTCCCACCCGCGGCCGCGCCAGCAAGGCCGCCGGCGCAGCACCGGCCAAGGCCGTGCGCAAGCTGGGCAAGGTTGCCCCGAAGTACCGTAACCCGGCCAACCCGAAGGAAACCTGGACCGGACGTGGCAAGCAGCCGCGCTGGCTGGCCGCGCACACCACCAAGGGCAAGAAGCTGGAAGATTTCCTGATCAAGAAGTAAGCGATGCGCCGATGGCGCGCGCATTGAAACGCCGGCCGGGATGGCTGGCGTTTTTTTTTGGGGTTACGTGCGCAGGCTTTCGGAAACTCTCAGAAACTCACAGATTCTTTCGCGCCGGCACCAGCAGGTTGCCGAACAATAATCCCGCCACGAGTGCCATTACCACGTTGAGCACGGTCATCAGTACGGTCTGGCCGGCACTCATGTCCTGCTGCTGCACCAACGTGAGCACGCCGCGCAGGCTGGTACTGCCGGGCACCAGCATGATGATGCCGGGCAGGCGGATGATTGCGCCCGGGCGCTGCACCAGGCGGCCGAACAGGTTGCCTGCGGCGGTCATCACCATCGCCGACATGAAGATGCCGGCCGGCAGGCCCCACGCCTGGCCGGCAAACTTGGAGATCGCATAGCCGGCCACCGAGGCCGCGATCACCCACGGGTAATCGCGGCGGTGGGCCTTGAACAGCATCGCGAACGCGAACGCCGCGATCAGCAGCGCGCTCCATTCCACCCAGTCGGCCTGCGGGCGCGATGCGCGCACCACCGGGTCCAGCCCGATGATGCCCGACAGCGTCACCGCGATCACCGCGCCGACGGTGAGCTTGAGGATGGTGGTGATGGCACCGGCAAAACGCGCGGTGCCCGATACCCAGTGCTGGCTGGCCAGTTCGTTGACCGCGTTGGTGAGCGACATGCCGGGCAGCATCACCACCAGCGAGGCGATGATGACGGTATTGAGGTTGAGCGCGCCCACGAACGAGGCCACCAGCGCCGCCACCGTACCGGCCAGCAGTGCCGCCAATGCCTCGCTGGCTTCGCGGCTGGCCGGGCGGCGGTCGGTGACCAGCGTCATCAGCCCGATCAGCAACCCGATCACCCCGGCGGTGGCGATATCCAGCCACGGCAGTTTCCACAGCCCCGCCACGCCGGCCGCGCCCAGGCTGTAGGACAGGATCATGCGGATCTTGCCGCGCCGGCCCGGGTCCTTGTCCAGCTGCCGCAGTGCGGTATGGCCCTGGGCGATGCTCATGGTGCCGTTGGCCACCGCTTCGGTGATCTGGTCGGCGATGCTGAGCTTGTGCAGGTCGTTTTCGCCCGGTGCCAGCCGGATCACGCGCGTGATGTCCGATGAACCGATGGCCTTGGTCGGGTCGCTGAAGCTCAGGATCAGCCCGGTCGGGTTCGACCACGGCTCGCAGTCCAGGTCCAGCCGCTGCGACAGCGCAACCACCGCCGCCTCCAGCCGCTGGGCCGTCGTGCCGTAGCTGTGCAGCCGTCCGGCGATCTCGGATACGAAGGCCACCCGCTGTGCGTAGGTGGCCGGAGGGGTGGCAATGGCGGGTGCGTCGGCAGACATGCGGCGTAGTATTACCCGATGTCGGGGCGCGCACACACTTGGCATCCACGCAGAAAGGTTATGCTGCGTGGAGGACGCCCCATGACGCCAGACCAGACCCCCAAACTTGAACAGGATCCACAGGACCCCGGTCTCATCCGGTTGTCCGGGCAGTGGACCTTGCGCACCGCGCTGGACGCGGCCGAAGTGCTGCGCGCGGCACCGGAAAAAGTCACCGGCATCGATGCCAGCGGCATCACCCAGCTGGATTCGGCTGGCGTGCTGCAGGTACTGCGGGTGGCCCATCGCGCCGACCTGGCCGAGGATGCACTGACCTTCCGCGAGGACCACCGCGCGCTGGTGTGCACCATCGAAGAAGTGGCCGACGACCGCCCCAAGGCCAAGCGCGACTTCGGCGTGCTGGCCGCGCTGGAGCGGCTGGGTCGCAGCGTGCATGCCACCGGCCACAACATCGTGGCGCTGGCCAGCTTCCTGGGCGAGAACCTGGTCAAGGGCGGCCGCCTGCTGCGCGAGCCGCGCCGTTTCCGACTTACCGCCACCGTGCACCACATGGAGCAGGTGGGGCTGGATGCGGTGCCGCTGGTGGCGCTGCTGTCCTACCTGGTGGGTGCGGTGATCGCGTTCCTGGGCTCGACCATCCTCCGTGACTTCGGCGCCGAGATCTACGTGGTGGAGCTGGTCAGCATCGCCTTCCTGCGCGAATTCGCGGTGCTGCTTACCGCGATCGTGCTGGCCGGCCGCACCGCCAGCGCGTTTACCGCGCAGATCGGCTCGATGAAGGCGCGCGAGGAAATCGACGCCATCCAGACCCTGGGCCTGGACCCGGTCGACCTGCTGGTGCTGCCGCGCCTGATCGCGCTGCTGATCACCCTGCCGCTGCTGACCTTCGTGGCGATGATCGCCGGCCTGGCCGGTGGCGTCACCGTGGGCGCGTTCGACCTGGATATTCCGCCGCAGATGTACCTGGCGCGCCTGCACGACACCATTGAAGTGCGGCACATGCTGGTGGGCCTGTCCAAAGCGCCGGTGTTCGCCGCCGTGATCGGCCTGATCGGCTGCCTGGAAGGGCTGAAGGTGGAAGGCACCGCGCAGTCGGTGGGTGAGCGCACCACCTCCAGCGTTGTGCAGACCATCTCGCTGGTGATCATCATCGACGCGTTCGCCGCGTTGTGGTTCATGCACATGGATTGGTGATGACGACCACAGCCGCCCCTGATGAAGACACCCGCGTGGACCTGGCCGATGAAGACGGCCTGGCGATCCGCGTGCGTGGGCTGACCAACCGCTTCGGCAGCCAGACCGTGCATGACGGGCTGGACCTGGACGTGCGCCGCGGCGAGATCCTCGGCGTGGTGGGCGGTTCGGGTACCGGCAAGTCGGTGCTGATGCGCAGCATCCTGGGCCTGCGCCATCCCGATGCCGGCGAGATCGAGGTGCTGGGCGTGGATGCGCGCTCGGACAACCGCGCCGACCGCCTGCACATCGAACGCAACACCGGCGTGCTGTTCCAGGATGGCGCGCTGTTCTCGTCCATGACCGTGGGCGAGAACGTGCAGGTGCCGCTGAAGGAACACCACGGCGAACTGCCCGAGCGCTGGCACTACGAACTGGCGCTGCTGAAGGTGAAGCTGGCCGGCCTGCCCGCTGACGCGATCAACAAGCTGCCCTCGCAGCTCTCCGGCGGCATGCGCAAGCGCGCCGGCCTGGCCCGCGCGCTGGCGCTGGACCCGCCGCTGCTGTTCCTGGACGAGCCCACCGCCGGGCTGGACCCGATCGGCGCGGCCGCCTTCGACCGCCTGATCAAGACCCTGCAGGAAGCGCTGGGCCTGACCGTGCTGCTGATCACCCATGACCTGGACACCCTGTATGCGATCTGCGACCGGGTGGCGGTGCTGGCCGACCACAAGGTGATCGCCAACGCACCGTTGCATGAGATCGAACAACTGGAGCATCCGTGGATCCAGGAATATTTCCACGGACCGCGTGCGCGTGCTGCACGCGCCGCCAAGCAGAAGAGCGAGTAAGCCATGGAAACCAAAGCCAATTACGTACTGATCGGCGCGTTCACCCTGATCGTGGGGCTGGCATTGCTGGCCTTCGGCCTCTGGGCGGCCAAGTACTCCTCCGACCGCACCTGGACCGAATACCGGGTGGTGTTCCGAGAGGCGGTCACCGGCCTGTCGGTGGGCAGCCCGGTGCAGTACAACGGCATCGCGGTCGGCTCGATCACCGAACTGAACCTGGTGCCGGATGACCCGCGCCAGGTGGTCGCGCGGATCCGCCTGAACTCCAACACGCCGGTCAAGACCGACACCCGCGCCAAGCTGGCCATCACCAGCCTGACCGGGCCGTCGATCATCCAGCTCAGCGGCGGCACGCCGCAGGCGCAGGCGCTGACCGCGGTGAACAAGGACCCGGCGCCGATCATCCCGACCACGCCATCGGCGCTGCAGAACATCACCGACGTGGCCAACCGCATCGTCGAGCGCATGGACCAGGTGCTGAGCGACCGCAACGTGGCCAGCATCAATGCCACCCTGGCCAACCTGGAAACCATCAGCGGCGGCCTGGCTGACCGCGACCAGGGCACCCAGGCGCTGCTGCTCAGCGCGCGCGATGCCGCGCGCAGCCTGGACAGCACGCTGAAGACCACCAACGGCACCATCCAGCGCCTGGACACCAACCTGGTGCAACAGTTGCCGCCGATCCTGGACAAGCTGGAAACCACCCTGACCAAGCTCGATTCGGCGGCCGGCAGTGCCGATTCGATCCTCGGCGAGAACCGCGCGGCCATCAACAGCTTCGCCAACGATGGCCTGGCCCAGCTCGGGCCGACGTTGACCGAGCTGCGCGGGCTGATCCGCGACCTGCGCCGGGTCAGCGACAAACTCGACAACAACCCGGCCCGCTACCTGCTGGGCCGCGACGCGCCGAAGGAGTTCGAACCCAAATGAGCCGCTTCCCTCTCCTGCCCGCCTCCCTGCCCCGCCTGCTGTTGCCGGCGGCACTGATGATCGCGCTGGGCGCCTGCTCGTCGTTGCTGGGCGGCGGCGAGCGCAGCCAGGTCACCATCTACTCGCCCGTGGTGAAGATCCAGCCCGACCCGTCCTGGCCGAAGGTCGACTGGGCGCTGGTGCTGGTCAAGCCGACCGCCGCGCGCGTGGTCGACAGCCCGCGCATCAACGTGCGGCCGAACCCGGGCGAGCTTGAGGTCTACAAGGGCGTGAGCTGGGCGCAGCCGGCCACCGACATGGTCGACGACGCGCTGGTGCGCGCGTTCGAGGATTCCGGCCGCATCACCGGCGTGGCGCGTGCCACCACCGGCATCCGCGCCGACTACAAGCTGGCGTTGGATGTACGCCGTTTCGAATCCGATTACCGCGGCCAGCCGACCCCGACCGCCTTCATCGAGATCAACGCCAAGCTGATCCACGTGATCGACCAGCGCGTGGTCGCCGATCGCACGTTCCGCCAGGAGCAGCCGGTAGGCAGCACCGCCACCGGCGATGTCGCCCGGGCGCTCGAGCAGGGCCTCCAGGCGGTCACCACCGAACTGGTCGGTTGGACCCTCACCACCGGCCAGGCCGACAGCAAGACGGCCGCAGTCATCCCGACGCGGTTGCGTTGATCCAACGGAACGTGAGGTTGATGCGCTCGGCCAAGGGCCGGGCGCTTTTTGGCAGGGCGTGCTGATAGAAGGTCTGCGTGCGCCCGCCCATCACCAGCAGGTCGCCATGACCCAGGGTGACCTCCGCCTTGCGCGCGTGGTCGTCGCGCCGGCGCAGCAGGAACCGGCGGGCGGCGCCGAGGCTGAGCGAGGCGATCACCGGCGTGGGTCCCAGTTCGGGTTCATTGTCGCTGTGCCAGCCCATGCCGTCGTCGTTGTCGCGGTAGCAGTTGAGCAGCACGCTGTTGAATGGCTGGCCGCAGAAACTGCCCAACGCATCGCGGAGTGGGACCAGGGCGGGATGCCAGGCGTGCGGCACGAACTCGGTCCCCGAATAGCGGTAACGGGCCGCCGGGTCACCCATCCAGCAGCTCAGCCGTGGTGAATCCACCCGCCTGCCGAACATTTTGATCCTGTGCACCTCCCACGGCACCTCGCCGCGCAGCTGTCGCTGCAGCGCATCGGCGGCAGGTGCGGCCAACCAATGGCGGTGCCAGCGCACCTGGGCATCGGGAAGATGGAGGTCCATGGCGGCACGCTAGCATGGCGGCCGGTCCATTCGCATGTCTGCACCGGATTGTCGATCACTTCTGGCAGAAGGCCCCCAGTGAAGGTGGCTGGCTGCTCCTTTAGTGCCTTGAACGACAAGTGTTAGCGCAAGCGGTCACGGAGTCTCGACCTGGGAACTGCGTCAAGCATGCAAGAAAGCTTGCTGAGTAGCATCTCCGCGGCTCCTCCGCCGGACTGTGCAGAGGGCAACCGTGGAAAAAACAACAAGGAGACAAAGGATGAAGCTATACGGAATTCTCGCGCTCGGCTTGCTTTGCAATTACGCTTCAGCGGGCGAGTACCAAGCACTTGAAGCCCCAGAAGTGGGACGCGAGGCGGTCGCCGAAGCGCTGGCGTTTTCCGCAGGTTTTCCGCCAGGCAGCCAGCCAGTGGAGCTCGAACGATGGGTGTATGGCCAGACCACCTTTTCCGCACGGCCATTCCCACGTGACTCGTATGTTCAACACCCAGGCCGCAAGGTTGGCACCCTCGGTTCCATCTCGTACACGCCATTTTCCGGCGGGCATCCGCTCTATGCCTGCCAGACGAACGATGGCCAGGACTTCTTCACCTCCACCGCCATGGACTGCGAAGGGCACAGGAAGATGGTGCATATGCCCATCCTGGGATACATCGCCTCGCATCAACTCCCCGGTACGGTTCCGCTCTACAGGTGCATTCGTGGCGGCTTCAAGCCCAGGCCGTGGGCCGATCATTTCGATACGGTAGACCCCCATTGCGAAGGACAGCCTAACCCTACCAATGAGGGCATCCGGGGCTATATCTGGCTCTGACCTGAAGCCAACTCCCGGGCACATCGTCGTGCGCCCGGGAGCGGATTCTGCTTCAGCGAGCTGACCCGGCTCGCCGCACATTCCCACAGGCACGTCCTCGCGCAGCGCGCACTGCAATGCGCCGGCCGCGTCAGCCGCGAGCCATTGGCGGTGCCAGTGCACGGAGGCATCGGGGAGATGGAGGTCCATGGCGGAACGCCAGCATGGCAATTCCGCATGCGTGGCCTGATCGCCACGGGCCGCCAAACGGCAGGTACCTCCGGGCTGCGTGCGGGCGTCGCTGCCACGGTGGCTGGTCTACAATCTGTCGGCCCAACGCCTCCCGGCGCGCTGCATGGCAGCCGCACAATTACAAGGTTCTTCATGAGAAGTCACGACAGCAGCAAGCGCGTCCTGGTCACCGGCGGCGCGGGTTTCCTCGGATCTCACCTGATCGAGCGGCTGCTCGAACAGGGCCACGAAGTGGTCTGCGCGGACAACCTGTTCACCGGGACCAAGCGCAACATCGCGCACCTGCTGGGTAACCCGCATTTTGAGTTCCTGCGCCACGATGTGACGTTCCCGCTGTACATCGAAGTGGACGAAATCTGGAACCTGGCCTGCCCGGCGTCTCCGGTGCATTACAGCCATGACCCGGTGCAGACCACCAAGACCTCGGTGCATGGTGCGATCAACCTGCTGGGCCTGGCCAAGCGGCTGGATTGCCGCATCTTCCAGGCGTCCACCAGCGAGGTGTATGGCGACCCTACCGTGCATCCACAGCGTGAGGAGTACTGGGGCAACGTCAATCCGATCGGGCCGCGATCGTGCTATGACGAGGGTAAGCGCTGCGCGGAAACGCTGTTCTTCGATTACCACCGCCAGCACGGCCTGGACATCAAGGTGGCGCGCATCTTCAACACCTACGGCCCGCGCATGCATCCCAACGATGGGCGGGTGGTCTCCAATTTCATCGTGCAGGCGCTGCGTGGGGAAGACATCACCATCTACGGTGAAGGCCAGCAGACGCGCTCGTTCTGCTATGTGGACGACCTCATCGAGGGCTTCATCCGCCTGATGGCGACGGACAAGGATTTCACCGGGCCATGCAACCTGGGCAATCCGGCAGAGATGACCATCCGCGAACTGGCCGAGACCGTGATCGCGCTGACCAACTCCGGCTCCAGGCTGGTATTCAGGCCGCTTCCTCAGGACGACCCGATGCAGCGGCAGCCGGATATCACGCTGGCAAAGCAGCGCCTTGGCGGGTGGGAGCCGCAGGTGAAGCTGGAAGAAGGCCTGCGGCGGACGATTGCCTACTTCGACGCCTTGTTGGGCGAGGCCCGGTAGAGCCGTCTGTTAGACGGCTGCTTCATCTGGGTTGCGCGGCCATTTGGGCGGCTGTTTCCTGGCCCGAAAGGCAGCGGACTGACAGTCCGCTCTACCGCCGCTGCTTCGTGGGGCCGCACTGGTAGGTGACGTCCTGGCGGCTGTGCCGGAACGGGTCGGTCAGGTCGTCGGAGTACTGGCCCAGCAGCAGGCGCCGTTTCGGCAGGAAGTGCTGGCGGTAAAAGCGGCTCAGCGAGGCCACGCGCCGGCCTTTGTCCGTCAGCAGGACACAGCCGTTGGCAATCCGCACGGTGCCGGAGCTTTCCTGCTCGGTCAGGCGCACGTCCACCAAACGGTGTTCGACCATGTATTCGCGGGTGAACACGTCCTGGAAGGCATCCTGGCGGATGCCCCCCCCGCGCTGGTCCAGCTTTTCCAGGATGTAGAACGACAGCGAGCGGTCGATCACGGTAGGCACCGAGATGGCGAATGCGTAGCCGCCCAGCAGCCATACCAGCGCCAGCAGCACCCGCTCTGTCGGGGTGAATAAACGGAAGGGCGCGGCCAGCAGCAACAGCCCCGTCACCCCTGCCGCCAGCAGGGTGTCGCCGATGGCTGCGTAGAACACCACGTCCACGGTGAAAAAGCGCACGTGCAGATAATGGATGCCCAGCAGCAGCCCGATGTACACCAGTGTCAGCAGCGCGGCCTTCAGGAGGGTTTTCATGGCTTGAACACCAGCAGGCGGTTGCCCAGGAACGAGAGGATGAATTGGATGATGCTGATCAACACGAAGCCCACACGGTAGTCGTACTTCAGCAGGTCCGACCACAGCGCCATCAGCCCACCGTTCAACAGTGCGATGGCGGCATACAGCAGTACGAAGCGCCACAGCTGCCCACTGGCGCGGGCCTGGGTGGCGGCGAAGACGAAGTAGCGATTGCCCAGGAAGGACACGCTGATCGCCACCATCGCGGCGAGCAGGTTGGCCGCTCCCTTGGACGGCAGGTGCACCACCTCCACGAGGACGCTGAGCACCGCAAAATGCACGGCCGCGGCTACCAGCCCGTTGACCACATAACGCAGCAGCTGGCGCAGGTCAGCGCGGCGTTGCATCAGCCGGGACCTCGATCACGCCGGCAAGATACTCGCGGTAGACGCCCGGTTTCTGGATGGTGCCGCGGACGATACCGCTGAGCATCAGGGTCATCAGCGTGAGCGTGCCGGTCTGCAGGAATACAAGGAACAACACGCCGAGCGCCATTGAGAACCAGCCCGGGGTGGCGTAGCCGGCCAGCTTGAGCAGGGTGGCCACCACCGCCAGCACGATCGACGCCGAGGACACCAGCACGCACATCAGCCCGACCCGCACCAATACATCCTCGGCGAACACCATCAGCGCGCGGAACCCATGCAGGGTCAGCCCGACGAAGTTCATCTTGCTCTGCCCGGCGTAGCGCGGCCCGCGATCGATCGGGCAGACGGCCAAGCGCAGTTTGCTGGCTATCAGACCCGCCGCCACGTGGGTCCACACTTCGTGCATGGCATTGAGGCGGTGCAACGCGCTGACCTTGATCGCCATGAAATTGCCGAAGCTGATCGTGCGCCCTGTCAACAGCTGGAAGATGATTTTGTAGACCACGTAGAAGCTACGGAAGCGCAGGGTTTCCACCCGGCTCCTGCGCCGCGCCACGGCCACGTCGACGTTCTCGTCGCGGGCTGCATCCAGCAGGGTGGCGATGGTTTCGGGCAGATCCTCCCCATCGGAGTCCATGACGATCACCCGCTGCGCATCCGGCAGGTTTTCCTCGACGTAGCCCAGGCCGACCGCGATGGCTTTCTGGTGGCCCACGTTGCGGCGCAGTTTCAGCACCACGCCGCGGACCCCGGAGCCGGCCAACTGCAAGGGCTGCACCGGTTCGCGGATCGAGCCGTCGTCCACGGCCACCACAAAGACCCGGTCGCCATAGAGGCGCGCCAGTTCGGTGAACAGGCGGGTGGAGGCCACGTGGTCCTCATAGACCGGCGTCACCACCACGAACGATTCGCTGGACCTATCCATTCTGTTCTCCTGCAGCGTGGCGCGGGACTGCCCGCCGCCACTGGTCCGCCAACACCAGGACCGCGTAGATCAACAGCAACTGTACCGGCAGCGCCGTGCGGCGGGCACTGGTGGCCAGGTGCCATTCCAGGTCATGCGGGGTGCCCAGGTAGACCGCGTACAACACACCCGCATACGCGATGGCGATGCACAGCCCGGCCAACGCCGTGGGAGTCCGCCAGGTCCGCGCCAGCAGCGCCAGCAGTAGTACCAGCGGCACCCAGACGGCACCGCGCAGCAGCGCCTTCAGCACCAGCACGCTCTGCGAAAGGTCGGGCAAGCGCGCCAGCAGCTGCCCCTTCAGGTCACTGCCGGTCAGGTCGTTGCCAAGATGGGCGCCGGCAACGGCCAGCTTCCACGCCAGCAGCGGCAGCAGCGACAGCGCGAATGCGCCCAGCAGGCCCCACGGCATGCGGCGGTCGCGCCGCAGGCACACTGCCACGGCGACCACGGCGACCAGCGCGGCCAGCACCACGCCCTCGTTCTTGATCAGGGCGAGCACCGCCGACGTCGCCGCGTAGGCAGCCAGGTTGAACCACGCGACGCCGCCGGTCTGCATGCGCGGCTGCATCGCGGTGGCCAGTGCAGCCACCGCGTAGACGGCGAGCAGGGCGTCCATGTAGCCATCCACCAGGTAGGTGCCGCCTACGTTGAGCACTGCCACCGCGAACAAGCCGGCCGCCCACCACGTATGCAGGCTGCGAACCGTCAGCAGCAGCGCCGGCAGCAGCAGCAGCGTGGCCGCGGCCTTGGGGAATATCTCGTTCCAGTGACCGACGAGCCTGGCCGCAGTCGCCATCCACAGCGGCACGAGCGCCGGGTAGTCGTTGTGGCTGAAAGCGGCATAGCCGTCGAGCTGGCTGTACAGGGAGCCATCCAGGTAGACCCGTTTGGCATGGAACAACCAGATTGAACGCGGATCCCATTCATCGGACGGGCTGCCAAGGGCAATCAGCAGGAGTACCCCGACGATGACCAGCATCCACACCGCACGGGGATCGCGCGCGGCCATCACCGACCACGCGGCGCCGCCCAGCACGGCCACGAACGCAATCTGCGCGGGGATGCCAACCCATCCAAAAGCGGCGAAGACGTAACAGGCCAGCACGCCGGCTAGCATGCCCAGCGCCGTGCGAGCGCCGGCATCAGGGGCAGTCGACGAGAACAATGCGCTCACTCCTTGCGATTTCGAGACAGCCCGGCTGCTGTGGTCCCGGCGTATTCCAGAGTATGCGGCCGTGCGCGGCATCATGCAGGCGTGTGGGGTAAAGCCCTTCCCACAGCCGTTGCTGCAGCAGGGGATCTTTCTTGAGACCAGGCCCCAACGCGACCGGCAAGTTGCCATCGTGATGCTGGGCAAGCAGCTGGCGCGCCTCGACCACTTCCGGCGGGACCGACTGCGTCCACCCGGCATCGGCGATGAAGACCTGGCCAAGCAGTGAACCGTCGAAGTGCACATCCTTGGCGATGCCACGCAACCCGACCGCCAGCGCAGCTGCGATCACCAGTACAGCGATCCAGCGTTGCAGCGCGGGGCGGTACCCCTTTCCGGGTTTGATCACGGCAGCATCCCAGTGCTCACGAAAGCGAAGCCGGAAAGTCTAGCAGGCGACCGGCGCCCCCGTTCGGGGCGCCGGTCCATCCGGGACTCAGGCGCGGAACGCAACGCCGGTCTTTTCCTTGAGCTCATCGATACCCACGCCGGGTGCAGCTTCCACGAGCACCAGGCCTTGGTCGGTGACGTCGAACACGGCCAGGTCGGTAATTACACGATCAACCACACCGACGCCGGTGAGCGGCAACGTGCACTCCGCCAGGATCTTGTGCTCGCCGCTCTTGGCGGTGTGCTCCATCAGCACCACCACGCGCTGCACGCCGGCCACCAGGTCCATGGCGCCGCCCATGCCCTTGACCATCTTGCCCGGCACCATCCAGTTGGCGAGGTCGCCCTGGTCGGTGACCTGCATTGCGCCCAGGATGGCGAGGTTGACGTGGCCGCCGCGGATCATCGCGAAGCTGTCGTGGCTGCCGAAGTAGCTGGCACCTGCCCGTGCCGTGACGGTCTGCTTGCCGGCGTTGATCAGGTCGGCGTCCACTTCGCCCTCGGTCGGGAACGGACCGATGCCAAGCAGGCCATTCTCGGACTGCAGCCACACATCCACGCCCTCGGGAATGTGGTTGGCTACCAGGGTCGGAAGGCCGATGCCGAGGTTCACGTAGGCGCCATCGGTAAGTTCTTGGGCGGCGCGCTGCGCCATTTCATCGCGGGTCCAGGCCATCTCAGTTGCCCTCCGCACGCACGGTGCGCTGTTCGATACGCTTTTCCGGCGTGGGGTTGTGCACGATGCGGTGCACGTAGATGCCCGGCAGGTGCACCTGGTCCGGGTCGATGCTGCCCACCGGCACCACTTCTTCCACTTCCACCACGCACAGCCTGCCGGCCATCGCACAGGCCGGGTTGAAGTTGCGCGCGGTCTTGCGGAACACCAGGTTGCCGGCTTCGTCGGCCTTCCACGCCTTGACCAGAGCCACGTCGGCGCGCAGCGCGGTTTCCATCACGTAGTGCTTGCCGTCGAACTCCCGGGTTTCCTTGCCCTCGGCCACCACCGTGCCGTAGCCGGTGGCGGTGAAGAAGGCGGGAATGCCCGCACCGCCCGCGCGCAGGCGCTCGGCCAGGGTGCCCTGCGGGTTGAATTCCAGCTCCAGCTCACCGGCCAGGTACTGGCGTTCGAATTCCTTGTTCTCGCCCACGTAGGACGAAATCATCTTGCTGATCTGCCGGGTTTCCAGCAGCTGGCCCAAGCCGAAACCGTCCACGCCGGCGTTGTTGGAGATTACCGTCAGGCCCTTCACCCCGGTGTCGCGCAGCGCGGCGATCAGCGCTTCGGGAATGCCGCACAGGCCGAACCCGCCGACCGCCAGCGTCTGGCCGTCGGCCACCGCACCCTGGAGCGCCTCGGCGGCGCTGGCGTATCGCTTGCCGCGCCGGCTGCCGTTGTCTGGGGACTTGCTCATCTACGCCCTCACCTCGTTGATGTAAGGGGCCATTGTAGCGACTGGCCGTTGTTTTCCCTGTCGCGCCGCAGCGAGCTCAGGGCGCAGGCAGCCGCGCCATCACCTGCGCGAGGCCGTCCTGCCAGCTCGGCAGCGCAACATCGAAATCACCCTGCAGCTTGGACACGTCCAGCCGCGAATATGCCGGGCGGCGCGCCTGCGCAGGGTACTCGGCCGTGGTGATGGGCTCGACCCGCGGCGCACACGGCAGCACGCCACGCGCAACCGCATCGGCGAAGATCGCCTCCGCAAACCCATGCCAGCTGGTCTGGCCGGTCGCAGTGAGATGCCAGGTTCCAGACAGCCCGTCAGGATGACGCAGGGCGTGCGTCGTGACATCCGCGATCAGTGCCGCCGGGGTCGGGGTGCCTATCTGGTCCGCAACCACGCGCAGCACCTCGCGCTCGGCACCCAGGCGCAGCATGGTGCGCAGGAAATTGCTTCCGCGTCCGGAATATACCCAAGCGGTACGGAAGATCAGATGACGTCCCCCTGCGGCCCGAACAGCGTCTTCGCCGTCGCGCTTGGTGGTGCCGTACACGCCCAGCGGCGACGTAGGCGCATCCTCGCGGTACGGTACACGCGATCGGCCATCGAACACATAATCGGTGGAGTAATGCACGAACGGCACGGCGTGGCGGGCACACCAGCGTGCGATTGCCTCCGGCGCATCAACGTTGGCGCGTCGTGCCGCATCCGGCTCCTGCTCGGCACGATCGACGGCCGTATACGCAGCTGCATTGATCACCACCGATGGTTGCAGCCGGTCAAGCAGTCCAGGGAGGTCGGCGGGGTGGTCGAAGTCGGCGACCTCGCAGGGCCGGCCATCCACGAGGCGGCCGGTGCGGGTAGCGACTACCAGGGCCCCTTGGGGTGCCAGTGCACGGATCAGCTCCTGCCCGAGCTGGCCGCTGCCGCCGAGCACCAGGATGGTCATGGCTCGTAAACCGGCAGCCGGTCCGCAGGGATGGCCTTCAGAAACGGGGCCTGCTCGTCCTTGGCCGACAGCGAAGGTGCACTGATCGGCCAGTCCACGGCCAGGTCGGCATCGTTCCAGCGGATGGCCGCGTCTGCTTCCTTCACATAGACATCGGTGCACAGGTAATTGAACAGCGCAGTGTCGGAAAGTACCGCAAAGCCGTGGGCGAAGCCGGGCGGTATCCACAGCTGACGCCGGTTATCCCCGCTGAGAATGAAGGCCTCCCAGCGGCCGAAAGTGGGCGAGCCCTGACGGATATCCACCGCGACGTCGTACACCTCACCCTGCAGCACCGTCACCAACTTTCCCTGCGGGCGCGGCCACTGGTAATGCAACCCGCGCAGGACGCCGCGTGCGGAGCTTGAGATGTTGCTCTGCACGAAATTGCCTGGCAGCCCCTGCTCCGCATACCGCTCTGCGTTCCACGTCTCAAAGAAGAACCCGCGGGAATCGCCGAACACCGCCGGCTCCACCACCATGCAGCCAGGCAACGAGGATGCAATCAGTTTCACCGCACTACGCCCCGCTGCAACAGCTTCTGCAGATACTGGCCGTACCCGTTCTTGATCAGCGGCGCCGCGAGCGCCTCAAGCTGCGCGGCATCGATCCAACCACGGCCGAATGCGATCTCTTCAGGGCAGCAGACCTGAAGACCCTGCCGGGTCTGAATGGTCTCGATGAAGTTAGACGCCTCCAGCAACGACTGGTGGGTTCCAGTGTCGAGCCAGGCAAATCCGCGCCCGAGCGCTTCCAGATGCAGTCGACCGTCTCGAAGGTAACGCTGGTTGAGGTCGGTGATTTCCAGTTCACCACGCGGCGAAGGCTTGAGCTCTGCCGCGTAGTCGCTGGCATTGCCGTCATAGAAATACAGGCCGGTCACCGCATAGTTCGACCGTGGTTTCTCCGGTTTCTCTACCAGGTCCACGACCTTGCCCTGCGCGTCGAACTCGGCCACCCCGTAACGCTCGGGATCATTGACCCAGTAGCCAAAGACGGTGGCACCCCGCTCGCGCTGGTCAGCGCTCCGCAGCACGTCGCTCAGCCCGTGGCCGTGGAAGATGTTATCGCCCAAGACGAGGCAACTTGGCTTTCCGCCGATGAAGTCGCGGCCGATCAGGTACGCCTGCGCCAGGCCATCGGGACTGGGCTGTACGGCGTATTCGATGTTCATGCCCCACTGCGAACCATCGCCCAGAAGTGCATGGAACAGCGCCTGCTCGTGCGGAGTATTGATGATCAGCACGTCACGGATGCCGGCCAGCATCAGAACGCTGAGCGGGTAGTAGATCATCGGCTTGTCGTACACCGGCAGCAGCTGCTTGCTGACGCCTTTGGTAATCGGGTACAGGCGGGTGCCCGAACCGCCGGCGAGGATGATGCCTTTACGCTGGGTCATGTCTGGTTGTCCTGGTTCAGGCCGCGGTGCCGATGCGCTGCAGACGATAGCTGCCGTCCAGCACACCGTTGACCCAGTCCTGGTTCTCCAGGTACCAGTCCACGGTGAAGGAGATTCCTTGCTCGAAGGTATGCTTCGGTTCCCAGCCAAGCTGGTCTTTCAGCTTGGTTGCATCGATGGCGTAGCGACGGTCGTGACCTGGGCGGTCGGCCACATAGGTGATCTGGTTGCTGCGGGGCTGGCCATCCTCACGGGGGCGGCGCGTATCGAGTAGCGCGCAGATGGCGTGCACTACCTCGATGTTCTCCTTCTCCGAGTTACCACCCACGTTGTAGGTTTCGCCCACCTGGCCCTTGGCCAGGACCGTGCGGATGGCTTCGCAGTGGTCGCTCACGAAAAGCCAGTCGCGCACCTGCCTGCCATCGCCGTAGACCGGCAACGGCTCACCGGCCAGTGCCTTGGCAATCACCAGCGGAATGAGCTTCTCGGGGAAATGATAGGGGCCGTAGTTGTTCGAGCAGTTGGTGGTCAGCACCGGCAGCCCGTAGGTGTGGTGGAACGCACGCACCAGATGGTCGGACGCGGCTTTGGAGGCCGAGTACGGCGAGTTGGGGGCATATGGGGTGGTTTCGCTGAATTTTCCCGTCTCGCCCAGCGTGCCGTACACCTCGTCGGTCGACACGTGCAGGAAGCGGAACGCCCCGCTTCTATCGCCTGAGAGTGACTTCCAGTAATCGCGCACGGCTTCGAGGAGGCCGAGGGTACCGACCACGTTGGTCTGGACGAACGCGCCGGGGCCGTCGATGGAGCGGTCGACGTGACTTTCTGCGGCGAAGTTCAACACCGCGTCGGGCTGGTGTTCGGACAGCAGGCGGCTGACCAGATCGCGATCGCCGATATCGCCATGGACGAACACATGGCCCGGGTTGTCCGCCAACGGGGCCAGGGTCTGGAGATTGCCCGCATAGGTCAGCGCATCCAGATTGATGATGCGCACGCCCTGAGCGACCGCTTCTAGGACAAAGTTACCGCCGATGAATCCGGCTCCGCCGGTGACAAGCCAAGTGGGCACTACCCGTTCTCCTGATCGTGGTTCGTCCGTGGGCCGTCTCTGGCAGCCCTGACACAGCGCAACAGGATACATGGCGGGCGTCTTCACGACTGCCAGCCGGGCGTGAACGGATCCAGGGACCGGGCGGGCATCATGTCGCAGCGCAGCAAATCCATACGCGTTCGCATGGTGCTGTGCGGACAGTTAGAATCACCCTCCCACCCCCGTCCTGGTTACGCTCCGTAACCTGACGCTCCCCCGTTATTGAAGGATCCAGCACCAGATGAAAATCCTCGTCGCGTACAAGCGCGTGGTGGACTACAACGTCCGCATTCAGGTCAAGCCGGACGGTTCCGGCGTGGTCACCGACGGCGTCAAGCTGTCTCCCAACCCCTTTGACGAAATCGCCCTGGAAGAAGCCCTCCGCCTGCGCGACAAGGGCGTCGCCACCGAAGTCGTGGTGGCCACCATCGCCCCGGCCGATGCCCAGGCGCACCTGCGCAACGGCCTGGCCATGGGCGCCAACCGCGCCATCCACGTGGTCACCGACCAAGCCATCCAGCCGCTGACCGCCGCACGGACCCTGCTCAAGCTGGTCGAGAAGGAACAGCCGGACCTGGTGATCCTGGGCAAGCAGGCGATCGACGACGACGCCAACCAGACCGGTCAGATGCTGGCCACGCTGTGGGGCCGCCCGCAGGCGACGTTCGCCAGCAAGCTGGAGATCGCCGACGGCAAGGCCACCGTGACCCGTGAAGTGGATGCTGGCCTGGAAACGCTGGAAGTGGACCTACCGGCCGTGGTCACCACAGACCTGCGCCTGAATGAGCCGCGCTTCATCAAGCTTCCCGACATCATGAAGGCCAAGGCCAAGCCGCTGGAAACGCTGCAGCTGTCCGACCTCGGGGTTGACGCCGCCGATACCTTCAAGACCACCCAGTACGCCGCGCCGTCCAAGCGCAGCAAGGGCGTGATGGTCAAGGACGCGGCCGAACTGGTTGCCGCACTCAAGCAGAAGGGGTTGCTGTAATGACCAAGATCCTCGTTGTTGCCGAACACCATGACGGCAAGCTCAACGCCGCCACCGCCAAGACCGTGAGCGCGGCCGCCGCCATCAGCGGCGCCAGCATTGACGTGCTGGTGCTGGGCGCCGACCCGGCCTCCGTGGCCGCCCAGGCCGCCGAACTGGCCGGCGTGGCCAAGGTCCTGACCGTGACCAACGCCGCCAACGCCCAGGCGCTGGCACAGGTCCTGGCCCCGCAGATCGCGCAGCTGGCCAAGGGCTACACCCACGTGTTCGGCCCCTCCACCACCTTCGGCAAGGACCTGATGCCCTGCGTGGCCGCCCTGCTGGGCGTGAACCAGGTCTCGGACCTGATGACCGTTGAAGGCAGCCACAGCTTCAAGCGCCCGATCTACGCCGGCAACGCCATCATCACCGTGGAGGTCCCGGCCGACCAGATCGTGGTCGCCACCGTGCGTGCAGCCTCCTGGCCGGAAGCGGCCAAGGGCGGCAGCGCCCCGGTCGAAGCCGCGACCGTGGACGCCGCCCTGCCCTCGCACACCCGCTTCATCGGCCTGGCTGCCGGTGCAACTGATCGACCCGACCTGCAGAGCGCCAAGCGCGTGGTGTCCGGCGGCCGCGGTGTCGGCTCGGAAGAGAATTTCAAGGTCATCTTCCAGCTGGCCGACAAGCTGGGCGCCGCCGTGGGTGCCTCGCGCGCCGCCGTGGACGCCGGCTATGTGCCCAGCGACCTGCAGGTCGGCCAGACCGGCAAGATCATCTCGCCGGAGCTGTACGTGGCGGTGGGCATCAGCGGTGCCATCCAGCACCTGACCGGGATCAAGGACGCCGGCACCATCGTGGCGATTAACAAGGACCCGGATTCGCCGATCTTCGAAATCGCCGACATCGGCCTGGTGGGCGACCTGTTCACCCTGTTGCCGGAACTGGAAGCCGCGCTGTAAATTGCGCGTGAAATCGGAGGCCGCGCGATCTATGGTTGCGTGGCCTTTCTGCTGGCTGGGCCCGGACGGCCCACTTTGGCCGCAAATATGACGCGACCCTCGGAACGCTGTCGCTATAATCGGCGGTCAACCCTGTAAGGACTGCATTGATGACGCTCCCCTGTTTCAAGGCATACGATATTCGCGGCCGCGTTCCGGAAGAACTGGATGCCGCCTTGGCCGAACGCATTGGTGCCGGGACCGCGTCCCTGTTGGGACCGGGCCCGATCGTGCTGGGACGCGACATCCGCCTTAGCAGCCCAGAGCTGCAGGCCGCGTTGGAAAAGGGGTTCACTGGCTCCGGTCGCGACGTGATCGACATTGGCCTGTGCGGCACCGAGGAGGTGTACTTCCAGACGTTCCACCGCCAGGCTGCGGGGGGCGTGATGGTGACCGCCAGCCATAATCCAATGGGGTACAACGGCATGAAGCTGGTCCGGGAGCATGCTCGCCCGATCAGCGGAGACACCGGCCTGTTCGATGTCCGCGAATTCGCTGCCGGCACAGCAGCCCTGCCCTCGGGCACGGGGCAGGTTCGCAGCGATACGGACAAGACCGCCTACATCCAGCACCTGCTTGGATATGTCGACGTGGCCAAGCTGAAACCACTGAAGGTTGTGGTGAACGCAGGTAACGGCGGGGCCGGCCTGGTAATCGACGAACTGGCGCCACACCTGCCGTTCGAGTTCATCCGCATCCAGCATGAACCGGATGGTTCCTTCCCCAACGGCATCCCGAACCCGCTGCTGCCGGAAAATCGCGCTGCCACCGCCGATGCCGTGCGCGCCCATGGCGCCGACTTCGGCATCGCCTGGGACGGTGATTTCGACCGCTGCTTCTTCTTCGACAGCAAGGGCGAGTTCATTGAAGGTTATTACCTTGTCGGCCTGCTGGCGGTGGCGCTTCTCAAGCGCAGCCCCGGGGGCAAGATCATCCATGATCCGCGCCTGACCTGGAACACTGTGGAGATGGTCAAACAAGCCGGTGGCATGCCGATCATGAGCAAGACCGGGCATGCGTTCATCAAGGAGCGAATGCGCGCCGAAGATGCCATCTACGGCGGCGAAATGAGCGCGCACCATTATTTCCGTGACTTCGCTTACTGCGATTCGGGCATGATTCCCTGGCTGCTGATTGCCGAACTTGTTTCCCAGACCGGCACGTCGCTCGGCGACCTGGTGGCCGATCGCATGCGGGCCTTCCCCTGCAGCGGCGAGATCAACTTCCGGGTCGACGACGCAAAGGCGACCGTTGCCCGCGTCCTGGCGCACTACGCCGGCCAGTCACCTCAGCTGGACCATACCGACGGCGTGAGTGTCGAGTTCGACAGCTGGCGCTTCAACCTGCGCAGCTCCAATACCGAACCGCTGCTGCGGCTGAATGTCGAAACCCGTGCCGACGCTGACCTGCTGCGCGCGCGAACTGAAGAGCTGACTGCCCTGATCGGCGGCCAAGCCCCACAACACTGATTCAGGACGATTTTCATGTTGCCCATTCTCCCCGTCATCCTTTCCGGTGGTTCCGGTACCCGCCTGTGGCCACTTTCGCGCGAGGCCTACCCGAAGCAGTTCCTGCCGCTTGTGGGCGATGTCACGATGCTGCAGGCGACCTGGAACCGCGTCGCCGCCATCGCCGGAAAAGCGCCGATCGTGGTCGCCAACCAGGAACACCGCTTCATGGCAGCCGAGCAGCTGCGCGAGTGCAACGTCACCCCGCAGGCACTGATCCTTGAGCCGATCGGCCGCAATACCGCGCCAGCCATCGCCATCGCCGCGCTGCAGGCCCTGGCCGCAGGCGAGGACGCATTGCTGCTGGTGCTGCCCTCTGACCATGTCGTGCGTGACGACGCGGCTTTCCATGCTGCCGTAAAGCAGGCCGCCGCCGCCGCCGATTCAGGCAAGCTGGTCACCTTTGGCATCGTGCCGACCGCGCCGGAAACCGGCTACGGCTACATCAAGGCGCAGGCCGGTGACGGCGTCCATGTGGTGGACCGTTTTGTCGAGAAACCCGACCTGGCAACTGCGCAGCAGTACGTCGCCTCCGGCGAGTACTATTGGAACAGCGGTATGTTCCTGTTCAAGGCCTCGCGCTACCTGCAGGAACTGGAATCGCTGCAACCGGCCATTCTTGCGGCCTGCCGCACGGCATTGGACAAGGCGTCTCGCGACAGCGACTTCATCCGCCTCGACGCTGACGCATTTGCTGCCAGCCCAAGCGACTCCATTGACTATGCCGTGATGGAAAAGACGGCCGATGCCGCGGTGATTCCGCTGGATGCCGGCTGGAACGACGTGGGATCCTGGTCCGCGCTCTGGGAGGTGTCGGACAAGGATGCCGATGGCAATGCCTGCCACGGCGATGTCATCGCGCTGGACTGCCGCAACAGCTATGCGTACGGCAACCGCCTGATTGCGATGGTGGGGCTTGAGGACGTCGTGGTCGTCGAGACTGACGACGCAGTGTTCGTGGGCCACAAGGACCGCGTCCAAGACGTCAAGGAAATTGTTGGTCAGATCAAGCGCGACGGTCGCAGCGAGGCCGCTGCGCACCGGAAGGTCTACCGTCCGTGGGGCGCCTACGACTCCATCGACAATGGCGCGCGTTTCCAGGTCAAGCGCATTACTGTCAAGCCCGGTGCCACCCTCAGCCTGCAGATGCACCACCATCGTGCGGAGCACTGGATCGTAGTCAGCGGTACTGCCGAGGTCACCCGCGGCGAAGAGGTGATCCTGCTTACCGAAAACCAGAGCACCTATATCCCGCTGGGCGTTACCCACCGTCTCAAGAATCCGGGCAAACTGCCGCTGGAGCTGATCGAAGTGCAGTCGGGCAGCTACTTGGGCGAGGATGATATCGTGCGGTTCGAAGATCAGTATGGCCGCGCCCCCCAGTAATCCGGGGGTTGGGGATCCTCGAAAGATCGCCATCGTCGGCGCGGGCGGCCATGCCCGCGAGACGGCGTTGCTGCTTTTCCAATGCGGTGTTGCCCGTGAGCATCTCGCGGGCTTCTTTGTAGATGACCACTACTGGTCAGAGACGTCTGTTGAAGGGCTGCCGCTTCGCCGACTGGGCGAGTTCGATCCTGATCACCATGTCGCAATCGTTGCCATTGGTGAAAGCCACGCACGACGAAAGTTGGTCGAGCAACTGCCAGTCAGCACCCGATTCCCAGCCTTCGTGCACCCGTCGGTAATCGCGCCCACAGATCTCGTCGTGGGCGAAGGGGTGATCCTGCATGCCGGCTGCATCATCACCACCAACGTCCGGTTGGCTCGCCATGTGCAGCTGAATCGAGGCACTCAGGTGGGTCATGACTCCGTACTCGGCGACTTCGTCACAACCGCGCCCGGCGCCGTTATCAGCGGTAATTGCACAATTGGAGCATGCTCTTACCTGGGTGCCATGAGCAGCATCCGCGAGCGGCAGGTGGTCGGGGACGGCGCCACGGTGGGTATGGGCGCGGTCGTGGTGAGCAACGTCCCGGCCCATGCCACCTACGTCGGCAACCCGGCCCGACCGATTGCCAGGGCGCCGGCATGACACTGCCCCGGCTCTCCGAGCTCTACGCCAACGAGAAACTGCGATTCCTGGCCGTGGGGGGGTGGAACACGCTGGTGGGTTACTTGGTATTTGTGCTGTTTCACATCACGCTAGAGGCTCGCTGGGGTGTGATGATGACCCTCGTGGCTAGCTACTGCGTAGCGCTGCCCCATTCCTTCCTCACCCAGCGGTTGGTGGTGTTCCGGTCCCAGCGCCATTGGTTCCCGGAGTTCGGCCGATTTGTCATATCCAACAGCTCGATTTTCATCGCCAACCTGCTTCTTCTTCCATTGGCCAAGGTGCTGACTGGCGCGAACACCGCGCTGCTTCAGGCCGCCTTTCTAGTTGTATCGACCGTGGCCAGCTATCTGGTCCACAAGCACTTCACATTTTCCCGGTGATTCATGGAAAAGATTCCGCTGCTCGTCCCGCTCATGCCTACGACCGATCAGGCGCTGCCCTACTTCCGGCAGATTGACGGCAATCGTCATTACACCAATTTCGGGCCACTCAGCCGAGAGCTTGAGCAGCGCATCGCGAACGACCTTTCGATCCCGCAAGCAGGTGTCACGACCGTATCCAATTGCACGGTTGGGTTAGAACTGGCACTACAGGCGCGGGGCCTGCGCGCAGGGGCGAATGTACTGCTCCCCTCGCTCACCTTCGTGGCTACGGCGACCGCCGTCAGCCGGGTCGGTCTGCAGCCGGTCATCGCCGATATCGATGAAGCTGGCTGGTCGCTGACACCGGCTATCGCGCGGCGCGCGGCCGAGCTGCATCGAATCGACGCGGTAATGCCAGTGGCGACGTTTGGACGTCCCCAAGATATGGCCGCGTGGGACGACTTCGAGCGCGAGACCGGCATACCCGTTATCGTGGACGCCGCAGGCGCCTATGGCAATCAGACCGCTGGCAGTGTTGCCGACGTGGTCTTCAGCTTCCACGCAACCAAATCCTTCGGCGCCGCCGAGGGTGGCGCAGTCATATCGCCGGACGCAGAAAGAATTCAGCACATCAGAATGCTGTCCAACTTCGGCCTGGACACCCGCAATGGGGCGCTTACCGACCTGGGCACCAACGGCAAGATGAGCGAGTACCACTGTGCACTTGGCCTGGCTTCCTTCGACATGTGGGAGCGGGTCAAGACGGATCGACGTGCGCTCTACGCCGGGTATATGGCACGCCTCCGCTCGGCGTGCCCGAGCTTGATTTTCCAGGAGAAGCCCGAGGATGGCGTTTACCCACTGATGGCCGTGCTGTTGCCTCAGGGCCGGGACGCCACTGCTGTCGGTTCTGCAGTAGCGGCGAACGGTGTTGAAACCCGCCGCTGGTACACACCTGCGCTGCATCAGCAACCGGCACTTCGGGATTGCGTGGTAGCGGGCGCACTTGACATAGCCACGACACTTGCAGGCCGGATAATTGGTTTGCCCTTCTTCCTTGGCATCACTGACGCCCAGATCGACACGGTCTGCAGTGCGCTCGCCCGCGAGCTGGACTCCTGACATGGCATTGATCAGTTACGTCGTCCCCGTTTATAACAATTCCGGATCGCTGCGCCCGACCTGGGAGGGAATTCGAGCCCTGTTCGAGCAGGAGCTTGCCGACCATCAATACGAGATCGTGTTCGTCAACGATGGCTCCAAGGACAGCTCCTGGAACGAGATCCAGCAGCTTGCCGAAGAGGACGCGAACGTCCGGCCGTACCGGTTCACGCGCAACTTCGGCCAGGTGCCTGCAATCATCGCCGGCTATCACAAGTCAACCGGCGACGCAGTCATCAACATTTCGGCGGATCTCCAGGACCCGATAGAACTGACAGTGCAGATGGTGCGCAGTTGGGAATCGGGCTTCGACGTGGTGATTGGTCACCGCAATGATCGCGAAGACTCACTTGCCTCCAACTTCTTCTCGAAGGTGGCGTACGGCATTCTGCGCATGTCAAATCGCGACATTCCTGAGGGCGGCTTCGACTTCGTACTGATGAGCCGACGCGCGACGGATACCTTCCTCGAGTACCAGGGGCGGAATCGTTACTTCCAAGGCGACATCCTCTGGGCAGGCTACAGAACTGCATTACTTCCCTACGCTCGCCGCAAACGCACCATCGGGAAGTCGCAGTACAATTTTGGGCGCAAACTGAAGCTGTTTCTCGACTACGTTGTGGATGGCTCATACCTTCCCATTCGTTTGATGTCCTTGTCGGGCGTTGCGGTTTCAGCACTCGGGCTGCTTTACGCGCTGGTGGTCATCGGTGCATGGGCAGTGCGCGCCACGCCTTTCCCAGGCTGGGCACCGCTGATGATTGCCGGGCTGCTGATAGGCGGAATGATCATGCTGATGCTCGGCGTGATCGGCGAATATCTCTGGCGCATTCTGGACGAGGTGAAACAAAAGCCCATGTATTTGTTCGAGGATCGCCCGGATGCTTGATCCCGCTCCGACGGAGCGGCGAAGCGCTCGCGTCATAAGCTTGATCGTTGGGATATTCGTCGCGCTGCTGGCGACTGGCGTCTACTGGTATGCCACGGGCATGCAGCGCGGCCCGTTGTCTGCGCCGATGGCGTATGAAGGTGATCCACTCCAGTACGGCTATATCATCCAGAGCTTCTCGCAGTCAGGCGGACTGTCCAGTATCGATAATGCAGGCGCCCCTTTTGGCACCCAGAATGTCGATTTCCCTAACGGAGATCTGAGCAACATGGCGATCGCCGCCACACTGTTCAGTGGTGGATACGGGCTAGGATTCAATCTGTACCTCTTGCTCAGCGTTGCGTTGACCGCCTTGGCGGGCTTTGGAATTGCTCGCCATTGCGGCCTCGCTCGCGGTCCCGCCTTGCTGGTCGCCCTCGCGTTTGCATTGTTGCCTTTCCATTTTCAACGGATTTCGCATCTGTTCTATACGAACTACACCACAGCTGCCGTTGCGTTGTGGTTGTCGCTTCGCCTCGCGAGCCCGTTGTTTGACCGTTCCAGAGCAACCCGGGATCGCTGGCTTGGTGTCGGAGCCGTCGCACTCGCCTGTATCTGGTGCGGCACCACAGGCGTTTACTATGCCTTCTTCAGCTGCATTGTCCTGGCTATTGCAGCCGTTGTTCAGTCCGCACGAGCTGCATCGGTTCGCCCGGCAATCCGGGCAGTAGCAATCCTCACGGGTATCTCGATCTGTGTTGCCATCCAGTTGATCCCAACCCGCACCCACAACCAGACCGATGGAAAAAACCCGTCGGTCGGCCAGAGATCGATGGTTGAAAGCGAGGTATATGGCCTGAAGCTTGCCCAGCTGTTACTACCCGTGCACGGGCATCGAATCGGCCTCTTGGCCACCTTGCGTGAGCGGTATGACGCACAGGCGCTAAACATCAATGAGAATTCCACAGCGACGCTTGGCACTCTTGGAAGTGCTGGCTTCATGATGAGCTTGTTGATTTTGTTTGTGCCGCGCGTGCGCCGACGATTTCCACATGCTCAGCAGTTGTGTGCGGTGCTGGTCGTTTCATTATTCATCTACGCCACAGTTGGAGGACTCGGGAGTCTGTTTGCACTGGGTGTTTCCCCACAGATCCGTGCGCTCAACCGGATTTCTCCTTTCATCGGCCTCTTCAGCCTGATCGTCGCAGCTGGCACCCTTCAGCTTCTCTGGCAGCACCTGCGCAGCCGGCACCCGATGCTCGCGCGAAATGCAGGCCTGATCCTGGCTGGGTTCGCAGTTCTTGTGATCCTCGACCAGGTAAGTCCCGGCTTCCGGAACACGCGGGAGCAGCGGGCCGCAGTGGCCGCCAAGTACGAAAGTGATCGCGCGTTCGCCCAAGGGCTTGCGAGCAGGCTGCCGGCGGGTAGTAGGGTGATGCAGCTTCCCTATAGCCCCTACCCAGAAAGTCCTGATCTGCTGGGTAGTTACGCTCAGTTCCGGAACAACCTGCATGCTCCCTCTCTCCACTGGAGCCATGGAGCCATGCGTGGACGACCGGAGGGAAACTGGCTCGCAGCGGTGAATGAGCTACCAGCGGAATCCTTTGTTGACGTATTGCAGGCAGTCGGCTTCTCCGCACTGGTTATCGACAACCGCGTCAGTTCACAGAAGATGCTGGATATCGAGAAGCGCTTTAGCGAACGCACTCGAGCTGTCGGGCTTACTGCCCCGGATAGTAGTCAGAAGGCGCTCTTGAGCGCGACGCCTTGGCGTGCAACCGCACGCGCATTCACCCAGGACAATGGCTGGCACGCGACCGAGGCTGAGGGGCAGCGCCACTGGAGCTGGTCGCTGGACCGTCCGACCTTCGCACTCTCACCTGCTGAGCCAGGTGCGGGAGAGTGTGACGTTCAGTTGTCTCTGGCGTCCATCCGGCAGATGAAGGTCAAGGTAGTTGATTCGCAAGGCCAGGTGCTTGCGGAAAGCGAAGTGAAACCTGAGGCAGTCTCCGTTATCAACCTCAGAATTCCAGCAGGCACGCGCCGGATCGTGCTTGAGAACGATGTACCTGCTGCTCCCGCTGGCAACGGGGACCCGCGACCGCTGGCACTACGCTGGGAGCGCACGGCTGACGCATTGCCACTGTGCACCTACGCGAAGATCGCTCAGCAGTGAAACAGGTCTGCCCGGGGAGTCACCGGGCGGACGTTCATCAAGGACGTCCCGACCTCATCCGCGAGAAAAAGCAAACCCGTCCGGCGACATCGCGGGTCGGGAATTCACTGCGGAGCGCGGCATTAACTGCGCTGACCACGGTGATTTTCGCCGAGTTGCAAGCGACGAGCGCGCTCATGCTTCCGCCAGCATCCAGCTGATCGTTTGCTCCAGCGAGGGAGCCTGCCACTCCCCGATCAATTCGTGAAGCAGGCCGTTGTCGCCCAAGAGAACCTTCACCTCGCTGGCACGGACGAACGCAGGATTGACCCGTACCTCAATCGAGTGCCCGGTAAGCCGACTGCAGATATCAATTATCTGCCCCAACGAATTACCGGTACCCGAGCAGACGTTGACGGTCTGCCCAATGGCGGCAGGCGTCTGCAACAGCAGACGGTAGGCAAGGGCGACAGTACGCACGTCGCTGAAGTCGCGTGATACGTCGAGATTCCCCAGCTCGATTTCAGATTTTCGATGCGCGAAGTGCGACACGATCTTCGGAATCAGGAAGCTCTCGCTTTGACCAGCGCCGGTGTAATTGAACGGACGCGTGACCGTGATCGGCAGCTTGTCGCGCCATAGGCTGGCCATGTACTCCATGGCCAACTTGCTGACGGCGTAATCATTCGCTGGCGCCGGGATGGACTTCTCGTCGAGCTTTCCGGAAGAGAGGTTGCCATACACGTTGGCGCTGCTGGCCAACAGCACCCGCTCCACGCCAGGCGCCTGGCTGGCGACCGCCTGAAGCAGGTTGCGCGAACCCACCAGGTTCACATTGTAGAAGTCGTCCGCCGACCCATGCCCCACGAAGGCGATGGCGGCCAGGTGCAACACGATATCAGGCCTGCTTTCCGCAATCGCGCGTGCAAGCGAATCTGCGTCACGCAGATCGGCCTGCACATACGCAGACATGTCGGATCCAGTCTGAGCTGTGTCCGCCCCGCCACCAAGCCCGGTAACGTGGCAGCCGTGCGAAAGCAGCTCCCGTCCCACGTAGCGTCCGGTGAACCCGGACGCGCCAGTGATCAGCACCCGCTTTCCGCTCAGGTTAGAACGAGAAGCCACGCTCATTCCTCTTCAGGTCAGCCTCGACCATCATCTGGCACAGCTGCTCCAAGGTGGTCTGCGGCTTCCAGCCGAGCAACCGCTCGGCCTTCTCCGGATTGCCGATCAGCAGATCGACTTCCGCCGGGCGATGGAACTTCGCATTGATGCGCATCACGGTCTTCCCGCTGGCGGTGTCGACGGCGGTCTCATTCTCGTCCTTGCCACGGAACTCAACCTCGATGCCCGCACCCTTGAACGCCATCTGCACGAAATCACGTACGGTCTCAGTGCGGTTTGTCGCCAGCACGAACGTGTCCGGGGTATCGACCTGCAGCATGCGCCACATCCCTTCCACGTACTCCTTGGCAAAACCCCAGTCGCGCTTCGCGTCCAGATTTCCGAGTTCCAGGCAGTCCAGCTGCCCCAGCTTGATCTTTGCGACCGAGTCTGTGATCTTCCGGGTGACGAACTCACGGCCACGCAGCGGGCTTTCGTGATTGAACAGGATGCCGCTGGAACCGAAGATGTCGTAGCTTTCGCGATAGTTCACCGTAATCCAGTGCGCGTAAAGCTTGGCGACACCGTAGGGGCTGCGCGGATAGAACGGGGTCTCCTCGATTTGCGGAATCGCCTGCACCTTGCCGAACATTTCCGAGGTCGATGCCTGGTAGAAGCGGATCTTCGGGTTGATCAGACGGATGGCTTCGAGCAGGTGAAGCGCGCCAACGCCCGTGATCTGCGCGGTGGTGGTCGGCTGTTCGAAGCTGACGCCGACGAAGCTCTGCGCAGCCAGGTTGTAGATCTCGTCCGGCTGGATCTTCTGTACCATGGAGATGGTGGTGCCCAGGTCGGTCAGGTCGTACTCGACAAGGTGCAGATTGGGATGCCGGGCAACACCCAGCTCTTCAAGGCGCCAGAAGTTGACGGAGCTGGTACGGCGGTACGTGCCATGTACCTCGTACCCCTTGGCGAGCAGCAGCTCGGTCAGATATGCGCCGTCTTGACCAGTGATGCCGGTGATAATCGCCTTCTTGATGCTCATTCCATTCTCTCTTCAAAATGTCTGGTAAGGCGGGAACGGACATATCCTGATCAGTTCCCGGGCGCGCGAACGCGTCGATATAGCAATGAATGATAGCTCAGCTGAGGTCTAGTCCGCCCCGTTGATTACGGCCTCCGGGCGCAACAGGACCTCCTTCAGCTGGGTTGCGCTTTGTCCCCACGTCAACCAAGGCAGCTCGTTGGAGCGCGGATGGGCATCGCTGGCGTGCAGTTCCAGCCACTGCGTCACCGCGGCGCTGATCGGAGACCCGCCGGTTCCGTCGAAATAATGAGCATGTTCCCCCGCCACTTCCCTGAATACGGGAATGTCGCGAGCGATTATCGGCAGGCCGCGCTGCGCTGCCTCGATGAGCGGCAAGCCAAAACCTTCGCCCTCGGAGGCGGCGATCAGGCAACTCGACGCGGCGTAGATTGTATCCAGATACTCATCACTTGCGTTCTCAAACCAGAATAGCTGGTGCCCGCGCCGTTCGTGCTCGGCCATTTTCTGACAGAGCGCATCCACCAGCCAACCCTTGCGCCCGATGATCACAAGATTGATGTCATGACCGTCGGCCCAGAGCGCGTCAAAGGCGGCCAGGACGGCCTCGTGCCCCTTCCGGGGCTCGATGGTACCCACCATCAGGAAACTGGGCGCGGACGAAAGACGCGCCAGGACCTGTCCAGCATCATCCGGCATGCCCTTGGAGGGAACACTGCCATCAAGATCGGCACCGAGGTGGAACCAGTCGATGACAGCCTTGCTATGGACATCGTTTTCCTGCATCCACGAGCGTACGTCATCCGCCACTGCACGTGAAATACAGATGAGCTGGTCAGAGCAGTTCAGTATCTCGCGTAACCACGCTTCGTGATGCTGGCCACCGCCGCCCGGCCACCATTCGGGGCGCCGAACCGGCAGGATGTCGTAGACGACGAAGCAGACCTTGACCCCATTACGACGCAGATAGGTGAACCACTCGGCGCCCGCCCTGACCGCGGAACCGACCAGATCGAGGCCCAGGAAAACGTCGCCGGGATGGCACACTGCCGGCACGTCCGGCTCGGACTCCTCGCCCAGCAGCTTCGCCGCATACTGGTTGGCACAAACGTAGAGACCAGTACTCCTGTCAAGGCGCACCAGCTGAAGGGTGAAACCGCGCGGGGGCATTTTCGCCCATTCGGCCAGTACCGCCCGTGTCACGCGCTGAATACCCGTACGCAGATCCTTGTCTGCCAGTTCGGTGACGTCTACCAGAAGCTGGGCGTCTGCGGCGCAGCTTCGATCAAGGCCATCCGCGGCTGCAAGCAGATCGCTGACGGCCGATCCTTCGATCGATCCCAGCTGTGCGATCGCCTGACGCAGGGCACGTTCCGGGGGAGTACGCTCCACGCCGAGAGCGGCAACCCGCTCGCATGCGTCGACGAAGTTCTCGGCAACCTTGTCCCAAGAGAACACCGTTGCCCGTTCAATTGAATACTGGCGCAGACGTGCTGCTTCATCGGTGCTGGCCAGGAAATGCTCCATGCGTTCACGCATCGAGTCCACGCTGTGCGGGTCGAACAGTGCAGAGGCTTCAGTGGCGATTTCGCGGATGCTGGAGGCATCCGATGCAATGACCGGGGCGCCGCACGCCATCGCTTCCAGCACCGGAAGCCCGAAGCCTTCATGCCAGGATGGGAACACGAACAGGCTGCATTCGTTGTACAGACCGACAAGCTCCTGGTCCGAGATGTAGCCGGTGAAGATCAGGTCATGCTCATCCAGCCCAGCGTCAGCCGCGCACCGCCGCAGCTCGGCCACCTGCGGACCAGGCATGTGCCCTGCCAATACCAGTTGGGTGCCGGCACGAATGCCGTTTTCCAGGCCCGCATAGGCCTGGATCAATCGATCCAGATTCTTCCGTCGATCCGCGCCTCCGGTGTAAAGGACGAAGTCGCCGTGCAGGCCGAATGCCGAACGCACCGAGCTCCTCAGTGGATCGCCTGCCTCCAGCAGGCAGAAGACCCGGTCGCAGGCCGCCGAAATGTTGTAGATCCGTTCGCCTGGGAATCCGGCGACTTCGTGTGCTTCTGCCGCAGAGCTTTCGGAAATCGCGACCAGCGCGTCGGCACGCGCCAGGTTGGCGAGCTTGCCATGGTAGAAGTCGCTATACCTTGAATTCCCGTCGAGATAGACCTTCGAATTCATGAGGGGAATCATGTCGTAAAGCGTCACAACGGTTGGCACGCGTGCGTACTTGTTGACGCTTCCAACGGCATTGTCACCGAAACCCTCAAACAGGCTCGAAACATGCACGACGTCTGGATTAACGGAAGCAATGGCCGCCTCACGGATGACTTCCGCCTGATGGTTGCGCAGCTCATTGCCGCCCTCCCGCTCAAACACCGGCAACGGCACATGCAGCACGTGGATGTGGGCGCGGGGCACCAGGCCGTCGAACGTTTGACGGATATGATCGATGCTTTCCGGAAACGCACCATTCAGAAGAAGGTGCACATCATGGGCACGCCGGTTCCGCGCCACTGCCAGCGCGAGCGACATCGAGTAACGTCCAATGCCCCGAAGGCGGCTCTCGCCCTGTGCGCCCTGGAGATCCAAGAGAATCCGCATTAGTTGCCTTCCTTGCGCTTGATTGCCACGATATCCCGATACATCGCCCTACCCCTCAACGACAGACGATCCAGCCCATCGCGTTCGGCAAGTCCGGCGAACACATCGACGCCACCCACAACGCCTTCGTGCTCTATTGTCGCGGGCACTTCTGCGATGATCTGGTTGTTCACTGCCACCGAGATGAGCTTGGCGTGCAACGGCGGCACCAGGCGGGCAACGGAGTTGAGCTGTCGCGCAAGGTCCGGATGGCGTTTCACCCGCCGCATCAACGCCAGCAGAGCGCGTCGAGTGAAAGCGAAGGGATGCCGCAGGTTCCTGCGGAAGCCACGCAAGGGAGCGGTCACTTTCCATGAGCGGCTCTTGCGCATTTCCCGCAGCTGCAGTTCCAGTTCATGTGCGCGACCGTGCCAGGACTCCACGGACGCATCCAGTTCAGCGGCTCGCGCCTGCCATTCCTGCAGAGACTGAACGACTGCGGCATGATCGGTTCGCGCCTGGCGTGCTTCTGCCTCTTGCACCGCCAGTCTAGCCGCCATTCCATCAATCCGGCGCCTGAGTGCTGCGTGGGTTGCCGTCTTGGAATGTTGACTGTCGTTGAGTGCCAGGATCGCCTCGTCGCGCTCTGTTGCCAGCAGATACCAGCGGCGGGCGTCCTCGCGCGAGCTGGCCAGTTCCTCCCGGAGAACCGCGCAGGCGTTGGCGAGCTCGGCTTCCAGCGCCGAATGGGAGCTGGCACGCTCTGCCTCCAGCTGTTCGGCGGCGCTGGCACGCTCGGCCTCCAGCTGCGCGATGGCGCTGGCACGCTCGGCCGCCAGCTGCGCGATGGCGCTGGCACGCTCGGCCTCCAGCTGCGCATAGGCGCTGGCACGCCCGCCCTCAAGCTGTGCTCGGGAGCTGGCCAGTTCAGCCTGAGCGAGCCTGCCCTCGTGCATTTCGGCTGCCAACTTGCCTTCCAGACTCAACATGGCTCGCTCGGCTGCCGCGAGTATGTCGACGTAGCCCGTCACCTCAATCGGCTCTCCCGCCCAGCCAGTGATCCGCGACTGGAGCTCCTTGAAGCTCCAAGCCTCCTTGGGCATCGAAAGTACGCGGGCGAACGCCGCCTGATAGCGCATCGGCAGCATTCCGATGTCCAACAATCCGCGGCGTACGGGAAGCACCGGGCCAACATGCCCCATGAATATCTCGCGCACGGTGAGCAGCAGTGAGATCAGCAGATTCTCCGGCCACACGCAATCAGCGCGTACCTTCGAAATGGCGCCAAAGTCGATAAGGTGCAGGTCGGAGGCCGGATCAATCAATAGGTTCCAGCACCGCACGTCGTTGTGGTACAGGCCACGTTCTTCAAGGGCCACCAGCTTGCGGATCAGTCCGTCGACCACGCGCTCCTGCGCGTAGGGAACATGTTCGTTCATCATTTCCAGCAGGAGCCGCCCGGCCAGCATCTCCCTGACGATCCAGCAGTCGTCCCGGTCCACTACGGTTTCCAGCAGTGCGGGACAGTCCATTTCAGGCGACGCCAACGCAAGGAACTCGGCCTCGTTTCGATACTCTTCCAGGTTGAAATCGCGCCTGGCGGGATTCAACAGCGAGTATTGCTTCAACATCACTTTGCCGGCGAAGAAATAGCGCCGCGAACTCTGGTGGCTGCTCATGTCCATCGCATGGGATTGGAAGCGCCATGAATCGAAGGCGCGGAAATCCGAACCCACGAACCAGTATCCGTTGCTGGCGAAATACAACGGGCGCTCGACGCCGGAAAGGTGGGTAGGCTGCCACGCCATCACGCGTTTGAACGCGTAGGGAGCAAGCAGCTCAGCCGCATGTGCCGGCTGTGACGGACCCCAGTACAGTGGTTCCTCGCGCAGGGCGACCTCATAGATTCCGCAACTGATCTTCTGCGCCAAACCACTGACGATTTCAGTGACTGCCGGCAATCCGTGCTCATGCACCAGGTGATGGAACACGCTCAGGCCAAGCACCAGGTCGAACGTATCGACCTGGAGGGTGGCAGCGATGTCTTCGATGCGCCCGCACTGAAAAGTGGCACGGCCGAGGCCCTGTTCAGCGGCCAGCGCCGTGCAGACATCAACGTTCTTGTCCAGGAAATCCGCACCGTGCACGGAATGACCCGCTGCAGCCAGGCTCAGGGAGAAGAATCCCTGGGCGCAGCCAAGATCCAGGACACGCAGTGGACGTCCCAGCGTGTCGCTTAGTCGCTGTGCGGTGGCAAGAATCAGTTGAAGACGGTCCTCACACCCCCGGGAGCTTCCGTCCGACAGATCCGGGTGCCCGAAGATTGGTTGGTACTTCTCGGGTAGCGCAGCTACCAGCGCCTCTATCGAGCCGGCAGCATGAGTGGTGACGTCTGTCATATCCATATTCTCGATTCTCGGTGCCACGATCTATCCAGCATTTCTCACGCGGCCCGAACGCTGAATTCGGCGTTTAGGTCGACAATTCCCCAGAACTGCATCGGGCGACTCACATCCAGGAGAATGGAGTCGTAACGACGGTCCAGCGGGGTCAGTTCTGAAAGGGGATCACCACTCGAGATGCCGAGCGACACCATGTAGTGCCCTTCATTTACGTTCATCGGAAGCTGGAAACTGCACACCATGACGTCACCGGCCTTCGCGGAGACGACCACCGCGCCATTACCGGCCAGGAACGAGTTGGTGCCGTACAGGAACAAGCCTTCCAGGGTCTTGATGAGAATCCCGGGAACAGCGCTCTCGACGTCCTGGTCGAACACGATTTTCATCATGAATTCGGTGCGCGCACCGCTGTCCAGGCGGGCCGGGTTTTCCTCGCCGCGACTCACGACGGCATAGTCGATGATGCGTGCGCCCCCCTGGCCCCATCGGTGCTCGCCCTTGTTGTAGCCACGCCGGGTGTGGAACCGGTCTTCGGTGCCAGCCCCCATCGATTCGGGACTGGTCGAGGGCCCATCCTGGGCGACGACCGGATTGCCGGGCTTGCGCCCGAAGAGCTCGTCCAGATACAGATTGGATATTTCTCGCGAAGGACCGTCGGCATGGACGCCGCCATCCTTGATGAAGATCACCCGATCGCAGTGCTTGACGATATCGCCAACGGAGTGGCTTACCAGGATCAGGGTAGTGCCCTGCTCCTTGAACTCCTGGACACGCTTGAAACACTTCGCCTGGAAATAGGCGTCGCCCACCGACAGCGCCTCGTCCACGATCAGGATGTCAGGCCGAAACGCCGTTGCAACGGCGAACGCAACCCGCACCTGCATGCCGCTGGAGTAGGTGCGCACAGGTTCGTCGAAGTATTCGCCGACTTCAGCAAACGCTTCGATCGAAGGCATCATTGCTTCGATCTGCTGCTGCGGGTAACCCATCAATCCCGCCGAATGGAAGCAGTTCTGCCGCCCGGTAAGGTCAGGGTTGAATCCCATGCCAAGTTCCAGGATGGCCGCAATGCGCCCGCCGCGCACCACGCTGCCCTCTGTGGGCTGCGTGGTTCCGGTAATGAGCTTGAGCAACGTGCTCTTGCCCGCGCCATTGCGACCGACTACGCCAACGGCTTCGCCCGGCGAGATCGTCAGATTGACGTTGCGGATGATCCAGTGCTCCTCCGTGGGTTCCACGGGCAAGCCAAACCAGCTGGCAGCGCGGAGCCACTCACTGCTCCAGTGCCGGTAGGCTTTGCCGACGTTGTCGAGCTTGAGCATGCCACTCATAGAGCGTCCACCATTTCGGGGCTGGCCTTGCGGAACACGATCAGCGAGGCGAGCAGCAGTACCACAGTCGCCACCGCCAACGGGAGCAGGTCCATCCAGACCGGCGGCTGATCGTAGAGCAGCACCTGCTGGTAACTCGTGACCAGCGGATACAGCGGATTGAGCTTGAAGGCCTCGCGAGTCGCTTCGGGCAGAATGCTGATGTTGTAGACGATCGGGGTCAACCAGAACAGCGCTTGCAGAACAACGGGAACTACCTGACTGATGTCGCGCATGAAGACGTTGAGCACGCCCAACAGCAGCCCGATCGACATGGCGAAGCCCAGGGTCAGGAGCATCAACACTGGCAGCCACAATGCTTGACCAGCGGGATAGTGGCCCATTACGGCGAACACTGCGAAGATCGCCGAAAGCAGCAACACGTTGTTGACCAGCATGGTTCCGGCAGCGATGAAGGGCAGGCATATACGGGGAAATGCCATTTTCTTCATGAGATTGCCGTTGTCGACGAACAGGCCCACGCTCTTGGATACCGTTTCCGAGAACATGCTCCAGCAGAGCGTGCCCGCCATCAGGTACAGCGCGTAGCCGTACTTATTATCGACACCAGGCATCTTGGCGGACAGCACTTCCGAGAGGATGGTCGCGAAAATCAAAACCTGCATCAGTGGATGAATGATCATCCACAGCGCACCGAGTTTGCTTCGAATGAAGCGCATCCTCAGATCATTCTTGATCGAAGAAAGGATGAAGTAGCGGTAGGCCCAAAGGGACCGCAGCATGTCAATCACAGTTTGTTCCGTCCTGATCCTGGTATCTGTTGTTCTTGGATGGTTTCCACACGAATGTGCCGCGCGGCTTGGATTTCATTGGTACGAAGGACGATCCGTTGCGCCGCGTTTCCGGCCGACAGCACGCGCGCGACATGTTCTCGCCCGCGCTCTCCGATGGCCCTTGCCAGACCCGGTTCGTCCACCAGTTTACGCATCCAGGAGGCCGCGTGCCGTATGTCCACGCTGGCCCATCGCTGGCCCTCGCCTCCTGGGTAGTGTCCGTCGCCCACCGGTTCCAGGGTGTATTCCACCAACGCCGCACATTCGTCGTTCATGAATTCCAAGTTGCCGGACCATCCAGTCGCAATGACCGGCTTGCCTATCGCCATGCACTCGGCAAGGCCGAGCCCGAAGCCCTCGGCCCGGTGAAGAGATACATAGGCGTCGCAGCATCGCTGCAATGCGCCCAGGTGCTCCCGCTCGATCACGTCGTCGCGCACGATGATGCGGGGATCGCCCGCAGCCACGGCCAACAGGTGCTTGAGCCAGTGTGGGAAGCGGTGCCCATTGCTGCTCTTGATCAGCAACCGGACATCGGTCCGCTCTGGCGGGAAGGCCAGCAGGAATGCCCAGATTACCGCCTCTGGATTCTTCCGCTCCATGCGTGAATTGAAGTCGAAGCTGGCCAGGAACGTGAAGGCGTCATCTGGCAGGCCAAAATCAGCCCGCTGCAACCCGCTGTCCTGTGGCGCGCCAAGCGGCATGGGCACCCGAAACACCGGCTTGTCGGTTGCCCGCTTGACTGCCTGTTCCACGAAGGCGGTTGCCACCATTATCTCGTCGACCAGATCAAGTGACGGCAGCCAGTTTGCCGGCAGGGTCTCCAGCTCCCAGAACCAGCACGCAATGACGTAGTGCCCCTTCAACCGGGCCGTGCCTAGTTCCGCAAGCGCCCGCTCGAGAAAATCAGGGTTCACGAAGATGATACTGATGGCATGAGGAAGCCGCGGGTCGAGATACGCATCCAGTGCGTGATCGCCGGCTGCGCCCGGCAGACCAGGATCGAAGTCGCGCAGCGCCACCGGCACGCCGTTCTCGATCAGTGCGCGCGCATAGCTGCGGGCAGCCTCCGACAGCCCGAACTGGCCGTGGATGTAGCCTAGAATGTTGATGCCGGGAATCGGTCCGTCCAACTGTCTGCGCTGGACAACAGGCACCTCCGCCTGCTTCCACGCCTGCCACGCCGCTGTCCGGGGAAACCGGGCGCGGGCACGCAACCTGCAGGTTGCCAGCTTCAAGCCGGCCTCGCGCAGCGGATGCGGCAGCGCGTGATAGGCGCTACGCAACCAGCCACGGGCGCGCAGCCAGGCAAGCAGACGCACGTGCGTCGTCGGCCGGACCGGGTTGGCGGACATCATGACGACAGCCCGCCGCTCAGCCGGCCAGCGCCTGTTCCAGGTCGACCTGCAGGTCTCCCAGGTCTTCCACGCCCATGCTCAACCGCACCAGCGCATCGCTGATGCCCAGCTGCTCGCGGCGCTCCACCGGGATGGACGCATGGGTCATCACCGCAGGATGGTTCACCAGGCTTTCCACGCCGCCCAGTGATTCGGCCAGGGTGAACAGTTCGGTCTTCTCGCAGAAGCGCTTGGCCGCCTGGAAGCCGCCCTTGAGCACGATCGACACGATGCCGCCGTAGCCGTTCATCTGGCGCGTGGCCAGTTCGTGCTGCGGGTGGCTCGGCAGGCCCGGGTAGATCACCTTTTCAATGGCCGGGTGCTTTTCCAGCCACTGTGCCAGGGCCAGCGCATTGGCGCAGTGCGCCTTCATGCGCAGCGGCAGGGTCTTCAGGCCACGCAGGGCCAGGAAGCTGTCGAACGGACCCTGCACACCCCCGATGGAGTTCTGCAGGAAGGCCATCTGCTCGGCCAGCTCGGCGTTGTCGCCCACCACCACCATGCCGCCGACCATGTCCGAATGGCCGTTGAGGTACTTGGTGGCCGAGTGCAGGACCAGGTCCGCGCCCAGCTCCAGCGGGCGCTGCAGCATCGGCGAGGCGAAGGTGTTGTCCACCACCACGATCAGGCCACGGCGCTTGGCGATGGCCGCGACCGCGGCGATGTCCACGATCTTCAGCATCGGGTTGGTCGGGGTCTCGATCCAGACCATCTTCGTCTGCGGCGTAATCGCCGCTTCGAAGGCGGCCAGGTCGGTCAGGTCGACGAAGCCGAACTGCAGCCCGGCGGTGCGCTTGCGCACGCGCTCGAACAGGCGGAAGGTGCCGCCGTAGATGTCATCCATCGCCACCACGTGGCTGCCGGCGTCCAGCAGCTCCATCACCGTGGAGGTGGCGGCCATGCCCGAGGCGAAGGCGTAACCGCGACTGCCCCCTTCGAGCGAGGCCACGCAGCGCTCGTAGGCGAAGCGGGTCGGGTTGTGGGTACGCGAGTACTCGAAGCCCTGGTGTTCGCCGGGGCTGGACTGGGCGTAGGTGGAGGTGGCGTAGATCGGCGGCATCACCGCGCCGGTGCTCGGGTCGGGCGACTGCCCACCATGGATGGCGAGCGTAGCGAGAGCGAGCTGGCGCTTGGAGTGCCCGGAGGCTGCAGGATCGGACATGGGGTTCCCAGCGATTGAGAGCCCCAAACGGGGCCCACACTAAATGGAGCGGAAGTCTATCAGCGCCGGCTTAATCAGCCCTTGACTCTAATAAACACAGGTTCAGAGCCGAACGTCGGCCATCGCGCCTTTATTGGACGCGACGACGCAGGTAGTTCAGCAGGTCGATCCGTGTGATCAGCCCCAGGAAGCTGCCACCATCCATGATGATGGCCACCTGGCCGCGGTCGAACACCGGCAGCAGGGCTTCGATCGGCGATTTCACGTCCAGCCGGTCCAGCTTGCTGACCATGGCGGTGGAGACCTTGTCGCGGAACCGCGACTCGTCCCCGTACACATGCAGCAGGACGTCGCTCTCGTCGACGATGCCGACCAGCTGGTCGCCATCCATCACCGGCAGCTGCGACACGTCATACAGCTTCATGCGCTGGTAAGCGGTGGTCAGCAGGTCGTTCGGGCCGATCACCACGGTGTCGCGCTGGCCGTACGGGCGCAGGATCAGGTCGCGCAGGTCGCCGGTCTGCGGGCGCTCCAGGAAGCCGTTGTCCAGCATCCAGTAGTCGTTGTACATCTTGGAGAGGTACTTGTTACCGGTGTCGCAGACCAGCACCAGCACCTTCTTCGGGGTGGTCTGCTCCTTGCAGTACTTCAGCGCCGCCGCCAGCAGGGTGCCGGTGGAGGAGCCGCCGAGCACGCCTTCCTTGCCCAGCAGCTCGCGCGCGGTGTGGAAGCTTTCGGCGTCGGTGATGGCATAGGCCTTGGTGACCCGGCTGAAATCGGCGATCGAGGGCAGGAAGTCCTCGCCGATGCCTTCCACCAGCCAGCTGCCCGACTTGTCGTTGAGCACGCCGTCATTGATGTATTCGGCCAGGATCGAGCCGACCGGGTCGGCCAGCACCAGCTCGGTCTTCGGCGACAGGGTGGAGAAGGCGCGCGACAGGCCGGTCATGGTGCCGGAGCTGCCGCAGCCGAACACGATGGCATCCAGGTCGCCGTCCATCTGTTCCAGGATTTCCGGGCCGGTGCCGAATTCGTGCGCGGCCGGGTTGTCCGGGTTGCCGAACTGGTTGATGAAGTACGCGCCGGGGGTTTCCTCGGCCACGCGCTTGGCCATGTCCTGGTAGTACTCGGGGTGGCCCTTGGCCACGTCCGAACGGGTCAGCCGTACTTCGGCGCCCATCGCCTTGAGGTTGAAGATCTTTTCGCGGCTCATCTTGTCCGGTACGACCAGGATGAGCTTGTACCCCTTCTGCTGGGCGACCAGGGCCAGGCCCAGGCCGGTATTGCCCGCAGTGCCTTCCACCAGCGTCGCACCCGGCTTGAGATCGCCGCGCTGTTCAGCCGCCTCGATCATCGACAGGCCGATGCGGTCCTTGATGGAACCCCCGGGATTGGCGCTTTCGAGCTTCAGGTACAGCTCGCAGACACCGGTGTCCAGGCGCTGGGCCTTGACGATCGGGGTCTTGCCAATGAGGTCGAGTACGGAGGAGTGGATTGCCATCGGGTCACATCGATTCGCGCCGCAGGGCGGCCGGACACCCGATTATCCGACAGATGGTAGAGACACGCCATGCATGCCTGGCCCTGAAAGAGCGACGCGGACGGCGCCCGTCGACGAGGAGACGGACGCCGCCCGCGGCGTTTGGCGGTGCCGGCGCTGGGCCGGCAGGTTCAGCGGCAGGTGCCGGGCGTGGGCCGGCACGATCAGGCCTTAGTGCACGGGGGAGGAAGACTCGTACATGCGCAGCAGGCGCTGCTTGGTGAGAAGCTTCTCACGCTTCAACTGGCCCAGAGTGAGGTCGCCTACCGGATTCACGCCCAACGCGGCATCCATACACTTCTTGTTCAACTTCTGGTGCCGTTCGTAAAGCTCTTTGAATTCCGGATCGCTCTTGCGGCGTGCGTCGATTTCACTCTGGGGCTGACCTTCAAACATGATGAACCTCCTATCGCGTCTACAGCACAAACAAGAACGCCCCGGCCGGTAAGGCACGGGGCGTTGCTTCGGGAGGAGCGCCGGCATCCACCGCGATCAAGGCAGAACCCAGGCGCACGACCGGGGTTGCCCGGCCTGCAGACTGCTTTGGTTCGTGCCCTCGATGCATCGGCCCGGCCCTCCAATCGTCCGGGTCGCGGAAGGCCACCCGGACAATCGACCCTACGCCTGCCCAAGGGCCGGTTCAAGGGTTTCGTTTGAAATCGCCGGTGCGCGCCAGTCGGGGTTCAGGCTGAACACGCACTTCAACGAAATTTAAACAAAAACAGGAGGTTGCGTCATTCTGACGCGGTCACGACCAACGGTCATGACCTACCAATAGATGCAACCAGGTAGGTCATGACCGTTGGTCATGACACCGGCGATCACGGCGCGATGATGACCTCGGCAGAGCGGGCCTTGGTCGCCGCTGCCTTCTTGCCGCTGACCTGCAGGCGGCTGGCGCTGACGCCGGCCCCCACCAGGGCATCGCGCAGGGCCTCGGCACGCTGCTGCCCTACCCCGGCGGTGGCGTCGTAGGCCTCGATCCGGACCCGGCCCTTCTTGCCGATGTTGAGGTACTCGGCCAGCGCCTTGGCCTGGCCCTTGGCCCCGCCCGAGAGCGCGCCCTTGCCACTGGCAAAGGCATCGCCGGCGAAGGTGAAAACTTCGCCGCGGCTGTCGAACTTCGACCCCGGCAGCTTGTTGCCCGAGACCAGCTCGGCCTCTTCGCGGGCCAGCTTGGCCGCGTTCTGCTGGGCCGCGCTCAGCCGCGCGGTCTGCTTGCCGGCCACGCTGGTCAGGGCGGTTTCGGCGTCCTGGCGGGCCAGCGCTTCGGTTTCGGCGGCCAGGCGCAGGCGTTCGGACTCCTCGGCCTGGATCTGGGCCTGCACGCGCAGCCGCTCGCTTTCCTGGCGGGCACGCTGGGCATCGCGGCGGCTGGCTTCGATCAGCAGGTCGCTGCGGGTGCGCTCGAGGGTGGCCACTTCGCGCTTGGCCAGCGCGGCGCGCACGCTGGTTTCGGCGATTTCGACCCGGCGGTCGGCCAGGTAGCGGGCCTGGTCGAGGTCGCGGCGCTTGGCATTGGCCAGCGCGGCGATGGCCTGCTGGGCCTGCAGGCGCTCATAGGCGGCCAGCTCGGCGGCATCCGGGTTGGCCTGGATCGCCATCAGGCGCTGGGTGAGCTGGGCCACGGCCGGGTCTTCGGCGGCGCCGGCCAGCGGCGACAGGGCCAGGCCGACGGCCAGCAGCAGGGGCGGGATGCGCAGGGCAGCGGCCTTCATCGGCGGTCCTCCCCGGCGAGCTGGCGTTCGAGCTGGGTCACCTCGTTGCGGCGCAGCTGCAGCTGGGCCGTGGCGGTGGCCTCCTCGCTCCGGGCGCGGGCCAGGTCGGCATCGGCGGTGGCGCGCACGGCCAGGGCCGGGGCGTTCTTGCGCTCGCGGCGGTCGCCCGCTGCGGCCTGGGCCTGTTCCAGGCCCTGGCGGGCCACGGCGATCAGGTCCGGGGCGTACTGGTCGGCGTCGGCCTGGGTGGCCTTGTCCACGGCCTGGCGGGCCTGCATGAGCTCGAGCGCGCCGTCCTGGGCCAGGGCCGGCCCGGCCAGTGCGAATGCGCACGCCATCACGCAACTCGTCAAAACTACATACGGGGTACGCCGCATTTGTGCGAAGCTAGGATTCATTGGGGGTGCCGTTCGCCTGAAGTAGGTGCGCGGCCATTGTCGGAAGCCTGCGGCGTGCTTGCAATGGCATGTCGCCGATTGTTGGGGAAACATTTCGCATGGATATCGGCTATTTCCTGAAGCTGATGACCGAAAAGAACGCTTCGGACATGTTCTTGACCACCGGCGCCCCGGTGTACATCAAGATCGAAGGCAAGCTGTACCCGCTGGGCAATACCGGGCTGCCGCCCGGGATGGTCAAGAAAATCGCCTATTCGCTGATGGACGAGGGCCAGGTGCCCCAGTTCGAACGCGACCTTGAGCTCAACATGGCCATCGCCCTCCCGGATGCGGGACGCTTCCGCGTCAACGTGTTCAAGCAGCGCGGCGAGGTCGGGATGGTGATCCGTGCCATCCGCAGCAAGATTCCCAGCATCGAAGAGCTCAACCTGCCGCAGGTCCTCAAGGACGTCATCATGACCCCGCGCGGGCTGGTGCTGGTGGTGGGCTCGACCGGCTCGGGCAAGTCGACCTCGCTGGCGTCGATGATCGACCACCGCAACAGCACCACGACCGGGCACATCCTCACCATCGAGGACCCGATCGAGTACCTGCACAAGCACAAGATGTCGATCGTCAACCAGCGCGAAGTCGGGCTGGATACCCATGCCTTCCACAACGCGCTGAAGAACGCGATGCGTGAAGCGCCGGACGTGATCCTGATCGGCGAAATCCTCGATTCGGAAACGATGGAGGCGGCCATCGCCTTCGCCGAGACCGGTCACCTGTGCCTGGCCACGCTGCACTCCAACAACGCCGACCAGACCATCGAGCGCATCCTCAACTTCTTCCCCGAGAGTGCGCACCGCAACGTGCTGATGAACCTCTCGCTGAACCTGCGCGCGGTGATTTCCCAGCGCCTGGTCAAGGGCCAGGATGGGCGCCGCCTGCCGGCCACCGAGGTGTTGATCAACACACCGATGATCCGCGACCTGCTGCGCCGCGGCCAGGTGCACGAGATCAAGCCGGCGATGGAAGCCTCGCTGGAAGAAGGCATGGAGAGTTTCGACCAGTGCCTGTTCCGCATGGCCAAGGGCGGCATCATCGAGCAGGAAGAAGCGCTGCGTGCGGCCGATTCGCGCGATGGCCTGGCCCTGAAGTTCCGCCTGTCCGAAGGCGGCAGCGGCGAGCATGACCCGTACGCGGATTATTCGGCGGCGACCCCGGCGGCGATCACGCACGGATTCTGACGGAATCGGCGCCCGGCAACGGGCGCCAAGCGGCTTGGAACCGCCTGGGCCGGCCAACGGCCGGCGCTACCGGTATCCGAAGCCTTCGGTCGATTGATCCCGATCCCAATGGGCTCGTAACGGTTCGTAGCCCCGGCCGTTGGCCGGAAACCGCGCGCAGCGCGGCACAAGCGTCCGAACGCGGTACGGTTACCCATTGCGGCCAACTACCCGACGTTTAACGGCGCCGAAGCCGCCCATCACCCCGCGCAATCCACCTGGTTTTCAGGCCGCGCCGCATCGAATGCCGGCAAGGCCAGGCACGCCTCGTCGATCCGCACCAGGGTCGGGTACGGGCCCAGATCCACGTTGAAGCGGCGGGCGTTGAACAGCTGCGGCACCAGGCAGCAATCGGCCAGGGTCGGTGTGTCGCCGTGGCAGAAGCGCCCGGTGTCCACCGACTCGACCAGCAGCCGTTCCATCGCATCGAAGCCGACCGTCATCCAGTGCCGGGTCCAGTCCTCACGCTCGGTCTGCGGCACGTTCCAGGTATCGCTGAAGAACTGCATCACGCGCAGGTTGTTGAGCGGGTGCAGGTCGCATGCCACCAGCTGTGCCAGCGCACGCACGCGGGCGCGGCCCGGGGCATCGTCGGGCAGCAGCGGCGGATCCGGAAACACCTCGTCGAGGTATTCCAGGATCGCCATCGACTGGTGCAGCACCAGATCCCCATGCACCAGGGTAGGCACCAGCTCCTGCGGGTTGAGCGCGGCATACCCTTCGCTGTGCTGCTGGCCGCCGTCGCGGACCAGGTGCACCGGGGTGATCTGGTGTTCCAGGCCCTTGAGGTTCAGACCGATGCGCACGCGGTAGGCCGCGCTGGAGCGCCAGTAGCTGAACAGCTCGATGCGGTCGGCCGGGGTGTTCAGGGCCGTGTCGCCTGTTCGATGCGCTGTTCGATGGCGCCGAAGATGCTCTCGCCGGCGGCGTCGAACATTTCAATGCGGACCACGTCGCCGAACGACATGAACGGCGTGCTCGGCTTGCCGTCGCGCAGGGTTTCCACGGTGCGCTGCTCGGCAAAGCAGGACGCGCCCTTGCTGGTGTCCTCGTTGGCGATGGTGCCCGAGCCGACGATGGCACCGGCGCCCAGCGGGCGGGTCTTGGCCGCGTGCGCGACCAGCTGGGCGAAGTTGAACTGCATGTCCACGCCGGCTTCGGGCGCGCCGAACCAGGCGCCGTTGACGTGGGTGACCAGCGGCAGGTGCACCTTGCTGTCCTGCCAGGCCTCGCCCAGCTCGTCGGGGGTGACGAACACCGGCGACAGCGCCGAGCGCGGCTTGGACTGCAGGAAGCCGAAGCCCTTGGCCAGCTCGCCCGGGATCAGGTTGCGCAGCGAGACGTCGTTGACCAGGCCGACCAGCTGGATATGGCCGGCGGCCTGCTCGGCGGTGACCGCCATCGGCACGTCATCGGTGATGACCACCAGTTCGGCTTCCAGGTCGATGCCGTACTCCTCGCTGATCACCTTCACGGCATCGCGCGGGCCATGGAACCCGGCGCTGGTGGCCTGGTACATCAGCGGGTCGGTGTAGAAGCTTTCCGGCACTTCGGCGCCACGGGCGCGGCGCACGCGCTCTACATGCGGCAGGTAGGCGCTGCCATCGACGAATTCGTAGGCGCGCGGCAGCGGCGCGGCCAATGCCTGCAGGTCGATGTCGAACACGCCATCGGCGCTGCCGTCATTGAGCGACTCGTACAGGGCGTTCAGGCGCGGCGCCAGGTGGCTCCAGTCTTCCAGGGCCTGCTGCAGCGTGGCGGCGATCCCGGTGGCGCGGACGCCATGGCGCAGGTCGCGCGAGACCACGATCAGAGTGCCGTCGCGGCCGCCTTCCTTCAAAGAACCAAGCTTCATGGGTGGGATATCCGGGGGATCGCAGGAAATAGGTTTCGAGTGTAACCAAATGCGTGGTCATGCCAAGTCGCAGTGCCGCAGAACGAACATAAACCATCCGAATGATGCTGATGTGGTCGCTCGCCAAGGTCGTCCGGCTGGGGCCGGCCGCTACGAATTGCTACGGGCGCCGGGGAGGCATGGATACGTCGGGAGTCGCTTGTTCAACCTGAACGGGGGATTTGGCCTTGCTGGCGCGGTTCCGCTACACTATGCGGGTCTGCAGCGGCCGTCCGTTTCCCTTCGGGATCGCCGGCGATCGGGATTTCCGTCCCTCGCCCGCCCCCACTCCGACGCCATTCGTCATGCATTCCAGTCTGCGCACCGCGCCGGCTGCACCCAATTCTCGCAGCGCGGTTCACGGGAACGCTCCGAGTCAGCCGATCAACTCGATCTGCCTTGCGTCCGGCCATTCGGCCTGGCGTTACTTCGTCTTTGGAGCTTCCACCCGATGTCTTTTGAAAACCTGGGCCTTGCCCCGTTCCTGCTGCGCGCGTTGTCCGAGCAGGGCTATGAAAACCCCACCCCGATCCAGGAGCAGGCGATCCCGCTGGCCCTGGAAGGCCGCGACCTGCTGGCCGGCGCGCAGACCGGTACCGGCAAGACCGCTGCGTTCGGCCTGCCGCTGCTGCAGCACCTGGGCACCAACCCGCAGGCCGTGAACGGCCCGCGCAAGCCGCGTGCGCTGGTGCTGGCCCCGACCCGCGAACTGGCTACCCAGGTGCATGACAGCCTGCGCGGCTACAGCAAGTACCTGCGCATTCCCAGCGCCTGCATCTACGGCGGCGTCGGCATGGGCAACCAGTTCGACGTGCTGCGCCGTGGCGTGGACCTGCTGGTGGCCTGCCCGGGCCGCCTGATCGACCACCTGGAGCGTCGCAGCGTCGACCTGTCGGGCATCGAGATCCTGGTGCTGGACGAAGCCGACCGCATGCTGGACATGGGCTTCCTGCCGTCGATCAAGAAGATCCTCGCCAAGCTGCCGCGCCAGAACCGCCAGACCCTGCTGTTCTCGGCGACCTTCGAAGAGAGCATCAAGCAGCTGGCGCTGGAGTTCATGCGCGATCCGGCGCAGATCCAGGTCACCCCGAAGAACACGGTCGCCGAATCCATCAAGCACTGCGTGCACCCGGTTGACGGCCCGCGCAAGCGTGACCTGCTGCTGCACCTGCTGGCCCAGGACAGCCGCGAGCAGACCCTGGTGTTCGGCCGTACCAAGCACGGCTGCGACAAGCTGGCCACGTTCCTGGAGAAGTCCGGCATCAAGACCGCGGCGATCCACGGCAACAAGAGCCAGGGCCAGCGCCTGCGTGCGCTGGGCGACTTCAAGGCCGGCCGCGTGACCGTGCTGGTGGCCACCGACATCGCCGCGCGCGGTATCGACATCAACGAACTGCCGAAGGTCATCAACTACGACCTGCCGATGGTGCCGGAAGATTACGTGCATCGCATCGGCCGTACCGGCCGCAACGGCTCGACCGGCCAGGCGATCTCGCTGGTGGCCCAGGACGAAGCCAAGCTGCTGCGCCAGATCGTGCGCCTGCTGGACAAGGATATGGACATCCGCGATGTGCCGGGCTTTGAGCCGCAGACCCCGATCCGCTGGGGCAACAGCGCGCCGGGCAAGGCCGAAGTGCCGGGTGGCGATCGTTCGCCCCGCAAGCACGCGCGCCGTCCGCATGGCGAGGCCCCGCGCCACGCCCATGCCGGTGCCAAGACCGGCGGCGGCCAGCGTGACGGTGCCGGTCGCGGTGCAAGCCGTGGTGCCGGCAACGGTGCGCCGCGCGGTGGTGCGCCGACCGGCCAGCGCCGTGGCGGTGGTGGCGGCGGTCGCGGTCCGGGCGGCGGCAACCGCGCCGGCTGATCGTTTCGCCGGCTGCACAATGGAAAAGGGCGACGCATTGCGTCGCCCTTTTTTTTTACCCGCGTGGCTTGGTCGGGTTCAACAGGTTGCCGAAGAACACCGCGTTCAACAGCAGCCGCTCGGTGCCGTGCCAGTACTTGCGATGCGCCGGGTCATCGGCGAACAGCACCACGTTGCCCTGCCCCTGCGGCGACACCACCAGCCAGGCGCTGCCGGCCACGCGGCTGCGGTTGGCCTCGGACAGGTAGCCGTTCACCCGCGGTGACTCGTCAATGCGCACCACGGTCGAGAACGCATTGCGGCTGGGCTTGAAGCTGATCCCGTTTTCCTTGTTGATCGCCAGCTGGGTGCGCGGCAGGCCGAAGCCGAGCGGGTGGCTGGTGTCGACGTCGGCGCTGAGGATGTTGCCGCTCACCCGCTCGATGGCGGCGATGTCGCGCTGGTCGCCGAACGCGCGGCGCGCACCTTCGGGCTCCTTCTCTTCGGCACCCAGCACTTCATCGCTGAGCTTCTGCTCGATCGCCCACTTGGCCGCGCTGCCGTAGGTCACCAGCGAGCCGCCGTTGTTGATCCAGCGCTTGAGCGCGGCCACCGCCGTTGCATCCACGCCGCTGTAGGTACCGCCGGACAGCACGATGGTGGTGTAACGGTCCAGGTTGACCTTGCCCAGCTGCGCCGGGTCCAGCTTGCTCGCCGGCAGCTGCACCTGCTGGTCGAGCAGGAACCACGCCGAACCGATCTCGGTGGCGCTGACGCCCTCGCCCATCACCAGCGCCACCGCCGGCCTGCGCAGCGATTTGACGCTGTCGCTGCCCAGGTCGATGCCTCTGCGGCTCTGCCCGCTGGCCAGGGCGTGCACCTGCACGCCGCTGCTGCGCGCCGCTTCATCCACGGCAGCGAGCAGTGCGTCGCCCGCCAGCGTCTGCCCGGCTACCGGCACCACCACGCTGCCGCGCGCGAACGCCTGCTCACCCGACGCGGTGGCGGCGGTGAATGGCTGGAACGCGGCGCGGGTCAGCACACCCTTGGCCTGCAGCGCGTACAGCGCGCGGCTGGCGTTGTAATCGCGCCAGTCGAACACGTAGGCATAGCCGGCCCGGCCACCGCTCACCCCACCACGGGCGGACGGCAGGCTAGTGATGCGCTCGCCACCATCGACACGGCTGCGGCTGCCGGCGAACGCCACGCCGTAGGCCGGTGCGATCGCGTAGGAGGTGCTGCCGTAGAACACGTCGCCCTTGATCGGCGGGGTCTCGGCGAAGATCGAATGCACCAGGCGGAACTGCGGCTGCGCGGTGGGCACCACGTAGGCACTGCCCGGCTCGAAGCGCTGGCCGTCCACGGTGACTGCCTTGCTCAACGCCTGCACGGTGATCTGGTGCTGCAGCAGCAGGTCGAGCAGGCGCCGGGTCAGGCCCGGGTCGTTGGCGTCGCCGAATACGAACGCCTTGACCGGCTGCTGGTTGGCCTGCTTCACGGCGGACTGGAAGAATTCCTTCTGCAGCTTCAGCAGCCCGTCGCGCTCGGTCACCGCGCCGCGTACGGTGCCCAGGCCGGTGGCGACCTGGTTGCGGATGGTGAACGGGAAGGTCAGCAGGCCATTGACCGATTCCTGCACGCGGCCACGCGAGCTGGCCTGTTCCACCGTGACGCCGACCGCACCATGGAAGTCCGGATAGGTCGAGCCGTACACCGGCGAGAAGTTGTCGAAATTCTCACCGGTGTAGTACAGCGAGCCGAGCGCATCCAGTGCCTGCGCGTGGTACTTGGCCAGGGTCTTGTTGAACGCGTACGACGACGCCGGCAACAGCGGGCTGTGCATGCTCGCCGGCGACGGCTCGAAGTAGTAGGTGCTGTCCTTGCCCATCTCGTGGAAGTCGATCTGGACGTTGGGATACCACTGGTGGAAGTAGGCGATCTTTGGCCGCGTGTCCTGCTGGGTCAGTGCCAGCCAGTCGCGGTTGAGGTCGGTGAAGTAGTGGTTGGTGCGTCCCTGCGGGAAGGGCTCCACGTGCTCCTTGTCGGCCGGATCGGCCGATGCCGGCGACGAGGCGTAGGCGTTGTGCCAGCTGGCTGCGCGGTCGCGGCCGTCCGGGTTCTGCGCCGGGTCGAACAGCACCACCGCCTGCTGCAGCCACCTGGCCGTATCGGCACTGCGGTTGGCCACCAGGTAGTACGCGGTGAGCAGCGCGGCTTCGCCACTGGAGGTTTCATTGCCATGCACGCTGTAGCCCAGCCACACCACCACCGGGCTGTTGCCGGCCGCCGACAGCGGCTGCGCCGGGTCGGCCAGGGTCACGTGCTGGCGGCGCAGGGTTTCCAGCTGCTGCTGGTTCTGCGCCGAGGTGACGGTGGCGATCAGCAACGGACGGCCTTCGTAGCTGCTGCCGATCTGCTCGACCTTGATCTTGTCGGAGTGTCTGGCCAGCTCATTGAAGTAGGCCACCAGCTGGTCGTGCCGGGTGTAGCGGCTGCCGATCTCGTAGCCCAGGAACTGCTGCGGGGTGGGAATGGCCGGATCGAAATCGCCGCCCTGCGGGAAGAAATAGGCGCTCTGTGCGAACGCCGGCGCGGCCAGCAGCCACAGCGCCCCCACCACCCAGGTGATGGGACGCGACAAACCATGGAACAAGGACACAGCGAACCCCTCTTAGAAGCGGTAATCGAAGCCGACGGTGAAGTAGCGGCCGCGCAGGTCGTACTGGCTGAAGTCGTACGGCGCGCGGATGCCCGGGAACGAGGCGTCGTACGGCGGTTCCTCGTCGGCCAGGTTCTGGATCTTCGCGTACAGGGTCAGCTTCTCCAGCCCGGTGTAGGCCAGGTACAGATCGAACTGGCTGTACGAATCCACCCGGTCCTGCACGGCCGTGGCCGCAGCACTGGCCTTCTGGTCGTAGCCGCTGGTGTAGTACCAGGTCAGCGCGGTGCGGAAATCGGCGTAGCTCCAGTCCAGCGTGGTGGTGGCCTTGTTCTTGGGCAGGGTGGCGCCGAGGTTGCTGCCGGCGTAATCCACCAGCGGGCCGCCGACCACGGTGGGGCGGCTGTAGTCGCGCACGTGGGTGAACGCGGTGGACAGCGAGAAGTCACCGGCCGCTTCGGTCGGGAAGCGCTGGCGCAGTTCCACGTCGAAGCCGGAGGTCTTGAGCTCGCTCAGGTTCTGGTAGCGGTTGAACACCGCCAGCAGCTTGCCGCGCTCATCGCGGGTGACCGCGCCGGGTACATCGTTGGTGACCAGGGTCTGGGTGTTGTTGGTGCCGACCAGGTTTTCCAGTTCGATGCGGTAGTAGTCCACGCTCAGGCTGGTGTTGGACCAGGGCGACAGCACCAGGCCCAGGTTGTAGCTCTTGGTGCGCTCCGGCTTCAGGTCGCTGTTGCCGACGGTGAAGAAGGTCGGGTTCTGGCGCGAGCCGGGCACGTCCGGGTCGCGCGGATCGATCACGCTGCCGTAGGCGATGCTGGTGCTGTTGGAGTTCTCCGACAGCGACGGCGCGCGGAAGCCCTTGGAGGCCGCGGCACGCACCAGCAGGATGTCGAACGGCTGCCAGCGCAGGCTCAGCTTGGGCGAGAACGCATCGCCGAAATCGCTGTAGTGGTCGGCGCGCGCGGCGGCCTGCAGCTCCAGGCGCTCGGCCAGCGGCACGTTCACTTCGGCGTAGGCGGCGGTGACCTTGCGCTCGCCGTGCACCTCGGCGATGGCCGGGCGGATCTGCAGGCCGGCATCGATCTGCCACGGGTTTTCCGAATCCAGCTTTTCGCGGCGCCATTCCAGGCCGGCGGCGAAGCCGATCGGGCCGGCCCAGGTGCTGCCGAGGCCGCCGGAGATCTTGGCGTCCACGCCCTGCAGCACGGATTCGGCCGGGCGCAGGGTGCTCAGGTTGATGCCATCGATGACCGACTGGGGGGTGGCCGACGGATCGAGCAGGTTGTAGCTGCCGGTGGCCAGTGCATCGGCCAGGGTCCAGCGGTTGGCGAAGCCGCCGGAGACGGTTTCGCGCTCGCTGCTGCGTGCGCCGAACGCGCCGACTTCCCAGTCCCAGTCCTGCAGGCTGCCGCGCAGGCCGACCACGCCGCGGTAGGCGGTGGAGCGGTTGGTCTTGAAGGTCGGGCCGAGGTTGAAGAAGGTGTACTCGATCGGGATGGCGCGGCCGTAGGGGTTGAACGGGCTGCTTGCCGGCAGGTTGGACGACACCGGCTCGGCCAGGCCGGTATCGGCGTTGAGCGCGAAGCGGCCGCTTTCCAGGGTGAAGAACGGGCTGCTGCCGAACCAGGACACGCCCTTGATCTCGCTGTAGATCACTTCGCCGAACGCTTCCACGTTGTCGTTCACCTTGAAGGTGCCGTTGACGTAGGCCTGGTAGCGCTTGGTCGAGGGAATCAGCGTGGTGTACGGGGCGAGGTTGTAGCCGCAGGTGTTGCCGGGCAGGCCGTCGATCGGCGCGCTGGGCACCAGCGTGGTGTTGTCCGGGCACTGGCCGTTGGCGTCGAGCATGGGCACCGAGGTGCCGTTGACCAGGAAGCGCGCGCCCTTGGCCGACCAGCCGTTCCAGCGGCCACCAGGCTTGTCGGTGTAGATGCCGGACTTGGTGAGGTCGCGCTGGTCCTGGTCCAGGCGCTCGCGGTTATAGCCTTCCAGGCTGACCAGGATGTTGTAGCCATCGGCGTCGAGGTCACCGATGCCACCGATGAACTTCAGGTTCTGCTCGTCCAGGCCGCCCTGGTCGGCGGTGCCGACGCTGCCGCCCAGTTCGGCACCCTGGAAGTTCTGCCGGGTGATGATGTTGACCACGCCGGCCACGGCGTCGGAGCCGTACACGGCCGAGGCGCCGTCCTTGAGCACTTCGATGCGCTCCACCGCGACCATCGGCAGCGCGTTGAGGTTGACGAAGGTGTCGGAGAGGCCGCCGGCGGGGAAGCCGTAGTTGGCCAGGCGGCGGCCGTTGAGCAGCACCAGCGTGTTCTTCTGCGACAGGCCGCGCAGGCCGATGCCGGCCGAACCCGAGGCCCAGCCGTTGTTGGTGGTTTCGTTGTTGGCGTTGCCGGTGTTGGCCGAGATCGAGCGCAGCAGGTCGGCAACGGTGGCCTTGCCGGTGGCTTCGATTTCCTGGCGGCCGATCACCTGCACCGGGTTGGCGGTCTCGGTGTCGGTGCGCTTGATGTTGGAGCCGGTGACGCGCACCGCGGCCAGGGTGGTGCTTTCGCCGCTGGCGGAGGCGTCGAGGCTGGCATCGGGGCCAGCGGCGGCGTCGAGGGCAAACGCGGACAAAGGCGTAGCCAGGGCGGCGGAAAGGGCCGCCACAAGAAGGGTGTGCTTGGGCATGAACTCTATGGGGGTGGTGGACGACAAGTTCCGCAGTAGTCCATGCCAAGGGCTTAACGGGCCAATAACATCGCTTCATGCGGATATAACGAAAAGTAACATCTCTTCATCCGGATGGATATGTTTTTGTTGGATGGCCGTACAATGGGCCCATGGAAATCTTCAAAGTCTTTACCCTCGAAGCGGCCCACCACCTGCCCAACGTGCCGGCGGGCCACAAGTGCGCGCGCCTGCACGGCCACTCGTTCCGGGTGGAGCTGAAGGTCGAGGGCGAGCCGGGCGAACACACCGGCTGGATCATGGATTTCGGCGACGTCAAAGCGGCCTTCCAGCCGATCTACGACCGCCTGGACCACCATTACCTCAACGACATCCCCGGCCTGGAAAACCCCACCAGCGAACGCCTGGCGATCTGGATCTGGAACGAGCTCAAGCCCGCCCTGCCGGCGCTGAGCGAGGTGACGGTGCACGAGACCTGCACCTCCGGCTGCCGCTACCGCGGCTGAGCCACAGCCCCCAACCCGTTGTTTCTGAACGGATTTAAACTAATTCGGACCACTTCGGCAATGTATTGTTGCAATGCACCACGATCGGTGTATGCTGCATTGCATCAAACGGAATTTGCGTGGGTCCCTCCCCCCACGCAATCCCAAGACCCGACAGAACCCTCCCTCTGTCGGGTCTTTTTTTTGTCCCCGCTAAAGAGCGGTTCTGATGATTTCCATGCGTTACCGCGCGTGGGTAACCTCAGTGCAGTCGTTTGGGAACCAACCCTACGGCCATGCACTTCGCTCTTTCCATGGTCACCTGCCATGTGTCGAAGGCTGGCGGCGGTGGGTTTGCGGGAGCGTAGAGCGCCATGGATGGCGCGAACGAGCCCCCATGGATGGGTTCACGGCGTCTCCCGCAAACCCACCGGCGCCAGCCAAACCATGGACACCTACAGACCACGGCTTTGGCTTTGGCTTTGGCTTGAGGGTCAATCAGGACGCGCGAGCGGGCGCACGATCTGCACAAGGCTCAACAGCGTCTTGCCCGGCTCTTCCCACGGCACCATGTGTGCCGAATGTTCGAACCACACGCCCTGCTTGTAGGGCGCCTGCACGGTGTTCAACCAGCGCTCGGTCGGCGCGGTGGGCGTGGTGTAGTCGTGGCGGCCCATGAACATCACCACCGGGATCGGGAAGCGGGTGATCGGGTTGAAATCCACCTTCAGCATCTGCGGCAGCAACGGCCCCAGCGACAGCACGCTGCCCTTGTCGATGTTGCAGCGGTCTGCGTCCGTGTAGTCGGGCGAGAGCCTGGCCGCGCCGAAGTAATATTTGGAGTCATCGCGGTAGGCCGTCAGCCCCCCGTAGTACTGCGGCCACGTGCGCGCGGTGATGATCCGCTCGCGCGTGATCGGCGTGTTGCCCGGGTACGGCGCGATCGCCTCCAGTTCGGCCACCGCCTTGGCGTTGCCGTGTGCCTTCGCCTGCGCCAGCCCGTAATCGAAACTGATCTTCTCGTTCTCCACCTGGTTGATGATCTGCCCGATCCCAACGTACGCGTGGAACAGGTCCGGCCGTTTCAACGCCGCCTGCATCGCCACGATCGTGCCCCAGCTGTGCGCCATCAAGATCACCTTGCGCTGGCCCAGGTGCGTGCGCAGGTGCTCGGCCACCTCGATGGCATCTTCCACGTAGCGTTCAATGGTCAGCGTCGGCGCGATCGCGTCCGGCGACGCCTCCGCGTAGGTCTTGCCTGCACCGCGCTGGTCCCAGTCCACCACCGTGAAGTACTCCTCCAGCGGTCGCTGGAACTGCCACACGCTCGGCGTCACCGGGCTGGCCGGGCCACCGTGCACGAACAGGATCACCGGGTTGGCCCGGTCCTCGCCGCGGATGGTGAGCCACTGCTTCACCCCGCCGATCGGCGTGGCGTACTGTTCCTGGATCCCGTTCGGCGTGGTGATCCGCTGCAGGTCGCGTACCACCGCGCGCGCCGGTTCCAGCGCCGAGGTATCCGGGCATTCATTGGCGGCCGATGCAGTGCCTGCGATGCCAGACATGAGCATCAGCGCCATCAGGGCAAACCGGCTCCAGTGGGAATCCTGTGCGTTGGGCATGCGCCCACTCCTGGCGGGTGGTGAATGCATTGCATCCTGCCAGCAACGGACGCCCCAGTGCCGGTGGTCGCCGTGACCTTGGGCAGGGGCGGCTCAGACCACCCGCGCCGCCGGCAGCGAGAACACGAACAACGCGCCCTCGCGGCTGTCCAGCAGCTGGATCTCACGCTGGTGCAGCTGCAGGATGCGGTGCACGATCAGCAGGCCCAGCCCGCCGCTGTCCGGCCGCTGGCTGCCGAATGCCGGGGGCGTGTGGAACAGGTCCTCGCGCCGCGCCGCCGGAATGCCTGGGCCGGTGTCGGCCACGCTGACCTGCACCTCGCCCCGCGCCGCCTGCAGCGTCACCGCGATCCGGCCGCCTTCGGGCGTGTGCCGGATCGCATTGTCCAGCAGGTTGGTCAGCACCCGCTCGATCAGCGCCAGGTCCGCGTCCACCGCCGGCAGGCCAGGCGGAATGTCCGCCGCCAGCGTCTGCCGGCGCGCCTGCGCGGCCAGCTCGAATTTCTGGAAGACGTCCTGCACCAGGTCCGGCAGCGAGAACGCCTGGCGGTCCAGCACCACCCCGCCGTGTTCCAGCCGCGCCAGCTCGAACAGCGCCTGGGCCAGCCGGCCCACCTTGTGGCTCTGCGACAGCGCGATGCCCAGGTAGCGCTGGCGCTCTTCGGCGCTGAGCGTGGCGTCCTTCAGCGCCAGTGTTTCCAGGTAGCCGTGCAGCGACGACAACGGCGTGCGCAGGTCGTGCGAGATGTTGGCTACCAGCTCGCGCCGCTGCAGGTCCTGCTGGCGCAGCTGCTGCCACTGCTCGCCCAGGCGCTGGCCCATGTGCCCGAAGCTGTGCTGCAGGATCGCCAGCTCATCGCGCTCACCCGCGCGCAGCGGCGTGGGCGGCAATGCCTGGGCCGGCGCCGCCGCATCCACGTCGAACGACTGCACGCGCCGGGTCAGCTGGCGCAGCGGCCGGGTCACCCAGCGGAACGCCACCGCACCGGCCAGCAGCCCGATGCCGGCCACGATCGCCAGCGACCACAGCGTGGTGCGCAGCGTGGCATTGGCCGCAATGTTGGCCGCCAGCGCCTCGCGCTGTTCGCCCACCAGCACCACGTAGATGTAGCCGGCCTGGCGCCCCTGCACGAACAGCGGGGCGGCGTTGAACACCTTGCGCCCGCGTGCGCTGCGCGGATCATCGCCGAGGATCGGCAGCGGCTCATCGCGCAGCAGCGCCTGCACCGGCGCCAGGTCCACGCGGTCGCGCTTGAGGTGGCCGGTGGGCGCATCGTGGCCGAGGATGCGGCCCTGGTCGTCCAGCAGGTACACCTCCACGCTGGGGTTGACCGCCATCAGCTTGCCAAACAGCGCGCGCACCTCGCCGGTGCGCATGCCGCCACCGTCCATCAGCTCGCCGCTGCGCGCGATGTGCTCGGCCAGCCCGCGCGACAGCCGCTGTACGGTTTCCTGCTCGTGCAGGCTGGTGCTGCGCATCTGGATCGCCATCAGCGCGCCGCAGCACACCAGCAGCAGCGCGAAGAACGCCACCGACAACCGCTGCGACAACGACAACCGGATCATGCCGCTGCACCCTCGTTGCCATCGACCAGCTTGTAGCCACGGCCCCACACCGTCTGGATGCGCTGCGGCGACGCCGGGTCGCGTTCGATCTTGTTGCGCAGCCGGTTGATGTGGGTGTTCACGGTGTGCTCGTAGCCATCGTGCTGGTAGCCCCACACCTGGTTGAGCAGGTCCATGCGCGAATACACCTGGCCGGGGTGGCGGGCGAAGAAGTACAGCAGGTCGAACTCGCGCGGGGTCAGCTCCAGCGCGCGCCCTTCCACCTGCGCGGTGCGCGCCACCGGGTCGATGCGCAGCCCGGCCACGGCCAGTTCACCGGCATCGATGCGCGCGTTCTGCGCCATCGCTTCCACCCGGCGCAGCAGCGCCTTGACCCGCGCCACCAGTTCCAGCATCGAAAAGGGCTTGGCCAGGTAATCGTCGGCGCCCAGTTCCAGGCCCAGGATGCGGTGCACTTCGCTGGCGCGTGCGCTGGTGATGATGATCGGGGTGTAGCGCGCCATGCCCCGCGCGCGCCGGCAGATTTCCAGGCCATCCACGCCGGGCAGCATCAGGTCCAGCACCAGCGCGGACCACGGCTGCGCCTCCAGCAGGGCCAGGCCCTCATCGCCGGTAGCGGCATGGGTGACCTCATAGCCCTCGTCGCGCAGGTGCATGCGCAGCAGGTTGGCGATGTGGACATCGTCTTCGACGATCAGGACGCGCTTGGCAGTGCTCATTGGCACGGTGACGGGCAGCAGGAAGGTGAACGCATTGTGGCCAGATCCGGACCTGAATGTGTCACGGAAAATTTAACCCTGCGTGAGGATTCGTTGACCGGGCCGGGCGCAGCATGGCCCCATCGTTTCCAGACCGGGAGATCGCCATGCGTTGTACCCGTCGCAGACTGCTCGGCATGGGCGCCATCGGCGCCGCGGCCGGGCTGTTCGGTTTGACCGCCTGCAGTGGGTCGGCCCCCGCCGCACCCGCACCCACGCGCCGCTTCGAGGTGATGCGCACCGATGCGCAGTGGCGCGAACAGCTCAGCCCGGCGCAGTACGCCGTACTGCGCCGGCAAAGCACCGAGCGCCCCTTCAGCAGCCCACTCAACAAGGAACACCGGCGCGGCACCTTCACCTGTGCCGGGTGCGCGCTGCCGTTGTTCTCCTCGTCCACCAAGTTCGACAGCGGCACCGGCTGGCCCAGCTTCTGGGCGCCGCTGCACGATGCCGTCGGCGAGGACCGCGACACCACCTTGGGCATGCTGCGCGTGGAAGCGCATTGCCGGCGCTGTGGTGGCCACCTGGGCCATGTGTTCGATGACGGCCCGCGCCCGACCGGGCTGCGTTACTGCATGAACGGCGTGGCGATGAACTTCGTCGCCGCTGACGAAGAGACACGCGTGCGGATACCCAACCGCACGTAACGCCGATGAAGCCGCCGGGCCGGGCCCGGCGCTACCCCGATAAGGAACGTTCGATGATTCTGCTTGTACTTGCCTACCTGGGCGGTGTGTTGACCATTCTCAGCCCGTGCATCCTGCCGGTGCTGCCGTTCGTGTTTGCCCGTTCGGACCGCCCGTTCCTGCGCAGCGGCCTGCCGCTGCTGATCGGCATGGCGCTGATGTTCGCGGTGGTGGCCAGCCTGGCGGCGGTGGGCAGCCAGTGGGTGGCGCAGGCCAACCAGATCGGGCGCTGGATCGCGCTGGTGGTGATGGCGCTGTTCGCGCTCGCGCTGCTGTGGCCGGCGCTGGCCGACCGCCTGCTGTCGCCGTTCCAGCGGCTGGGCGCACGGCTCAGCGCGTCAGCAGACAAGGCCACCGACGCCGGGCGCGGCGGAGTGGGCACCTCGCTGCTGATCGGCGTGGCCACCGGCCTGCTGTGGGCACCGTGCGCCGGCCCGATCCTTGGGCTGATCCTCACCGGCGCTGCCCTGCAGGGTGCCAGCGTGGGCACCAGCGGGCTGCTGCTGGCGTATGCACTGGGCGCGGCCACCTCGCTGGCACTGGCGATCTGGATTGGCGGGCGTGTGTTCACCGCGCTCAAGCGGCGGCTGGGCGCGGGCGAGTGGATCCGCCGCGCGCTGGGCGTGGCCGCGCTGCTGGCGGTGGTGGCCATTGCGATGGGCTGGGACACCGGCGTGCTCACCCGGTTGTCGTCGGTCAGCACCGCGCGGCTGGAACAGGGCCTGCTCGATACCCTGCCCGGCCAGGCGCCTGACGCCGGTCCCGCGATGATGATGCGCGCCGCCGATGCACCGGCCGGTGCCGAGCTGCCGGTGGAAGGCACCCTGCCTTCGCTGGACGGTGCCACCGGCTGGCTCAACAGCCCGCCGCTGACCGCCGAAGGCCTGCGCGGCAAGGTGGTGCTGGTCGATTTCTGGACCTATTCCTGCATCAACTGCCTGCGCGCCCTGCCCTACGTGCGGGAGTGGGAACAGCGTTACCGCGACCAGGGCCTGGTGGTGATCGGCGTGCATGCCCCGGAGTTCGCCTTCGAGCGCAACCTGGGCAACGTGCAGCGTGCGGTGAAGGAACTGAAGATCGACTACCCGGTGGCGATCGACAATGAGTTCGCGATCTGGCGCGGCTTCAACAACCGCTATTGGCCGGCGCACTACTTCATCGACGCGCAGGGCCGCATCCGTGCGCACCACTTCGGTGAAGGCAACTACGCGCAGTCCGAACGGATCATCCGCCAGCTGCTGCGCGAAGCCGGTGCCACGCTGCCCGAGGAGCCCGCACAGGCCATGGCGATGGCCGCCAGTGCACCGCGCGCGGGCGTGGAACTGCAGGCCGACATGTCCAACCTCAAATCGCCGGAGACGTACCTCGGGTACTCGCGCGCGGAAAACTTCGCCTCGCCGGACGGCCAGCGCCGCGACGCACCCGCCGATTACACGCTGCCGTCGACGTTCGCGTTGAACCAGTGGGCCTTGTCCGGGCGCTGGACGGTGGGTAACGAAGACGCGCAGCTGCAGCGCGCCGGCGGTCGTATCGCGTTCCGCTTCCACGCCCGCGACCTGCACCTGGTGCTGGCACCGGGTGCGGACGGCAAGCCGGTGCGGTTCCGGGTGCGCATCGATGGCCAGCCGCCCGGCGCCTCGGCTGGTGGCGATGCCAGCGCCGATGGCAGCGGCACGGTCACCGAGCACCGTCTGTACCAGCTGATCCGCCAGTCCGGCGACGTTGGCGAACGCACGTTCGAGATCGAGTTCCTCGATCCGGGTGTGCACGCCTATGCCTTCACCTTCGGTTGAACCAGGAGAATCCCATGCGCGTTTCCTTCGACAAACTGGTGGCCGGCGGCATTGCCGCCGCCGTTGCCGCGCTGACCATCAGTGCGGTGGTCAGCCTGGACCGCCCCGCATATGCCGCGCCGGCCGAAGCGGTGGTGGCGGTGCCGGCACCGGCGGGTGCGGCCGATCCGAAGCTGCCCGGCAAGCGCGCGCAGGTGGTGTTCGCCGGCGGCTGCTTCTGGGGCGTGCAGGGCGTGTTCCAGCACATCAAGGGCGTGGACAACGCGGTCTCCGGCTACATCGGTGGGCGCCCGGCCGACGCGAACTATTCGCGCGTCAGTAGCGGTGGCACCGGCCATGCCGAAGCCGTGCAGGTCACCTACGACCCCAGCCAGGTGAGCTACGGCCAGTTGATGCAGGTGTTCTTCTCGGTGGCGCACGATCCCACCCAGCTCAACCGCCAGGGCCCGGACCGCGGCACGCAGTACCGTTCGGCGGTGTTCGCCGACGATGCCGCGCAGCGCGATGCCACCCGCGCTTACATCGCGCAGCTGCAGAAGGCACGCGCGTATGCGGCGCCGGTGGTGACCACCGTGGACGGCGGCAAGCCGTTCGTTGCGGCCGAGGGCTACCACCAGAACTACCTGACGCTGCACCCGGAGTCGCTGTACATCCGTATCAACGACCAGCCCAAGGTGGCGGCGCTGCAGCGGATGTACCCGCAGCTGTACCGCGAGAAGCCGAGGCTGGTGTCGACCTTGTCCGCGAGGTAACGGATGGGACGGCGGTAGAGGCCGACCGTTGGTCGGTCTTCTCCGTGGGGATGCCAGGTTGCAAGGCATCCAGGGTACAGCGCACCATGCTGGCGACCCTCATGGTTACAGATTCCATGGCCGCCAACCTCTACCAATCCCTGGCCGACGAACTGGCCGACGCCATCCACGGCGGCCGCCTGCCGGCCGGTGCACGCCTGCCGTCCCTGCGCGGCCTGGCCGCGCAGCGCCAGCTCAGCTTGAACACGGTCATCGCCGCCTACCGGCAGCTGGAGGACGCCGGGCTGGTAATGCCGCGGCCCAAGGCCGGGTTCGTGGTCAGCGCGCGCCTGCCCGAACCCACCCGCTCACTGCGCCAGGCCCCGGCGCTGGCCACCACCCAGGCCCAGCAGCTGATGATGGCGCGCGTGCTGGAGGCGCAGCGGCAACCGGGCATCGTCGACCTGGCCTTCGCCGGTCCGCGCGGCGAGCGCTTCTACCCCGCCGCACGGCTGGCCCGTGCCACCGCACAGGTACTGCGGCGCACCCCGGCGATGGTGCGCACCTACGCGCGTCCCAACGGGGCCAGGCGACTGTTGGAGCAGATCGTGCGGCGCGGCCCGCGGCTGGGCCTGCACACCACGGTGGAGCGGCTGGTGCTCACCCATGGCGCGATGGAAGCGCTGCAGCTGGCCCTGCGTGCGGTGACCCGGCCGGGCGATGCGGTCGGCATCGAAGCCCCCTCCTATTTCAACCTGTACCCATTGTTGGCCAACCTGGGCCTGAAGGCGATCGAGCTGCCCACCGACCCGCGCGAGGGGCTGGACGTGGATGCGGTGGAAGCGCAGCTGCAGGCAGGCGCACTTGCCGCCATTGTCGCCATGCCCAGCGTGCACAATCCGCTCGGCTGCACCCTGCCGGTAGCGGCCAAGCAGCGCCTGGCGGCGCTGGTGAACCAGTACCAGGTACCGCTGATCGAAGATGCGGTCTATGCCGAACTGCAGTACCAGGAGCCGCTGGCGCCGTTGTTGAAGGCGTTCGACGAGGACGGTTGGGTGATCGTGGTCAACGGCTTTTCCAAGACGCTCGCACCGGATTACCGGATCGGCTGGCTCGATGGCGGGCGTTTCGCCGCCGACATCCAGCTGCTGAAGTTCCAGTCCACCGGCGCCGAGTCGCAGCTGCTCGGCGAGGCGGTTGCCGCGTTCCTGGAAGCGGGCAGCTACGAACACCACCTGCGCGGGCTGCGCCGGCTGTACCGCGAGCAGGTCGGGCGCGTGCGTGCGCTGGTGGCCCAGCACTTCCCGCCCGGTACCCTGGCCACCCAGCCCAGCGGCGGTTTCCTGCTGTGGATCGAACTGCCGGCGGGCGTGGACAGCAGCGTGCTGTTCGAACAGGCGCTGGCCGAGGGCGTGGTGTTCATGCCCGGCCAGGTGTATTCGCGCGGCGCCCGCTACCGGCACTGCCTGCGGCTGTCGTGCTGCCAGGACCTGGACGCGCGCTACGTGGACGCCATTGCCAGCGTCGGCCGGCTGGCCACTGCCCTGCTGGCGCAGGCGCGCGGCTGACCCTCAGCCGAGCAGGTGGCGGGCCAGCTGCGCCGGATCGGCGCCCGGTGCGTACGGCAGCCGCCCCCAGAACGGCATCGGCAGGCGCGCGCGCAGCAGCGCCACGTTGTCGTCGATGCGCTCCATCTGCGGGTCCACCTCGTTGGCGATCCAGCCGATGCAGGTTGCACCGCTGGCGCGGATCGCCTGCGCGGTCAGCCGCGCGTGGTTGAGACAGCCCAGCCGCAGGCCCACCACCATCACCACCGGCAGCTGCAGCGCCTGCACCAGGTGCGACTGGTCCAGCGTGGCCGACAGCGGTGCCAGCCAGCCGCCCACGCCTTCCACCACCACGGTGTCGGCCTGCGCGCGCAGGCGGGCGAACGCCGCCTCGATCGGATCCAGTGACAGCGTCACCCCCGCCGTCTCGGCGGCCAGTTCCGGGGCCAGCGGCAGCGGCAGTGCGTAGGGGTTGAGGTCGGCATAGGCCGGGGCCGGGTCGCTGGCGGCCAGCAGCGCCGTGGCATCCTCGTTGCGCAGGCCGTCGGCGGTCTGCACGCAGCCGCTGGCCACCGGCTTCATGCCCACCGCGCGGTGCCCGCGTTGGCGCAGCGCGTGCAGCAGGGCGCAGCTGCTGAAGGTCTTGCCGATGCCGGTATCGGTACCGGTGACGTAGAACGCGGCGGGCGGGGCAGAAAGCGATGACATGGCCGGACCGATGAACAGGGGGGGCCCCATTATCAGCGTTCCGCCGCCGGTGGGTCCGGCCGCCGGCCGCGCTTGCTAGACTGCGGCCATGTTCGATACTTCCACGCTCACCGGCAGCAAGCCGGAACAGTACGGCCAGCTGCTGGCCCAGGCCCGTGCCCTGGTGCACGGTGAACGCGACCGCATTGCCAATGCCGCCAACCTGTCAGCGCTGGTCTACCACGCGCTGCCGCAGCTGAACTGGGTGGGTTTCTACCTGTTTGATGGCACTGAACTGGTGGTCGGCCCGTTCCAGGGCCTGCCGGCCTGCGTGCGCATTCCGCTGGACAAAGGTGTGTGCGGCGCGGCCGCCTCGCAGCGGGTAACCCAACGCATCGAGGACGTGGACGCCTTCCCGGGCCACATCGCCTGTGATTCGGCCTCGCGCTCGGAACTGGTGGTGCCGCTGGTCCACGGCGACACCCTGATCGGCGTGTTCGACCTGGACAGCCCGGTGCTGGCCCGTTTCGATGCCGACGACCAGGCCGGGCTGGAAGCCATTGCCGCAGTGTTCGTCGAGGCCCTGGGATGAGCGCCAAGCTGCGCAACATCGGCCCCAAGAGCGCGGCCTGGCTGCGCCAGGTCGGTCTGCGCACTGCCGAAGACCTGGCCGCGGCCGGGTCGGTGGGCGCGTTCGTGAAGGTACGCCGCGCCGGCTTCAAACCGAGCCTCAACCTGCTCTACTCGCTCGAAGGCGCGCTGCAGGACTGCCACTGGCAGGAACTGCCCGAAGCGCGCCGCGCCGAGCTGGTGGCCGAATACGACGCGATCATCGCCGACAAGCCGCTGAAGAAGGCGCCGCCGGCCTCGGGCCCGGTGTATGACCGCACCGTGGCCAACGATGACGATGCCGACGGCGGCGACGCCCCGTTCGACACCGACGACGACCGCTAGGGCGACGCCTGCTGCAACTCCAGTAGTTCCCCCCACAGCTCCCCATCGTCCCGCTCCACCCGCAGCTGCAGCCGCGTGCCGTGGTCGATGCGCAGCGCCCAGCACATCGCCATCGGCAGCCCGCACACCTGCGACAGCACCATCCGCAACGGGCCGCCATGGCTGACCACCAGCGTTGGCACCGGCTCGGGCTCATCCAGCAGTCGATGCAATGCGCGCGCGATGCGGCGCTCGAAATGCCCCCAGCTTTCACCATGCGGCGGCGGGTTCGCATGCGGGTCCAGGTGGAATGCCTGCAGCGCCTGCATCGGCAGCGCCTGCAGCGGCTGGCCGTCCCAGTCGCCGAAATCCAGCTCCTCCCACTCCTCGTCCGCGATCACCTCCAGCCCGCGCGGCAGCGCCAACGCAGCGGCGGTGTCCAGCGCACGCCGGCGCGGTGAACTCAGCACGCGCTGCCACTGCAGGTCGGCATGGCGTGCGCAGATCAGATCGATGCCCTGCACGTCCAGCGGCGGATCGGTACGCCCATCCAGGTGGTCGTCGCGGCCAGTGGCCGCGTGCCGGATCAGGTCCAGGATCATAGGGACTGCAACCACGTCAAAAAGCGAGGCGCATTCTAACCGCTGGCGTCGCACCGCCCCTGCCGGCAGTGCGCCGGCGGCCGGGCTTTGCTCTACACTGCGCCCACTTTCAGGTGACCTGCGGCGCAAGCCGGCAGGTTGAAACGGGAAGCCGGTGACGCAACAGGTCCTGCCTGCTGCCATTCCGGCGCTGCCCCCGCAACGGTAAGCGTGGAAGCCAGGCAACATGCCACTGTGCGCAAGCATGGGAAGGCGCCTGGCGCGATGGTCCGCCATCGGCCCGCGAGCCCGGAGACCGGCCTGGAAGACGACTGGTTGCGATGCGGCGGGCATGGCGGCGGCAAGCGGCGCCGTACCTGCGCCCGCCCACCGTCCCTGCCCCCGTTGACCGCCTCCCACAACCTTGCCGCGCGGGCGTGCGCGGTGTTTGGAGTCAACGATGAAGCTGCAGATCCGCCTTCTTTCCCTGGCCGTACTCTCGGCGCTGCCCGGTGTGGCCGCCGCACAGGACGATGCCACCGCACTGGACCAGGTACTGGTGACCGCCACGCGCACCCCGATTGCCCTGCAGGACAGCATCTCGCCGGCGCAGGTGATCGACCGCGCCGAGATCGAGCGCAGCCAGGCGCCGTCGCTGCAGGACCTGCTGCGCGGCCGCGCCGGCATCAACCTCAACAACAGCGGCGGACTGGGCAAGCAGAGCTCGCTGTTCCTGCGCGGCACCAATTCGGCCCACACCCTGGTGCTGGTCGATGGCGTGCGCATCAACACCGGCGACCTTGGCCTGGCCATGCTGCAGGACCTGCCGCTGGCGCAGATCGAACGCGTGGAAATCGTGCGCGGCCCCCAGTCCAGCCTGTACGGTGCGGATGCGATCGGCGGCGTGATCCAGATCTTCACCCGACGCAATGCCGGCGACTTCGCCCCCCACCTGCAACTGGGCGGCGGCAGCAACGGACTGCGCGAAGCCAGCGGCGGCTTCGGTGGCACCGGCGCACGCGGCTGGTTCGGCACCGACATCGCCTACCAGCACACCGACGGCATCAACTCCTGCAACGGTGATCCGGTCACCTTCGCCGGCTGCGGCGCCAACGAACCCGACCGCGACGGCTACCGCAACCTGTCGATGAGCCTGCGCGGCGGCTACACGCTGACCGACAGCCTGAGCGTGGAAGGCACCGCGCTGCGCGCCGAAGGCGAGAACCACTACGACGGCTACTACAACTACTCCGAAACCCTGCAGCAGGTGTTGGGCGGCAAGGTCCGCTACACGCCGAGCGAGCGCTTCACCCTGACCGCCAACGTCGGCCGTGCCGACAACGAGTCGGACAACTACAACGACGACACCTGGCTGGGCGCCGCGCAGACCCACCGCGACAGCGCCTCCGTGCAGGCCGACGTGGGCATCGCCGACGGCCAGCTGCTCAGCGCCGGCGTGGACTGGAGCCAGGACAACCTGGACGGCAGCAGCGCGGGCTATCTGGTCGACAGCCGCGACAACACCGGCGTGTTCGTGCAGTACCAGGGTCGGTTCGGCGCGCACCACCTGCAGGCCAGCGTGCGCAACGACGACAACGAACAGTTCGGCAACCACACCACCGGCAGCCTGGGCTGGGGCATGGACCTGGGCGGCGGCTTCCGCCTCAATGCCAGCTACGGCACCGCGTTCAAGGCGCCGACCTTCAGCGACCTGTATGACCCGTGGAGCGGCGTGCCCGGGCTGGACCCCGAGAAATCCAGGAGCGCCAACCTTGGCATCGCCCAGCAGGGCGACAGCTGGCGCTGGGGCCTGGATGTGTATGAAACCCGCATCGATGACCTGATCACCTACGACGCCACCACCTTCATGATGTCGCAGGTGGAAAAGGCGCGGATCCGTGGCGCCGAGCTGACCGGCTCAATGACCGTGGCCGGCTTTGACCTCAGCGCACAGCTCAGCCACACCGACCCGCGCAACCGCACCGACGGCAGCGCCCAGTTCGACAACTGGCTGGCCCGCCGCGCGCAGGACACCGCACGCCTGGACATCGACCGCCGCTTCGGTGGCTTCCGCGCAGGCGTCACCGCCTTCGGCGCCGGCAAGCGTTACGACAACGCCGACAACAGCGTGCGCCTGGCCGGGTATGGCACCGTGGACCTGCGTCTGGAATACGCGCTCAGCCGCGACTGGTCGGTGCTGGGCCGGGTCAGCAATGTGTTCGACCGCGATTACGAAACGGTGGCCTGGTACAACCAGCCGGGCCGCGAGTACCGCCTGAGCGTGCGTTACCAGCCGAAATGATCCCGCGTTGGCCGGCATCGCAAGGTGCCGGCCAACGGCCGGCGCTACCGGGTACACGAGCACGGCTCGGCGTCACCGCCGCTCCACGAGCACGGCTCGGCGTCACCGCCGCTCGACGAGCACGGCTCGGCGTCACGGCCGCTCTACGATCACGGTACGGCGTCACTGCCGCTCTACGATCACGGTAGGTGCCGACCGTTGGTCGGCACGACGCCACGACCGCGCTACAACCCGGGCAATGCCCGAAGATCGTCCACCACCGCCACCGCGTCCACCGTGTCCAGATCCAGCCCGCGCGGATACCCGTAACGCACCAGCGCCACCGGCATGCCTGCATCCACCGCAGCGCGATAGTCGGTGATCGAATCCCCCACCATCAAGGCGGCCGTGGGGGCCACCCCGAACGCAGCGGCGATATGCCGCAGCGGCACGCCACTGGGCTTGCGCTCGGGCAACGAATCGCCGCCCAGTATCATCGCGAAGAAGTCCTGCACGCCCAAGTGGGCGAGCAGCGGCGCGACCATGGCCGACGGCTTGTTGGTGCAGATGGCCAGGGTCACGTTACGCGCGCGCAACGCTTCCAGCGCCGGTACCACACCGTCGTACAGCCGCGGGCTGCGCAGCAGGCACGCTTCGTAGTGCCGCATGAAACCGGGCATCACCCGATCCAGATCGATGTCGCTGCGGGCCGCGGTGAAGGCCTGCTCGACAAGGCGGCGAACGCCATCACCGATCCAGGTCAGCACGGTAGCTTCGGGGACGCGCGGCAGCTGCCAGTCTTCCAGCGTGCGGTTGAGCGCCTCAGCGATATCGGCCGCGCTGTCGACCAGCGTGCCGTCCAGATCAAAAATCACCAGCGGGTAGGGATAGGACAAAGGAAAAATCGCCTTCACGTCGTGGGATGAATGATTGTAGCGACACCCCATGCGTGTCCCACGCGAAGCCAGATCGAGACGCGTCAGATCCGCGCCAGGAACTCCTCCCCCGCAAACCGTTCCACCAGGAAATCCAGGAAGCTGCGCATCACCGCCGGCAACTGCCGCCGCGACGCATATACCGCATGGATGCCCATCTCCTCCACCTGGTACTCCGGCAACACCTCCACCAGCGCACCCGAACGCAGCAGCGGCGCGATCTGGTACGTCGGCAGCATCGCGATCCCCGCCCCCGCCCGCACCGCCTCCAGCAACAGCGACGCCTCGTTCGCACTGATGTTGCCGCCCACCGCCACCGAAATCGCACGCCCCTGCCGCTGCAACTGCCACACGCTTTTACCCACGTAGTGATGGGTAAGGCAGTTATGCCCGGCCAACCCATCGGCACTTACCGGCGTACCCCGCTCGGCCAGATACGAAGGCGCCGCGCACAACACCGACCGGCAGGGCGCCAGCCACCGCGCGATCAGGCTCGGATCAATCGCCCGCGAAATCCGCACCGCCACATCCACCCGCTCCTCCACCAGGTTCACCACCCGGTCCACCAGCAACAGCTCCACCCGCGTCAACGGATGCCGACGCACGAACTCCGCCACCGCCGCCGCCAGGTGCAGCTGCCCGAACGACACACTCGCCGTCACCCGCAACACCCCATGCGGCTCCGGGTTGTCGCTGGCCACCTCGCCCTGCAGCTCATCGCCGATGGCCAGCATCTGCCGGAACCGCAGCAGCGCCGCCTCCCCCGGCCCGGTCAGGCTGATCCGCCGCGTGGTCCGGTGCAGCAGCCGCGCCCCCAGCCACGTTTCCACCTCCGCCAGGTACCGCGTCACCATCGCCCGCGACATATCCAGCGCCTCCGCCGCCGCCGTCAGACTGCCGCGCTCGGCCACCTCCACGAACACCTGCATTGCCGTAAGCCGGTCCATTTGATCGATCCGCGCAACAAATTAGGCCGTTATACGCGGTTTTTCGTCCGCTTTCAGGCGCATATGCTGGCCGTCCTCCCACAACGGACCCTGCCCCATGAAGATCGCCCTCGTCGGTGCCACCGGCAACATCGGCCGTGAAATCACCCGCCAAGCCCTGGCCCGCGGCCATCAGGTCACCGCCATCGTCCGTCGCGACAGCGGCCTGCCCGCCGAACTCGACGGCGCCCAGCTCGCCGTCGCCGCGCTCGACGACACCGACGCCCTGGCCGCCGTGATTGCCGGCCACGACGTCCTGGCCAGCGCCTTCGGCCCGCGCCCCGGCGATGACCCGTCCACCGTCACCACCGTCACCGCCGAACTGGTCAAGGCCGCCCGCCAGGCCGGCGTCCCGCGCTTCCTGATGGTCGGCGGCGCCGGCACCCTCGAAGTCGCCCCCGGCGTGCAGCTGGTCGATACCGAAGGCTTCCCCGATGCCTACAAGCCGGTCGCCCTCGCCGCCCGCGAAGCGTTCAACCTGCTGCAGAAGGTGGATGACCTGGACTGGACGTTCTATTCGCCAGCGGCCGAAATCGGCCGGGGACCGCAGAAGGGTGGTTTCCGCACCCAGGCAAAGCAGTTCCTGGTCGGCGCCGATGGGCACAGCAGGATCAGTTACGCCGATTACGCCGATGCGTTCGTCAGCGAGATCGAGAAGCCGCAGTACGTGCGGACGATTGCGACCGTGGCGTATTGATAAAGGGCGGTGATGCGCGGCGTGGGTGATTTTCATGCCCCCACCGCGCGTTGCATTGCCATCGGCGGTCGATTGGGATACGACCCTACCGAGCAGCCCGCCACCCACCCGGCATTCGGCCCGGTGACCGGTCACCACCGCGACAGTGCCGCGATCGGCCGGCTCGTCCCACCGACGTGAGAACAGTGCGTTCAAGTTGACGCCCGCCATCGGTTGCAATGCGCAGTTGCTCCCGCTGTTCATTGAGTGCCAGCCCAGCTTGGGCGGGCCGGCGGGGGCGGGTTGGCGGGACTGTAGAAAACATGGATGTTTTCTACAAGCCCCCAAGGATGGGTTCACGGCGTGTCCCGCCAACCCGCACCCGCCGGCCCGCTACCCGGAGCAATGAAACGTCGCAGTTGCTGTTGCTGTTGCTGTTGCTGTTGCAGTTGCTCTTGCTGTTGCTTCAGTCAAAAAGCCCCATCTGGCTCACTGGTTCACGCTCGCGGAACCCGCCCAACCCAACGCCCACCAACCGATAACGCGTCTCGGCCGGCAGATCCACGCGCGCGCGCAACGCAAGCGCGATATCGCGCAGCTCCTCCAGTGTTTCCGGCGGCGATTCCGGCGTGAAACTGCGCGTGATGATCCGGAACTGCGACGTCTTCAACTTCAGCACCACCGTGTGCCCCACCCGGTCCGTCTTGCGCGTTGCGTTCCACGTCTTGCCCGCCAGCTCCACGATCGCCGGCTCCAACGCCTCCAGTGGCAGATCCTCCGCGAACGTATCCTCCGACGAAATCGACTGCACCGGCTGGTCCGGCTCCACCGGACGCTCATCGATACCGCGCGCACGCCGGTACAGACTCGCACCGAAACTGCCGAAGCGCCCTTCCAGCTCCTCCAGCCGCAACCCACGCAGATCGCCCACCGTCACGATCCCAAGCTCCGACAGCTTGCCCTCCATTACCTTGCCCACCCCCGGCACCCGCTTCACCGGCAGCGGCATCAGGAACTGATCGATCCGGTGCGGCGGCACCACGAACTGCCCGTCCGGCTTACGCCAATCCGACGCGATTTTCGCCAGGAACTTGTTCGGCGCGATCCCCGCCGACGCCGTCAACTGCGTCTCCTCCCGGATCTGCGCGCGGATCAGCGCCGCGATCTCCGTCGCCACCGTCATCCCGCCCTTATGCACCGTCACATCCAGGTACGCCTCATCCAGCGACAACGGCTCCACCAGATCCGTATGCCGCAGGAAAATCTCCCGCACCTGGCGCGACACCGCCTTGTAGCGCACGAAATCCGGCGGCACGAACACCGCATCCGGACACAGCCGCTCCGCCCGCATCGCCGGCATCGCCGAACGGATCCCGAACACCCGCGCCTCGTACGACGCCGCGCACACCACCGAACGCGCCCCCTTCCACGCCACCACCACCGGCAGCCCCCGCAGCGACGGATTGTCGCGCTGCTCCACCGACGCGTAAAACGCGTCCATGTCGACGTGGATGATCTTGCGTTGTGCGGACACGGCGGAAGCTCAAGGGCCCAAGCGGCGGGAATAGATGAACAAGATTACAGCCACACGCCTGAGTATGGTCTTTTCATAACAACAACATGCGTTTTTCAAGCTGAAAACACTACGCCGGCGTACGGTTAAAACGTTTGATTGAATGGAAATTACTCTGCACTCTTGGGTGCTTTCAACGGCAACAAACCGCCGCCCTCCATCTTCAGGATTGCGTTTTCCATGACTCGTCTCAACGCGTTCTCGCGCGAACAGCTGCTGGCCAGTGCCCGTGGCGAACTGTTCGGGCCGGGCAGCGGTCGCCTGCCCAATGACCCGATGCTGATGTTCGATCGCATCACCGACATCCGCGATGACGGCGGTCCACACGGCAAAGGCTACGTGCGCGCGGAACTGGATATCCGCCCCGACCTGTGGTTCTTCGGCTGCCATTTCATCGGCGACCCGGTGATGCCCGGTTGCCTGGGCCTGGACGCAATGTGGCAGCTCACCGGCTTCTACCTCACCTGGCTGGGCGCGCCCGGCCGTGGCCGCGCACTCGGCTGCGGTGAAGTGAAGTTCACCGGCCAGGTGCTGCCCGACGCAAAGCTTGTCACCTACGAAATCGACATCACCCGCGTCATCAACCGCAAGCTGGTCATGGCGCAGTCCGATGCCCGCATGCTGGTCGACGGCCGCGAAATCTATACCGCCAAAGACCTCCGCGTAGGTCTGTTCACTTCCACCGAGAACTTCTGATGCGTCGCGTCGTCATTACCGGAATGGGCATCACCTCGTGCCTGGGCAACGATCTGGACACCGTGTCCACCGCACTGCGTGAAGGCCGCGCCGGCATCCGCAACCTTCCCGACCACGCCGACGCCGGCCTGCGCAGCCACGTGGGCGGCAACATCGAACTGGACCTGGACGCGCAGATCGACCGCAAGCTCAAGCGCTTCATGAGCGATGCCTCGGCCTACGCCTACATCGCCATGCGCGACGCCATCGCCGATGCCGGCCTCGACGAAGCGCAGGTGGTCAACCCGCGCACCGGCCTGATTGCAGGCTCCGGCGGCGGCTCCAGCCAGTGGCAGGTCGAATCGGCCGACATCCTGCGCGCGCGTGGCGTGCGCAAGGTCGGCCCGTACATGGTGCCGCGCACAATGTGCTCCACCGTGTCGGCCTGCCTGGCCACCGCCTTCCAGATCAAGGGCCTGAGCTACTCACTGTCCGCTGCCTGCGCGACCTCCGCGCACTGCATCGGCGCCGCCGCCGACCTGATCCGGCATGGCGCGCAGGACGTGATGTTCGCCGGTGGCGGTGAAGACCTGCACTGGTCGATGAGCGTCATGTTCGATGCGATGGGCGCGCTGTCCACCCGCTTCAACGACACCCCGGCCACCGCATCGCGCCCGTACGACAAGGACCGCGACGGCTTCGTCATCGCCGGCGGCGGCGGCATGCTGGTGCTGGAAGACTACGACCACGCCGTGGCACGCGGTGCACGCATCTATGCCGAACTGGTGGGCTACGGCGTCACCTCCGACGGTGCCGACATGGTCGCCCCGTCCGGTGAAGGCGCGGTGCGCTGCATGAACATGGCCATGCAGAACCTCAGCGGCCCGATCGACTACCTCAACACGCACGGCACCTCGACTCCCCTGGGCGATGTCACCGAGTTGAAGGCGGTGCGCGAAGTGTTCGGCGAATCGATTCCGCCGCTGTCGTCGACCAAGGCGCTGTCGGGCCATTCGCTGGGTGCGGCCAGCGTGCACGAAGCGATCTACTGCCTGCTGATGATGCGCGATGGTTTCATTGCCGGTTCGGCCAACATCGGCGAACTGGACCCGGCCGTGGAAGGTTTCCCGATCGTGCGCGAGAGCCAGGACAAGCAGTTGAACACGGTGATGTCCAACAGCTTTGGCTTCGGCGGCACCAACGCAGCGCTGGTGTTCGGGCGGGTGTGATCGCCTGCGGTATGCGTTCAAGAAACCCGGCCACGTGCCGGGTTTTTTGTGGGGTTACGGGCGGAATGATGCGGGAATCCGCATGGAATGCCGGATGGAATTCCGCGTGGAATGACGGGTTGAATGCCGGATGGAATTCCGCGTGGGATTCACGGTAGAGCCGACTGTTAGTCGGCTGCCTTTGGCGGGGTCAATGATCGCGCTTCGCGCTTAGCCGACTAACAGTCGGCTCTACCCTTCGGCTCTACCCTTCGGCTCTACCCTTCGGCTCTACCCTTCGGTTCTACCCTTCGGCTCTACCGTCCGCTTTGCAGCAGCGGCAGCAGCAGTGCGTGGGCGTCGGTGAGCGATTCCACGATGCGATGGCCGAGCGCGCGCAGGGCGGCATCCGGATGTACCAGGTCCGGCACCTGGATCGCGGTCATGCCGGCGTCTACCGCCGCGCGGATGCCGGCCGGCGAGTCTTCCAGCGCCAGGCAGCGCGCGGGATCCTTGCCCAGTTTCCTCGCCGCCAGCAGGTAGATGTCCGGCGCCGGCTTCGGGTGGGCCACGTCGCTGCTGGTGACCACGTGGTCGAAGTAGCCCAGCAACCCCGCCGCCGCCAGTTTGCGCGACGCGCGCGGCTCGCGCGTGGACGTCGCCACCGCTCGCGGCAGGGCGTGTGCCTGCAGCAGCTGCAGCAGCGCCAGTATGCCGGGACGCAGCGGCAGCCCCTGCTGGGTGCGCGCTTCATACAGGTCGTGGCAGCGCGCATACAGCGCGGCCACCTGCCCGGCATCGATGTGGCGCAGCAGCCGCTGTTCGCAGTCGCGGTCGCCCAACCCGACCATGCCCAGCCAGAAGTCATCGGCGAACGGCAGCTGCAGTTCCCGTGCGGCCTGCGACCAGCACGCAATGGACACCCGCTCGCTGTCGATCATCAGGCCATCCATGTCGAAGATGACCGCTTCAGGCAGGAACGGCAGGGCGGCGATGGCGGTCATGACGCGTCGGTGAGGTGCCCGGTGAACAGCATTTCCAGATCCGCCGCATCGAGCATGCGCCACTCGCCCTCGGGCAGGTCGCCCAGCGACAGCCCGCCGATGCGGCTGCGGTGCAGTGCCTGCACGTGGTTGCCCACCGCCGCGAACATGCGCCGGGCTTGGTGGTAGCGGCCTTCGTGCAGCACCAGTTCGGCCTCGCGCGCCGAGCGCACGTGCAGTTCGGCCGGCAGCAGCGGCTTGTCGTCCGCTTCCAGCATCAGCGCGCCACTGGCGAAACGTGCCACCTCTTCACCGCGCAGGTCTTCGGCCACGGTGACCTGGTAGGCCTTGTCCAGCCGCGACTTGGGCGACACGATCCGGTGCAGCAGGGCGCCGTCGTCGGTCATCAGCAGCAGGCCACTGGTGTCGCGGTCCAGCCGGCCCACCGACGACAGCACCGGCGAACGCTCGCGGAAGCGCGGCGGCAACAGGTCGTAGATCAGCCGGCCCTTGTCCTTGGTCGAACAGGTGTAGTCACGCGGCTTGTGCAGCATCAGGGTCAGCCCCTGCGGCGGATCCAGCGGCTCCCCCTCGACCCGGATCGCTTCGTGGGCGACCTGGTCATCGGCGTACAGCACCTCGCCGTCCGCATCGGTGATGAGCCCCTCGCGGAACATGCCCTGCACCTGCTTGCGGCTGCCGTAACCCAGGTTGGCCAGCAGTTTCACCAGCTTCATGCGCGGCCCCCGCGGCCCCACTTCGGCTCGTCGCTGCGCGGGGCCCTGGCGGGGGTGGGGCTCTTGCTGGCCTTGGTCGCCTCGATCAGCTTGAAGCCGTCGCGTTCTGCAGCCACGCGCACCTGGCCGAAGCTTTCATTGAGGATCTGCTCGTACGGCAGGTGGCGGTTGGCCACCAGCCACATCCGCCCACCCGGGCGCAGCGCCTGCGCGGCCACGGCGATGAAGCGCTGGCCGATGTCCGGGCGGTCGGCACGCGAGGGGGTGTGGAACGGCGGGTTGGTGACGATGAAGTCGTACTGCGCCTCGATGCCGGCGGTGACGTCCTGCCAGTGGAAGCCCAGCTTGGCCGGCTTGCCCAGTGCGTCCAGATTGACCCTGGCCAGCGCCAACGCGCGGCCTTCGGCCTCGAACAGGTCCAGCGCGCTCACCTGCGGGCAGCGCTGCAGCACTTCGCTGGACAGGTAGCCGAAGCCGGCGCCCAGATCCGCGCCGCGCCCGGCCAGGTCGGCCGGCAGCTGTTCCACCAGCAGCGCCGAGGCCGGGTCGATGCGGTCCCAGGCGAAGATGCCCGGGCGGCTCTGGAAGCGCCCGCCCAGGATCGCGCGCGGCGCGTCCAACGCGGCCCAGCGCTGGGCCAGGGCTGCGTCATGCTGGCCATCCAACGGCGCGGTCCAGTACACCCGGCAGTGGTTCTTGGTCATCTTGCCGCCCAGCCCGGCCAGCTGCTGCAGGTCGCCTTCGCCGGAGCGGGCGCCTTCGTTGTTGTGCTGGCAGGCCACCACAATGCCGCCCGGGGCGGCCAGCGCCAGCGCGCGGGCAAACAGCGCGCGGGCTTCTTCACGCTGGCGCGGCGGCAGCACCAGCACCAGCGCGTAGCGGGTGGTGTCATCGGCCAGCTGCTGCTCGTCGCGCACGGTCCAGCCGCTGGCTTCCAGCGCATCGGCGAACGGGCGGAAGCTCTGCTCGCAGACCAGCTGGCCCGGCTGGGCGTGCTCGCGCAGCGGCCAGCCATCGCGGGCACGCAGGAACAGCACCGGCCCGGACGGCCAGGTCAGCGCGCCGCCGAACGGCAGGAACAGGGTTTCCAGGGGGGCGTCGTGCTGGGCAGCCATGGGGGCACATCTTGAAAAGAGACCGCCATTCTACCGTTTCGGCCGATCGGCCCCGTTCGGCGGCCGATTTGCGTTTATTCAACGCTGCCTTGATGCCATCGCAACAGGCTGTCGGTCAGGGTGAAGGCTCATTCGCAACGGAGGTAGCTCATGCGCGCATTGTTCGTCGGTGGCGTGGTCGACAACAGCGAAATGGATCTGGAGGGCGCACAGCCGCCGGTGCACTACCCCGAGGACACCGGTGGTGGGCATTCGAGGTACCGGTTGCACCAGGTGGGCAAGCAGGCCGATGGCGCCGTGGCCTATGCGGTGTACGGCGCGCCCGACATGGCCGATGACGAAGTCGCCCGGATTGCGGATGAGCGCGCCTATGCGCGCCGCTTCGAAGCTGAGCCGGAAGTCTTCACGCATTGAGGAAAGGCGTGCCGGGCAGGGCCCGGCACGGCCCGGAGCGTCATTCCACCGGGGGCAGCTGGCGGATCGCGCTGATCTCATCCAGCCACAGCACATGCTGCTGGACCGGGGCATCCAGATCATCCAGGCGCAGCTGGCCGTTGCTGCCTTCGTTCTCTTCCGCATCGCGGTACTGCTGCACGGTGGGCTGTACCGCCACGGTGCCGAGCAGGCGGCGGCCGTCTTTCAGCGTGACTTCGACCTGGGTCTGGCCTTTGAGCTGGGGCAGCAACGCCTCGAGCTGGGCAATGTCGGCCGGGTTGGTGTGGATGCGGGGGGCGATGCGGGACATGCGGTTCCTTTGATTCAATTCCGTCCGGCCAGGACGCTGCGTACCGCGGTAACCAGCTGGGCGACCGAATAGGGTTTGGCCACGTGTTCCTGGAAGCCCGAAGCCAGCGCTCGCTTGCGGTCGTCGGCACGGGCCAACGCGGTCACCGCCACGATCGGCAGCGCGTTGGCATCGAGGCCGAAGTCCTGGCGCAGCGCACTGACCAGCCCATACCCGTCCATGCCCGGCATGCCGATGTCGGTCAGCAGCACATCCACCGCCTCATGGCCGCCAGCATCCAGCAGTGCCAACGCTTCGCCGGCCGAAGCCGCCGCGGTGACCTGCGCGCCCTGCTCTTCCAGCAGCCGGCGCAGGTATTCCAGCACTTCGGGTTGGTCTTCCACCGCCAGCAGGCGCAGGCCCTTGAGCGGGTACGGCTCGATCAGCTGTTCGCGGATCGGGCCACTGAACACTTCACGCAGCGGCCGGCCATCGGCCTGGGGCTGGTAGCGCGGCAGCTGCACGGTGAATTCCGCACCCTGGCCCTGGCCTTCGCTGTTGGCCGTGACCGTGCCGCCGTGCAGTTCCACCAGCTGCTGCACGATCGCCAGGCCCAGGCCCAGCCCGCCATGGCGGCGGGTGGTGGTGCCATCGGCCTGGCGGAAGCGGCTGAACAGATGGCGCAGGAACTCCGGCGCAATGCCGTCGCCCGAATCGGCCACGGTCACTGTCCAGTGATCACCGTCGGTGGCCAGGGTGACCGTGACCGAGCCGGCGGCGGGGGTGAACTTGATGGCGTTGCTGAGCAGGTTCCACAGCACCTGCTGCAGGCGCGTGGCATCGCCCAGCACCAGCGCCGGTTCGTCAGGCATGACCAGCCGGGTTTCCAGCGCCTTGCCTTCGGCTACCAGTTCCTGGGCGCGCATGGCCTCGGTGAGCTGGACGCGCAGGTCCAGCACTTCTACCTCCAGCTGCACCTTGCCCAGCAGCATGCTGCTCAGGTCCAGCATGTCCGAGATCAGCCGCTTCTGCGCCATGGCGCTGTTTGCGATCACGCCCAGCCCCTTGAACAGCGGGCTGGTGCTGTCCACGCGCTGCAGCAGCAGCTCGCTCCAGCCCAGGATGGTGGTCAGCGGCGTGCGCAGCTCGTGCGAGAGCGTGGCCAGGAATTCGTCCTTCAGCCGCGCCATGCTTTCAGCGGCATTGCGCGCGGCGCGTTCGGACTGCAGCAGCTCTTCGCGCGCCATTTCGATTTCGCGGCGGTCGGTGACGTCGGTGCTGCTGCCGGCCAGGCCGATGAACCGGCCCATGCGCGAGAAGCGTGGCTGGGCGCTCATTTCCAGCCAGCGCCACTGGCCATCGGCACGCAGCCCGCGCACCAGCACCTGCATCGAACGCTGCGCCTTGATCGCGGCCTGCAGCTCGTAATCGAACACGGACACATCGTCGGGGTGGACCAGGCCGCGCCAGACATCTTCCGGCACGCGCTGTTCGTCACCGCCGAAGAATTCGCTGAAGGCGCTGTTGACGAAGCGCGCATGCGCGCGTTCGTCCAGCACCCACACGGGCATGGGCAGGCCATCGGCCAGCGCGCTGAAACGCGCCTCGCTTTCGGCCAGCTCCACTTCGATCTGCTTGCGGTTGGTGATGTCGAAGAAGAGCACAGCGACGCGATGTTCGTGCGGCTCGCCTACCCGCATCGCCTCGACCGCATACCAGCGGCCCAGCGCGCGTGCTTCCAGCTCGAACTGCTGGGAACGCCCGGTCAGGGCGATCTGGCCGTAAACCCGGTACCACTCCGGCTCGTGGGTCGGCTGCAGTTCGCTCATCAGCCGGCCCGAGGCCTGGTTCAAGCCGGTGTTGCGCTCGAAGGCATCGTTGACTTCCAGGAACCGGTAGTCGACCCCCACGCCGTCTTCGATCATCACCTCGATGATGCAGAAGCCAGCGCTGAGGCCTTCCAGCACGCTGCGGTGCAAGGAAGGATCGGACGCCGAAGGCACGTACGGGGCGCGTTCCAGGGTTGAGGCGGGCAGGCTGGGCAAGGGCGTCAAGAGGGGCAACTGGTGGAACGGAGGGAGACAGCATCTTCCAGAGCGCGTATTCGTAGCGTCAAGCGCCCCCTGCCGGTTTGACGTAAGTGAATTGCCGGCTACCGGTGATCCTGCCTGCCCTTTCTGGCAATTGTCCCGCTGGCGGATCAGGATCACACTCAGTACCGACCTTCTTCCGCCGCTCCGACCGAGGCAACGCCATGAACCGCAAACCCTTGCTGGCTGGTGCTCTGGGCTGTCTGCTGCTGCTTGTCGGCAGCGCCTCGGCCGCCCCGCGCACCGTCACCGACCCCAAGGCGCCCCGCGCGCTCACTGGCGAAAGCCCGGTCCAGGTGAAGTGGACGGACCCGGCCCAGTTCACTGAAATCCGCAGCAGCACCAACCGGTTCGAGGCCCAAAGCGGCAACTGGGTGCAGCAGCTTGCCGACTACCTGCGCAGCAGCGCCAGCAAGCGCCTGCCCCCGGGCCAGACCCTGGACGTGGAGATCACCGACATCAAGCGGGCCGGCGAGTTCGAGCCGCAGAACGGCCCGCGCGGCAATGACGTGCGGATCATGCGCGACATCTATCCGCCGCGGATGACCCTGACCTTCACCCTGCGCGACGCCACCGGTGGGGTGGTCCGCCAAGGCGAGGAGAAGCTGATCGACATGAACTACCTGGGCAACACCGGCCTGCTCAGCAACAACGACCCGCTGCGCTATGAGAAGCGGATGATCGACGACTGGCTGCGGCGCCTGCTGCCGCCTACGCGCCGCTGAGCACCCGCGCCACGCGCTTGACCGCACACGGCAACTGGTAGGCGCTGACCTTGCACAGCGGGGCCAGCACGTCCAGGCGCGGGGCATCGCCCCACAGGGTGACGGTGCTGCCCACCCCGGCCTGCGGCAGGTCGGTCAGGTCCACGGTGAGCATGTCCATCGAGACCCGGCCGATCAGGTGGCCGGGCTGGCCATCGATCTGGACGGGGGTGCCGTTCGGCGCGAACTGCGGGTAGCCATCGGCATACCCCAGCGCCACCACGCCCACGCGGGTGGGGCGTTCGGCCACGAAGCGGGCGCCGTAGCCGACCGGTTCGCCCGAAGCGATCTCGCGGACCGCGAAGATCTTCGACTGCATGGTCATCACCGGGCGCAGGCGCTCGGTAAAGGCGTTGTGCTTCTGCAGCGGGTTGGCCCCGTACAGCATCAGGCCCGGGCGCACCCAATCGCTGCGCACGTCCGGCCAGCCCAGCAGCGCCGGTGAATTGCACAGGCTGGTTTCGCCGGCCAGGCCGTCGATGGTGGCGGCGAACAGGTCGGCCTGTTCGCGCGTGCGCGGGCTGTCCAGTTCGTCGGCCCGGGCCATGTGGCTCATCAGCACCATCGGTGCCACCTGCGGCAGCGCCGACAGCCGCGCGTGCGCGGCGCGGAAATCTTCGGGCGACAGGCCCAGGCGGTGCATGCCGCTGTCCAGCTTCAACCAGATCTGCAGCGTTGCGTCGGTCTGGAACGCTTCCACCGCGTCCACCTGCCACGGCGCGGCCACCGCGAACCACAGGTTGTGCTGCACGATCAGCGGCAGCTCGTCGGCATCGAAGAACCCTTCCAGCAGCAGGATCGGCGAGGTGATGCCGGCCGCGCGCAGTTCCAGCGCCTCTTCAATGCAGGCTACCCCGAACGCATCGGCTTCGCCGTCCAGCGCGCGCGCGCAGGCCACGGCACCGTGGCCATAGGCATCGGCTTTTACCGCGGCCAGGGTCTTGCGGCCGCCGCCCAGTTCACGGGCCAGGCGGAAGTTGGAGCGCAACGCCTCCAGGTCAATCAACGCGCGGGCTGGGCGCATGCATTCGGTTCACTGTGTTGGACGGACGCGGCGTGGTGGCCGCCATAACGGAAGATATCCAGGCCTTCGGTGCTGATCTGCGGCTGGCGCGCGCTCATCAGGTCGGCCAGGTAGCGGCCCGAGCCGCAGGCCATGGTCCAGCCCAGCGTGCCGTGGCCGGTGTTGAGGAACAGGTTGCGGTACGGGGTGGCGCCGATCACCGGCGTGCCATCCGGGGTGGCCGGGCGCAGCCCGGTCCAGAATTCGGCGCGCGACAGGTCGCCGCCATCCGGGTACAGGTCGCCCACCACCTTTTCCAGGGTGGCGCGGCGGCGCGGCGACAGCGACAGGTCGAACCCGCCCACTTCGGCCATGCCGCCCACGCGGATGCGGTCGTCGAAACGGGTCACCGCCACCTTGTAGCTCTCGTCCAGGATGGTCGAGGTCGGCGCCATCGCCGCGTTGGTGATCGGCAGGGTCAGCGAGTAGCCCTTCAGCGGGTACACCGGCAGGTGCATGCCCAGCGGGGCCACCAGCGACGGCGAATAGCTGCCCAGCGCGACCACATAGCGGTCGGCGGTTTCGACCTTGCCGTCGATGCGAACGCCGGTGATGCGGTCGCCGTCGGTTTCCAGCCCGGCGATGTCCTGGTCGAAGCGGAATTCCACCCCGGCATCCATCGCCATGTGCGCCAGGCGGCGGGTGAACAGCTGGCAGTCGCCGGTCTGGTCGCGCGGCAGCCACAGCGCGCCCACCAGCTTGTCGGCCACGCTGGCCAGCGCCGGTTCGTGGGCGATGATGCCGGCGCGGTCCAGCACTTCATACGGCACGCCGTACTGGGCGAGCACTTCGATGTCCTGCGCCGAGGCATCCAGCTGCTGCTGGGTGCGGAACAGCTGGGTGGTGCCCAGGTCGCGGCCTTCGAACGCAATGCCGGTCTGCGCACGCAGCTCGTTGAGGCAGTCGCGGCTGTATTCGGACATGCGCACCATGCGCGCCTTGTTGATGGCGTAGCGCTCGTGCGTGCAGTTGCGCAGCATCTGCGCCAGCCACCGGTACTGGTTCAGGTCCAGCCCGGGGCGGATGGCCAGCGGTGCGTGTTCGGAGAACAGCCACTTCACCGCCTTCAGCGGCACGCCCGGGGCGGCCCACGGCGAGGTATAGCCGAACGACAGCTGGCCGGCATTGGCGAAGCTGGTTTCCAGCGCCGGGCCGGGCTGGCGGTCTACTACCGTGACTTCAAAGCCGGCCTGCCGCAGGTACCAGGCACTGGTCGTGCCGATTACCCCACTGCCAAGGACTAGAACGCGCATGAGACCTCTCCAACCCGATCATTCCCTGCACTGGAGCGTGCCGGGACCATAATTGAGGAAGTATATTCCGGCGAAACCAAGCAATTTTGCTGTTTTTGGCGCCTCAGGCAGGATATTGTCCCGCCAACACCACTGAGAGGCTGACGCCATGGCCGCCCGTGCCCGCGAGCTGGACAAGATCGACCGCAAGATCCTGCGCATCCTGCAGGAGGAGGGGCGCATTTCCTTCACCGAACTGGGCGAGCGGGTCGGGCTGTCCACCACTCCCTGCACCGAGCGGGTGCGGCGACTGGAGCGCGATGGCGCCATCACCGGCTACTACGCACGGCTGGACCCGCAATACCTCAAGGCCAGCCTGCTGGTGTTCGTGGAGATCAGCCTGGCCTACAAATCCGGCGACATCTTCGAGGAGTTCCGCCGCGCCGCGCTGAAGCTGCCCAACGTACTGGAATGCCACCTGGTCTCCGGCGATTTCGATTACCTGCTCAAGGCGCGCATCAGCGAAATGGCCTCCTACCGCAAGCTGCTGGGCAGCACCCTGCTGACCTTGCCGCACGTGCGCGAATCCAAGAGCTACATCGTGATGGAAGAGGTCAAGGAAACGCTGACCCTGCCGATTCCGGACTGACCCGCCTCGGACCGACCCGCGCAAACGCAAAAGGCGGCGCGCTTGCGCGCGCCGCCTGTGTAGCTGCCGACCAGAGGCATCAACGCTGCTGTTTCTGGTCCTGGTGGCGCTGGTCCTGCTGTTTGCCACCCTTCTGGTTCTGCTGATCCCATTGCTGCTGGTTCTGCTGGCCGGATTTCTGGTTCTGCTGGCCCTGCTGTTCCTGCGGCATCTTGCCGGGATTGCCCTTCTGCTGATTAGCCATAACTGCACCTTCTGAGCTTGGGGATGCGCGTTGTTGCGGCGCACGTACAGACTCAGCGAAAGGCGGTTAATCGCAGGCGAAATTGCAGTGAGCTGCGGCGTTGACACCGATGACTGCGGGCATTGGTTGTGAAACGTTCATGCATCAGGGTTTGATGCGTTGGCCATCACCGGTGGGCACCGCGTCGTAATAGCGGCCGGTGCGCGTATCCAGTACGCGGTTGGGGCCGGCCTGCTTCATGCCCGGCACGATGCGGCCGTGTCGGTCATACACCTTGGGTGGCGCGGTGGTGGCCGGCGGCGGAGGCGGCACCACCCGGGCCGGCCCCTGGCTCTGGATCGGGTGGGTGCGCAGCTGCTGCGTCGTCTGCGCCGGGGTGTTCACCGGCGCGGGCAACGGCGCCTGCGCAGGTACCACGGGGGTGGGCGGGCGGGTATCGGTGGGTTTGCGTGGCGCGGCCATCTGCGCCACCGCGACCAGCGGCAGCAGCACGGCCAGCGACACGACACCCCGGAAGAAGCGTTTCATGGCGGCGGACTCACGACGGGACATGCATTCACCCTGCGCCAGCGCGCGTGTCAGCACCATGAATGCCATCGGCGCTTGCCCCCGGGCGCCGCCGCCCCCATTTTCCTGCCATCCCCACGAGGACCACCCATGACCGCATTCGATCTCTCCCCGCCCAGCGACGCCCAGCGCGACACGCTGGTGGCCGGGCTCAGCGCCGACGAGCGCCGCGTCCTGCTCCAGCACGGCACCGAAGCCCCGTTCTGTGGGGTGTTCCTGGACAACAAGCAGGACGGCGTCTACGGCTGCCGCCTGTGCGGCCTGCCGCTGTTCCGTTCCAGCACCAAGTTCGACTCCGGCACCGGCTGGCCGAGCTTCTTCGCCCCGTTCGACCCTGCCCATGTGCGCGAAATCCGTGATGTCAGTCATGGCATGGTGCGAACTGAAATCGTTTGCGCCCGCTGTGACAGCCATCTCGGTCACGTGTTCCCGGATGGCCCGGCGCCGACGTTCGAGCGGCATTGCCTGAATTCGGTTTCGCTGCAGTTCACCGCCAACGGTCAGCCTTACCCGGATCCGCTGCAACGCGGTGGAGCCGAGGCCCAGCCAGCCGGTTGAGCACCCCGGCAATGCGTGCCCACCAACGGTGGGCACCTACCAGGGGGGCGGGCACCCTACGGGCGACGTACCGCGCGCCGACCAAAAGTGTGACGTCCGACCATGCCCCCCCTTCAGAATGCGCGCGCCAGGCCGACATGGTGATATCCCCACCGCCGCGCCCGCCCCATGCTCATCATTGTTGGCTTCCTCATCGTCATCCTCAGCGTGCTCGGCGGCTATGTCGGCGCGCACGGCAAGCTCGGCGCGCTGTGGCAGCCCTATGAGCTGGTCATCATCGGTGGCGCGGCGCTGGGCGCGTTCCTGGTCGGCACCCCGCTCAAGACCGTCAAGCAGACCCTGCAGGCCACGGTGGGCGTGTTCAAGGGCCCGCGCTACAAGCAGCAGGACTACATCGATGTCCTGAGCCTGCTCTACGAACTGCTCAACAAGGCGCGCCGCGAAGGTTTCATGGCGCTGGAAGACCATGTCGAGCGCCCGGCCGACAGCGCCATCTTCGCCAACTATCCGAAGGTGCAGGCCGACCACCACCTGGTCGACTTCATGACCGACTGCCTGCGCCTGATGATCGGCAGCAACATCGAACCGCACGAGCTGGAACCGCTGCTGGAAATGGAGCTGGAAAAGCACCACGCCGAAGCCATGCAGCCCTCGGCCGTGCTCAACAAGGTCTCCGACGGCCTGCCCGGCTTCGGCATCGTGGCGGCGGTGCTGGGCATCGTGATCACCATGGGCTCGATCGGTGGCGAAATCACCGAAGTGGGCGCGCACGTGGCCGGCGCGCTGGTGGGTACCTTCCTGGGCATCCTGCTGGCCTACGGCTTCGTCAGCCCGCTGGCGGCGGCCGTGGAAGCACGCGCCGAGCAGGACAGCCGCATCTATGAGTCGGTCAAGACCGCCCTGCTGGCCTGCCTGCGCGGCTACAACCCGAAGATCGCGCTGGAGTTCGCGCGCAAGACCCTGCCGTCCAACGTGCGCCCGGGCTTCAGCGAATTCGAACAGCACCTCAAGACGGTCAAGTAAGGCACCGCCATGGCCGAGAACAAACCCACCGTCATCGTCCGCCGGGTCAAGAAGGGCGGCCACGCCGCGCACCATGGCGGCGCCTGGAAGGTGGCCTACGCCGACTTCGTCACGGCCATGATGGCGTTCTTCCTGGTGCTGTGGCTGATGGCGGCCACCACCAAGCCCGAGCGCGCGTCCATTTCCGAATACTTCCGCAACCCCAGCCCGCTCACCGGGCAGAGCCCCACGCCCGCCCCGGGCATGGCCGGCCCGGGTGGCGCCAGCACCTCGATGATCAAGCTGGGCGGCGCCACCGATGTGTCGCGCGGCAACAGCAACGACCCCTTCCAGAACCAGCAGGCCGAGCGCCCGGTGCCGCAGGAAGACGAGCGCGAGCGTGAGAAGAAGCAGCTGGAAGTGCTCAAGCGGGAACTGGAAGAAGCGATCAGCAAGAGCCAGGCGCTGGAGCCGTTCAAGGACCAGCTGCTGCTGGACCTGACCCCGGAAGGCCTGCGCATCCAGATCGTGGACAAGCAGAACCGGCCGATGTTCGACATGGGCAGCGCAGCGCTGAAGACCTACACGCGCGACATCCTTCGCGAGCTCTCGCAGTTCATCAACCACGTGCCGAACCGGATCAGCATCACCGGCCATACCGACATCACCGCGTACAACGCCGCCCACGGCTACAGCAACTGGGAGCTCAGCGCCGACCGCGCCAATGCCGCCCGGCGTGCGCTGCTCGATGGCGGCATGGCCGACGACAAGGTCACCCGCGTGGTCGGCCTGTCCTCCTCGGTGCTGTTCGACAAGACCCAGCCGGACAACCCGATCAACCGCCGCATCAGCATCGTGGTGATGACCAAGGCCGCCGAAGCCGCCGCGCTGGCCGGGTCCGGGCAGGAAGTGGCGTTGTCGCCGACCGTCCAGGACGCCGACATCCAGGCGGCCCAGGGCGCGCCGGCACCGGCCCCGGCCGCTGCCCCCGTCTCCGCTTCGCCCTGAGCCCTTCGGGCGTAACGACCAACGGTCGTTACCTACCGGGGGTTGTGCATGGCCATGAGCCGCTCGTCCCAGCATCCCCGCGCAACCCCCACTACAATGGCGGTCTTTCCCGTACCGATAGACCGATTCCATGTCCAAGCAGTCCAAGGCCAAGCGCGACAAGCGCAAGAAGCTCCAGCCCAAGCGCCCGATCAACCGCCTCAACGCCCAGCAGCCGGTCCAGAACCATGCCGTGCTGACCAACGAAGAAGGCCAGGTGGTCGCTGCGATCGGCCTGCAGGGCACCGAATGGCTGCTGGCCATCGGCGGCCAGACCATGGGCAACGCCGACAACCCGGTGCCGATGCTTGCCATGCTCAAGCACCTCTCCAATGTCCAGGAGAAGGAAGGCCGCAAGGTCACCCTGGAATACTCGACCCAGCTGCAGCAGCTGATCGACGACCTGGCCGCCGATGAAGGCAAGACCGCCGACGAGTACCTGAGCCAGCTGGTTTCCGAGTTCGAAGGCGTGGAAGGCGAAGAAGGCGACGACGCTGACACCGCTGCCGAAGACGCCCCGGCCGCCGAACCGGCTGCCGAGGACGCCGAAGCCACCCCGGCCGCCAGCGACGACAAGCCGCAGGCCTGAGCCACGGCCACCCGGTGACGGTCTATATCGACGATGCGGTACACCCCTGGCGCGGCGAACGCTGGGCGCATCTGATGGCCGACACCCTGCCCGAGCTGCACGCCATGGCGGCGCAGCTCGGGATTCCCCGGCGGGCCTTCCAGAACCGCCGCAGCGGCGCCCATTACGACGTCCCCGCGCCCCTGCGCCTGCAGGCCATCGCGCTGGGTGCGACCGCCATTTCCCGGCACACCGACCGGGAGCTGGTGAAAGCCGTCATCGCCAACGCCAGATCGCAATACACGGCCTGATCGCCGGTAGCCCCCGACCGTGGGTCGGGTGACCTGTCAGAACGGATCCGAGCCCGGCCGCACTTCCACCCCCAGCAGCGAACACAGCGCCAGCATGGCGTCATCATCGCGCTGCAGCGCCATCCAGCCGGCCAGGCCGCCGTTGCCGGTATCCACGCTCCACAGCGAGTAATTGTGCTCGCGCAGGCGGTCGTAGGCGGTGCCCATCAGCCGCGGCGCGTCGATGTGGGCGGCAAAATCCTCGTCATCCAGGTCGCCACCCCAGTCCAGCTGCAGGTTCCAGCGCGCGGACAGCTCGTTCACCGCCGACACCAGCGCATCGGTGTCTTCACGCTCCACCTCGAAGCCGGACTGCCAGGCAATGGCAGCCATCAGCGGCGGCAGCCAGTCGGCCTCCTCGTCGATCTCCTCACCGTTCTCCAGCAGCGCCTCGCGCCAGCGGTTGAACTGCTGCAGGCCCAGTTCCTCGTCGCCCGGGTTGATGAGCACGAACAGGTTCCAGATACGGGCCTCGAAATCGTCTTCGTCGAAATCGCGTTCGTCTTCTTCGAAGTCGAAATAGTCGCTGTTGTCGGGCATGGCCGGTATTCCTGGAGACAGGCAGGCATTCTGCCACGGCCACCCTACGGTTATCCTGTGCGCCTGAAGATGGCCGTGGTGGCTGTCAGCATCCAATGACCATGAGCGATACCCCTCCCGATCACCTGGCGATCAACCCCACCAGCCCCTTCCACGATGCCGCTGCGCTGGAGCGCGGCGTGGGCATCCGCTTCAATGATGTCGAGCGCGACAACGTCGAGGAATACTCGGTCAGCGAAGGCTGGATCCGCGTGCAGGCCGGCAAGGCCCGCGACCGCCGTGGCAACCCGATGACCATCAAGGTCAAGGGCACCGTGGTGGCGTATTACCTGGATCAGAAGCCGGAATAATCGGTCAACCGACCCACGGTCGGTTGCTACCCGGGATTGACGGCTGCGCCGTCAATCCTTTTGCCGGGTTTCCAGCAGGTCCAGGTTGCGGATCAGCTTGCGCGAGATCTCGTCGGAAATCCGCCCGCGCCGGGTCAACCGGAACAGTTCTTCGCGTTCGGCTGTCAACCCGGCACTGCGCAGCTGCCGGTAGCCCTGCTCCATGCGCCGCACCTTTTCCGGGTCCGCATCCGGGCCCTGGTCTTTTTCCAGGTTGCGCTGGTACAGCAGGCTCACCCGTGAGGCCGCATCGTTGTACAGCTGCACGTTGTCGGTGGTCTGGTTCTGCACCAGTTGCTGGCGCATGCGCTCCACCCCGGCCAGCGCCGCCTTCGAGGCCAGCCGCCGCGCCAGGTCTTCTTCCTTGCGCTCGCCCGAATCCGCCGGCAGTTCCAGTCCCTTGAGCAGGCGCGGCAGCGCCACGCTGGCACCGACCAGCGACACCAGGATCACCGCCGCGGCCAGGAAGATCACCAGGTCGCGTGCCGGGAAGGCGCTGCCATCGGGCAGGAACAGCGGCAGGGTCAACACACCGGCCAGCGTGATCGCACCGCGTACGCCGGCCACCGAGGTGGCCACCACGATGCGCCACGAGGTGCCTGGCCGCGCCTCACCGCGATGCTTGGCACGCAGCACGCTCCAGCGCAGCGACAGCCACACCCAGGCCAGGCGCAGCAGCACCAGGGCCAGGTTGATCACCACCACGTACACCAGCAGCCACCACGCACTCTGGTGCCCGCTTTCGCTCACCGTGGTCATGGCGCGGTCCACGATGCCCGGCAGCTGCTCGCCCAGCAGCACGAACATGATGCCGTTGAAGGAGAACTGCAGCATGTTCCACACCGCCATGCGCTGCACGCGCATGCTGCCCGACACGCGGCCGGTAAGCTCCACGTAGCTCATGGTGATACCGGCGGCCACCGCCGAGAGAATGCCCGAGGCGTTGGCCTCTTCGGCCAGCAGGTAGGCCGCGAACGGAATCAGCAGGTTGACCAGCAGCGCCGCGCCCGGCTCTTCGCCGAAGCGCCGCCACAGCCAGCGCTGGAAGGTGGACACACCGAGCGTCACCGCCACGCCGATCGCCAGGCCGGCCACCGCCACCCACAGGAAGGTCACCGAGGCCGTTGCCAGCGAGAAGGTACCTGTCATCACCGCGGCCACCGCGAAGCGGAAGCAGACCAGGCCGGAGGCATCGTTCAACAGCGATTCGCCCTCCAGGATGTGCATCAGCCGCTTGGGAATCGGCGCGCGCGACGCGATCGAACTGACCGCCACCGGGTCGGTCGGCGAAATGATCGCCGCCAGTGCGAACGCCACCGCCAACGGCATCACCGGAATCATCCAGTGGATCAGCAGGCCCGCGCCGATCACGGTAAACACCACCAGCCCGAAGGCCAGCTCCAGGATCACGCCCTTGTCGCGGAACAGGCCCTGTTTGGGAATGCGCCAGCCGTCCAGGAACAGCAGCGGCGGCAGGAACAACAGGAAGAACATCTCCGGTTCCAGCGCGTGGCCACGGTTGAACACCCCCGCAATCACCGCACCCAGGCCGATCTGCACCAGCGGCAGCGGCAGCGACAACGGCAGTACGCGGACCAGGTAGCCGCTGGCGACCACCGCCACCAGCATCGCCAGGACGACTTCAATCGTATGCATGCATTTTCCAGAGAGCCTGGAAAAAAATTACCACACCCACCCCGAACCGCGTCCTACAACAGCGAACTCAGGCCGCCTGCCCGTCGAAGCGGTAGATGTCCATCGCCAGCATGCCCGCATCGATACCGGCATCGATGCGCTGCGCGCCCAGCACCTCATCGCCGGCGGCACCAAGCGCGAAATGCAGCGGTTGGAAGTGCTCGTCGGTGGGGTGCGCGCGTTCGGCATGCGGCGCCTGCCGGCGGTAATCGAGCAGCGCGGCGCTGTCGTTGGCCTGCAGGCGCTGCTCCACCCATTCGATGAAGGGGCGCACATAGGGCGCTTCGCCGCCGCGCTGGTAGTCGCGGAAGTCGTGCAGGTTGTGGGTGATGCTGCCCGAACCGACCAGCAGCACGCCCTGTTCGCGCAGTGGCGCCAGCGCGCGGCCCAGCGCGAACTGGTGGGCCGGGCCCTGCAGCGGCTGCAGCGCCAGCGGCACCACCGGAATGTCAGCCTGCGGGTAGAGCAGGCGCAGCGGCACCCACGCGCCGTGGTCGAGGCCACGGGTCGGGTCCACGCCGGTGGGCAGCCCGGCGGCCACCAGCCGCTGCGCGACCTCCTCGGCCAGGGCCGGGTCGCCCGGCGCCGGGTACTGCAGGTCGAACAACGCCTGCGGGAAGCCGCCGAAATCATGGATGGTCGGTGGCTGCGGGTGCGCGCCCACCACCGGCTGGCGGGTCAGCCAGTGCGCCGAGGCCATCACGATCGCGCGCGGGCGCGGCAGCTGCGCGGCCAGCTCGGCCAGGCGCACCCCGACCAGCCCCGGCTGCAACGCGGTCATCGGCGAACCGTGGGAGATGTACAGCGACGGCAGGCGGGTCATGGGGGCTCCAGCAGGCGAATGCACCGAGAACGATGCCGACCCAGCTTATTGCTTTCACCGATGATGATAAACGCCAAAACCAGTGCGCATTGTTCCACTGATGGCGCACCATGGGTGACATCTACTGGGTGACATCTACTGGGTGACATCTACTGGGTGAGATCTACCGGGTGACATCTACCGGGTGCCATCTACTGGGTGACATCTACTGGGTGAGATCTACCGGGTGACATCTACCGGGTGCCATCTACTGGGTGACATCTACTGGGTGACATCTACTGGGTGACATCTACTGGGTGACATCTACTGGGTGACATCTACTGGGTGGCATCTACTGGTAGCGCCGACTGTTAGTCGGCTGCTCTTCGCCACAGCATATGGCTGCCCGTAGCCCTGCGCCTGGTGATGCAGCCGACTGACAGTCGGCACTACCGTTCGGCCCGGCGGCTGTTTTACGCGGCGGCGGTTTCCAGCCGTTCTATCACGTCGGCCAGCGGCGCCGGCCGGCCCAGCAGGAAGCCCTGCACCTGGTCGCAGCCGTGCGCGGCCAGCCATTCGTGCTGGCCCGGGGTTTCCACGCCTTCGGCGATCACGGTCAGGCCCATGCTGTGGCCCAGCGACAGCAGCGCGCGGCAGATCGAGGCGTTGCGCGGGTTGGTCTCCACATCGGCCACGAAGCTGCGGTCGATCTTCAGGATGTCCAGCGGCAGGTGCTGCAGGTAGGACATGTTCGAATAGCCAGTACCGAAATCGTCCAGCGAAATATGGATGCCCTGCTCGTGCATGCGCTGCATGGTCTGCTTGGCCTGGCCCGGCTTGCGCATCAGGCTGCTCTCGGTCAGCTCCACGTGCAGCGCGCCGCGCGCCAGCCCGAATTCCTGGCTGGCGCGGCTGAATTCGGCCACCAGGTCGCTGTTGAAGAACTGCACCGCCGAGACGTTCACCGCGATCGGCAGGTCCCAGCCGGCATCCACCAGCTGGCGCTGCGCACGCGCTGCTTCACGGATCACCCAGCGGCCCAGCGCCAGGATCAACCCGGTGTCTTCGCACAGCTGGATGAACTCGCCCGGCGGAATGAAGCTGCCATCGGCCTGCGGCCAGCGCAGCAGCGCCTCCAGCGCCGCCGGGCTGCCATCGCTGGCGTGGCAGATCGGCTGGAAGTAGAGCGCGAATTCGGCATCGATCGCGCTGTGGATGCGCCCGGCCAGCCGCAGCCGGTCGGCCAGCCGCGAACTCACCGCGCTGTCGAACCAGGCAATCACGCTGCCTTCGTCGCGCGCGGCATGCGCGGCCTGCGCGGCCATGCCGATCACCTGTTCGGCGCTGACCACATCGCCGTCGAACTTCACCGCCACGCCAATGCGCGGCTCGAACTGGTGCAGCCAGTCCTGTCCGCGCACGGGTTCGGAGACGGTCTGCACCAGCGTATCCAGCGCAGTCTGGCGCTCGTGGTCGTCGCGGATGGCGAAGATGAAATCCTCGGCCGGCTGGAACGCCAGCAACCCATAGCGCACGCCCAGCCCCCCCAGGCGCTTGGCCATGGCCTGCAGCACCACGTCGCCCACTTCGCGGCCCAGCGTATCGGCCACCAGCTGCAGGCCACGGAACTGCACGTAGGCGATGGTGTAGCTGCCGCCTTCCTCATCCAGCTGCGCGGCCAGCGCGCGCGTGTTGAGCAGCCCGGTGGCCGGGTTGTGGGTGGCGTGGTAGGCCAGGTCGCGCTCATAGGCCATGCGGTCGCTGATGTCCTCGGCCAGCACCAGGCAGGCCTCGCGCCCGTCGAAGTCCAACCGCGCCAGGTGCGCGCGCACTTCGAATACGGTGCCGTCCTTGCGCCGGTGCAGGCGCACCTTGGCATCCTGCAGGTCGCCGCTGGTGGCGTTGGCAATCGCGCCGCGGATTTCCTCCCAGCCTTCGCGTGGGCGGATGTCCAGGATGCTCATCGCCAGGAATTCGTCGCGGCTGTAGCCGTACTGGCGCACCGCCGCTTCGTTCACTTCCAGGAACCGCAGCGTGTCCGGATCGAACACCCAGAACGGTGCCGGGTTGCGGTCGAACAGCAGGCGGAACTGGCGCTCGGCCTGCTGCGCGCGTGCCAGCGCCTGGACCCGCTCGCTCACGTCGGTGAGCGCGCCGATCATGCGCCGCTCGCGGTCGCTGCCACCCACCTGCTGGCCACGCGCCGATACCCAGTGCGTGGCACCACCGGGCAGCACGATGCGGAACATCTCATCCAGCACGCCATTGCCGGCAAACGCATCGTCGAACGCCGCCTGCAACCGCTGTGCATCCTCGTGGTGCACCCGGTTGAAGAAATCGGCCACCGGCAGGGAATCGAGCGGGATGCCGAATATTTCCCGCGCCAGTGGCGACCAGCGCAGCACCGAGGCGTCCTCGTCCACCGTCCAGGTGCAGATCTTGCCGACCTGGTGGGCCATGCGCAGCTCGGCATGGCCGGTGCGCAGCTCCTCGCTCATCGCATCCTGGCGGCGGGTGGCACGGCGCAGGCTGGTGTAGACCAGCGCGAATGCTCCCCAGTACAGCAGGTACAGGCCGATCGAGGCCTGCACGTAGGGCCACCACGGCGCCAGCACATCCTGCCGGCCCAGCCCGGCGTACACCGCCAACGGGTACTCGGCCAGCGTGGTGAGGGTGGTGATGCGCTCGACCTTGTCGATGGGACTGTGTTCGACGCCCAGCGGCAGCACCGTATCGCTGCCCAGCAGGTCGCGCCGCTGCAGTTTGAACTGCTGTCCGGTCAAGCCGTCGTTGTCGGGGCTGCGCGCCAGCAGGTGGCCGGTGACATCACTGATGGAGAGCACGCCGTGGAGGCCGATATCCAGCCCGCTGATGATCGACTGCAGCTCGCTGGTATGCAGCCGGCTGAGCAGCCACCGGTCCTCGCCCATGCGCAGCGCCAACGGCAGCACCCAGCGGCGCATGCCCAGGTCCTGCGGCGGGCCCAGATACAGCTGGCTGTCCTGGCCACGATGGGCCTCCACCGCCCACAGCGGCAGGGTCAGGTCACCGCCGCCGCTGGTCAGGGCACGGCCGAACTGGTCCACCACCACGATGCTTTCCAGCTCCGCATGCCGCTGCAGCACCCCATCGATCGCGTCGTCCAGCAGGTCCGGTGCCTGCGCCGGCACGTGCTCGAACAGCTGCGCGCCGTCGGCGGCGATGCCGCGCATGGCGCGTTCCAGGTTGCGCAGTTCCAGTCGCAGCAGGCGCTGCGAACCAGTGGCCAGCGCCGTGCTCTGCCGTTGGGCGGCCTCCAGCCGGCGCTGGTAATCATTGGCCAGCATCACCACCAGGCCCGCACCGAGCAGCAGGCCCAGGCCGATCCCCAGCCACACGATGGTGCGCAGCGGCCGCGCCATGGGCTGGCTCAGCGCGGGCATCGCGTACCTCTACCTCGGTGACGGCCTGACTTCATGTAAACGCTTCCTGGTTTCCCCAAACCTGAGCGGCCGACGTCGCAATTTCTTGACGTCTCTCTTGCCCGTTCCCAACGGGCAAGGCCTTGGCCCAGCGCCTTGCCCCCAGCATGCACCAGCCCGCCCGGCTCGGGAAGGGGTGCGACAGCCGTCACACCTTGACGCAGCCCAATGCGGCCACAACTCCCGCCAGATCCCGCCGGTTCGCGGGCCGGGCGGCGGATTAGACTTGGGGTTTCCCCGTTGCCTGAGAAGTCCATGTCCAAGCTGCGCCGCCCCACCCTGATGCTTGCCATTGCCGCCAGCCTGTCGCTGGGCCTGGCCGCCTGCGACCGCGATGCGGCCGCGCCGACCGCCGCCCCGCCGGCCGATACCGCCGCCCCGCCCGCCGCGCCCAAGCCGCAGCTGGGCAGCTTCGGCTTCGATGCCGCCGGCATGGACCGCAGCGTCGCCGCCGGCGATGACTTCTTCGGCTTCGCCAACGGCAGCTGGGTGAAGAACACCGAAATTCCGGCCGACCGCTCCAGCTACGGCAGCTTCAACGTCATTTCCGAGAAGACCCTGGCCGACACCCGCGCCATCCTCGAAGGCGCCGCCGCTGATACCAAGGCCAGCGGCGAAACCAAGCTGATCGGCGATTACTACGCCGCCTTCATGGACGAGGCCGGAATCGAATCGCGCGGCATGGGCGCGATCAAGCCCGAGCTGGATGCCATCGGCGGCATCGGCGACAAGGCCGCGCTGGCCACCGCCCTGGGCGGCACCCTGCGCGCCGACGTGGACCTGCTCAACGCCACCAACTTCTACACCGACCGCCTGTTCGGCACCTGGGTGTCGGTGGACCTGCTGCAGCCGGACCGCAACGCGCCCTACCTGGTGCAGGGTGGCCTGGGCCTGCCTGACCGCGACTTCTACCTGCAGGGCGGCCGCATGGCCGAGATCCGCAAGCAGTACCAGGCCTATATCGCCCAGGTGCTGCAGCTGGCCGGCGTGGCCGACCCGGCCGCCAAGGCGCAGCGCATCCTGGCGCTGGAAACCCGCATCGCGCAGGCGCATGCCACCCAGGAAGAAACCAACGACGTGGCCAAGGGTGCCAACGCGTGGAAGCAGGCCGACCTGAGCGCGAAGGCGCCGGGCATGGACTGGGCCGCGTTCCTGGCCGCCGCCGGCCTGGACAAGCAGGACGACTTCATCGTGTGGCAGCCCAAGGCCGTGGCCGGCATCTCGCGCCTGGTCGCCACCGAACCGCTGGATGTGTGGAAGGACTACCTGACCTTCCACGCCCTGGACCGCGCCGCGCCGTACCTGCCCAAGGCACTGGCCGATGCGCGCTTCGCCTTCCACGGCACCACCCTCAACGGCACCCCGCAGCAGAGCGAGCGCTGGAAGCGTGCGGTGGATGAGAGCAACAACGCCGTGGGCGAAGCGATCGGCAAGCTGTATGTCGAAAAGCACTTCGACCCGGCCACCAAGGCGCGCGCCGATGAAATGGCAAAGAACATCATCGCCGCCTTCGCCAAGCGCATCGACGCGCTGGAATGGATGTCGCCGGAAACCAAGGCGCACGCCAAGGCCAAGGTCGAAGGCCTCACCGTGGGCATGGGCTACCCGGACAAGTGGCGCGATTACACCGGCCTTGAAGTGAAGCGCGACGATGCACTGGGCAACGCCGAGCGCGCCAGCCAGTTCGAGTACCGCCGCAACCTGGCCAAGCTGGGCCAGCCGGTGGACCACAGCGAATGGGCGATGCTGCCGCAGACCATCAACGCCATGAACGTGCCGCTGGAAAACCGCCTGGTGTTCCCGGCCGCGATCCTGCAGCCGCCGTTCTTCGACGGTGCCGCCGATGATGCGGTGAACTACGGCGCGATCGGCGCGGTGATCGGCCATGAGATCAGCCATGGCTTCGACAACGCCGGTGCGCTGTTCGATGAAACCGGCAAGCTGCACAACTGGTGGACGGCCGAGGACCTGAAGAAGTTCAATGCCGCCGGCGATGCGCTGGCTGCGCAGTTCAGCAGCTACCAGCCGTTCCCGGGCGTGTCGGTCAACGGCCGCCTCACCCTGGGCGAGAACATCGCCGACGTGGCGGGCCTGGCCACGGCCTACGACGCCTACCAGCTGTCGCTGCAGGGCAAGCCGGGCCAGACCCTGGAAGGCTTCACCCCGGACCAGCGCTTCTTCCTGGGCTTCGCCCAGGCGTGGCGCAGCAAGGCCCGCGAACAGGCACTGCGCAATTCGCTGCTGACCAACGTGCACGCCCCCGGCCAGTTCCGCGCGCTCACCGTACGCAACCTGGACGCGTGGTACCCCGCCTTCGAGGTGAAGGACGGCCAGAAGCTGTACCTGGCCCCGGAAAAGCGGGTCAAGGTGTGGTGACAAGAACGGGCGCTTCGGCGCCCGTTTTTTTTGGGGGGCATGTACCCGCTGGTAGAGTCGGTTCCCAAACGACTGCCGATAGCGATGATCGGCACGGGGACGCATGACGTTGAACGGAGAGACGCCTTCGTTTCAGGTCATGCGTAAATGAAATCGCACACGTTATCGGCAGTCGTTTGGGAAGCGACCCTACCGATCCGTCATCCGGTTCACCAATGGGCGAGCGTGCTTGTTGGCACGCCTACACGCGCGCAGGCGCGCGCCGCTACGCCGTCCTGCAGCGCGCGGCGGAACAAGGGCGACATGCCCTGCAGCAACCGCGCGGAAGCCCGTGCCTGGGTGCGCTGCAACGGCGTTCGTTCGAGCATCGTCGTGGCCCACTCTGGAAGCAGCGCAGCACCGGCGCCGAGGAACAGTTCGCGCGAAAGCCCCGCCATCGGCACCGGCAGCCGGATGCTGGACAACACCGCCAGCACTTCACGTGAGCGCGCATCGAACCGCAGCAGCGTCTGCTGCCGCGCGAAATACGCTTCCACCTCCGCTTCCGAAGCCGGCACATCGGTGGCCCCCAACGCTTCGGCCACGCGCCGGTACTCGTCGTAGTACCGGTCGGCGATGGGCTCCGGCACCTCGCGGCAGTAACGCCGGTAGCCCTGCAGGAAGCCGTATGCCTCGGTGACATGCACCCAGGTCAGCAACGCCGGATCATCGGCCGAATACGCCTGCCCATCCTGCGTCTGCCCGCGCACGTGTGCGTGGATGCGCTTCACCTTCCCGACCAGCGCCTCCACTTCACCCGACGCCGCGTAGCTGGTACATGCCACGAACGCCGTGGTGCGGCGCAGCCGCCCCACCAGGTCGTCGCGGAAGTTGGAGTGGTCATACACCCCGGCCAGTGCCAGCGGGTGCAGGGTCTGCAGCATCAGCGCGCACAGCCCGCCGGCCAGCATCCCCGGAAACTCGGCATGCACCCGCCAGGTCACGCTATCGTGCCCGAACCAGCCCGGGTCGCCCAGCGGGTGGTCGTAATCGATGCCGCTCTGCCCGCGCGGGAACGCCCCCAGCACCCAGCGCCGGATCGGCACGGTAGCGGGGGCGGTGAGACGGTGCAGCAGTGACGACATCAGGGGCCTTCCAGGGGGTTGAGAGGACCGCGATCCTGCGCGGTTGCGTCAATTCTGCGTGATCTACGCCGCCCGGGCCACGCTGTTGCGCCACCCCGTCCGCGAATTGTGCGAGTGCAGCAGAAAACCCGGCCGATTTTTCGGTTTTTCGAGCACTTTTCGATGCCGCACCGCGCAAAAAAATCCGCGTCTTGCGTATTCAGTTATCTCCCCTGCGGCGTTTTGTCGCACTGCCCATTGCCAAGCGAAATGAAAGTGCTAGAACTGAACCCGCCTCACCGTCCGTCCAAATGCGCCGCTGCACGTTCCCGAAGGAGCCCGTGATGATCGCTTTGTTCAAAGGTTTAGGTTTACTGCTCCAGGACAACGAGCTCTACGGCAGCCCGTTCGAAAAGCAGGTCGCGCATTGGCGCAACAAGAGTGAGCAGCAGATCCGCGAAGAAGTGGCCACCCTGGCCAAGGCCAAGGGCCAGTGGCTGATGGCGTCCATCGTCGGCTGGCAGGCGGCCTCGCTGCTGATCCTCGGGCTGATCGCCAACTACCTGTGGAAGGACGACTTCCATATCACCTTCACCCGCGTGGTGATCGTGTTCGGCTCGTGGGTCTCGATCCTGTTCGTGATCTGGTTCATGGCCAACATGTTCGACCACACCGCCGGCTTCGAGCGCTGGATGAAGGCCTTCAACAGCCGGGCGCGGATCACCTCCGATGCCGACACCGTGGAATGCGTGGCCGAAGCGCTGGACATGGCCCAGCTCTACCCGGAAGTGCTCGATTACAAGCAGGCGGTCACCGCCAGGCGGGAGCTGCGCCACGAAGACATCCGCATCATGCGTGAGATCGGGCGCATGAAGCAGCATTCGGAACTGGTCGGCCAGCTCAACCACGTCGGCGAACCCGACCCCGGCCAGAACCTGCACCTGCAACCGGCCTTCTGACCCCACCAGGTCCAGGGGGATCCCAATGCCACCGTGCGCGAACACGGTGGCATTGTTTTTCTACATGCCGCGGAACAGGCTCATGAACGGCTGGCTCACGTTGAGCAATTCCGGCCGCTGCTTCAAGCGCAGCTGGCCACGGCCGGTGTCATCGCGGCTCACCGCCGCCACCGCTTTCATGTTGACGATGGTGGAGCGGTGGATCTGGCGGAAGCGCTGCGGGTCCAGCACTTCCAGCAGCTCGCGCAGCGGCGTGCGCAGCAGGCTTTCGCCGGCCTCGGTCACCACCGTGGTGTACTTGCTGTCGGCGCGGAAGTAGACCACGTCTTCAAGCATGATCAGCTGCGTATCGCGGCCATTGCTGGCGGTGATCCACGCCAGCGGCGGCGCGTTCGAGTGCGCCCCGGGCTGCTGGCCCAGGCGCTGCAGCAGCTGCTCCAGCATCGCGTTGTCCGGCCGGCCCATCTGCATGCGCGCCAGGATGCGCTCGCGCGTGGCCAGCAGCCGCTCGTCGCTGACCGGCTTGAGCAGGTAATCCATCGCGCCCTGCTCGAAGGCATCGATCGCGTACTGGTCGTAGGCGGTCACGAAGACCACCTGGGTGCGCGGGCTGATCTCCGGCAGCGCGCGCGCTACCTCTATGCCGCTGATGCCAGGCATGCGGATGTCAAGCAGGGCCAGGTCCGGTTTCAGTTCGGCCAGCCGCTCCAGCGCACTGGCGCCGTCTTCGCATTCGGCCACCAGCCGCAGTTCCGGCCACAACCGCTGCAGCTGGGCCACCAGCGACTGGCGCAGCAGGTCTTCGTCTTCGGCAATGAGGGCATCAAGCAGCATGGATCGCCTCGCGTGCGTCGCGCGGCAAGGTGATCGTTGCCGCCACGCCGCTGGGGAAGTTGGACACGATGGCCACGCCGGCGCGTTCACCGCAGGTCAGGCGCAGCCGTTCGCGCAGGTTCTTCAGGCCGATGCCGGTGCCGCTGCTGCCCTGCCCGAAGCCCAGGCCGTCGTCGGCCACGGTCAGGGTGACGTGGTCATCGAAGGCGCGCGCGATGATCCACACCGTGCCGCCACCGGGCTTGGGCTCGAGCCCGTGCTTGATCGCGTTCTCGACCAGCGTCTGCAGCGCCATCGACGGCAGCGGTACGGTTTCCAGCGCCGGCGGCACATCCACCTGCAGTGCCAGCCGCGCGCCCATGCGGATCTTGAGGATTTCCAGGTAGGCCTTGGTGCGCTCCAGCTCCACGCCCAGGGTGGACATCGATTCGTCCACGCTCGGCAGCGAACTGCGCAGGTACTGGATCAGGTGCCCCAGCATCTGGTCGGCGCGCGGCGGGTCGGTGCGGGTCAGTACCTGCGCGTTGGCCAGCGTGTTGTAAAGGAAGTGCGGTTCCACCTGGGCGTGCAGCAGGTTCAGCCGCGCCACCGACAGTTCCTTTTCAGTGGCGGTCTGTTCGGCCGCTGCCTGCTCGTCGCGGCGCTGTTCGGACACGCGGCGGGTGATGGCGCGGCTGACCGCTTCGGCGTTCTCGTAGTTGCTGCCTTCGTCCACCGCCAGCAGGTCGGCCCACACCCCGGCATCGGGCTCGAAGACCAGGGTCACGCTGCTGGTGCCCTGCCCCGGGGTGACCGTGGCCAGCACGCTGTTGCGCTTGATCGCCCAGCGCGCCGGCAGGTTCCAGCGCGACGGCGGGCGGCCGTTGTAGGGATCCACGCGGCGCACATAGGCGCGCACCTGCAGGCTGCCGGCGGCGCTTTCGATGTCTTCCACGCGCGGCAGTTCCTTGATCGCCTGTTCAACCAGGCTGAAGGCCTCGCCGGCGTCCATCGGCAGTTCGATCTGGCGCCGCTGGCGGCTGGACAGGGTGGCCGCATCCAGGCGCCCGGCCAGGGTCGAGACCCGGCGCAGGTGGGTGATGCAGCTGCCCAGCGCGGTGATCATCAGGAACAGCGCCAGCAGTCCGAACACCCAGCCCGGGCCTTCATCCATGCCGTGGAAGAAGCCGCTCCACACGAACCCGGCCACGACGATCGCCGCGGCCCAGGCCACCAGAATACGGAGAATCAGGGAAAGGCTGGCAAACACGGCGGCGTCTTCACGATGGGATGGTGTGAGGATAGCCGTGCCCGTGGAGGGCACAAGCGCCATGCGATGGAAGCCGGGAAAGCAGGGATGAAACGGTGCCGGCGCGGCGCCGGGGTGCCAGGCAACGCGTGGACACGCACGGCGTGTCCCTACGGCGACGGGTCCGGGCACGCGTGGACACGCATGGCGTGTCCCTACGGCCGGTCCGGGGGCGTAGCGACACGCCATGCGTGTCCCACGTACAGCAGGCCGAAGACCATGCCCCGCCGGCAGGTGCCGGCGGGGCGTGGTGCTTACTTGCGCTCGGCGGCGCTGGCGTCGCGCGGTGCGCGGAACTGCGAGTCATCGCTCCAGTTCGGCCAGGCGCGGCTGTTGGCCAGTTGGTTGCCCAGCGTGTACAGCACTTCCAGATCGCGGGCGGCGCCGGCGAACTTCCAGTCCGGCTGCCACTCGTCGCCCTGCTGGTGGTAGCGCTTGGCGGTGTAATCGTCCGAGGCCGCCTTGCCTGCGGCCACGCCGCCGTCCACCCAGTCCTGGCCGGCCGAGTAGGACACCGCCGGCACGCCACGCTTGGCGAACGGGAAGTGATCGGAACGGAAGAACAGGCCGGCTTCCGGCTTCGGGTCCGGGGTGTAGCGGATATCCCAGCCCTTGGCCACGTCCTTCAGCTGGTCCAGCAGTTCCAGCTTGGCCGAGCCATAGATGCCGAAATCACGCGACGGGCCGAACGGCGCCATGCCATCCATGTTGATCACCGCCACGGTCTTGGCCAGCGGGTACAGCGGGTGGCTGGCGTAGAACTCCGAACCCAGCAGGCCCTTCTCTTCGGCGGTCACGGCCAGGAACAGCACCGAACGCTCCGGGCGCTTGCCCTTGGCGAAGCCACGCGCCAGTTCCACCAGCGAGGCGGTGCCGCTGGCGTTGTCCAGCGCGCCGTTGAAGATGGTGTCGCCGTTCGCATCCGGCTTGCCCACGCCGATATGGTCCCAGTGCGCGCTGTACACCACGGTTTCATCCGGGTGCTTGCTGCCTTCCAGGCGCGCGGCCACGTTGTGCGAGGTGATCACCTCGGTCTTCACCGCGTACTTGGCCGACAGGGTTTCGCCCTTCAGCTCCACCGGCTTGAAATCACGTCGCTGGGCCTGCTTCTTCAGCGCCTCGAAGTCCTGCCCGGCACGCTTGAACAGGTCCACTGCCAAGTCGCGCTGGATCCAGCCTTCCAGCAGCGGGTGTGCTTCGGCCGGGTTGTCGCGGACCACGTCGAACATGGTGTTGGTGTTGGAACCGGCCACCGTGGCCCAGCCGTAGGAGGCCGGCGCGGTTTCGTGGACGATCAGCACGCCCAGCGCACCCTGGCGGGCGGCCTCTTCGTACTTGTAGGTCCAGCGGCCGTAATAGGTCATGCCCTTGCCGTCGAAGTCGCCTTCGCCGGTTTCAAAATCCGGGTCGTTGATCAGCACGACGGCGATCTTGCCCTTCAGGTCGACGTCCTTGAAGTCGTTCCAGTTGCGCTCCGGCGCGTTCACGCCGTAGCCCAGGAACACCAGCGGGGCGTTCTGGATATCCACTTCGGACGCGCCGTTCATGGCCGCGCGCACCGCGATTTCCTGGCCCTGGGTAAGCGACTGCGGCTTGCCCTTGCTGGACAGCGCCAGGCTCGGCGTGCCGACGATATCGCCCTTGAGCAGCGGCACGGCCTGGGTCCACAGGCGCTTGCCGTCTTTCAGGTCGCCGCCCGGCTGCAGGCCGGCGGCCGCGAACTGCTTGCTGAGGAAAGCGATGGTTTTCGCTTCGCCGGCCGTGGCGGGCGAGCGGCCCTCATAGGCGTCGGAGGCCAGTTCCTTGACGTCGGCGGAGATCCGCGCGCCATCGAATTTCGGCGTCGCCGCCATCAGGGCGCTGGACACCGACAGTGCCAGCACGCTCAAAACCACTCGCTTCATCGTTCTCTCCGCAGTTGGGACAACCCCATCATTCACGGATCATAACCGTCCCGCGCGCGACATGGGCCTCCTGGGCCGCCCAACGGCCAACGGCCGGCGCTACCGCTTGCGGTTGATTGATCCCGATCCCGACCACCACGTAACCATTCGTAGCCCCGGCCGTTGGCCGGACACCGCGCGCAGCGCGGCGCAAGCATCCGGAGCCCAAAACAAAAACGCCGGCTGCACTGCAACCGGCGTTTCAACCCAACGAAGCCGCCCATCAGGCGCCGATACACATCACCAGTTCGGATCTTCCGCCGGTGCCGCCGCGCGCGCCGGCTTCGGCTTCGCGCTGCCGCTGGATGCCGTCGCCGCCGACGCAGCCGGCTTCACCGCACCCGCCTGCGAACGCAGCTCGATCGAACCGGGCTTGAAGCTCGCCCCCGCCAGATCCGCGCCGCCTTCGATGGTGCCGTACGAGGTCTGCGATGCCACGCGGTCCACCCGGATCGTGCAGCACGGGGTTTCATTGCGGCCCAGCGAACGGCCGGTCTGCGGGTCTTTCAGTTCCTCGCCCAGCATCACCGCCTGCCAGCGCTGGCCGGCCTTGAGCGATTCACCGCCCTGGCTCAGCACCACCTGGTCGCCGGTCATGGCCACCACCGACACCGGGAAGATCTCAGTGATGATCGCCGTGCCGATCTGCCCGGACAGCGAATCCATCATCGCCGCCGCCATGCCCTTGCCATTCACCACGCGCGGCAGGGTGCTCGGGCCGGTCGAGGCCAGCTGGTGGTCGAAGCTGTCGGACATCACCACCTCACCGGTGGTCGCGTTGATCAGCCGCAGGGTGATGCGCCCGCCGCCCGAATACGAGGTCACCTGGCGGTCGGACATGCGCAGGTTGCGCACGCTGCGCGGGTACTCGAAGCGTTCGATGGTCGGAATCAGGATCAGGTCGGTGGCCAGCTGCTGGCCCAGCCGCGCGGTGTCCTGCAGGCGCACGTTGCCGCTGTTGATGTGGTCGATCTCGGCCTGCATCTCCTCGCCGAACTCACGGTCCAGCACGATGAAGCGCTTGGTCTGGGTCAGCGTGTCGTTCAGGCGCGCGCGGATCGCCGCGGCCACTTCATCGCTGGCCACACGGCCATCGCCGACGGCGTAGGTGCCGCTGCGCACGTGGGGCTGGGCCACCACGATCTTCGGCCGGCCCTGCTCATCCGGTGCACGGTACTGGGCGATGTCGGCACGCACGCGCACCTTCCAGTAGCTGCGCATCGTGCGGCGGCTGACATCGGATTCGAACGACTGCGCGCCGCGCTTGGCGTCCACGCTGGCCTGTTCCTTGTAGCTTTCCTTGATGCTGGCCGATGCGGAACTTCCGCCACCGGCAGCTTCTGCCTGCGCCTGCGCCGAGCCACTGGCCGAGGCAGACGCCGAATAACTGTAGCCGGCGTCGCTGGCGCGCACGCGGGCAATCACTTCTTCATCCAGCTGGCTGACTTCTTCCTGCGAGAGGATCTCGTAGCCCAGCACCGCCCCTTGCGAAGCGGCAATCATCTGCTGGGAAAACGCGTCGGCGCGGATATCGCCGACGTGTTCCCCATCCACGTCCACATGCAGGCCCGCACGCAGGCTCTGCATCTGGCTGGCGACACGCACGCCATTGACCTGCGCGACCGCCGACTGCAGCGCGGCCAGCACCGCCAGCTCCGGGGTGCTGCCGATGCCCTCGGCTTCGCGCGCCACCCGGGTGGTGCCGCCGAAGTCCGGCGACCCGCGCAGCGGCTTCTCGGCCGGGGCTTCCAGCTTCGATTCCGCCTTCGGTGCGGGCGCCTCCACCGGTGCCTCCTGCTTGCCGCAGGCGGCAAGCAGGGTAGCGGTGAGGGCCAGGCTCAACAGTCGGTATGAGGTCTGCATGCGTGGCGTTCCTTTCGATTACAGGCTGTCGAGCATCGACTCGGCGTTGCCCGGCACCTTGATCTTGGCGGCGCGGGCGAAGGTCAGCGCGGCCTTCGACGAGGAGTACAGGCCCTTCAGGTAGCCCGGCGATTCCTTGGCCACCCACGCACCGGCGGCCAGCTTGCGGCCCACGGTGACCAGCTGGGTGCCGCTCAGGCTCTTCATGCCGTTGGCGAAGTTGCTGGCTTCACCGCTCAGCTTCTGGCCTTCGGCAGCGGATGCGACCAGGGCGACCAGGCCGGTGGTGTAGTGCTGCTTGGATTCGGCGCTCAGCTCAGGCTGCGCGGCCACGCGCTCATCGATCGCAGCCTGGGCTGCTTCGCTGACCGACACCGACTTCTTCATCTGGTCCACGTTGACCGAACCGGACGACAGCGCCATGCGCTCGGCTTCCAGCAGCTTGACCTGCTCGGCCAGGCCGAAGGCCTTGGCGAAGGAGGTCTGCGCGTCGATCGAGTGCGACTGCGAGGACACGAAACGACGCACCAGCGCTTCCTGCGCGGCTTCGTCCGGGGCGCCGGCCGAAGCGGCCGCGGCGCTGTTGCCGCCGCCAGCCAGGTCCTTCAGCTTGCCGAACTGCGCGTGCGCCGGGGCGGCGAAGGTGGTGGCGATGGCCAGGGCGATGAGGGTCTTGCGGATCATTGGGTAATTCCTTGTTGGAAAATGGTGGCGCGAACCGGTGGGTACCGACCGTTGGTCGGTACGCCTTAACGCACGGCCTTGACGTTCAATTCGTTGATCATCTGCTGCGCACCCTTCTCGGCGGCGATCTGCAGCGCATTGGTGCGGGCCACGGTCTCGTTCGGACCGGTGCCGGAGAACTGCACCGGACCCACCGACGACACGGTCTTCGGGAAGCGGCCGCTCACGTCCAGCACCTTGCCGGTGACGGTGACGAACACGCGGGTGTTGCCGCTGACCGGATCGCGGTCACGCATGCCCACGTCCAGCGTGCCGACCGCCAGGTACGGGATGTTCGCCGCCTTGATGCCATTGGCGGTATCGCGCAGGGTAGCGGCCGACAGGTCGTTGCCCGTGCTGAAGTCCTTGCGGATGCGCTCGATGCTCAGCAGGCCACGCGATTCGCCTTCCACGTATTCCGCTTCCACCACTTCATAGCCGGCTGCGCTGAACGCGCCGGTCATCGCGGTGTTGATCTCGTTGGCGTTGGCCACCTTCCAGGCGATGTTGTCGCTGCGCGCGGTGGTGCTGCCACCGGCGGTGATCGACACCGACGCGTTCTGGTTGATGCTGCCGTTGGTGCTCACCGAGTTGCCACGGAAGCTGTCGCCTTCGCGGGTCTTCTCGTCGTAGCTCTGGCTGGCGTCGACCCGGCGGTATTCCTTGTCCTGGAACGACTGCACGGTGTCCTGCGAGCGCGCCATGAACAGGAAGGTCAGCATCGACCGCTCGTTGCTGCGTGCACCGGCGGTGGCCGAGCCGGCATCCAGCTTGGTCTGCAGCAGGGTGGTATTGATCTCAGCGCGGACGCTGACGGTGTAGGTCTTGGCCTTCTTGTCTTCGGTGTCCGACAGCGGTACCGCCGACAGCACGTAGCGGTCGATTTCACCGATGAACTCGGCGCGGCGGTCTTCGAACAGGCGCAGCTTGGCCGCGCCGGATTCGGCGATGTACGCCTCCAGTGCATTGACCTTGGCCTTGTTCAGGGCCTGGGCACGGGTATCGGCACTCAGGCGCAGGCCATAGCTGGCCGAACCGGTACCACGGGAACTGGCGGTCTGCGCCGCAACCGGCGCGGCAACCATCAGTGCAATGAGAATCAGCAGTACGGCACGAATCAACGGCATGAGGTGATCAACTCCTGGAGGGCTTGGGTCTGTTGCTGCAGCGGCTTGCCGCCGGGCTTCTGTTCGTCCAGCCACGCTTTCGAATCCGCGCGCTTGGCGGCGGCGCCGGCGAAGGCGTCCAGGCCGGCCAGCGTGGTTTCGTAGCTGGCCGACCACTGGTCAACGTGCCACTGGGTCGACGGCACCACCTTGGTGGCGCCCTTGCGCAGCGGCTGGTCGAAGAACACCTTGCCCGAGAACGGCTCCACCACCGTGGCCTGGAAGAACGCGCCGAACAGCATCGTCTTCATCGCCGGGGTTTCATTGATCACGCCGTTCTTCAGCGCATCCAGGCGCAGCTTCACCACGTAATCCGGCTCGGGGATCTTCAGCTGGTACACCTTGCCGTCGGCAAAGCGCGCGGCCATCGCACCGCCGATCGCCTGGCCGGTGGCCGGCGGCAGCAGCCCGATGCCGGTGTTGGACGACAGCGTCTTGGACAGCTCATGGGCCAGCGTGGCGCGCAGCACCTGCTCATCCACCGCGTCGGGCAGCTTGGCGCGCACCGCATCGGAAAGGGTTACCTCGCCCACCTGCAGGCGGCGCGTCGACGCGGCCGGCAGCTTTGCCTTGGCCAGCGTATCGGCCAGCACCTGCGGCAGGCCGGTGGCGGCCTTGCCGTACAGCAGGTCGGCCACGATCGCATCGATGTCGTCCTCGTCCGGCAGGAACTCCATCACGTCGATACGCTGCAGTGTGATCGGGTAGGACGCCACCACCTGGCGTTCGCGGAAATCGAAGAACAGCGCCTGCAGCGCCACTTCCACCAGCACCTTGTACTGGCCACCGATCGGTTCGATCGACACCAGCTCGCGGTCCAGCGCGGTGGCCAGCACCGTGGCACTGGTGGTGCCATCAAGCATCGCCAGCGGCTGGTCGATCAGTTCCAGGCTGGCCGGCCGCTGCGCCTGCAGCCGGGCCCACAGGGCCTGGTTGAGCGGGGCCAGGCCACGCGCTTTCAGCACCGCAGCCGCACGCGGGGTGCTGGCTTCAACGGCGCTCTGGTCGGCGGTGTAGGCAAAACCGGCCCAATAGGCCTGCTGCGATTTGTCGGCAGCCTGCGCGGCGCTGGCGAAGGTGGCAGTGCCAACCAGTACGAACCCGCACAGCAGCAGCCACGCGCTACGCGCGCGCGTACGCTTCTTCCCTGAAACCATCGTCCCGCAATCCTTCTCGAACGGACCCGGCAAGGCGCCCGGTCACTTTTGTGAGGCGCCACCATAGTGCCTGTTCAGGTTTCGGGCAAGAGGAGAATTGTGTCAGTCCGGCTGCAGCCGCGCCGCCCGGGCCTGCAGCAGCGCGCGTTCGCGCGCGTTGGGAGTAAGCCGCGCCGCCCGCGCGAAGGCATCGGCCGCCTCTGCGTGCCGGCCCATCTGCGACAAAAGGTCACCCTGCACCGCCGCCATCGGCGCGTAGTCGCGCAACCGTGGATCGTCGGCCAGCTGCTCCACCAACGGCCATGCCGCTGCCGCCCCTTCCGCGCGCGATACCGCCACCGCGCGGTTGAGTTCCACCACCGGTGACGGCTGCACTTCCGCCAACCGCGCATACAGCGCGGCCATGCGCGCCCAGTCGGTCGCATCGGCGTGGCGCGCGCGCGCGTGGCAGTCGGCGATGGCCGCCTGCAGCACGTAGCCATCATCGGCCCCACCCAGCGCCACGGCCTGCTGCAATGCCGCCTGCCCGCGCGCCACCTGCAGGTGGTCCCAGCGGCTGCGGTCCTGGTCCGGCAGCAGGATCGGGTTGCCGTCCACATCCACGCGCGCGGCCGCGCGCGAGGCCTGCAGTTCCATCAGCGCCAGCAGGCCATGCACCTGCGGCCAGGTCGGCAGGCGCTGTTGCAGCACCCGGCCCAGCCGCAGCGCTTCCTCGCACAGCGCCGGGCGCATCCAGTCATCGCCGCTGCTGGCCGCATAGCCTTCGTTGAAGATCAGGTACACCACCGCCAGCACCGAGCCCAGCCGCTCCGGCAATGCCGCCTGGCGCGGCACTTCGAACGGCACCTGCTTGTCGGCCAGCGTGCGCTTGGCCCGCACGATGCGCTGGGCAATGGTCGGCTCCGGCTGCAGGAACGCGCGCGCGATCTCATCGGTGGTCAGCCCGCCCAGCAGGCGCAGGGTCAGTGCCACCCGTGCATCGGCCGACAGCACCGGGTGGCAGGCCACGAACATCAGCCGCAGCAGGTCATCGCCGATGTCGTCCTGCAGGGCGTCGCTGTCGTCTGGCAACGGCAAGGGCTGCGGCTCCAGCTCGCTGCCCCATTGCGCATGCTGGCCGGCCACGCGCTGGTGCTGGCGCAGCACGTCGATGGCGCGATTGCGTGCAGTGGTCATCAGCCACGCTCCCGGATTATCCGGAACGCCCTGGGTGGGCCAGCGCTCCAGCGCGGCCAGCCAGGTGTCCTGGGCCAGTTCTTCGGCACGCCCGATATCGCCGCCCAGCATCCGCGCCAGGCGTGCGATCAGCGCCGGCGACTCCATGCGCCAGAGGGTATCCAGTCGTTGTGTCAGCGCAGCTTCCATGCGGCGAATGAGAGCATCCGTCACCGCGCCGCACAAGGTGCGGCGCGGCACCTGGCATCAGCCGGGTTCGCCATCCATGTGCGCCACTTCCCACAGGTGGCCATCGAGGTCCTCGAAGCTGCGCTGGTACATGAAGCCGTAATCGCGCGGTGGGGTCGGTTCACTGCCGCCGGCCTTGAGCACCTTCTCCAGGGTTTCATCCACCGCCGGGCGGCTGGGCGAAGACAACGCAAGAATCACCTGCGCCTGCTTGCGCGCATCGGCGATGGGCCGGTTGATGAAGGTGGCGAAGAACGGCTCCAGCAGCAGCATCAGCATGATGGTGTCGCTGATGTTGAAGGAGGCCGCCTTGTCATCGGTATAGGTCAGGTTCGGCGTGAAACCCAGCGCGGTGAAGAACGCCTTGCTCCTGTCCAGGTCGCGGACGGGCAGGTTCACGAAGATCATCTGGGGCGTGTCGGACATGGTGGGTTTCCCGTGATCAGTAGGGTTTCATGCAGTTGACCATCCACGGCTTGCCGTAGCGGTCTTCGAGCATGCCCCAGCGCTTGGCCCAGAACGTTTCGCCGATCGGGAACGTGACCTTGCCGCCCTCGGACAGCGCCTTGAACACGCGCTCGGCTTCCTCCTCGGTTTCCACCTCGATGTTGATCGTGGTGGTGCCTTGGCCCGAAGAAGGCGGGCCATCGGCCGCCATCAGGATCGCGCTGCCCACTTCCAGCTGGCTGTGCGCGATCAGGTTCGGATCGGCCGGGCCAGGGTTGTCGCCACAGCCGTCCATGTTGTCGCTGGGCGGCATGTCGCTGTACTTCATTTCCGAGGTGACCTTGCCGCCCAGCACCTGGGCGTAGAACGCCATGGCTTCGTGGGTCTGGCCGTTGAAGCCAAGGAACGGAATCAGTTTCATGGGAATCTCCTGAAAAGCACGGGGGTGGGTCAGTCGGCCTGGCCGATCTGCTCGCGCAGACGCTGTTCCTGCGCACGTAATTCCGGGGTGAAAACCTCGCCAAAATCTTCTTCGGTATAGAACGGGCGGATCTCCACCACGTCGCCGGGCAGGAACGGGGCACGCTTGAGCCATTCGGTGGCTTCGTCCACCGAACGCACCTGCCACAGCCAGAACCCGGCCACCAGCTCGCGGGTTTCGGCGAACGGCCCGTCGATCACCTGCGGTGCCACCCCTGTGTAAGCGACCCGGCGGCCGTGGCTGCTGGGGCGCAGGCCATCGCCGGCCAGCATGATCCCGGCCTTGACCAGCTCCTCGTTGAAGGCGCCCATGTCCCGGAACTGCGCCTCGGTGGGCAGCACCCCGGCCTCGGTGGCCTCGGTCGCCTTCACGATCACCATGACTTTCATCGGCTTGTCCTCGTTGTCGGCCCGGTTGGCGGGCCCTTCATGAGATACGACGCCCCAGTGGAACGGAAATCGACATGCCTGCCAAAAAATATTCCGATGCCGGCAGCGGTTGACGGTCACGGCCCTGAACAGGCCGGCAGCGCTGCACTGCAACAGGACCGCAGCGCAGGCTGGGGCATCATGGGCATCCCCTGCCCAGCGGTGCGCCGGCCATGCAATTCCTGCTGCTGATCTATATCGACGAAGCCCTGATCCAGGACGTGCCCGCCGAGGAATACGACGCCATGATGCGCGGCTGCATCCAGCATGCTGACAAGCTGAAGGCCGAAGGCACGCTGGTCGCCTCGCAGCAACTGGAGCCGGTCGCCCAGGCGCGCACCCTGCGCACGCGCCAGGCGCAGGCGCGCATCACCGACGGCCCATTCGCCGAAACCCGCGAACTCCTCGCCGGCTTCAACCTCATCAACGCCAGCGACCACGATGAAGCCCTGCGCATCGCCCAAGGGTTCCCGTGGTCGCGCTACGGCAGCATCGAAGTCCGCCCGGTAGCCGACTTCGAAGCAGAACGCCGCCGGGTCGGCGCCTGAGGTTGCCTGGAAATCACGGCAACACCGTGACCTTCAACTCGCGCTCTCCGATCGCCTCGTTCCCGCTGTAATCCCGCGCGCTCCCACGAATGATGTAATCCCCCGCCGGCAATGCCTCCGGCTGCCAGCGCCCGGTCTCCACCAGGCCATCGCGCACGGTATTGGTCACCAGGTAGCGGAACCGCGTCACCGCACTGCCGTGCACGGTAATCCCGCTGTCCGGCGCATACGCCACTACCGTGGCGCTGTCCTCGCGCGGCATCCGGTTGAACACGATGTTGAAGCGCGGCTGCTCGTACCCCGCCAGCGGCGTGCCAGCCGCATCCAGGATCTGGTACCCCACCTGATACGCCCCCAACCGACGCCGCGGCAGGTTGTTGTCCACCTGGTCCCACGCCTCCACCACGATCTGCACGCCCGGCCCAACGCGCGGAATCGGCACGCGCCCGTTCGCCCCGGCCTTGATCGGCTGGTCCAGGTCATCCAGCACCGCGACGTCCGTAATGCGCGGCGCAAAGCTGTCGGCGTAGCCCACGAAGCCCAGCGCCACCGCATTGCGCTGGAATCCACCAGCGCCGACGCTCAGGTGCACGTGCGCCATGCGGTTGATGCTGCCCAGCGGCTCACCGGCCTTGAAGCGCGTGCCGCGGCGAACGCGTACCCGCTCCAGCTTGCCGTCCAGGTCACGCAGCTGCGGCCAGCGCGCGTCGAACGCGCGGTCGCGCGCATCGCGGCCCACCTTCATGTGGATGTAGCGCAGCCGGTCCAGCGACAACCCTTCGGCCTGCCCGCCCACCGACCAGCTCGGGAAGGGACTGCTCACCTTCGCATCGGCCATCGCCAGCACCGTCTGCCCGACATCGCCACGGATATCAAAGCCATCGTGCAGGTGATGGCGGCTCTCACCCCTGAAGTTGCCGCGCACCTCACCCAGCGTGCCCACCACCTCATGCCAGCCGAGCTGCGGAGCCAGCGGCCAGCGCCCACCGGTGTCCGGCAGCGCGGCATCGGCGGCCGGACCGATCAATGACGGCGCCGGCGTGGCGCCGGCCGCCAGCGCACGCAGGCGATGCACCCGGTATGACGCCGCATCGGACACATACAGCCCGCCATCGGCATCCAGCGCCAGCCCGCCCGGACGCGAGAAGCGTGGCTGCGCCGATGCGCCGGTGAGGTCCACCACATGGCCCAGTGCCGACAGCTGCACTACCTTGCCGTCGAAATCGCTCGCATACACCACGTCATCGTGGGTTACCGCCAGCGCCAGCGGCCCGTTGAGCAGGCTGCCGCGCGCCAGCAGCGTATCCAGCGTGCCGTCCGGCGCCAGCCGGCGGATCGCGGCGTTGAGCAGATCGGCGATCAGCAGGTTGCCATGCGAATCCAGCGCCAACGCAACGGGCGTGTCCAGCCGCGCGCCCACCCCTGCCCCATCCACGTTGCCCGGCGCATCACCGCCGGCCAGCGTGCGCACCTGGCCATCGGGCTCGATCACGCGGATGCGGTCGTTCCAGGTATCGGCCACGAACACACGGCCACCGGCATCCACCGCCACGCCCATCGGCCCGTCAAAGCGCGCCTGTGCGACCGGGCCATCGGCGTAACCGGCGGTGCCATCACCGGCAATCGTGCTCACCACACCATCGATGCCGATCCGGCGGATCACATGGTTGCCGGTATCGGCGACGAACACATTGCCGGCACCGTCCAGTGCAATGCCCGACGGTGTATTGAACTGCGCCTGCGGCGCCGGGCCATCGCGCCAGCCCTCGCCCTGCCCGGCCAGCGTGTCCACCCGCCCATCGGGAAATACCCGGCGGATGCGGTTGTTGTCGCCCGCATCGGCCACATACAGCACGCCGTCCTCATCAAGCGCCAGGCCGTAGGGATCGGCAAACCGGGCCTGCGACGCCGCGCCATCGCGCAGGCCGCCCACGCCGTCACCGGCCAGCAGGCTGACCTGCGGGGTCCAGCCCAGCACCGTGGCCACCGGGCCCGGCGGCGGGGCCGGCGCGGCCGGTTCGCGCAGGAAGGTCCACGTCAGTGCCGCTGCCACCGCCACGCCCACCAGCGCCGCCATTGCCCATCGTGCGCGCGTCATCGCTGTCCTTGCCTGCTCGTTCGGGACACGACCTTAGCCGCTCGCCGCGTGCCTGCAAACCCTGCGTGCGTCCGCAGCGACTTGTGTGGATGCGGCGTTCCGGTTTCAATCGAGGCTCAGACCAAGGAAGGAAGCACCGCATGACCTGCCATACCGGCACTGCCCTCGCCCTGCTGCTCTCGCTGTGCGGGGTGCCGGCCGCAGGCGCGGCCGCCGCTGCCAGTGGCGCTACCCTGGATGCTCCCACTGTTGAGGCATCGCCCGCCAACGCCGCGTTCCTGGCCGAAGTAGGCGCCGCCCTGCAGCAGTCCGACGCGGGTGACAGCCTGGGCGCGGCCATTACCCTGGATCGCCTGCTGGTCGATCCGCGCATGGCGCAGCTGGAGGTGGCCCAGCGCAGCGACGTATGGGCATCGGCGGCCATGGTGTCCGGTGCACAGAAGCAGGATGACATCGCCCTGCAGCGCCTGCAGCAGGCGCTGGCGATCAATCCACACAACGCCTACGCGCGGCTGCGGCTGGCGTGGACGCAGATGGTCGATGGCACGCCGGAGAACGCCGCCGACAACGTCATTCTTGCGCTGGCCGATGGCGAAGGGCAGCCGGACATGTCCGCCGAGATGGTGTGGCAGCTGGACACGGACCTGAAGCACCTGCCGGGCAAACGCCTGTCTGTTTTGCAGGGTCTGTTCGACCGCGAGTGGAAGATCGACGGCATCGAACCGGTTGAACTGTGGTCCATCCTGGCCATCCTCCAGGTCGAGGCCGGCCAGACCGACAAAGTCGCTGCCACGCTGGAGCGCATCGATGCACCGATCCCGCTGGTGCGTCTGCGCGCCGACAAGCGCTTTGACCGCTTCCTGCGCCGCGATGATCCCCGCTACGACCCGATGGCCGCCGCACGTCGCCATATCGACCGGCTTCGCGTGGACACCATGCTGTCACCGGGCGTGAATGAAACCGCCGTTGAACTGACCTCGGCGCTCATGGTCGCCGGCGAGCTGCAGGAAGTGGTGGGCATGACCGCACCCATCGCCGAGGCTGCCGCAGCCGCCCGTTCGGCGCCGCCGGAGATGGCGCGCCACATTGCGTGGATGCTCGACACCCGCAGCCGCGCCTACCGGCGCCTGGGCAAGGCCGACGACGCGGTAGGCGCGCAGCTGCTGGCGATCCGCATGGCCGACCCCGAGGGCGATACGGTCAGTCAGCGCCTCAACCTGGCCAACCTGTATGCCGCCCTGCACCGTCCGTCGATGGCACGCGAAACGATGCAGGGCCTCGACAACATGAGCACGTATGGCCGCAGCACGAAAGCGGTGATCGAACTGCAGGCCGCCCTGCAGCTCGACGATGCCGCCGCAGCGTCGCGCGCGCGCGAGCAGCTGTTCGCCAGCCGCGTTGAAACCCCCGGCCACTACCGTGAGGCGCTGTTGCTGGAGGATCGGATGGACGAAGCCGCGTCCGGCCTGATCGCCCAGCTGCAGGACCCGATGGACCGCAGCGATGCCCTGCTTGAGCTGCAGGACACGCGCGATGCGCCACCGCTGCCGGAGGAAGTCCTGCTTACGGCGCGTTGGAAGCAGCTCAAGCAACGTGCCGATGTGCAGGCTGCGGTGCGTCGTGTCGGCCGCATCGAGTCCTACCCGCTGTTCACCTTCTGAGCCCAGCTCAGCGCGCCGGGGTTTCCGCCTTGAACCCCATCGCCTCGCGGTAGCGCGCGTACAGCGTGCCCACCTTCTCCACGTAGGCCAGCGTTTCAGCATAGGGCGGCACGCCCTTGTAGCGGGTCACCGCACCGATGCCCGCGTTGTAGGCGGCCGCCGCCAGCGTGCGGTCGCCTTTGTAGCGCGCCAGCAGCGCCTTCAGGTACCGCGCGCCGCCATTGATCGACTGCTCGGCGGAAAGCGGATCGGACACGCCCAGTTCGGTGGCGGTATCGGGCATCAGCTGCATCACCCCCTGCGCCCCCTTGGGCGACACCGCGCCGGCATCGAAGCCGCTTTCGGCATGGGCGATCGCGCGCAGCCAGGCATCGTCCACGCCCGTGGCACGCGCCGCCGCCTTGAACTGTTTCGCATGGCGGTTGAGCTGCGGCGCGCCGACCTTGCCCAGCCCTTCGTGCGCGGGTTCGCCTGGTGGGGTGGCCACAGTGAATTTCAGGAATACCCGCGAACCGGGAAGGTTGCGGGTGGAGTACACCAGCTGCCCGTCCTGTTCGCGCTCATACAAGGTGCCGCTGAACACCCCCATGTTGCCCCACAGGTTGGGCGCCTGCACCGCGTTGTCGTCGATCTGCTGCGCCTTGCACTTCGAACCCGGCTCCGGCGCCGTGGCCAGGCTGACGGTGTTGTTCTGTACGCAGCGATACACCGTGCGCGCGGACGCAGTGCCGGGCAACAGCAACGGCAACAGGGCCAGTACGGCAGGCAGCAGGGGCTTCATGGCTCCGGGGCCGCCCGGGGGCGGCCAGATCGAGGGGTGGCGCGATCATCCGGCGGGCAGTGCGAACCGCAGGTGAAGCCCTGTGCGGCTGGTGGAGAAAATGCCGCTGTTGGCTGACGGGGTGAAGCAAGCACCAGCCATGGCTGCCAGGGTGACGGCTTCACCTCCCCCTTGCGACCTGATGCCGACACTGGGGAAATACCGACAGGAATCTACGTGAAGCCCTGTTCCAAACCGACGTTCCAGATGGTCATATAGGGCTCAATCCACGCCCGCCGGGCAGAGAGGTCCGCTTGAAGCGCGCCAGCACCATCGCCGCCATCGCGCTTGCCGCCCTTCTGGGGGCCATCCTCCCTGTGGCCGCGCTGGTCTACATCAGCTGGAGCCGCGCCCAGGTCGCCGAGACCGACCGCCTCGAGCGCACTGCCGAACGTACCCTTCAACGTGCCCACCGCGCCTACGAGGCCGGCCTGCTGGCGCTGCGCAAGCTCAACCAGGCGCAACTGCCCGGCTGCTCGCCCGAGCACCTCAAGCTGATGCGCAGCCTCACGCTGAGCACCACCTCCGCCGAACAGGTGGGGTATTTCGAGGAAGGCCGGCTGCGCTGCACCTCCTGGGGCATGGTCGAGGACCTGGTGCCCGAACCCACCCCAGACCACATCACCGCCGACGGTGCCTCCATCACCCTTGGCGTGCGGCCGGTGGCCGGCGATGGTGCCGCCTCGCTGCTCTCCCTGCAGCTCGGCCGCCACGACATCCTGATGGACCCCTCCCGGTTCGTGGATGTCATCGCCGAACCCAACGTGCGGCTGGCGGTGGCCACCCCCGATGGCCGCCTGATCGCCCAGCAGCCCATGGCCGACCCGGAACTGCTGCAGCGGCTGCTGCGCGAACCGCACAACGGGCATACCCCGCGCACGCTGTTTGCCAGCGCGCAGGACCAGGAATGGCTGGCCATCGCCATCGCCCCACGGGTCGGGCTGGTGGCCGCCTTCCAGCAGCAGCTGTGGCAGCTGGTGCCGCTGGGCGTGGTCGGGGCGGTGCTGGCTACCGTCGCCGGTATCTGGCTCTCGCGCCGCCGCCTGTCGCTGCGCAACGAACTGGCCAGCGCGGTGCGCCGCCGTGAGTTCCGCATGGACTACCAGCCCATCATCGAACTGGACACCGGCATCTGCGTGGGCGCCGAAGCGCTGGTGCGCTGGTCGCGCGCCGACGGCACCCAGGTGCGGCCGGATCTGTTCATTCCCGTTGCCGAAGAAACCGGCCTGATCGAAGCGCTCACTGACCACGTGATGGACCTGGTGATCAGCGACATGCGTGAGCTGCTCATCCATGATCGCAGCGCGCATATCGCCATCAACCTGTCCGCCGGCGATGTCAGCAGCGGGCGGGCATTGAAGGTGCTGTCCGGCAAGCTGGTCGGCAGCGGCATCCACCCGCAGCAGATCTGGCTGGAAGCCACCGAACGGGGTTTCCTCGATATCCAGGGCGCGCGTACGTCGCTTGCCGCCGCGCGGCGTGCCGGGCACTGCGTGGCCATCGACGACTTCGGCGTCGGCTATTCCAGCCTTCAGTACCTGCAGCAGCTGCCGCTGGACGCGTTGAAGATCGACAAGTCGTTCATTGATTCCATCGGCACCCACAGCGTGACCAGCCCGGTCACCTCGCACATCATCGACATGGCCAAGACGCTGGGCCTGTTCACCGTGGCCGAGGGCATCGAAACCTCGGCCCAGCTCGCCTACCTGCAGTCGCGCCAAGTGGAGTTCGGCCAGGGCTGGCTGTTCTCTCGGCCGCTGCCAGCCCCGGAGTTCGTGGCCTTCCATGAGCAGCGACGCATGCAGTATGGGAAGGCGCCGGAAGACATGCAGAACCCCAACTCGATCACCGAGTAGCGGGTTCATCGGCCGGTTGGAATGCAGCCCTATAATGGGCACGCGGCATCCAGCCGTCCCCGTCATGAGGTGTGCCTGCATGCGCCAGTAATGCCGCCGTCGTTGGACGGCCAGTCTCCTTCCCGCCCTGTTCGCAGGGGGAGTCCTTGGCATTGCTGGAGGTCGCATGACCGCATTCACCCTCACGCTCGACCGCGTGACGTTCACCCTGCCCGATGGCCGGGTGTTGTTCCCAGAGCTTTCTGCCTCATTCGATACCACCCCCACCGGCCTGGTCGGTCGCAACGGCGTGGGCAAGAGCGTGCTCGGCCGCCTGCTGGCCGGGCGGCTGCAGCCCAGCAGCGGACACATCCAACGGCAAGGCCACGTGCACCTGCTTGCCCAGCACAGTGGCGTGCTGCCCGGCCGCATTGCCGACCTGGCGGGCGTCGCCCCGCAGTTGGATGCACTGGACCGGATCGAAGCCGGCAGCGTGGACCCGCACGACTTTGCTTTGGTGGGCGAACGCTGGACCCTGCGCGAGCAGTTGCTGGCGCAATGGCAGCGGCTTGGCCTGCCCGAACTGGATCCCGCGCAACCGGCCGCCACGCTCAGCGGCGGCCAGGCCATGCAGGTTGCGTTGGCCGGTGCCCTGCTCTCAGACGCGGATGCCCTGGTGCTGGACGAGCCCAGCAACCACCTCGACAGCGCACATCGAACACGGCTGATCGATGCGCTGGCGCAGTGGCGTGGCGGCCTGATCGTCATCAGCCACGACCGCGCATTGCTGCGGGAGATGCACCGCATTGTCGAACTCACGCCCAGCGGGTTGCGCAGCTACGGCGGCAACTACGACCTGTATGCCACGCAGAAGCAGGCCGAACAGGCCAGCGCCGAAGCCGAGCTTGCCCTGCGCAAGCGCGAGCGCCGGCAGGAGCAGGCCGCACTACGCGAACAGCGCGAGCGGCAGGAACACCGCCAATCACGCGCCCAGCGCGATGCCCGCACCGCCAACCAGGCACCGATCCTGCTGGGCGGCATGAAGAACCGCGCCGAGCACAGCGCCGGCCGGCTGCAGGCGCAGCAGCTTGAACGGCGCGCAGCGGCCGACAGCCGGGTACGGGAGGCGGCAGCGGGTGTGGATGAGGAGGCCCAGGTTGCAATGCTCGGGCCCAGCCTGGCTGCTCCCGGTCCACAACAGGTCGCCACGCTTGCCAACGTGCACCTGCCATGGGTGGAGGCGCCCTGGCAGCACATCACCCTGCATCTCCAGCGCGGCGACCGCATCGGCGTGCGTGGCCGCAACGGCAGTGGCAAATCTACCCTGCTGCGGGTGCTGGCCGGTGAGGTGGCGCCGCTTGGTGGCGAGGTCAAGCGCGCGGCTGGCATCGCCCTGCTTGACCAGACGTTGTCCGCGCTTCCCGCGCAGGATTCCGCGCTGCAGCTGTTGCAGCGCGCGAACCCGATGGCCAGCGAGGGCCCCCTGCGCACCCAGCTGGCCCTGCTCGGCCTGGATGCCGAGCGCAGCCTGCGCCCGTTGGCCAGCCTGAGCGGTGGCGAACGGGTCAAAGCCGCGCTGGCTGCGGTGCTGTATGCGGACGTGCCTCCGCAACTGCTGCTGCTCGACGAGCCGGGCAACCACTTGGACCTGGCCTCGCTGGCCGCGCTGGAGCAGATGCTCAACCAGTATCGCGGCAGCGTGGTGATCGTCTCGCACGACCAGGCACTGCTGGATGCGGTGCAGCTGACCCATCATCTGGATGCCGGCGAGGAGGGGTGGCAGTTGAAGCTGCTGTAGTCGCGTACATCAAGTGCGCGCCCAAGGAACCGACAGGCGGGAGTCGAAAGGGATGGCAGAGGCAGTCATGGTAGCGAAAGCTTGGAACTGAATTGAAATGTTACTATATAACACCAACCGTTCCAGACCCTTCCCCCATGAAGACCACCAACGCCCTGCTCGACGCCGGCGCCATCGCCCTTTCCAGCCTGTGCCTGCTGCACTGCCTGGCCCTGCCGCTGCTCGCCGCCGCCCTGCCGCTGATGGGGGTGTGGGCTGAAGCGGAGTGGGTGCACATCGTGTTCGTGGCCATCGCCGCCCCGACCACCGGCTTCGCGCTATGGCGCGCCCACCGCAAGCAATCGCTGCCGGCCGCGGCGATCATCAGTGCAACCGCCGGTCTGCTTTTGCTTCTGGCGGGCGCAGCCGGGTGGCCGAGCCACGAAGCGGAGACGCCGATGACGGTAACCGGGAGCCTGCTCCTCGCCAGCACCCACATCTGGAACGCCTGGCGCCGCCACCGTCATTGAACCCGCATGGCTCTACGCTGCATGCTTGGCGTTACAGGCGGAGCAACATTCCTGCGAGGAACAGGAGCAGCGGCAAGGCGCTGATGATCGCGCCCACAATGCCCAGCCATGGCCAGCGCTCGCGACGTACGCGCGAGCCGATGGTCAGCAGCAGCCCCAGTACCGACGACGCCAGTACGCCCACCGCTACTCCGGCACTTCCAACCAGTAGGCGCCCCATTTCAGGTGATGCCTGCGCCACTGCATAGGCCGCCGCCAGGATCACCGGGGCCACCAGCCAACTGGCGGTGCCAAGCAGCGGCCAACGGTGGCCGGCGGCGCGGGAATCGACACGGGTGTGCAGCGGCTGGGAAGTCGGTTGCGGCATGTGCGTGCTCCGTAGGTCTCTCCCACCGTACACCCAACGCAACGCGTACACACCGCCTGCGCAGGTAAAAGCTCACGATGCCCGCAAACCTGACCCTGGGGGGGATCCGCAATGCGCACATTACCGTTCATGCTTCTGCTGCCCGGCCTGCTGCTGCTCTCAGCCTGCGGCGACCGCGACAACGCCGCCGGGGTGTTCTCTTCCGACCCGCTGCTGGGCTGCTTTGCCACCCACCCCCGCAAGCCGGCCGAGTTCCGCATTGAACAGCAGCAGGGGCAGTACTTCGTTTCCTTCAACCGCGACGAGCAATGGCAGCGCGACACCACGCCGCTGCAGCTCTCCTCGCGCGCCGATATCGCCCGCTTCTTCAACGATGATGCTGACCAGATCGACAAGGCGCTGGTGCGCCCCACGGGCGGCTTCGGCATTTTCCACTTCAACCCAGGCGCCACCCTCAAGGGCAAGGACAAGGACAGCGACTACATGGCGCTGGTGCTGATCGGTGCCGGCCCGGTGTTCCAGGTGACCTGCCCCTGAGCACCTCACCCAAGGCGCCGCCCTGCGGCGAACCGCGGATATGCAGTTGCCGCCGGGGTTTCCTCGTCGGCGCGGATCCCCACCGCACCAAACCCCGGTGTGACTTCCGCACGTAGCGGCGCATGTGCCGCCGTGCTCCCGCTCCCCTGTACGGCCGACCCACCCAACGCCACGTACGCCCCCGTTGCACGGCCACCCCCGGTAGCGGCATACGGCGGCGCGAGTCCCTGCGCACGGGACGCGCCAGCCATCCGAGTCGCCCGCCCACCATCCAGCGCACGCCACGCGGCACGGCCCGCCCGTACTTCAGCATGGCCCGCCCTCCCTGGCACAACGGCGGTGGATGGAACTGTAGGGCCACTCGCAGGCCTCGCGCACGAACCCGTGCTGCACGGGATAGCTGTGCACGTAGGCGATGTGGCACTGCACGTCATCGGCGTCGACCAACCGTCGCTCACGGAAGTCGGTGTGCCATAGCGGCCGCACTGTGCGGTCACGGCGCACCATCGCTCGCGGTGGATGACCCGGCAGCTGGCGGTCGAACACGGCCTGGATCTGCAGCCATCGCCGGTGGCCCTCTTCGTCCCCATCCGGCAGCGTCCACACGCCGTGCAGATGATCGGGCAGCACCACGATTGCATTGATCCGGAACGGCCGCGCCTGCTGCGCTATCCGGAATGCCAGCCGCAGTACCTGCGCGTGCTCCACCAGCAGGCGGCTGTAGCGATCACGAAGATGCGCGCTGAAGAAGTACGCGCTGCCGGGTTGCCAGGAGGGGTTTTCAGTAGCCATGCGCGCAGTGTGCAAATCTGCGCGAGCTCGAACGATCGGGGCAGGCCGCACGCAGGCGTCAGTGCGCCGCCCGGCCCGCGGTCAGGATGCGGCGCGTGGCGGTTCCAGTTCGCTTTCACATGCCTGTTGAGCTGCGTGCCTGATCTGCTCGCCCAGCATCAGGGCGTTCTCTTCGCCCAAGCGCTTCGCCGCCAGCGAAGCAGGCGGCAGCAGACGTCGCAGGGCATCGCTGACCGGCACCGACCAACTGCGCGGCGTGGAGGGTACATCCACTTCCGGCAGGTCACCCAAGGTCCACGGCAGCATCTGCAGCTTCTGCGATCGCGACGAAATGACCTGATCGGGCGCGTCGCGGAAACGGATGACCACGCGCATCATGGGGTAGTCGTCGGTCCATTCCATCTGCGTGTAGTACGTATCCAGCTGCGCTCGCAACGCGCTCCCCTTCATGAGGTCGAACATCCGATTGCGGATGTTTTCGGCGGTACACGCAGGTACGTTGCGGCTCGCGCTGGGCGCTGCGCTTTCCAGCATCCCGAGCGGGCGCACCCGCCGCGCCATCACCTGCATACCCCGCTCGCGCGGCCAGGGTGGTGCCGACAGCGCCCACACCAGCTCGCCCACCCGCTGCGCCGGCACCGTGGCCTGCGTGGTTTCAACGCCCTCGGCCGTTTCCACCTTCGAGGTACGGGTAAACGCGCGTTGGCCACCGCTGCGCTGCAGCCGGTGTACTTCGTCGGCGCGGCTCCAGCCGCTGTACTGGTACTGGATCTCCACCGAGCGCACGTTGTCTATCGCAGCCGGCGGCGGCCCGCTGCCCGGTACCGTGCACGCCACCAGCAGCACGGCAGGCGTGCACCCAAGGAAGCGCAGAACGACGCGGTGGAAGATAGGCATGCTGTCATTCTAGACCCGTCCGCAGGCGACGCGCCGCACAGTATTGAAGCTGTCAATCGCTTCAGTTCCGGCTCTGCGACGCAGTGCACGGCGACGGTCCGATCGACCGGGACACAGTGCCCTCACCTCGGCCCAACGCGCAGCCCCTCCCATGTTCTCCGTGCTTCTGTTCCTGCTTGCCAGCACCCGTTCCGAGCCGTTCCCGCCCGGCTACCACGACCGCCCCGGATTCTCCGACGACGGTACCCACGTCATCATCCGTACCGCCCTGTGGGACGACTTCAACGGCGGCAAGGCCCCGGTAGAGCAGGTCCTCATTCCCAACGAGGACGGCTCCTTCACCTACCAGTACGCGCGCCAGTCCCGCGCCACGCGGATGTACCACGCCACTTACTGCTGGTTCCAGCAGATGTACCCCGAAGACTCAACCTCCAGCGGCCCCGGCACCTACGGCGGCTGGAGCTGCGGCCGCAGCACGGAACATCCACCGGCGCCGCCTGCGTGAACCAGCCCGGTGGCCATCTCGGTTACGATGCCCACCCCTTTCCTGCCCGTCGGCCGGCTGCCCCGCAGCGCGGTCCGCCCTGATCCCGTGACGCACTACACCGGCCCCCTGCTCACCCGCCCCCTCGCCGAAGCCCTGGTCCGCGCCCGCGATGCCGGTGCGACCGAGTGGACCGGCTCGCTCGATCTGGCACGCTCCAGCGGTACCGCCACGCTGGGGGCCGAGAGCTGGCAGTGGAAGGGTGAAACCTACGCCTACCCGGGCAAGACCAAGGACCGCACCCTGTACTACTGGGATGGCGAGGAATTCCTGGCGGTATCCCGGTTCGGCTCGGCGCTGATCAAGCTGGTGCCCACCGAGTGGGACGCGCCCACCTTCGAGATCGACGGCATCAAGATGCTGCCCAGCGCGCAGGTTTCGCCCTACGAGGATGCGCGCCGCAAGGTGGCGCTGGTGGCCCCGGCAGGCAAGACCGTGCTCGATACCTGCGGCGGGCTGGGTTACTTCGCTGCCTGCTGCCTGGAAGCCGGGGTCACCCGCATCCAGTCGTTCGAGAAGAACCCCGATGTGCTGTGGCTGCGCACGCTCAACCCGTGGTCGCCCGACCCGGATGCGCCCAGCAGCGGTGGCCGCCTATCGCTGACCCACGCCGATGTCTCGCAGGCGATCGAGGGGCTGGAAAGCAGCTCGGTGGACGCCATCCTGCATGACCCGCCGCGCTTCGGCATCGCCGGCGAGCTGTACTCGCAGGTGTTCTACGACCAGCTGGCGCGGGTGATCCGCAAGGGCGGGCGCATGTTCCATTACACCGGCGCGCCCAACAAGCTCACCAGCGGCCGCGATGTGCCGCGCGAGGTCGCCAAACGCCTGGAGAAGGCCGGCTTCAAGGCTGAACTGGCGCTCGACGGGGTGCTGGCGGTCAAGCGCTGATCCCGGCCGACGCGCAGGTGAACCGGCGGCCACGCCTCTACCCGCGCTTAACTCCGGCGCGGGTCCGCTGACCTACGCTACGGTTTCGTTCCACGTCCCAGGTACCTGCATGACCCCGAGCACTCCTGTCGCCTTCGATGAAACCGAACGCCAGCGCGCCTTGGATGCGTTGCACATCGTGGGCAGCCTGCCCGAACCGGCGTACGACGATATCGTCAAAGTCGCTGCCGCCGTCTGCGGCACCCCGATGGCACTGGTCACCCTGATCGACCGTGACCGCCAGTGGTTCAAGGCCCGCACCGGCCTGGAAGGCGTGCAGACCGAACGCAACGTGGCCGTGTGCGACCACGCCATCCGCCAGCCGACCCAGCTGATGGAAGTGGGCGACCTCAACCAGGATGCCCGCTTCGCCGACAACCCCGTGCTGAAGGACCTGGGCGCCCGCTTCTACGCAGGCATGCCGCTGGTCACCGAAGATGGCGCCGCCGTGGGCAGCGTATGCGTGGTGGACGTCAACCCGCGCGAACTCAACCAGACCCAACGCGAAGCGTTGCAGGCCCTGGCCCGCCTGACCATGAACCTGATGGAAGGTCGCAGCCGCGAACGCGAGCAGCAGGTGGCAGCCATCCTGGACCATGGCGTGGCCGAAGAAACCGCCGTTGCCCCCGACGCTGCCGGCAGCTACACCGTGGTGATTCTGGAGCTGCAGGACCTGTCGGAGCTGGCTCAGCGCCTCGGCGAGCGCACCCTGGACCGCCAGCTGCAGCAGTTGGACCAGGCGCTGGAGCACTGCCTGCAGCCAGACCGTGGGGACAGCATCAACCGCGTGACCGGCAGCGGTGAGTTCATCGCTGTGCTCGGCAGCGACCACGTGGACGACACCGTGGAGAAATTGCAGCAGGTGGCTCGTGAAACGAGCCAGAGCCTCGGCAGCCCGCTGCTGCTGGGCGCCGCGTCCACCAGCACTGGCGAACCTACTACCGCTGTTTTCCTTCGGGCCGACCAGGCATTGAGCGCCGCGAAAGACGCGCTACGCGCCTAGGGAGCATCACCGCCGTAGAGCCAGGCCCCGCCTGGCTTCGTGGTGCCGGAACGGAAAGCTGACACGCATGGCGTGTCACTACGCGACTTCGTCACCGCGTGGCGTGTTTTAGTCCCGGCATGACGTGTTTTAGTCGCCGCGTGGGAGCTTCTTGGCCCACATGTTGTCGACCAGATTCGGGTACGCCCGCCCGTTCTCTTCAGCCCGCTGCCGCGCCGCCGCCTTCTGCGACGCCGACAACGGCTGCCCCTTCTTCCCCTTGGGATTGGGCTTCTCCCAAGGCGGCGTAGTGCTCTTGCGCATTCAATCACCCCACAAAACGAGAAGGCGGGAACGCACCAAACGCGCCCCGCCCCGCGTAGCGACACGCCACGCGTGTCCCACGCCATCTTTGCAACCCGGCCTACCTCACCGCGCCAGGAACGCAACCAACGCCGCATTGAACTGCTCCGAATGGCTGGCATTACACCCATGCGGCGCATCCTTCAGCAGCACCACCTCGCTGCCGGGAATCGCCTCACGCGTACGGCGGCCCGAGCCTTCATACGGCACCGTGCCGTCGCTGTCACCATGCAGCACGAGCGTGGGCACCGTAACCTTCTTCAGGTCCTGGCGGAAATCCGTGGTCCCAAACGCCTTCATGCAGCCCAGCGCCGCCGTCTGATCAGACTGCTTGCACAGCTCGATCGCTTCCTGGCGCTGCTTTTCAGTCACCTTCAATTCGCCCTTGGCGCTGAAGAAGTCCTTGGTGAACCCGTCGAAGAACTCGTCACGGTGGTTCTCCAGCCCCATCCGCATCTGCTCGGCCTTTTCTTCGGTCAGCGGACCGTCCGGGTTGTCGGCAGTCTTGAGCATGTACGGCGGCACCGCCGCAGCAAACACCACGCTGCGAAGGCGCTGCTCGCCATGGCGTGCGATGTAGCGCGCCACTTCGCCGCCGCCCATCGAGAAGCCCACCAGCGTCGCGTCCTGCAGGTCCAGCTGTTCCAGCACCCCGGCAAGGTCGTCGGCCAGCGTGTCGTACTCATAGCCATCGGCCGGCTTTTCCGAACGGCCGAAGCCACGGCGGTCATAGGCCACCACGCGGTAGCCGGCGGCCTTCAGTACCGGCACCTGGGCACGCCAGGATTCGGCCGAGAGCGGCCAGCCGTGGATCAGCACAACCGGGCGACCGGTGCCGCCGGTGTCTTCAACGTGTAGACGCACGCGTGTTGCAGTCATGGATAGCTCCAGATTCGCCAATGGATGGCCCATGCTAATCGGCTGATGCGGACATGACGTGAGCATTTCTTTGCTTTGAACTTACACATTGTGCACAAAGTGCACGCGTTTTATGACCTTGCCTCGACCGTTGGCTCCGCTACTCCGGAAGAAGCCGCAACAATGCTTCATTGAACTCATCTGCATTGCTGATGTTCAGGCCATGCGGCGCACCGGTGATAAGGGCAACCAAGCCGCTTTTCATGGCCCACCGGGTTCCAAGCGCTGCGTTCTGAACTGGCGCGAATTCATCTGCGGTGCCGTGCAGGATCGTTGCAGGTGCTCCGACTACGGCAAGTTCGGACCGGTGGTCGGTCGTACAGACCGATTCCAGGCATCTCATGGCGGCAGTTTGGTCGGACGTCTCGCACATTCGGACGAGCTCTTCGAGCTGGTTCAAGGTGATCTTCAGTTCGCCGTTGACGCTGTGATGGTCCTTCATCAATGAAGTAAAGAACGCGCTGCGATCGTCGCCGAGCGCCTGCAACATGCGCACGTATTCCGAAGAATGCAGCCACCCGTTCGGGTTCGTATCGGATCTGAGCATGAACGGCGTCACGGTCGAAACAAGCATCAGGCGTCTGATTCCTTCTCCGCCCAACAGCACCTCGGCCCGCGCTGCTTCGGCCGCTCCCATGCCGAAGCCAACGAGGCTGACGTTGGTGAGCTGCATGTCCACGATCAACGCGGCGAGGTCGGCGGCCGTCTCATCGTAGCTGTAGCCCTCGCTCGGCTTCTCCGATCGCCCGAAACCTCGCCGGTCATAGGAAATGACGCGGTAGCCGGCGCTGCGCAGTGAGGGCACCTGCAGCTTCCACTGGTCCAGGGTAAGTGGCCAATCGTGCACCAACACCACCGGGCGACCATCGCCGCCAGTGTCTTCAACATGCAGGTTCACGCGCTTGTGTTTGGCAAGAACATCATTCATGACAGGCTCCAGAATGGAGGATGGCGAACTGCGCATGACCTTTGGCCATGCCTTCAGTTGCCTTCCTTACAACCTGTTCCCCGTCCAGCGCGAGCGCACCGGCCGCCTCACGGTGTGAGGCCTGCAGCAAGCGTACGACGCGCTTTCTAAGGATCTCGTGAAGCACTCGGTCGCCAATGGCGAAGCGCGGGGTGGGCGTGGCCCGATCCCGCACTACGGCCAGGTGCAGCTGCTAAGCCCGAACCGGTACGTTTCACCGGATATCGATAGGCTGCAGGTGGAGTTCTATCTGAATGCGCGCGGGCAGGTGAACGCGCTGAGCGTGGTGCATGGCGGAAATCGGGCGCGGTATGTGCGGAAGCGGATGTAACGGGTAAGCATCACCCCATTCGCCGCACGGCAGCCTCACGCACCTGTGATTGCGTCTGTTCGGCCTGCGCCGCCAGCTGCTGGGTCTGCTAGTTGGCGTTGGCCAACTGCTCGCCACGTTCCAGCGAAGCTTCAACCGGGGTCTGGGCGGCCTGCGCGGTGGGCATGGAAGCGCGCAGATGCGCTGGGTCATTACGCTCGCCCTGCACGACGAAGATGTTTTCAGCTGCCGTCGCGTTTGGGGTGCGCTCACTGAGCATCACGTGGTCCACGCGCGATAGCCCATTTTCCTTGGCGAGCACATTCAGGCTTGCGCTGACACGTTCTTTGCCATGTTCAACAACCAGGTACATGTGCCCGGCAGCAGAAGTGCCACCACCGCGCAGCGGCGTTCCGGGAGCTGCGACGTAGACGGTAACGGTGTAGGGAGCTTCCCTGCTCATCAGTTACTTCCCCCGCTTGAAGTAGGCAACCACCAACTCTGCGTTCTGGCCCTGAAACTCGGGGTGGTCACTCATCAGCTCAACAGTCAGCCGATAGTGACCCGGTGCGATCTGCTCTGCAGCTGCAAACTGGAAGTACGTTTCAACGTGCGTCGAGGTCAGCAAGCCTGCCTCCTCAAGCAGCGACGTATCCACACTGGTCACATTGACACCGGGCACCGCCCCGTCGGGCGGTAGCGCCATCCATTCGCCCGGCTCCCCAGTGGGCCTGCTGAGAGGAACAGCCGCGATGGAACCTTCGGTCACGCGGAGAAGGCGTACCTTTGCCGGAAGGTCTGCTTGAAGCACCCGGCTGGCCAGCGCGATATCTGCGTCCGCATTCTGGCTTAAGGTACGGAACCCAAGCATCAACATGGGTGAGGCATTCCGACCTGGTGGCGGAAGCTCAAACTCCACATTCACCACCTCGCCCGCCTTGTCCAAGGCAATGGGCCGGGTAAGAGGAACCTCCGTTCGCATCGCAGCGTTCTCCTTGTTGGCTTGCACATGGGGCTTGGCGGTTTCCGCTTCCCGCCCGCACGCGGCGAGGCCGGCAATGACGAACAGCGTCCCGGCGCCCATCAGCATCGATCTTGTTGCCCAAAGCTTCATGGTCAATTCTCTTCCTGGTAACGAGCGCCCTTCACGCTTCTTCAGCGGTCTCTTGGGTCTTCTTGTACGAATCCCCCCAATCCCGCATCGCCAACAACACCGGCACCAGCGTCCGGCCCAGCTCCGAGAGCCGGTACTCCACCTTCGGCGGTACCTCCGGATACACATGCCGCACCACCACGCCATCGGCCTCCAGCTCGCGGAGCTGGCTGGTCAACATCGATTGGGTGGCGTTGGGAATGAGCCGGGTCAGCTCCATGAATCGGCGGGTGCGTGACACCAGGTAGAACAGGATCACCGGCTTCCACGTGCCGCCGATGACCGACAGCGTGGCTTCCACGCTGCAGCCGGTTTTGCCATATACGCGCCGCGCCATTACGGGATACTCCTGAAAACCATAGTACCTATGGGAAAGCATAGTTCTTGTGGCAACCACGGTGCGACCATAGCATGCAGGTCATGTCCCCTGAGGTGATCGATGCCCATGAAATTCAATGCCCTGCTGGCCACGAAAGAAAACGGCCAGGTCTCTACCCAGTTGGTGGCCTTTGACGAAGCCGACCTGCACGAAGGCGATGTGCTCGTGCAGGTGGACTACTCCACCCTGAACTACAAAGACTCGCTGGCGATGACCAACGCCTCGCCGGTGATCCGGACGTTCCCGCTCATTCCCGGCATCGACCTGGCCGGCACCGTGCTGGAATCGGGCAACGCCGGCTTCCGCCAGGGCGACCGCGTCGTGCTCAACGGTTACGGCCTCAGCCAGACCCACCACGGCGGGCTGGCGCAGCGCGCGCGCGTTCCCGGGGAGTGGCTGGTGAAGCTGCCGGACAGCATCAGCAGCAAAGACGCCATGGCGATCGGCACGGCAGGCTACACCGCCATGCTGTGCGTTCTTGCGCTGGAACACGGCGGGGTGAAGCCCGAGCACGGCGACATCCTGGTGACGGGTGCCAACGGCGGCGTAGGCTCCATCGCCCTGGCCATCCTCTCCAAGCTGGGCTACCGCACGGTGGCGTCCACCGGCCGACCCGAACATGCGCAGTACCTCAAGGACCTGGGCGCCGACGAGATCATCGACCGCGCCACGCTGGCCGAGCCGCGCACCCGCCCGCTGGATGCCGAGCGCTGGGCCGGCGTGGTGGATGTCGCCGGCAGCCACACGCTGGCCAATGCCCTGGCGCAGACGAAATACCGGGGCGTGGTGGCGGCCGCCGGACTGGCGCAGGGTACCGACCTGCCCACCTCTGTGCTGCCCTTCATCCTGCGCAACGTCACCCTCGCCGGTATCGACTCGGTGCAGGCGCCGCACAACGTGCGCGAAGAAGCTTGGACGCGATTGGCGACCGATCTGGATCTGGGCAAGCTCGCCAGCACCGTGGAGGTGATTGGCCTGAAGGACGTGCTGGATATCTTCCCGGCATTCCTGGGAGGCAAGGTGCGCGGGCGGTTGGTGGTGGATGTAAACGCCTGACCACATCGTTTCGGTGCCAGCTGCTGAGAGTGCAATGACTCTTTAGCCTCCGTAACGTGAGAATGAACCGTAACTTCAGGCAATGTTACGGTTCATATCAGTGTTACGGAACGCCCGTAGGCGTGGCGCTCGGGTTGGCCTCTGGTTGCATAGGCAGGCATTCTCTGAAGCGATCATTGAGTTTCAGAAGTTCCTTCTGGAGTCCGTTCACGCCGGTCAGAATGGCGAGTTGCATTGCAGCCATGAACGCCAGCCCGTTGCTTTGTTGTAGAAGCTGGCAGGAGAGCTCTGGCGGATAGCCAGTGACCTGTCTCCAGAGGGGATGATCGCCTGAATGAACATAGGAGTTCAGAGGCTTCCACGAGTACGTCTGGAACTCGCGGAGGCTCACTACTGCGGCTGCAACTAGTGGCACTGCATCCAGCTCATTCAGCATTCCTGACGCAGTTGGCATGGAAGCATTAGCTTGATCAGGCCCTGTGAGCAAGGAGGTCTCGAGCTTCTCCAAGGTCTCGTCCGACGAGCAGTAGAACACCCACATTGCACGCAGCAGCGATTCGAATTGGCACCTAAGTAGAACCGGCGCACTGGACATTATGCCCGCCTCCAAAAGACACCTTACCGCCGCCGCATGCTCCAAACTGAGTATCACGTACTCAGCGGACAGTCCTATGCGAGCGCTATGGTCGTAGAGAGGATAATGAAGAACCTCCTGGATGTTCTGCATCAAAAGATCAGACCGGAGCAGTAGCTGATCGAGCATCGGAACCGCCTCGCATTGGGTTCCCGCAGTTTATGGGCGCAATCCTAACCCTCCGCAAGGGGCCATGCAGCGGATGGCGACCTTCCATGGAACGTCTGCCCGGTATTCCAGCTGGGATACCGGGCATCGCCTTTGAAATCAGTCCTTACAGCGCAATCCGCGCCACAGACTCCTCACTTCCCTTCTCGTCCTTATCCCCATTCTTGATGGTCACGTACAGGACGTTCTTCTTCGCATCCAGCGCCAGGCTGTTCGGGTGGGTCGGCACGTCATAGGTGCCCACCTGCTTGTAGCTCTCGCTGTCATACGCAGTCACCGTGCCCGCTTCGCGGTTGGTCACGTACAGGCGCTTGCGCGGTGCATCCAGCAGCAGGCCCAGCGGGCCGGCGTCGGTGGCGATGCTGGCCAGTTCCTTGCCGGTGGTGGGGTCCAGCACCAGCACGCGCTGGCCCGGGTGCTTGGAGACGAAGCCCGGAATGCTGCTGCCCTGGTACTTGCGGATCATCTCCAGGCCCTGGTCGGTCACGAACAGGCGCTTGCCGCTGGGGTCCAGTGCCAGATTCATCGGCTGCTCGGCACTGACCTTGAAGCGCTGCTCCACCTTGCCGGTGTCGGTGCCCACGGTGACCACTTCGCCCAGCAGGTTGGAGGTGAGCACGCGCTTGTTGGCCGCATCCAGGGTGAGGCCCGGTGCCTTGGCGTTGCCCAGGCCCGGAATGGTGTTGATCAGCTTCAGCGACTGGGTATCCACCACGAACAGCACGCTGCCCTCGCCGGAGTGGCCGGTCACGTACAGGCGGTTGTTCGGGGAATCCACCACCAGCTCGCGCAGGTCGTGGGTGTAGCCGGGCTTACCATCCTTGCCGACCTTCTTCTCCATCAGCTGAACGATGCCCACGGCCTTGTTGGAGGCGGTGTCGACCACGGTCACCGAGGTATCCACGGTGTTGCCCACGTACAGGCGGTTGTGGGCGTCGTCGAGCACCACGCCGAAGGCTTTGCGCTCCAGCGGGATCTTCGCTTCAACGGCGAGCGAATCCGGATTCAGGCGCAGCACCTGAGCCGGGCCGGCGGCATCGCCGAAGCCGCCCGAAGAGGCCACAAACAGCGCGTTCTGGGTGGGGCTGAAGGCCAGCTCGTACAGCCCCTGGGCCACGGCGGCGCGCTGCACGGAGGAAGCGGCGGCAGTGGTGGCAGCCTTTTCGGCGGCAAAGGCGGACGGGGCGCCAAGGGTCAGGCTGACGGCCAGCGCCAGGGCGGCCGAACGGAACAGGGAACGAGGGTGCATGCGAGCGTCCTTGTGAGAGGCAGAGGAAGGATCCTGGCTCGCGTGGCCGCTGGGAGGAGCGGCCAACCACACGGTCGAATGACGTGGGAAGGCTGGCTGGCCCGGACATCTTAACAGGGGTGGCCGGCGGCGGGATTCTTCCGTCCCACGCCATGAGACGCCCCTGCGCGATCCTGCGAACCGCTTCGGAGGATCAACATGAACAAGATCGACCTTGATTGGCTGGAAGAGTTCGACCAGGCCATGCTGGGGCTGTGTATGCCATCAACCACAGCGACGCCGGGATGGACGAGCAGCTGCTGGTGAGCTACTACGACCTGGAGCCGCGTGAGGCGGCGCTGGCGTTTGGCAATGACTACGACCTGGACCGGATGAATCCGCTGTGGCCGCCGATGGGGTTGGCGCTGAACAGTTGAGCGCAGTCAGTACCCCATGCTTGCCGCCGCAACCTGCATCTCCTGCTGCACGCGCTGATCTTCTTCCTGCTGCTGCGTTGCCAGTTGCGCGGCGCGCTGTTCCTGCTCGAACGCCGCAACGTCAAACTGCTCAAGAGACTCCTCGAACGGGGTCTTCACTGCCTGCGCCGTTGGCATGCCGGCGCGTTGGTGACCGGGGTTGTCCAGCTCGCCTTGAACCACGAAGACGTTCTGGCCGCCGGGTTGGTCTGCAGTGGGTTGACTGAGCACTACGTGGTCCACGCTGTCCAGGCCGTTGCTCTTGGCCAGCACCATCAGGCTGCCGGTGAGGCGCTCGCTGGTCTGGTCGTAGCTGCGGCCGTGGGCCTCATCCAGCTTCTCTACGCCCTCGCGGATCTGCTGGTAGAGGGCGTGGTCGGGGTGCTCGGGGTTGAGGGGTGTCCAAGGTTCCTGCTCATCAGCGGGCTGCGCCACCCGCTCCATGGCAGGCTCTGGTTCTGGCTCTGGTTCTGGCTCCGGCCGTTGCTCCGGCACAGCCTGATTCGCGATGACGTCGTTCGCGGGTTCTTTCAACGGCACGGCATCCGGTTGCTCGGCCACCACCACCCGCTCAACCACGTCTCTCGGCGGTGCCTCTGTAACAGGCTCGTCGAGCGAAACTTCATCCCTCAGTGGGTGCTGTGTTGACGCTGCATCCTCCATGCTCGGCCGCTCGGACGTCTCAGCCTGCACCGCGATCTCAGGCGGGTGGGCGTCCACGCGGATAACAGTCTCCGGCACCGCTTCGGGGGTTCCCGGGTGCTCTACCTTCGCTTCTGATGCAGCGACAGTCGCAGCGAGGTCAGGGACTTCCACCGGTGGCCGTGCGACAGGTTCGGCCTCAGGCAGTGGCTGTATCGGTGTCGAGGCGATGTCGGGCGAAGTGGGCGCCGTATGAGCTTGTGGCTCGGCCACGGACGCTTCGCGCCGGTCCTCCTCTTCCTCAGCAGTACGAGCGAACGTCTCCTGGGCACGCTGCTCTTCGACGTGCTCACGTGCGCCCTGCTCAGCCCCCTGAGCTCTCTGGGGCTCTCGCTGGGCCGTGGACTGCTCCTCGACCGTGGTGCGCTCGACCGAAGCCGCTATCGCTGCTGCAGCCAGATGAGGGGATGGCTGCGAGGGAGGTGGCTCATTGGCAGTGCTTGGCTCGTTCTCAACCAGCTCCAGCACACGCGCTTCAGCGACGTCCCTGCCATCCGCCCGCATCGCCGCCAATGCAGCCAGCTGTGCGGCCTCCTCCGCGGAAGCGCCTTGCCGGTTGGCCTCCCTTAGCGCCTGCTGATGGGCGTCCCACGCGTCGGGCGACAGTGCCTCAATGCGCAGCTCCGGCGCGTTCTGGATTGGCACCTCGTCCGCCACGTTGCCTTGCACAGCGGCGGTATGCTGCTGTGACGCCTGAACCCTCGCAACGTCCTCCATCGTGGTGGTCGCCGTAAGGACCATGCGATTGCCGCCCGCATCACCGAATGCAGCAATGGCGCTGTCAACGCTTGGCGCGTGGGTGCGCGGGTCTGGTATCAGTTCAAGTACCAGGTCACCTTGCCTTCCATTGTCCGCAAGACCCTGCTCCACCGCTGCCGCTGTAGCCGCCAACTGCGCTTCACTGCGTTCGATACCGTGCCGTGCGTAAAGTGCTTCCACCTGCCCACGCACGCCTTCCGGTGCCAGTTGCACCGTGGCCTTGACCTGCTCGGCCATGTTGCCCAGACCGGCCACGCCAATCTGCTGGCTCTGCCACGTAACATCCAGCTCATCGCTGAGGTTGCCGTCAGCCGTGCCACTGAACACCAGCCCGTCGTCGCGCCACTGGCCATCGTCCTGGCGGGTGTACGTGCGGCCGTTACTTGCCTGCAGCGTGCCTGATCTGCCCTGTGCGTCCTGGATGGCGGCGGGAACTGAAGGATTGTCTGCATCGCCAAAGTCGCTCCAGCGCCCTTCCGCGTGCGCCACCATGTAGCGCGCTGCAACGGAAGCTGGCGTGTTGGCGGCATTCTGGGCGATCACGGCCCGCGACTGCGCATCAAGGGCTTGCGCCTGCTCCGCTGAAACCGGTTCGTGGCGTGTGGTTGGCGCACGCCCATCCAGCATCTGCGTGATCTGCAGCTCCCATTGACGGGAGGTGGGGTCGCGCACGAATGCCCTCCCCGTTTCAAACGGCGCCGGCGGGGTTCCCAGCTCAGCACGAGCATTCAGGCGATACGGATCCTGCGGCGGAGGAAGATGGGCCAAGCCCAGCTCGTACGACGCCTTGGCCGCCTGCCAGTTCAACTGCCGCTCCAGCGTGCCAGTCGCCACGTAATCGGCGCGGAAGGTGACATCTTCCCCCTGCGCGGTCTGAACTGGCCGCACTTCCACGCCTGTGCCCAGCTCAGCGGACTGCACCTGCTGCTGGTGCGCGGCACGTAGCCACCGCCCTTCCTCGTCGGTAGGGCTTCGGGTCCAGGTGCGGCCCATGGGGTCCACCTGGACGTAGATGGCTTTCATGTCCTTCTGGTTTGCCCACTCCTCACCGAGGTGGGCGCCCAGAACACCGCCGCCTACGCCGATGACCAGCGCACCCGGTCCGGTCCAGGAGCCGGTAGTAAGTCCAACACTGGCGCCGGCGACAAAGCCGCCCAGTGCGCCCCCGACATTGCGCCCGACGAAGTGCGCTGCCGTTGAATCAGCACCCGCTGCGTTGCCTTGGGAACTCAGCTCCACCCACTTGTGGCCAGAGATGGCGAAGTCCTGCGCCAGCAGCGCCACGCCGGCAAGGCCGGCGACCTTCATGCCCGGGCTCATGCCGGCGTGAGGCGCACGCGGGGCGTTCTCGGCGGCAGCCTCCACAGCAGTTGCTGCTGTCCCGGGTGGGGCCCGCGCCGCGCCGGGCTGCGACCCATGCGACATGTTTTCGGGTACATCGACGTAAGCGCGCGGTGCCGTCGCCAAGCTGGAGCCCGCGGCTACCCACTGCGCCCGCGTGGCCGTCATCTCTGCAAAGCTCAGGGTCTTGAACTCGTCCACCGGACGGTTGAACAGCGATTGCGCCACGGCATCGTAGCCATCGATCGGCCTCAACTGCAGACGAACCTCGGCAACGGTCACCGCGTGGCCGCTGTTGGTGGCGGCTTCTCGCGCGAGGGCGATCTCCAGCGCTTGGTACTCGGCAGCCGACTTGCTTACAAAGGCCAGCGGATCTGGGCCAAAGGAACTTACCGGGTATCCGTTGATCCTAGTGTTTGGATGTTCAAGTGCAGTGGTCAGCTCGAAGTTGCTGAAGCCTCGTCCTGCCGGAGCATTGTGGACCATCGCCAGCAGCGGCTTGCCAGTCGCGATGGCGTTTTCGAAGTACTGTGGACTGCCAGCGTTCCACATGATGTCCTGGAGCGCGCCCGAATAGTTCCTTCCCAGTGGCTCAATGCCACGCGCTTCCATGAAGGCCTTGAGGTTGCCCTCTGCGACTGTGAAGCCAGGGTGCCGTTCGGGAAATTCGTTCAGCTCTTGAACAAAGCGGCCCCAGGGCGTGTCACCAATGATCCCGGCCTGCTTCCGAACATCATCCACGTAATTGGAGGCATTGCGATAGTTGGGTACCTTCGATCCATCGGTACCGGAGAAGCCAACATAGTCGACTCCATCGGGAAGCCGCGCCGGATTCGCCCGCAATCTCTCTTCCACATATGCAGCGTAGCTCGTAGCAGCGTCGGGACCTGAGCCGGGAGTTTTGAGATAGTCGATGACCTCCGTCATCTGCTGAGGCGAGATCCGGCTTTCGTCCGCCTTGTTCGTGGCAGCACCCAAGGTCGTTCGGGCAAACTCATCAAACGTGAAGCTGGTCATGATGCCGAGTCAGGTCACGTGCGCTGGAACATGGACGTCCGCCAGCACAATCTTCCCATCAGTCAGCCGCTTCGACGCGGCTAGATTCTGAATTCCAACTTGAGCGAGTGCGTCAACAGTTGAGATTGCCGTGTAGTGCATCGCTTCCGTGTTATTGGTTTGTCCGGCGAAGGCATTCACCAATCCCTCCGCAAGTTCCGTTACGAATGCGAGGTCGTCGTTTGTGTCTCCCAAGGTCTTCTTGAACCGGAGCATGTCCTCCAGAACCCAGACTGGTGTGAGGTCCAAGGTGCATGCCCACTCCCGGCCCTCTGCCCTCTCAGCAACCGTTTCAGACCCGAAGACTCCCATTCCACCGATGCGTTCGCCATTACGCAGAAAGGCGTACTGAAACTCGATCGTCCTGCCTCCGCCTGCGTCAGAGCTGGGCAGCATTCGCGGTCTCGGAATCGAGACGCCACTGACAAGGTCAATCGCAGATCGTTCCCGTGGTATGAATTGGAGAGGCATCATAGTTCCTTGCGGGGAGAATGCCCCCTTCGACTTGAATCAATAAGCATAGCCACTTTCCAAGATATCTTTCATAAATGGAGCGAGCATACTTCGTCAGGACTAGTACCTTTCAACCCAGGCTATACGTGTGATGGCACAGCAGCTTCACCCAATACAACTTTCTTGTCAGGAAGTACAGGAATTGCCCCTGCAATAGGAACACCAGTCTGATCCAGGGCCTCAACCGAAGTCACGGCGATATAGCGACGATTGTCCTCGTTGTCCATTTGCCCGGCATATGCCAGGACCAGGCCCTGTGCGAGACCTCGCAGGAACGTGAGATCTTCGTCCGTGCTGCCGAAATCTGCTTTAGATCTGAGCATGGACTGGATGGTCTGCTCCCGGGTTAGATCGAAGGTGAATACCCACTCCCGGTACCCGTCGGTCTCAACGACCACGTCGGGACCGTCGAAGCCCAACCCACCTATCCGATCTTCGCCGCGGAAGAACGAGTACTGGTACTCCGTGCCGCCCTCACCGCTAGCCAGCGTGGTTGGCAGAATCCGAGGGCGCGGAATTGAAACATCGCTAGTCGGATCGTAAGAGGAGTGCGAGCGAGGCTGGAAGCTAAGACGCATCGGGACCCGATCCTGGCGACTTCAGATAGGCAATTACATCATCGATCTGGGCTGCGGACAGCGGGCTGCCATCAACCTTGTTGCGGGCACCGCCCAAGGTCGTCCGGGCGAAATCATCGAAGACGAAGCTCGCCACGGGGCCATCCTCAACCAGCGTGTTTGGCAATGCGTACTTCGGCGAGGACGATGGGGCCCTGCGGCTTCATCGCCGTTTCCACCGAAGCAGGTACACCCGCTCCAACCAGTGCAGCCGGGGTTGTAGTAGCGATGTATCGCAGATTCCCTTCATTGTCAGTTTGGCCCGCGTACGCCAACACCAACCCTTGCGCGAGTCCACTCAGAAAGGTGAAGTCATCATCCTTGTTCTCGATGATTTCCTTGAACTCCAGCATGGACTTGATCAACCAATCGTGGCCAAGATCGAAGATAAACACCCTCTCCGCCATCCCGTCGACTTCAACAGACATATCGGGACCATTGAAGCCCAAGCCGCCGATACGTGCATCGCCCCGATAGAACGCGTACTGATACTCCGTGACTGCGCTGCCGTCCGGGAGCTTTCCAGGAAGGATGCGAGGCTCCGGTATGGTGACACCGCTGATGGGGTCAAATGAAGAATCGGATTTACTTTGAAAGTGGAGAGGCATGAGTCATCTCTGGATGTAGATCGGCTGCACGGCAGCCTGCTCAATCTGGAGTGGGCCTAAGCAGCTCGTTCCAGGCAGGCCCACCCATTGAATGGAGGAAGAGTGCCACGCCAACGGGCTGGGTGGCGATCGGAGAATTCCTACCTGCCTGGAGTGTCGTTGTCCCGATGGCTCCTGCGGGATTGGTGTGAACAGCTGCGCGGAGGTTACCCCTCAACCAACCGAAGTATCTCCGTCACCCGGCGCTCCAGATCCCTTCGCTGCGCTTCGTTCATCATCGCCCGCTTGAGGTAGGCCTCAAAGTCCTCACCCGTACAAGCGTTCTGCAGCAGGCACAGCGTTCCCATCAGATCACCGGAGGGCCCGCAGTCGTACCCCATGCGGCAACCCGCCACCATCCAAGCGTCGCCCGCATGTTCCCCGGTCATCAACCCCGCCGCCGGACCGCCTGCGCTGGCAGGGTAGTTGCTCTGCAGCGTGGTGCCCATGGCAAACACGGCCGCTGCGTCATTGGATCCCAATACTTCTTCAAGCTGCTCTGCAGCTTCAGCCGTATCCAGCCTCTTCCGCTTGAACGCGTTGTCCATCAACCGGGCGGCCAGGTCACCATTTTCGGCGGCCTGCGCGTACCAGCCCGTGATCAGCTGCATCGGCACGATGGCCCCACCGTCCACTGCCCCGCATTGTGCGAAACGTTCGTCCGCTACCTGCTCCAGTACAGAGAGCTGCGCGGGCGCCCTGATCATCTGCTTGTTGAAGTCCAGACTGCCCATGAACTTGTCGCGGTCGATATTGACGAAGTAGCAGCCTTCATAGGTATCGGCCAACAGGCGCTGGGCCACGGCATCACCCGCCTTGGCCCGCTGTTTCAGGTCCTCGAAGGTCTTTACCCGGTCTACTTCAGCAGGGCCGCCTCCTCGGCTGGTGCGGCTTTCCGTGGCATTGGCGCGCACCTCGGCCGCAACAGCCGACGGCGCCACCTGGGCTTTCCCGCCCGGCGCGTCACCCTGCGTCGCTGGCGCATTCCACCACAGCGCAACGCCCACCACTGCGGCGACCAAGCCAACCGCCAGCCAACCTCCGGTTCTCCCAACCACAGCGCCAACTCCCTTTGCCATCGCGGCTACAGCCGTTGAATACCATGGAAAGGCAGCAGCAAGCACGCCCATTCCTGTCCCGTTGACACCACATTCCCTATAGTTGGCCCCAACCACTGCAATGGAATGGCCCATGAGCGTGATGTCATCCGGCCGGTGCCTGACAGTTGCACTCGCCGTCGCCCTGAGCGCCAGCGCCTGCGCACGGACGCCGCCCACCGAACACAAAGGGACTTCGAACATGTCGGAAGCAACTGAAACCGGTCGCACCCTCGATGGCCACACCTACACCGATGCACCGGTGGACGTGAAGCTGGGGCCGCACACCTTCCGCATTCCCGCCAACTACCTGGACAGCCAGATCGCGCCGTGGCCCGGCGACGGCGTCAGCCTCGTCATCGAGTGGCCGGACATGAAGCCCACCGCCCCCGGCGCGCGTGTGGACCCGCGCACCAATGATTTCCGCAAGGAGATCGCCGTGTCCATCGACTACATCGATACCGCGCCCATTGAGACCTCGCTGGAACGGCTGTCGTCCAACACCGCGGTGACCGCGGAAGGCTCGGTCGAGCGGGACAACCCCAAGGATCGGCTGGATCTGCGTGTGGCCCAGCCAGAGACGATGGGGCTGATTCCCTATGCCATTGACGAAGCAAAGATGGCGGCTTATTCCAAGGCTTACCAGACGCGCTACGGCAAACCGCATACCCGCAACCCCGGTTTCGAGGATGACTGGTACGTGGCACGCGACCCCAGCGGCAACCTCACCACGTTCATCAAATGCGACAGCAGCACCTTCCGCGAAGACGGCGTGCGGCTCGAGGGTGACCAGGTCATCCAGGAGCAGGGCGCCATTGCCGCTGGTTGCATCCACTACTTCACCGACGTGGAGAACAAGCTCTCCATCACCCTCGATTACAAGCGAGCCTTCCTGAAAGACTGGAAGCGCATGGAAGACGCAGTGCGGGATCTTCTGGCGCGCACCAAGGCCAGGTAACCCACGCTTACAGGGATTAGTACATGAGTGGATTGACCCAGAACGACATCCGGATCCTGACCAGCTACGCCGACGCGGGCAACCGCGAGCTGTACTGGAACTACCTTTCCCAGCTGCCGGGCGCCGATGGCTACGGAACGCTGGCGCTGGGAGTGGTGCGCAACGACAGCCTGCCCGGGCGGGTGGCAAACAGCTACGCGCAGGATCATGCACGGAGCCAGCACGACAATGGCTCTCGGTTTCCCAACGCGGACCTGAGCGAGCGGCAGTGGGAGGCCTTCGGCCAGACCCTGCTCAAGCGCGACCTGGAGCTGCGCAATTACTGGATGGGACAGAACCAGCCGGACAAGGCCCTGAACCTGCCCGGCAAGGACGTGATGCGCGCGCACGACCGCGCGTTCGAGCGCCACAACCTGGACCCCAACTGCTGGACACCCCGCGTGCTCCTGCAGGCTGCCCTGAAAGAAAGCGGCCCGGAGAAGGTTGAGCAAATCTGGACCAACATGCTGGACAACAACTACCTGGGCGCAACCCGCGTAGGCAGGACTGGCTATGACGCCATCGCCCAGATGGGCGTGGTGGAAGGCGGCCAATACCTGGCCAGGCTGGGCGCCACCGAAGCTACCCAGCTGCTGGAAGGCCGCTCGGCCACCAACCCCAATGTCATTGGCGGCAACAGCTACTACGCCATGTATTTCGAGGCGGAACGGAAGTGGGCGAACGTCAGCACCGGCGGCGGCCACGTTTCGATGCGGGAAGAGACCAACCCCAGCCGCATTGCCGAACTCAACGATGCCCGCGCCGTGCGCCTGGAGCGCCAGCAGAAGGCCACCCAGTTCCACGAGGATGACCCGTACCGCACCATCACCCGCAGCCCGTTCACGGCCTCGATAGACGGCGCGGCGGGGGACAGGCACCAAGCCCCCACCCGGTTGGCCGACATCGGCCCGGGCCATGCGGACTACGCCTTGGTGCAGCAGGTACGCGAAGGGGTGGCCGCCATCGACGCCAGGCAGGGCCGCGCCCCGGATGAGAACAGCGAACGGCTCACCGCCAGCGTGGTGGCACTGGCCCGCCAGAATGGGCTGGAGCGCGCCGACCACGTGCTGCTGAGCCACCAGACCACCGACAGCCCCGCCGGGCGGAATGTGTTCGTGGTGCAGGGCGACCCTGCCGACCCGGCGCACCGCCGCGCCTCCATGCCCACGGATGTGGCCGTGCAGACGCCGGTGGAGCAATCGCTGCAGCGGCTGGAGGAGGTCGGCCAGGAGCGCCAGCAGCAGGCGCTGGCACAGACCCAGCAGCAGGAACAAAACCACCACCAAACAATGCGCATGGGATAACACCCAGCGGCAGTGCCGCCCCGCCCTCCCAAACCCCGCGCGCACCCACCACCAAATTGCCTATAGTTCCCCTACCGGCACCCCGGCCCAGCACAAGGAACTGCCATGGCCCTCCCCACCCAGGAAGCGTCCGTCGCCCTCCTGATTGATTGCGACAACGTGCCGCCGGAGATCGCCGAGTTTGCCCTGCAGCGAGCAGCACAGGCAGGGCGGGTGACGGTTCGCCGGGGCTACGGCAACCCGAACACGATCAACAAGGGGTGGGAACAGGTTCTGGTCCGGCAGTCGTTCACCAGCTGCCTGCAGTTCCCCTACGCGCCCAGGAAGAACAGCACCGACATCGCCTTGTCGCTGGACGCGCTTGAGCTTCTGTTGGACAAACGTGCACAGACCTTCTGCCTAGTCACCGGTGACAGCGACTTCGCCTACCTGTGCCGCAAGCTCAGGGAGCGTGGTGCAACCGTCTACATCGCGGGCGCCGCCAATAGCCCGGAAGCACTGCGAAAGGCGTGCGATCAGTTCTTTGAGTGGACGCCGGTAGCAAAGCCCGTAGCGAAGCCTGTGGCAAAGGTGGCAGACGTGACCAAGCCCATCGTTGCGCCCGTGGCGAAGGTAAAGAAGCAGGCAGCGAAGAAGGCTCCAGGACCAAGCCCCCGCCCCAAGCAGAGCCCATCGTTCGTCGTGAAAGCAGTGGAGACACTGGCGGCGTCGTCCCCCAATGGCCGGGTGACGTTGAATGCGCTGGTGGAGGAGATACGACGCACTCAGCCGGCCTTCAAACCGAATACCTACGGTCACTCCACGCTGGCAAAGATGGTGAAGACGTACTCCGGGCTCAAAGCGAGTAAAGGCTCCAATGGCCACTGGGAGGTGAGCGTGGCCCCGAAGACCACAAACACATCAACCACCAAGAAGGCCTGAGCCGAGAAGCCACGTGATCAATCGGGCAACAAGATAGGAAGGAGAGCTTTGTGCTGGGACAGGTCACCAAGTTTGTGCTGCTTACCCTCTGCCTTCTGTTTTTTAGTGGACGCGCAGTCGCCCAGGCCGCACATTCAGATGTAGATCGAGTTGCTGATGAACTGGTAGCCATGGAGTTGAGGGACCAAGAGGTAAGAAGCGCGCAAAAGGTTGACGTGAATGAAGTACTCAGAGTTGACGCACAGAACACCCAGCGGCTCGATGCAATCATGAAGTCGATGGGCTGGCCGCGCATCTCTGCGGTCGGAAGAAAGGCGGCCGATGCTGCCGCATTACTGGCCCTTCATGCTGATCGGAATCCGCAGTTTCAGCGCCGAGCATTGGAGTTGATGCAGCCATTGCTTGAGATAAAGGAAGTGAACCCAGAGCAATTTGCCTATCTTTGGGACCGGACGCACGTTCCTCAGCGGTTTGGAACCCAAGGGGGATGTCATGGCACTGCGTGGGTTCCAGACGAAGTTGAAGATCCCGCTCAAGTTGAGTCGCGAAGGGCAGCTATGGGCATGAGACCTCTTTCCGACTACGTAGCGATAGCCAGTGAAATGCTATGTCAGGCTAGGCAGTAAGTGCGACAGCTGCAAGCATCGTCCAGCGAGAGATATCGACGTTGGCGGCGCCATTCCTGTTCCGTTGACACCACACTCCCTATAGTTGACCCCCACCAATGCAATGGAATGGCCCATGAGCGTGATGTCATCCGGCCGGTGCCTGTCAGTTGCACTCGCCGTCGCCCTGAGCGCCAGCGCCTGTGCCAAGGCCCCACCCACGGAAAAGGGAAACAAGGAACCTGCCATGTCTCAAGACGCCAGCCAGAGCCGCACGGTGGATGGCTACACCTACACCACCGCGCCGGTAGTGGCCCAGCTCGGTCCGCACCGCTACGCCTTCCCGGCCAATTTCTACGATGACCAGATTGGCCCATCGGTGGGCGGCGGCATTGCGTTGAGCTTCATCTGGCCCGGACTGCAGGCAGCCGCTCCCGGCGACCGTCCCACGCGCAGCATGGAAGACCACTACCAAACGGTCACCGCTTCGATCGACTACCTCGATGCGGTCCCCGCATCAGAGCTGCTGCCCCGGCTGAGCAGCACCGAAGCCACTACTGAAGCAGGCTCGGTCAACCGAAACGACCCGCGCCGCCGGCTGGATCTGCGCAAGGCGGGTACCAAGCGGTTCGGGCTCATTCCGTACGCCATTGACGAGGAGCGCATGGCGCAGTTCGGCAACGAATACCAGAAGCAGTTTGGGGAGCCCATTACCCGCAACCCACGCAAGGAAGACGAGTGGTACATCGCCCGCGCCGCCAACGGGATGCTGGCCACGTTCATCAAGTGCGATCAGCCTGAGGGTGGGAACGAGGGCCTGGCGATCCAGGGCGACCGACTGGTGCCCGATGAGTCAGTCAAGGTTTCAAGCTGCACCCACTACTTCGTGGACTCCAACGACAACCTGGGCGTTACCCTGTTTTACCCACGCGTGCTGCTGAAGGACTGGAAGGCCATGGAAGAAGCGACCCGCGCGGCACTGGCCAAGTACAAGGTCCGGTAACCCAGGAAGGTTCAGGAGGAACGACGCATGAGCGGCTTGAATCAGAAGGACATCGAAATCCTGCAGCAGTACGCCTCCAAGGGGAACCGGGAGCTGTACTGGAACTACCTGGCACAGAAGGAAGGCTCCGACGGCTATGGCCTGCTGGCACTGGGCGTGGTGCGCAACGACAACCTACCCGGCCAGGTCGCCAACGCCTATGCCCAGCTCGAAGCCAGCGACCAGCACGACCGCAACCCCAGGCTGCAGAACCGCACGCTGACAGAGCGCCAGTGGGAGGACTTCGGCCAGACCCTGCTCGACCGGGACCTTGAGCGCCGCGAGTACTGGATGGGGGCACGCAGGCCGGACCTGGCGCTCAACCTGCCCGGCCGCGACGTGCAGGTTGCCCATGACAAAGCATTCATCCAGCACGGGTTGGACCCGAACTGCTGGACCCCGCGCATCCTGCTGGAAGCCACCCGCAAGAACCTGAGCGAAGACGCTGCCGAGAACGTCTGGAAGGAAATGCTCAACAACGATTACCGGGGCACCGCGCGGGCATGGAACACCGCCGGCCATGCCTACGACGCCATGCCGTGGGGCCAGGCCACCGCCTACGTGGCCAAGCTGGGCGTGTATGAGCTGAGCATGGCCGACCAGTCGCTGCCCACCAGCAACCCCAACGTCATCGGCATACGCAGCTCCTACCACGTGTATGAGCCGAAGGCCGGCACCTGGTCGCACCACACCGAAAGCGGCTTCCCCATGCAGGAGCGAAACCCACGCGTACTGGAAGGCCTGAACGACACCCGCGAGGTCCGCCTGGAGCGCGAGGAGAAGGCAACCCACTTCCACCCAGACGACCCGTACCGGCAGCGCATCGAAACCCCGAAGGTGGTGCTCAACGACCTGCCCGGCCAGGACCCGAACACCCGGCTGGCCGCACTGCGCCCCGGCGATGCGCATTACCCGCTCTACCAGCAGATACGCGAACACGTGGCCGCGCTGGACGCCAAACACGGGCGCAGCTTCGATGAAACCAGCGAACGGCTGACCGCCAGCCTCACCGCGCTGGCCGTGGAGAACAAGCTGGACCGGGCTGACCACGTGGTACTGAGCCAAGCCACCGCAGAGGGTGCGGCCGGCCGCAACGTGTTCGTGGTGCAGGGCAACCTGCATGACCCGGCACAGCAGCGCGCAGCCATGGCCACTGAAACAGCCGTGCAGACGCCGGTGGAGCAATCGCTGCAGCGGCTGGATGAAGCAGGCCAGGAACGGCAGGCCTTGGCCATGCAGACCGAACAGCGCATGCAGCAGAACCAGCAGGAACTGGAAGCCCGCAGCATGCGAATGGGGTGAGGCAAACATCCCTCCGGAAGCCACGTGCACATGGCTTCGCGGAATTACCCATCAGGGCCGGTGGCGCAGGCCGGCCCGGCACGCCCTCAGCGGGGCCTGCCCTTCCCCTTCGGTACTTCGCTTCCCACCGGGAACGAATCCCCCCAAACGTAGAGATCAACGCCTTGGGCGCTCCGATCCAGGTTCACGCAGTCCTGGATCAACGACCGCAGTACGTTCGTAGGCGAACGCTCGCTACGCCACGCCGAAAGCTGAAAGGCGCGGCGTAGATCGGGGTCTACCTTCACCCTCATGTACACCTGCTTCTTCATTGGATGACGTCCTCGGGGACGAACTGCCCTGACTCGGAATTGATCTCACCGTGGTAGATCGTGCGCTCCACGAAACGGGGCACCCGTGGGTCTTCCACCGCCGGTGGGCCGAGCAGCTTGATGGTGATCACCCCTGCGCAGGCCTCGATCTGCAGCTTGCGGCCCATGTTGAAGCCCATCTGCCGCAGCCAGCGGCCGCGGATCTTCAGGTAGGGCACCTTCAGCTCCTCGTGGAAATCCGGGGGCGGTGAGCACGCTGCAGGCTTTGCGGTGCCGGCCAGATGCGCCTGGCGAGCGCGTCGGCGTGAGGGCAGTTCATCGAAGGACGTGTCGTCCCAGTGCGTTTGCATGTTGGACCTCCTGTAAGGATCGCCCCCTCGCCGGGATGGCGAGGGGGTCGGGAGGTTAGAAACCGACTAGCGAGATGCGGCGGGCGTATTTCCACGAGGGTGTTGTATTAGCCACCCTCCCGACAAAGGGACGTCCAACATTGTCTCGCTAGAGGAGTTTCTACGCTCCGGCACCAAGCATGGAGGAGACACAGAATGATGGGAAATCGATTGTTCCTGTTGATTCTCGAGTTTCGGTTGACGCTGCCTAAGTGATGTCGCACCTGGCTCCAAAAGCCTACGAGAATGTGATCGCGCCCACATCGTTTATTCGGGAAAAACCTATTTGTCGGGGATATCTACGCTGCTCATCGCTCTCATGACTTCGGCAGCGAACGCCTGCTCCGACTCAGGGAACCCTACATCTTCAAAGGGGACCACATCACCGAAACGCACAGGCGTTCGCCCGAACAAGTCGCCAGATGGACGTCGATCGAGGTCCGTCAATTTACTGACGGATGCTGTAAGGGTCGAAGGCACATTGACACGGCCTATCGTTTTACTTCAAACGATAGCCATCCTCCTATAAGCTTCGTGCAGGGCAGGGAAGCAGGAGAGAGGAAATTGGCTATTGGGGACGGTCAAAAGGTGGCAGACGGCGTCAGGGGAAAGCCATGGACACTCAGCGAAATCGAGTTAGTCGTTGACTCACACTTCTACATGCTCCGCATGCAAGAGTCCGGACAATCCGTCAATAAGAGTGAGGTGAACCGCAGATTGAAGGACGCACTGCCTGCCAGAAGCCTTTCGTCGATATCGCAGAAGCACTCAAACATCAGTGCGGTGCTCACCCACCTAGGCATACAAACCGTCCACGGATATACGCCACTCTTCAACTTTCAGAAGGCACTGGCTGAGGTGGTAGCGCAAAGATTGGTCACCGATAAGACCTTGGATGCGATTGCACGTCAGCGCGTTCAGGGCTTAGTGGAGACGCCGGTCATAGCAGAGTACGCATCAATGCTGGTGGACCCTCCCGCTGCAGCAATCGGAGGTGACGTCCCAAAGAGGGTAGCGAACTCGTTGACAGGCATTAAGCGCGATTATCTTGCGCGTGAAGCACTCAACTCATCCATTGGTCTCGCAGGCGAGCTGCTTGCGCTCGAATTTGAAAGAGATCGCCTCATCCGCGGCGGCCGTCCCGACCTTGCCCTTCGAGTTGAGCACGTGTCGGTTACTAGAGGGGACGGCTTAGGATTTGACATCCAATCATTCTGCTACGACGGGCGCCGGATACGCATCGAAGTCAAGACCACGTCGTACGGCGCGCACACCCCAATATTTGTCTCAAAGAATGAAGTGGCCCAGTCGAACATAGATCCTAGCACTTTCTTGATATACCGGGTTTTCAATATAAGAACGCGGCCGAGGATCTACATTCTTAGTGGGGATATAGAAACCAATTTCATCCTTGAGCCTGAGAACTATCGTGCCACGCCACGGCCCGCATTGTTTGCCAAGTGAACAGCAAGTTCGGACCAAAAGCTCGTCGAAGCATTGCCAGTAAATTCCCATCAGCAGGGTGTCCTAAGTGAACGACCAACCAATCGAAGCGAGGGGCCCCGTCCTTAGCAAAGAGACCATTGCGTGGCTTGATAGCGGCGGGCCTTTCCCTGAGACGCTCGTTGTCCAGCTGCCTGGGGGCCAGAGCCAGCAGTCAAGCGTCTCGTACAACGTGATTGGGCGTAGTTCAACTGGTCACGTAGAAGCCAAGTACGGCTACAAGGGCTTTGTACTTCAGGTGCAAGAGCCAGCAACAGGAAAGAAGCTTGCGGCAAAGCTCTGTCTGCCTGCCGACTACGAAGGCATTCACTCACCCCTCGCTGAAGCTGAACTCGCCAGTCGCTTAAGGGACGGAGGCGAGGATATTTTCCAGCTCCCTCGTCAAGTTGGTCGTGTCGCCGTGCTACCTGGACAACCAGAGGGCGATAGCCGAGCCTGGGTCTGCTTCATTACAGATTGGCTCGAAGGAGACACCCTTGAACAACTGATCGAGACACAGTCTGACAAGATTTCACCGGGAATGGTTATGCAGTTCGCGGAAACTTTGGTTAAGGCCGTTCTGCTACTCGACCTCCGTAAACTCAAGCATGATGACCTTCGTCTTGCAAATTTGATGGTGATTCCAACTCATCCCGATATTCTTACTCTTGATCCGCAAGCGCCTGATCACAGCCTCAAAGTTATCGATCTTGGCAGTCTGAAGGATGCGTCTCAGACTACTTACAAGAGCGATGACGACTGGTCAATGCTGGCAAAGTGCCTTGCCCGACTTCACAATCTCCTTTTCAGGGACAGAGCCACTGCCTCGAGGCACCCTCAATTCTTGAGACGCCTGAGGGAGTACATAGAGCTTCTCGCAGAGTCGCAGGAGATCGGCCGGAACTTTCCGGACCGTTCTTCCTATCTTGAAAAGCTTCGCGAAGTCGCGGACTCCCTATCCATTGCCAAGCCGGGGAAGCTTGACTTTCACCCATTCGATGCGATTAGCGCGGAACACCTGGCAAACGACCGCTTGCTCAGAGATCTGTTTGTTGATCATCTCCCATGGATCTCCTTGGTGCAGACGCGCGAGCCCACCGTCCTCATCGGGCCGCGAGGCTGCGGGAAATCGATGGTGTTTAGGTATCTCGGCATCAGGACTCACCTGACGTCAGAAGATCCCTGCGAAGTGCTCCAGCATCTTGGATTCTTCGGTGTATATATCGGCTGCGCCAGCGACCTAGGGAACGACCTACTGTGGATATCAAGAGTCAAGGGAAGACCCATTCGTCTAGCTTCAAGCATTACCACGTACTTCAACCTGGTCCTCGCAAGAGAGCTGCTGCGTTCTATTGCTGCATGCTCCAGGATTGGGTCGATATCATCTAGGTTGGGGCTAAGCGATAGATCCAAGCTATCCATTGCAACCTACGTTCAGCAACAGCTTCCAGGGGAGCTTGATTTCATACGCCTAAAGGGCGTTGATCCACTGCAGACCTGCGCAGACTTCCTTGACAGACTTAGGCTGAAACTCGGCAACGACCTCGTCTCCGAGAGGGCTCCAAAGTATCAACTCCCCCCAACCTTCATCCGAGATTTATGCAACGCGTTGGCAGAGTTCGCTCCGGGTTTTAGTGAGCATCGGATAGCATTCTTGCTAGACGACTACACCGCTCACCGCCTCTCCAAGGAAGTCCAGTCAATCCTCAACACGGTCCTTTGGCAGCGTTCAAGCACCCATGTTTTCAAGATCTCGAGCGAACCGCATGGATTTGTGGCAGATCACGTTGATGGATCACTTATCGATGCCAACCGGGAATACGTGCCCGTGGACGCCGGACAGATGATGATTTCATCTGAGGATAGGTCTGGCAAGGCGAGCTTTATCACTCAACTCATTGATAAACGTTTGATAGCTGCCGGGTACTCAGGCACTGCGGCTCAACTAATTGGGCCCAGCAAGTTCCCGACGGACCCACAGCTGGCAGAGGAAGTTCGCGCCAAAAAGGCCGGCAAGCGGTCTCATTACCATGGGATCGAAGTGCTCTCCGGTGCGTGGACAGGCGATGTCGCGACTGTATTGCATATGCTTCGTCTTATGTTCGTCCGTGGAAAAGTTGTCAAGGAATCGACATCCCTTATCTCTCACGCATCGCAGCACGCTGCCATAGTTAGCGTGTCAACGGCGCTGCGGGAGCGCGTGAGCGGCTACCACCCCTACGGCGAAGAGATGTCTAAGGTGCTCAACTCGTATGGCGAGCTATGCAGGAAGCTATTGCTTGACGCTCCCGATCAGACCAACAGAAAAGGCGAACCGACCCTACATCGCAAGTACCGCCTTGAGATGACCCTTCCCCCTGGTGTCGACCTGGAGGCAGAACTCTCCAAACATCCGAAGGGATCGATTGCAACTGATCTTATGCACGAGTTGATTCGTCGTGCAATCTTTATCGAGTTGTCGCCGAGCAGGGGAAAAGAGGACGCAGTCAGAAGGACATTGCGCTGGCAGCTCCGCTCTTCCTTCCTACCTAGCTTTGGCACCTCGCTCGTAAGGCATCACTATATTGACGTAAAAACCATTGACGACTTTGTCCAGTTGCTAACTCAGCCAGACGAATTCGCAATTCGTGCTTACCAGCGCTATAGCCAGACCAACGCAAAGACTAGTTCCTGTCAAGATCTCTTTCATGATCTTCAAGGTGAAATCGAGGACGCCGAATGACGCCGCGCAAACCGTTCAGAGTGCACCGCCGAGGATTGGAGAAGGTGCTGCCACACCTACCTGACCTGTCAGAGTTCGGCACAGTCACCGAGACGTTCGACGTCTTCATTGGCGCGTCCGGGTTTGAGGAGCGAGTACTTGGGGTACCCAAGCATCTTGCTGCTCTTGGCTCGACTATATCTGGCCCGATCCTTCTAGGAAGATACAAGACTAACTCTGACGACAACCTGCGTCGAGCCGGCGAGCTTCTTCCCGCCATGCAGGCACTAGGGGATACGCCCAAATTTTTTGACGCAGACAGCCCTGAAGACACGAGGAGGGTCATTGTAGATACGCTCGATGGGCGTGGCGACATGGGAGGCATCCATGTTCTCTTTGATGTAAGCGGCGCATCATCAACGCTCATTTTCTCTGTTATAGCCTCGCTGGCCAAGTTGACTCGAAGAGTTGATCTGACCATTGGCTACTCATCGGCCACTCGATACCATGATCCTGGCAATCAAACACAGAGCCGACCGGTCGACCAGTGGCCTTCCGCCGACATGCGGGAGACGGGAGTAAGTGATGTTGTGACCAACGAGCTGTACAGAGGAATACATCACGATCACCTTCCGGGTTTCGTGGTGGCATTGCCCTCCATGTACACCGCGCGGCTGCAACGCTGCCTGAGCCACCTGGGTGTCGGACCTCTTAGCGGCGCAACTGGCGACGGAAGTGTGTTCTGGATTTTTCCAACGACCTCAGATGAAGACCATCGTTGGCGCCAGAATGCGATACGTGATGCCATCGTCTCCATAATGCATGACTTAGGCTCTAGCGACGACAGGCCCAGTACAGACCTTGGCGCTGGGGTTCATACGTATTGCGACATCTGGGACTACATAAGCTGCTTAAGGCATGTACTGGAGCAAATCGACAGGCAAGAGGGTGCGAATTCTTCGATAATACATATGGGCACAAAGATTCAGGCGATTGGCGTCGCGCTAGCGGCTCTCGGCAGGCCGGAGGTATCCTTAGTGAGTGCTCGGCCGACCGCGTTTGCCGCTAGCACCTACTCAGATGGCATTGGATCAATGCATCGCATAGACATTGACGACTTACAACGGGTTGTGCAGCTCGTGTCAGAGGTCGGCGCCCTTGATGTTACTTCGATGGAATGATGGTGGAAGATGAAAATTCATGAAACTCTGCCGCTCGCATATTCTTCGAATGATGAGGTTTGGCTTTGCCTTACTACGCTCCATCACCGACGCTTCGTCGAGGACGCGATCCATCTGGCCGGGCTGCCCATAGGGTCTCGGATTCGCCTTCGCTATCGGAGGAAGTATATTTCGAGGGATATTTGGGACCGCTCCGAGCAAGGAATTTCTTCCACCAGCATTCGCGTTCTCGTGGCGCTTGCTGCTACCGATGGCAAGCAGAGAAACGTAATTCGCCCTCTTCGCCAAGGCCGCGTTGTCTCGGCTAGGTGCGAGGGAGGTATCCTCGTGATAGATATATCGCTGGAGGCATTTCTCTCGGAGGGACGCGAGTCAGCATTCTGGGAAGAGGTGAACGACCACCATCTTACGTCACCTGCGTCATTTGGCCCCAGACCCCAGGACGGCATCTACCTTCAGAAGCTAACTTTCTCTCCATCGACAGTTCTCGGTGACGGCACTATCAGAGCATGGGAGCAGTGCGCAGAGGGATTTTTCGTGGTTTCGGAAGCGGAAGCGAGCGGGTCTTACCTTCCGGCTGATGAGTTTTCGCCAAAGGAATCTGAGGTAAAACCAACGGGCTGCGTCCCGTTCCTCTACCATCTTTCAGTGCCGGAACAGGGCCTGAGGTGGAAATTGCTTCCGAGCGGCAGCTTGAGCATTGAGGCCGGCGTAAGCATGTCGATTGAAATCCATACGATTACCGCCCCTCATCTCACTGTGTTTCACAACGCTGCTGGGGAAGTATTGATGGACGTATCCAACGCAGCTGCGACGTTCACTAGCTCTCGGAGGGTGCGCATCGACTCCCGCCGAGATGTACGAGCCGTCCGCCTGGCAACGTCTGCGCTGTTTAGAAGATCTCATGGCCACCTTTCGGTAAGAACCGTGGTTTTCATTGACGAGCCCGCCCTTACCCCTGCCTTCCGATCAGTTTGCTCGGCCGACAAACGAGAGGAAGTGGTTATTGCGCGCCATGACTTTCCACTTGTTGTCGGAAATCTGATGCCAATTCTTGCATCTCTGTTCGTCGCCGTTGCAGCCGGCGTGGCCGTATTCAAGATGCCGGAAGCCAAAGAGGCGATTGGACTGCGCCACCTCTCAGTACCCGCACTGGTCGCCACTCTCGCGTTTGCCGGCCTGCTGCTTGGATTGAGAAAAGACGCCAAGTGATAGCACTACTTATGCGAGAGGAGTGCGCTTTTCATCTTGGCGTACGGACTAAACTCATACCAATCCGGGGATCGCGCCACGCGCGGCAAACACCAGCGCCCCTTCCAGTACTCACCCCATTCCTCGTCGTTGAAGTCAACCACTTCTGGCAACTGGCCCTCCTGGCAAACAGCTTGCAAGTTCTCGACCAGCTCGAATATATAAATTTCGCGTTTAATACCATGCTCAAGTAAATTCCTCGGAATGTTAAGATCAGCAAGCACCTTAACAATATTCTGCCACCTCACTTTTGGTCCGTTTCCAAAACCGGCGGGCACAAACTTCCCGCTGCGCCTCAACCAGCCCGCTATCTCTGGGTAGACAGCCTCGAGGTGAAGCGTTCCGAAGCCTTTAGTGTATCCAAGCGGCTTGGCTAGACATTTTTCGTGAAACCGAAGTCGGTTGTAGATCGAGCTGCGACCAAACGCACTTGCCGTCGTAATTGCAAGAAGCGGCTGAGGGATGCGACCGGAGAGCTGCGTCGTTCTTTTCCCCCCATACTGCCGCCAGTATTCTTGTCGTATTACATTTGAGTGGAGCAGCCCAGCCACGAGCTTTCCACCAAGCAGCGGGGCATATGTCGGCGATGCACCGATCGTATAGGCATCCAGCGTATTATTTACTATAGCGAGCTTGTCAGGCTTTGATAGGCCCAGGTACTGATCACGACAGGCAAGATCGGCGCTAGGCGAATGCAGGCCGATTATCCCAATGACGGCCTCGTGATGCGCGTCCATCACGATAAAGCGTAGCCTTCGCCCATACCCTTTGGAGTAGGGCATAGACCAGTACCCGCGCAGCGTCCTGAATAGCCGCTCCTCCAAAGAGCGTGGCGCGACAGGTAATATGACGGGCCGAATCTTGTCGGGCTCTATTTTGGCGCCTGATGGAAAGTAACTCTTGTGCTGAGCGAGGTTTCGCAGTAGTTCCGGATAGTTGGTTGACTCATCGGCGCGCTTTGCATCGAGATGAAGCTGCCTAAGTGCTTCTTTGTCGCCCGATTGCACTGCTGCCTGGCTAAGACTCCACGCCTCTTCGATACGCTCCCTTAGCTCCGTCGCTGTGAGAGGCGTGCAGGCCTGATCCCACAAGCCGGCTGCAGGCTCGCGAGCTGGCACTTGTGCGACCGCGCGCTCGCTCACAGCAACTCCCTAATCAGAATATTGGCGTATTTGTTCACCTAGCGCCTGCCCTGTCAACGTGCACCGATGGAGTTTCGGAGCTTGTAAAGCCTACGCAAAAAACTAGGGCGGCCAACCGGCCGCCCTAGTTATGCCTACGTTCTTAGATCAAACCCCGACAGGATTAGCCTTCTCAGGATCAATCTTGTACTGCTTGATAGCCCGGGCCACATCCTTCCCGGTCATCTTCCCGTCCTTGGCCAGTGCCGCAATCGCGGCATGCGCGATGTAGTACCGGTCCACTTCGAAGAAGCGACGCAGGTTCGCACGGGTATCCGAACGGCCGAAGCCATCGGTGCCAAGCACGGTGAAGGTGGCCGGCACGAACGCGCGGATCTGGTCCGCATACGCACGTACGTAGTCGGTAGCGGCAATCACCGGCCCCTGGCGGTCTTCCAGCAGCTCGGTCACATACGCCTTGCGCTGGGTTTCTTCCGGGTGCAGGCGGTTCCAACGTTCGGCGTCGAAACCATCGCGGCGCAGTTCGTTGTAGCTGGGGCAGCTCCAGATATCGGCGGTAACGCCGAAGTCCTTCTCCAGCAGCGCGGCCGCTTCAATGGCCTCACGCAGGATGGTGCCCGAACCCATCAGCTGCACGCGCAGCTCGTTCTTCTTCGGCTTGCCGGCGTCGGTGAGCAGGTACATGCCCTTCACGATGCCTTCGGCCGCACCTTCCGGCATTTCCGGGTGGGTGTAGTTTTCGTTCATCAGGGTCAGGTAGTAGTACTCGTCTACCTGGTCTTCCATCATCCGCTTGGTGCCGTGCTGCAGGATGACCGTGACTTCGAAGCCGAAGGTGGGGTCATAGCTGCGCACGTTCGGGATGCCGCCAGCGGCCAGATGGCTGTGGCCATCTTCGTGCTGCAGGCCTTCACCGTTGAGCGTGGTGCGGCCGGCGGTGCCGCCGAGCAGGAAGCCGCGGGTACGCATGTCGGCGGCCTGCCAGGCAATGTCGCCCACGCGCTGGAAGCCGAACATGCTGTAGTAGATGTAGAACGGCAGCATCGGCACGTTGGAGACCGAGTAGCTGGTACCGGCGGCCATCCAGGAGCTGATGGCGCCCGGCTCGCTGATGCCCTGCTGCAGCACCTGGCCGCTCTGGTCTTCGCGGTAGAACATGAGCTGGTCGGCGTCGACCGGCTTGTACTTCTGGCCGAACGGCGCGTAGATGCCGATCTGGCGGAACAGGCCTTCCATGCCGAAGGTACGGGCTTCGTCGGCCACGATCGGCACGATGTGCGGGCCCAGTTCCTTGTCGCGCAGGGTGATGTTAAGGCTCTGCACGAAGGCCATGGTGGTGGAGTAGCTGCGCTCGCCGCTGCTCTTGAGCAGGCGTTCGTAGGTTTCCAGCTTCGGTGCGTTGAAGCTCTTGGTCGCCTTGCGGCGGCGCTGCGGCAGGTAGCCGCCCAGTGCGGCGCGACGCTCCTGCAGGTACTTCACTTCCGGCGAATCCGGGCCCGGGTGGTAGAACGGCACCTGGCCATCGGCCAGCTGCGCGTCGGTCACCGGAATGTTGAAGCGGTCGCGGAAGTGCTTGACCGCTTCGTCATCCAGCTTCTTGGTCTGGTGGGTCGGGTTGAGCGCTTCACCGGCGCTGCCCATGCCGTAGCCCTTGACCGTCTTGGCCAGGATCACGGTGGGCATGCCCTTGGTGTTCACGGCCTCGTGGTAGGCGGCGTACACCTTGTGCGGGTCGTGGCCACCACGGTTGAGGCGCCAGATGTCGTCGTCGGAAAGACCGGCCACCATGGCGGCGGTTTCCGGGTACTTGCCGAAGAAGTGCTCGCGCGTGTACGCGCCGCCGAAGGCCTTGCAGTTCTGGTATTCGCCGTCGACGGTTTCCATCATCAGCTTGCGCAGCACACCGTTGGTGTCCTTGGCCAGCAGGGCATCCCAGTAACCGCCCCACAGCAGCTTGATGACATTCCAGCCGCCGCCACGGAACACGCCTTCCAGTTCCTGGATGATCTTGCCGTTGCCGCGCACCGGGCCATCGAGGCGCTGCAGGTTGCAGTTCACCACGAAGATCAGGTTGTCCAGGCCTTCACGGCCGGCCAGCGCAATGGCGCCCAGGGTTTCCGGTTCGTCCGATTCGCCGTCGCCGATGAAGCACCACACCTTGCGGTCGCTCTTTTCGATCAGGCCACGGTTTTCCAGGTAACGCAGGAACTGCGCCTGGTAGATGGCGGCCAGCGGGCCCAGGCCCATGGAGACGGTGGGGGTCTGCCAGTAATCGGGCATCAGCCACGGGTGCGGGTAGCTGGAAAGGCCACCGCCGTCCACTTCCATGCGGAACTTGTCCAGCTGCTGCTCGTCGATGCGGCCTTCGAGGAACGAACGCGCATAGATGCCCGGGGCGCTGTGGCCCTGGATGAAGAGCAGGTCGCCGGGGTGGTTGTCGCTGGGGGCGCGCCAGAAGTGGTTGAAGCCCACGTCATACAGCGTGGCACCGGAGGCGAAGCTGGCGATGTGGCCGCCCAGGTCGCCCGGCTTGCGGTTGGCGCGCACCACGGTGGCCATGGCGTTCCAACGGATGATGGAACGAATGCGCCATTCCAGTTCGGCGTTGCCCGGGCTCTTGGCCTCCAGGGTCGGCGCGATGGTGTTCACGTACTCGGTGGTGGGAGAGAACGGCAGGTAAGCACCCGAACGACGGGTCAGTTCCACCATGCCTTCCAACAGTTGATGCGCGCGCTCAGGGCCCTCGACATCAATAACGGCCTTCAGCGACTCGATCCATTCCTGGGTTTCCACAGGATTCGGGTCGTTGTTCAGCACCTCGTTCAACCAGTTCATTAGCGCTCCCATGACCGCACGCACGCGCGCGACTGTTTTAGATTTCTAGCCGCAAAGTGTAGCGCACCAATGGGTTTGCTTACTTCGCTACGGGTGCGTATGGAAGTGCTGCGGTTGTGTCTCGGGGACATGAGGCGACAGTGGCGCGCGGTGTTGCGGGGGTTCCACGGGGGGCTTGAGGTTGATGGGTGGGCGGTTTTTGGGGGGATCGGTTGGCTAGCGCTGTCATTGGGGGCGTGGAACCTGAGAGTGTTCTACCTGGGGGACGAAGCGTTGTGGTGGCGGCGGACCGGTTGGGATGAGGCCATGCCTGGCTGGGCGCGGTCCTTTCGGGGTCAATGGTTGCTGAACGTGCGCGCAGTCACGCATGGCGTGACCCTACACCGTGGGTCTTTTTCGATATATCGTTATCGAACTTCATTCGATATATCGAAATGACCGCTCCCCGCGATCTGGATGGGCCTGCCCGTCCGCTTACTTCCCGGCCGCTCAGCCGCGGCGACCTGCGCCTGCTGGTGCTGTCGCTGCTGGCGGCGCAGCCGCGCCATGGCTATGAGCTGATCCAGTGCATCAGTGAGATGTTCGTGCGGGTGTACACGCCCAGCGCGGGCTCGATCTACCCGGTGCTGGCGCAGTTCGAGGCCGCCGGCTGGGTGAGCGCGCTGGAAGAGGCCGGGCGCAAGCGCTACCAGCTCACCGCACTGGGCCAGGCCGAGCTGGCCGCCCAGCGCGAGGAGGTGGATGCGGCGCTGCACCGGGTGCGCCACAGCGCGCGCGCGATCGCCAAGGCCAACCTGCCGCCGGTGGTGCGCGATGCGATGCGCGAGCTGAAGCAGGCGCTGGGCCTGCACCACGCGCGTTGGCAGGACGACAACGCGGTGGCGGTGGCCCAGGCGCTGCGCGAGGCGGCCGCGCAGATCCGCGCGCAGGGCCGCTGAACCGTTCTTCCCCCTATTCGACCCCGCCCGCGTTTCGCCAGCCAGGTCTTTCCCCCTACGCCGCTGCGGCGGCTTTGAAACAGGTACATCGCCATGGCTCTGCATGAAAACAAGTTGGTGCGCCACACCGTGAAGTTCCGCCCGCTGCAGGTGCTGCGCACCGAGGAAATCAGCCCGTGCATGCGCCGGGTGATCGTGGGCGGTGAGGCGCTGGAGGGCTTTGAATCGCCCTCGCCGGATGACCACGTGAAGCTGTTCTTCCCCAATGCGGAAGGCCAGTTCGTGGTGCCAACCATGACCCCGGAAGGCCCGCGCTACCCGGAAGGCCAGGAGCCCTCGCCCGCCCGCGATTACACGCCGCGCTGGTGGGACCTGGAAGCGAAGGAGCTGGCCATCGACTTCGTGATGCACGGCGACGGCGTGGCCTCGCGCTGGGCGGCCAATGCCATGCCCGGCGATGCGATTGCGGTGGGTGGGCCGCGTGGCTCGCACATCACCGCCGATGACTTCGATACCTATGTGCTGTTCGGCGATGAGACCGCGCTGCCGGCCATTGGCCGCTGGCTGGAGACGCTGCCGGAAGGCGCGCGGGCGGATGTGTACATCGAGATTCCGGAAGCGGATGACCGCCAGGAACTGCCGGAGGATGAACGCATCCGGGTGTCGTGGCTGGAGCGCAACGGGTTTGATGCGGCCACCAGCACCCTGCTGGAGGACGTGCTGACCGATTTCGAGGAGCCCGAGGGCGATACGTTCTACTGGATTGCCACCGAATCGCGCCGGGCGCGGATGATGCGCAAGTACGTGGAGGGGCACCTGGGGGTGCCGAAGGATTGGATCCGCTCGAAGGGGTATTGGAAGGCGCATCCGGAGCACGAAGGCGACTGAGTGCTGTAGCCCCGGCCGTTGGCCGGACCACGTACCGCTTGGGCCGGCCAACGGCCGGCGCTACCGGATTGCGGCGTTCCTTGGCCGGATCATGCACTGCTTGGGCCGGCCAACGGCCGGCGCTACCGGGTGCGGCGTTCGGTGACCTTCGCCATGCGACAATCGCGTTTTGGGCCGGTGCCTTTCGATGCAAGCAGCTTCTCTTTCGGCACTGGCCGACCTGATCGCGCGCCTGGAGCGCGCCGATGCCACGCTGGACGCCACCCTGGCTGAAATCGCCCCGCAGGCCACCGTGCCCATGCGCGAGGCGGTGCTGCCGCTGGCCCGCGCCCAGCTGGCGCTGGTGCAGGCCAACGCCGATATCACCCTGGTGGCCGACGAGCTGCGCCGTTACCAGAAGTACGCAATGCCGGGTAAGCCGAGCCTGCAGATCGTGCAGCTGCGCAAGCAGCAGGGCGCGGTGAAGCAGACGGCGTTGATTGCCCGGCAGAATTTCGCCCAGGCCACGCACGCGTTCCTGCGCGAGAGCGGGTTGACCGCCCCGGCCCGCCGGCTGCCAACGGACTTCGCCACCGGTTGGTTGGCGAAGATCGCCACGGCGTAACCGCGTCGTTAACCTACGGTACGCACGGCGGTAGGGTCGCATCCCAATCGACTGCCGTGGAATTGCCCGCGTTCGATTGAGGCATGAACGTCGGCGGGGATGGCTTTTGCTTCGGTGCAGGTCATGCGTAACCGAACGTTGCACCGTTCCGTGCAGTCGTTTGGGAACCGACCCTACCAATGCAGCACCCCGTTGTTCATTACGCACAAACAAAAATCCCGCCTTTCGGCGGGATTTCTGCGTTCTACATCGTTACCGCTCAGGCAGCCGGCTTTTCGCCGGTGGCTTCGGTGGTGATGCGGATGTTCACTTCATCGCTCACGTTCGGGGCGTACGCGCCCACGCCGAAATCGCTGCGCTTGATGGTGGTGGTGGCGTCGAAGCCGGCGGCCGGAACCTTGGCCATCGGGTGCTCGCCGCCGGCGTTGACGGTCACATCCAGGGTCACCGGCTTGGTGATGTCCTTGATGGTCAGGTCGCCGGTCACGGTCAGCTTGTTGGTGCCGGCAGCTTCCACCTTGGTGCTCTTGAAGGTAGCCGCCGGGAACTTGGCGGCGTCGAAGAAGTCACCGCTCTTCAGGTGCTCGTCGAACTTGGCGGTGAAGCTGTTGAGGCCGGTCAGCGGCAGCTTCACTTCCACGGTGGACTTGGTCACGTCGGCGGCGTCGTACACCAGGGTGCCTTCGGCGCTGCCGAAGTGGGCGGTCGGGTGCGAGAAGCCGAAGTGGCTCCACTGGGCCAGCACGTCGGTGTGGCTCGGGTCGAGCTTGTAGGTGCCCGAGGCGATCTGGATGGCTTCAGCGGCCGGGGCGGCGGCAGCCGGGGCAGCGGTTTCGGCAGCCGGGGTGGTGGCAGCAGCAGCCGGGGTCGCATCGGCGGCCGGGGCAGCGGTTTCTTCAGCCGGCTTGGAGCAGGCGGCGATGGCCAGGGTCAGGGCCAGCGGCAGGAGCAGTTTGCGGGTCACGGTCATGTCGGTTCTCTCTCGAATTCGTAGGGAAAAAGGGAAAAGTAAGGAAACAACCCGTCCGCACGGACGGGCCAGTCCGGCGGAAACGCTTATTCGATGCGGGCAGCTTCGTCGAAGGCCAGGCGAGGCAGCCGCGGGAACAGGCCCGAAGAATCACCGTAACCCAGATTGACGAGGAAATTCGACTTGATGGTGGTGCCCTTGAAGAAGGCTTCGTCCACCTTGGCCGGGTCGAAACCGCTCATCGGGCCGGCATCCAGGCCCAACGCGCGCGCGGCCAGGATCAGGTAGGCGCCCTGCAGGCTGCCGTTGCGGAACGCCGATTCGTGGCGGCCTTCACGCGGGCCGTCGAACCAGGCCTTGGCATCGGTATGCGGGAACAGGTACGGCAGCTTTTCGTGGAAGTCTTCGTCGAAGGCGACGATCACGGTGACCGGGGCCGCCAGGGTCTTGTCGTGGTTGCCTTCGGACAGCGCCGGGGCGAGCTTGGCCTTGGCTTCGGGCGACTTCACGAAGACGAAACGCGCCGGGCTGCCGTTGGCGGCCGTGGGGCCCCACTTCAGCAGTTCGTACAGCGCCTTCAGCTGGCTGTCTTCGACCGGCTTGTCGAGGAAAGCGTTCTGGGTACGGGCGGTACGGAACAACTGGTCAAGCGCAGCATCGTTGAGCACGTTGGACATGAAGCCTCCGGTAAAACACGTTGGACGAAGAAGGAATCCCGCACGCCGTGCGCTACCTTTACGGGGCACTGCGCGGTCGGCGAAGGCTGGCAGTGTAGAGTGTCGCGACTGTTGCAACACCCAGCCTGACTGAAACGAATTAATGCCATACGTGAAACGATGGAGTCCGCCCTGGACGATCACTGACGGCCGTGCCGGCAATGTGCGGCAGGCAGTGGCCCTGGCCACGGCATTGAAGCTGGGGGTGCATCGCCCGCTGGTGCTGCTGCCGCGCGCGCCCTGGAAATGGGTGGCGCCGCGCTGGCTGCCGGGCATGGCACAGGGCTACGGCGCGGCATTCGCGACATTGACTGCGCAACCGCCCGAGCTGGCGGTGGGCTGTGGCCGCCAGGCGGCCGGGGCGCTGCGCGAACTGCGCCGGCGCGGCAGCAAGGTGGTGCAGATCCTGGACCCACGGCTGGGCACGCGCCATTGGGACCTGCTGGTGGTGCCCGAACACGATGCCCTGCGCGGCAGCAACGTACTTACCCTGCTGGGCAGCCTGAACCCGGTGGACGACGACTGGCTCACGGTGGGCCGCGCGGCGTTTGCGCCCTTCGGCGAGCTGCCCGGGCCGAGCACCGCGCTGCTGGTGGGTGGGCCCACCGCGCACGCACCGTGGCACGAGCCGGACATGGTGACGGTGTTCCAGCAGCTGGCCGAGCAGCTGCGCGCGGAGGGCGGAAGCCTGCTGGCCACCACCTCGCGGCGTACGCCGCCGGCGCTGGTGGGTGCGCTGCGTAGCGCATTCGCCGATGTGCCCGGGGTGATCTGGGGGGATGGCGGTGACGGGGTGAACCCGTATGCGGGGCTGCTGGGCTGGGCCGACCGCATCGTGGTGTCGCCCGATTCGGTGAACCTGCTGTCTGAGGCGTGCGGGACGCGGTTGCCGGTGGCGGTGGCGCTGGAACAGCAGGCGCAGGGAAGGATGGTGCAGTTCCAGCAGGCGCTGCGCGCGCGCGGGCGGTTGCAGGAACGCTGGTTGGATTGGGGGTATCCCGGGCCGATCGAACCGCTGCGCGAGACCGGGCGGATTGCCGCGCAGGTGCGCGAGGCTTTGGGGATCCCGGCTTAACGGCGGTGGGAGGGCGGCTACCGATGCGGCGCTGATGCCGTTAGATTCGGGGTTCACCAGGGAAGGAGCGTGCGTATGCGCAGTGCGTTATTGGCGTTGATGGTTGTGTTGATGGCGGGGTGTTCGAGCATGCCCGCCGGGCAGGATGCGGTGTCGTGGAGCTGCCATAAGGAGCTCACCGCGTATCGCAATCAGCCGCCGCGAACGGACGAGCAGAAGAAGGAGCGCTGGCCGCCGGAGGATCAGCCTGCGCCGGTGAGCGAGCCTTGTGCGCGGGAGTTGAGCCGGTGATTGCGCGTTCGCGCGTTGCGAAGGTGGATGGGGTGCGGAGGCGGCTTCGGTTTGTGTAAACGCCGGGAGATTGGTCGCGCGCGTCATGCGGGCGGCTCCGGATGCTTGGGCCGCGCTTCGCGCGGTGTCCGGCCAACGGCCGGGGCTACGAATTGTTACGTACCCATTGGCATCAGGATCAATCCGCCACGACCCCATTGGGATTAGGATCAATCCGCGACGTACCCATTGGGATCAGGATCAATCCGCGACGGGCCCATCGGGATACGAATCAAACCACCATCGGCTCGCGAACCTCGGTAGCGCCGACTGTTAGTCGGCACACAGCCTGATGCCGCTATGATGCCGACGCGGCCCCGTACCGCTGGAGACTGAAACGCAATGGATCTGCCCTGCCCCGGATTGCCTGAGCACCCGCCGTTGAAGCGCCTCGCGCTGCCGGCACTGCTGTGCGCAGCGTTGCTGCTGGCCGCGCCTGCGGCACAGGCGCAATCCCAACAACCCGAATGCATGGAGCGCCACCCTACCCCGGCTGCGCTGGCGTCGATGTTCGATGTGGCGCAGCGCGCCGATGAAACACTCGAAGCGCTCGACGGCGTGGATGTGGTGATCATCGCGCGCGGTGGCCAGGACCTGAGCAGGTACGGCCTGCGCCACAGCCACCTCGCCTTCGCGGTGCGCGAAGACGATGGCAGCTGGCGCGCGGTGCATCTGTTGAACCACTGCAAGTCGCCGGAGTCTTCGCTGTTCCATGAAGGGCTGAGCAACTTCATCGGCGAAACCGGCACGCATACCGATCTGCGCGTGGGCGTGCCCACGCCTGCGGTGCGCGCGGCGTTGAAGACGATGCTCACCGCGCCGGGCATCCAGGCCAAGGCGCTGCACGAGCCACGCTACAGCGTGGTGGCCTACCCTTTCAGCGTTGAATACCAGAACTCCAACCAGTGGGTACTAGAGGTGCTGGCGGCGGCAATGGCGCAATCGCGCGACGGCACGCTGCTGGTGCGCCGTTCGCAGGTGCAGGCATGGCTGAAGGAACAGCACTACCAACCCAGCTCACTGCACATTGGCGTGGGCAAGCGCTTGGGCGCGCGGTTCTTCTCGGCCAATGCGGCCACCACCGACCACCCTGCCAGTGAGCGCATTTCCGGCGACTATTCGGTGGTGACCGTGGAATCGGTGTTCGATTTCCTGCAGCAGCGCAATGCGCTGGCGCAGGAGCTGAGCGTGGCGCATGTGCCGGTGGCCGGGATGGCAGCGCCGAAGCCGTAATGATTTTTCCCTTTGCAGAAGGAGTTGGCATGAAGCGTTATTCGATTCTGGCGATGGCACTGAGCGTGGCCATTGCAGCACCGCAGGCCGGTGCGCAGCACTTCACTCCGAGCCAGCAGTCGGTGAGCTACGCGGCGCTGAGCGCGTATGTGAGCATCGCGGTGGTCACCGCGCCGATCTGGCTGACGGCGGCGGGCTTCAAGGGCTCGGCCAAGGGTTCGGAGCGGCGCAGTGCGGCCAAGGACAAGGGCGCCGGCGCTGCCGGGGCGAAGGCGGGCCCGTTGCCGCCGCTCACCGTGGAGAAGGTGGAGCGCCAGGCTGACGGCGCCTACCAGGTGGCCCTGAAGAACCCCGAGGCCCCCGCCGACCTGGCCGTGGTGCAGTGGCCTGCGCGCGACGACAACCCCGCGCAGGCGCTGAAAGCCGGCGATGTGCTGGCCTTCACGCCCACCGAGGCCGGTGCCGGCTGGATGGTGGCCGATGCCCAGGGCACGCAGCTGGCGTTCCTTCCCACCACCGATGCGGCGGCCAGCAACCTGAGCGAACGCTGGTGACTGAACCGGCCCGGGGTGGCTGCGGCCGTCCCGAGCCGGGATAATTCGCCGCCATGACCGCTCGCCCTGCCATCGTGTTTGCCCCGTTGACCCTGCGCTCGCTGCTGCTGGCGGTGCTGGCCATGGGTGCGGTGGTGCTGGGTTCGAACGTGCTGGTGCAGTACCCGATCAACGATTGGCTGACCTGGGGCGCTTTCAGCTACCCGGTGGCGTTCCTGGTGAGCAACCTGATCAACCGCCGGTTTGGCCCGGCGGCGGCACGGCGGGTGGCGTGGGCGGGGTTTGCGCTGGCGGTGCTGCTGTCGATCTGGATTGCGACCCCGCGCATTGCGGTGGCGTCATGCCTGGCGTTCATTGCCGCGCAGCTGCTGGATATCACCGTGTTCGACCGGCTGCGCCGCGGGCACTGGTGGCGCGCGCCGATGGTGGCGACCACGTGCAGTGCGACGCTGGATACGACGATTTTCTGGAGCATCGCGTTTGCCGGTTCGAGTCTGCCGTGGGTGAGCTGGGCCGCGGGCGACCTGGCGGTGAAGCTGGCCATTGGTGTGTTCCTGCTGGCGCCGTTCCGCGCGTTGCTGTGGAAGATGGCGCCGCGCACGGCGTGAAACCGGGCGACGGTTGGGGCGTGGACGTCGGCGGGTGTTGCGTTTGTTTTTGCCCAAGGTCATGCGTTACCGAACGTTGCACCCATACGTGCAGTCGTTTGGAAACCGACCCTACCAGTGCATGTATCCCGGTTGCCGACCATGCGGCATTGCCCGCGATAGTGCACGTATCCCGTGCCGCATTGCCCGCGATTCGGCGGTAGGGTCGCATCCCTATCGACCGCCGTTACGTTGCCCGCGTTCGGTTGCGGCATGAACATTGCCGGGGACGGCGTTTGTTTTTTCCCGGGGTCATGCGTTACCGAACGTTGCACCGATACGTGTAGTCGTTTGGGAACCGACCCTACCAGTGCATGCATCCCGATTGCCAGCCATGCCGCATTGCCCGCGATGGTGCACGTATCCCGGTTGCCGACCATGCCGCATTGCCCGCGATAGTGCACGTATCCCGTGCCGCATTGCCCGCGATTCGGCGGTAGGGTCGCATCCCTATCGACCGCCGTTACGTTGCCCGCGTTCGGTTGCGGCATGAACATTGGCGGGGACGGCGTTTGTTTTTGCCCGGGGTCATGCGTTACCGGTCGTTGCGCCGGTATCGGCGAAGGGTAGCTCTGCTGCTTCGCAGGTGGCGGTGATTACGCGTTGGGCTTCTTCCAACGCGGGGGTCAGCACCGCCAGGCGCGGCCTTCTGTCCAGCGTGCAGGCCAACCCTACGTCCAACAGCGCGGCGTGCGCTTCGTGCAGCGCGTCGCGCGTGCCGCCCGGCAGCCAGGCAATGCCGGCCAGCTGGTCGATCAGGCTGGGGGTGTCGCGCGGCTCCAGCACCTGTGGGTGGGTGCCGGCGCTGTCCAGCACGCCGGTCTGCAGCAGGAACTCCAGATCCACGATCCCACCGGCGCCCTGCTTCAGATCCCAGCGCGCGGCATCGCTGCGGTCCAGTTCGGTGCGCATGCGGCCGCGCATTTTCACCACGTCGGCGTACAGCACCTCGCGCTCGCGCGGGCGCGCCAGCGTGGTGGCACGGATCCGTTCGAAATCGGCCAGCAAGCTGGCATCACCGGCAATGCCGCGTGCGCGTACCAGCGCCTGGTGTTCCCAGGTCCAGGCACGTTCGCGCTGGTATTCGGTGTAGCTGGCCAGCGATGACACCAGCGAGCCCTTGCCGCCATCCGGGCGCAGGCGCACGTCGATGTCGTACAGGCGGCCGGCAGCGGTGACCGCGCCCAGCAGCGCCATCACCTTCTGCGCCAGGCGCGCGTACCAGCGGCCCGGGTCGAGCGGGCGGGTGCCGTTGCTGCTGTCCTGGTCGGCCGGGTGATCGTGCAGGAAGACCAGGTCCAGGTCCGAGCCGAAGCCCAGTTCCAGGCCGCCCAGGCTGCCGTAGCCGATGATCGCAAACCGGCCGCCCGGCACTTCACCGTGCGCGCGGCGCATGTCCGCATCGGCCATCGCCAACGCGGTGACCACCACCGCCTGCGCGAGCTGGGCGAGCTGGCGGGTGCTGTCCACGGCGCGCTGGCGGCCATCCAACGTGGCCAGGGCCATGCGGAAGCTCAGCGCAAGGCGGGTCTCATTGAGCAGGCGCAGCGCGGCTTCGGGGTCGTCCACGGCCAGCGCGGCATCGCACTCGGCCTGCATGGCGGCGGCATCGGGCATCGGGCCGGAGACGCGCACGTCCAGCAGTTCGTCCAGCAGCAGCGGGTAGGCGGCGATGCGTTCGGCCAGCAGCGCGCTGCGGGCGAGCACGTCCACCAGCCTGGCCAGTGCGCTGGGCTGTTCGTCGAGCAGTGCGAGGTAGCTGGTGCGGCGCAGGATGGCCTGCAGCAGGCCCAGCACGCGCTTGAGCGCGGCGTCGGGCTGCGGCGAGCGGGTGGCGGCGTGCAGCAGCGCGGGCAGCACGCGGTCGAGGCGTGCGCGCGCGTTGTCGCTGAGCGACTTCACGCCCAGTGATTGGGCGAAGTCGCGCAGCGACTGGTCGGCGCCGTTGGGATCGTGGAAGCCGGCGTTGGCCAGCACCTCGGCATCGCCGCTGTCGGGCAGGCCGCGCCAGTAATTGGCCAGCGCATCGGGTGCGGCCTGGCCGGCGCGCGGGGCGAGCAGTGCGGCGAATTCGGTGCTGACCCGGTCGCGCTGCACATCGAGCGCGGCCAGCAGCGCGTCCCAGTCGGCGTAGCCCAGGCCACAGGCGATACGCAGGCGGTCGGTGGGGTCGGTGGGCAGCGCGTGGGTCTGGGCATCGCGCAGCATCTGCAGGCGGTTTTCCAGGCGGCGCAGGAAGCGGTAGGCGTGCAGCAGGTCTGCGCCATCCTCCGGCGCCATCTGCCCGCAGGCGACCAGGGCGGGCAGCGCATGCAGCAGGCGGCGCTCGCGCAGGCTGGCTTCGCGGCCACCGCGGATGAGCTGCAGGGCCTGGGAAAGGAATTCGATTTCGCGGATGCCGCCGGGGCCGCGCTTGATGTCGTCGAACATGTCGCGGCGCGAGACCTCGGCGGTGATGGCCGCCTTCATTTCGCGCAGGCCGTCGAGCGCGGTGAAGTCGAGGTAGCGCCGGTAGACGAACGGGCGCAGCGTCTGCAGCCAGGCTTCACCGGCGGCGATGTCGCCCGCCACGGCGCGCGCCTTGAGCCAGGCGTAGCGTTCCCAGTCGCGGCCTTCGCGCTGGAAGTACTGGTCCATGCCGGCGAACGACAGCGCCACGCGGCCGGCGCTGCCGAACGGGCGCAGGCGCAGGTCGACGCGGTGGCTGAAGCCGTCCACGGTGGTTTCATCGAGCAGCCGCGCCAGACGCTGGCCGAGCCGGGCGAAATATTCCTCGGCGGCGAGCGGGCGCGGGCCATCGGATTCGCCGCCCTGCGGGTAGGCGTAGACCAGGTCCACGTCCGAACTGAAATTGAGTTCGCCGCCGCCCAGCTTGCCCAGGCCGAACACCACCAGTTGCTGGGTGCTGCCATCGGCGGCGCGGACCACGCCGTGGCGGGTGGCGAATTCCTGTTCCAGCGCGGCCAGGGCCAGCGCCAGGCATTCCTCGGCCAGGCGGGTGGCGCCGGCCAGGGTGGCGGGCACGTCGTCGAGGCCCTCGAGGTCGCGCCAGATCAGCCGCGTGGAGCAGGCGGTGCGGTAGCGGCGCAGGCGCGCCGGCCAGTCGGCCGGCTGCTGGGGATCCAGTTCCGGGAGCGGCAGCGGCGGGCAGTCGGTTTGGGTCAATTGCGACAGAAGCGCGGGCTGCCGGCACAGGGTGTCGAGGGCGAAGTCGCTGGTGATGGCGAGCAGGCGGAGCTTGGCGAGGACCGGTTCCGGCGGCGGCCAGTTGCCTGAGTCGTTCAGGCTGAGCGCAAGACGCGCAAGCGCGCGGTCGACGAGCGGGACAAGGGCGGCGGGAACGGCATCGGCGGAAATCGGCATAAGGCGATTATGCATGGGGCCGCGCGCGGCACCCGAATGGCAGGGTGCGTGTGGGGGTCCGTGTATGCGGCGCGGGCGTAGGGTCGGTTCCCAAACGACCGCCGATAACGGGTCCACGCCCGGAGGGCACCTGCCAAATTCTGGACATAAAAAAGCCCGCTTGCAGCGAACTGCCAGCGGGCTCTGCTCCCTCCCCCACGTCGGGATGCAGGGCGATCTTCTAGGCTCCGAGAACAAGTTGCACGCTGCACTGCAAAACAATACTGGCGGGTACAGATGCCCTCATTTAACTGAATAGGACCTCATATACCGGGAGAACACCATTCCACCTTGGTCGCACCCGGGACGGTGGTGCGATGGCGGATAATGAATATCCCCCACAAAACGTAGTCGTCATGTCCGTTGATCGCATTGCCGACGCGCGCCTGCGCGCTCGCGTTGTATCTGCCGAAGCCGCCGCCGCGCTGATCCAGCCGGGCGAAACGGTGGCCATGAGTGGTTTCACCGGCTCGGGCTACCCCAAGGCGGTGCCAGTGGCGCTGGCCCAGCGCATCGAGGCCTTCCACGCCGACAACCTGCCCTTCCAGATCAGCCTGATGACCGGCGCGTCCACCGCGCCGGAACTGGACGGTGCGCTGGCCAAGGCGGACGGCATCGCCATGCGGATGCCGTTCCAGAGCGACCCGGACGCGCGCAACCGCATCAACGCCGGCCTGCTGGACTACATCGACATCCACCTCAGCCACGTGGCCCAGCATGTGTGGTTCGGGTTCTATGGCGAGATCGATACGGCGGTGATCGAGGTCTCGGCGATCCGCGAAGACGGTTCGCTGGTGCCCTCCACTTCGGTGGGTAACAACAAGACCTGGCTGGACCTGGCCAGGAAGGTGATCGTCGAGGTCAACGAATGGCAGCCCGCCGGCGTGGACGGCATGCACGACATCTACTACGGCACGGCGCTGCCGCCGCACCGCAAGCCGATTCCGCTGATCCACGGCAACGACCGCATCGGTGAAACGGCGCTGCGCTGCGACCCGGACAAGATCGTGGCGGTGGTGCGCACCAACGGCCCGGACCGCAACAGCCCGTTCAGCCCGATCGATGCCACCAGCGAGCAGATTGCGGCGTACCTGATCGAGTTCCTGCAGCACGAAGTGGCGCGCGGCCGCCTGCCGGCCAACCTGCTGCCGCTGCAGAGCGGCGTGGGCAATATTCCCAATGCGGTGCTGGCAGGGTTGGGCAAGAGCGGCTTCCGCGACCTCAGCGCGTTCACCGAGGTGATCCAGGACGGCATGCTGGACCTGCTGCGCGACGGGGTGCTGAGCTACGCCTCGTGCACCGGGTTCGCGCTGAGCCCGCAGGCCAATGAGACGTTCAAGGAGAACATCGATTTCTACCGCGAGCGCATCATCATGCGCACGCAGGAGATTTCGAACCACCCGGAACTGGTGCGCCGCCTGGGCTGCATCGGCATGAACGGGATGATCGAGGTGGATCTGTACGGCAACGTCAATTCCACGCATGTGATGGGCACGCGGATCATGAACGGCATTGGCGGTTCGGGTGATTTCGCGCGCAACGGGTTCCTGTCGGCGTTCCTGAGCCCGTCGACGGCCAAGAACGGCACCATTTCGGCGATCGTGCCGATGGTGAGCCATGTGGACCACACCGAGCACGATGTGTCGGTGATCGTGACCGAGCAGGGTCTGGCGGATCTGCGTGGGTTGCCGCCGCGCAAGCGTGCACGGGTGGTGATCGATAATTGCGCGCATCCGGATTTCCGCGACCAGCTCAACGATTATTTCGAGCGGGCCAGCCGCGATAGTTACGGCAAGCACACCCCGCACCTCTTGCCGGAAGCGTTGTCGTGGCACCAGCGGTGGTTGGATACGGGGACGATGAAGGCCTGAGTGGTTGCAACAAAAAACGCCGGGATTTCCCGGCGTTTTTGCTTGTTTTTGTTGCACGTTTTTGATGCTGTCGAACGTGTGAGGCATGTACCGACCAACGGTCGGTACCTACCGGGATTGGGCATGTACCGACCAACGGTCGGTACCTACCGGGGTTGGGCATGTACCGACCAACGGTCGGTACCTACCGGGGTTGGGCATGTACCGACCAACGGTCGGTACCTACCGGGGTTGGTGCGGTAGGCCACGACCGTTGGTCGTGGCGCAGGTACGCGATCAACTGCGCAGGCTGTCCAGCGATTCCTGCTGCAGGCGCTCGTAAATCACGAACTCGTCTTCGACCTTCATGCCCAATGCCTGCTCGAACGCATCGCGGTTGGCATGGGCGGCATAGGCGCGCTGTTCTTCGCCGCCGAGGTTGGACTGGAAAATGCCCGCGGCACTGACCGGCAGGAAATCTTCGTAGACGATCGGGTCGGCACTGGCCAGCCCTGCCGCTACCAGCGCTTCGGCCGGCAGGTCACCCACGGCGGCCGGGTTGGCGCGGCCGGCGTCAGTGAGGGCGTAGCGGTAGTAGCCCAACCCTTCGCGGCGCAGGGTGTCGTGGTCGTCCGGGAAGGCGGTGAAGGCTACGGCCAGGCGCGTGGGGTAATCCTGCCCGGTGCTGCCGGCGCCGCCGGCATCGCGGGCCTGGGCCAGCAGCTGGTCGTACAGCGCGCGGCCCTTGGGGGTGAGGGCCAGGCCACGCTGTTCGATCTCGCCGAAGCGCGCGGTGTGGGTGCCGGCATCGGCGCCTTCGCCATCGGGGAAGTTCACCGTTTCCTCCAGCGCCTTGAAGCTGGTCTGGCGCAGCAGGATCGGGCAGCGGCGCGGCGGCGGGCCTTCGACCACGGCCTTGGCATCGATGCCACGGGCGAGCATGCCCGCCTGCGCGGCGTCGATGTCCAGCGTGCGCGGGGTGAGGTGGTTGATGTGCGGGCCACGGAAGCTGACCACGTCGGCCACCAGGCGGTGGGCGTTGCTCAATGCCTCGTAGGTGGCCAGCGAGACGGTGGCATCGCTGTGCCAGCGGAAGGTTTCCAGTGCGGCCAGCACGAAACGGCGGGCATCGTTCTGGTCCAGCCCGCCTTCGCGTTCTGCCTGCTCGATCAGCGCCAGCGCGTCATCGGTGAAGATGCGGCGGCGCGCAAGGATGCGCGCGGACTCTTCGCGCAGGGCTTCGTCTTCGATCAGTTCCAAGCGCAGCAGCGAGGTGAACACGCGGAACGGGTTGGCGGCCAGCGCGGCAGCGGTGCGCGGGCGGAAGGCGGTGGAATGCACCGGCACGCCGGCCACGGAGAGGTCGTAGTAGCCGATGGGGTACATGCCCATCACCGCGAACAGGCGGCCCAGGGTGGCCAGCTCCTCGGCGGTGCCGACGCGAATGGCACCGTGGCGCTCCTGCGCCAGGCGGCCGCGTTCGTCATTGCGCTCGAGCTGCTCGGCCAGCGCCGGGTTGTCGGTGAGCACGGCATCGTTGATCTCGGCCACCAGGTCGACCAGGGTGCCGTACAACGGCACTTCGGTGCGGTACATGGTGGACATGGCCTGGGCGAACAGGCTGCGGATATCGTCGGGTGAAACGAAACGGTCGGCGCTCATTACGTACTCGGCAACGGATCACGGGGAACAGCAGGTGCCCATTGTCGCCGAGGTGGGCCGTACCGGGCGAGGTGCACAGCAGCATTGGGGGAGTGCCCCACGCGATGCATGGATGGGTAGGGTTGGTTCCCAAACGACCGCCGATAACGGGTCAACACCCGGTAACGCATGACCGACGAGCGGAGCAGGAGCCGTCCCCGCCGAAGTTCATGTAGTCCGGCGCAGATGGAGCCTGGAGGGTCAGCGGGCGCGTTTGGTTTCGGCGTCAGCAGCGGCTTTGTCGCGCTGGGCGCGGTCGCCGAGCTGGCGCTTGAGGGTGGCGTCGAGGGTGACCGGGCGGTCCCAGTGGTCGTGGCTGGCCACGATGGCGTGGCGCAGGGTGCGCCAATGCGTGTTGCTGGGGGTGACCGGCATCCTGGTCACCACGTCGGCCCAGCGCTTGTCTTCGCCTTCGTCGGGCACGAAGCGCGACCAGGCCTGCACGGCATCCCGGCAGGAGCGCTCGGTGGCCTTGGCCCAGAAGCAGGCGAAGTAGATGTCGCCCGCCTGCCAGCCATGGGTGTAGAACAGCGCGGCGATGTAATCGCGCGGGACACTGGCGTAGCGCGCCACCTCGTCGAGGAAGCTCTCAGGGTAGCGCTCGGCATAGTGGTTGATGTCCTGCAGCTGGTCATCAACCCAGGCGTCACCGGTCTGGACCTGGTAAGCCTGGGATTTTTCCGGGGTCTGCTGCGCGGCCGCCAACAACGGCAGCCACAGCAGCAGGGCAACCAGCAGCAGGCGCAGGCGCTTCACCGGCTCAGCCGCCCGCCGCCTTGGCTTCGATGGCGCGCGGGGCCTGCGGCCAGTCGAACGCGGTGGCCGCTTCGACCATGCGCGGCTCATCGGCGGCCACGCCATGCTGGGTTTCATGCGCCCAGGTCACTGCATAAGGTGTGTGGATGCCCCAACCGCCCAGGGTGACCACCGGTTCGATATCCGAGCGCAGCGAATTGCCGACCATGACGAAACGCTCCATCGGCAGGTCGAACTCTTCGAGCACGCGCGCGTAGGTTTCCGGATCCTTCTCGGACACGATCTCGATGCGCGGGAACAGGTCACGCAGGTTGGCGACCTTGATCTTGGCTTCCTGGTGGAACAGGTCGCCCTTGGTGATCAGCACCACTGGATACTCGCGGGCGATTTCGGCCACGGACTCGCGCACGCCATCAATCAGCTCCACCGGGTGACGCAAGGTGTCATGGCCGATGTCGAGGATCAGCTGCAGGTCGCGCGCGGCAATGGTCTTTTCAGTGATCTCGATGGCCGCTTCCAGCATCGACAGGGTCATGCCCTTGACGCCGTAGCCGAACACGCCGAGGTTGCGCTGCTGCACTTGGAGCAGGTGGCGCGCGGTGGCGGTGTCGTGCACGTCGATGTAGCGCGACAGGATGTCGAGGTAATCCTGCTCGGCCTTGCGGTAAAAGTCCTCGCTCTTCCACAGCGTGTCGTCACCGTCAAAACCGACCAGACCGATGGCGCCGGTGGGCGCGGGCATGGAGGTCATCATCGGGCAAGGATACCAAGCGGAAAAGAAGGAAGGGCGGCCCAAGCCGCCCTTCCAGGCCATTCGCCGTTGTCCAGCGGTTTCAGGCAGTTGCGTGATTAGCGCCCCGGGGCGGCGTTGCCGCCGGCTGCGGCGCCCTGCTGGGCGGCGACGTAGGCCTTGTACTCGTCCGGGGTGAGCTTGCCGTCTTTGTTGGTGTCGGCCTGGTCGAACACCTGGGCGAGGCCGGCGTTCACCTGCGCCTCTTCCTTGCTGATGGCGCCGTCACCGTCGGTATCGACGCTGGCCCAGGTCTGGCCGCCACCGCCGCCGGCCTGCGCCGAGGCCTGGGCGGCCGCGCCGGTGGCCGCATCTGCCGCCTGGTCTGCCTGGGCCGCCGACTGCTGGGCCTGCGCGGCCTGGGACTGGGCCTGCGCGGCACTCTGCTGTGCGGTCTGTGCCATCGCCGGAATGGCCAGAACACTGCCGGCGGCGACGATCAGGGCGATCAGGGGCTTGCGGTTGCGAATAGTCATCGGGTGGTCTCCTTGTGGGATGTTGCGCGGCTCGTTGTTTTCCGCACGGCCCCACACTGACACCCCGTTTGTGAATCGACCTTGCCCTGCAACCGGCCTGCGCACGCGGTCTTAACCACACGCGCGCAGCGCTCCGTTACCCCTGCGGTTACGCGCAGGTGAGCGGTTGGTAAGACGATCATTCAATGGGCCCGGATTTAACCGGATGCGAACGAAAACTCAGGGGTTGCTGGCGTTTTTTTCGCCTGAGCGGGAACTGAATATCAGCCAGCCCAGTGCAACACCGCCCAGCGCACCGGCCACTTCAATCACCACGCGCGAGCCCAGTTCGTTCGGATCGTGGATGGTGGCCAGGAACAGGCGCGCGTACAGCGGCGACTCCAGCCGCATCATGCCCATGTAGAACAGGTTCCAGGCATCGATGCCGGCGGATGCGGCCACGGACATCACGCAGGCCCAGCCAATGGCATGCCCGTCGGACCACCCCGCCCAGCGGCACACCCGGTGCCACAGTGCGTACACCAGCAGGCCGACCAGCAGGGCGATGAGCCCGGCTTCCAGCGTGCCCAGCAATCCAAAGTGCAGCGGCAGGTTCATCGTGGTCCGGGCGTTGGGGGAGCGCGCATTGTAGCGGCGCGCCGACCGGACGCAGGGGCTCAGCGCACCGGCACGTCGAAGGCGGTGGTCGGGCTGGGCTCGGGGGTGAGGGTGAAGTGCCACCATTCCTGCGGATAGTTGGCAAAGCCCTGGCGCTGCATGGCCTGCAGCAGGATCTGGCGGTTGCGGTACTGGGTGGGGGTGATGTCGGGCGCGTTGGTATGCGCGCGCGGGCCGAAGAAGTCGAAATCGGTGCCCATGTCGACCACGCGGCAGGGGTCGCTGCGGCAGTCGAGCAGGCCCAGGTCGACGGTGGCGCCGCGGCTGTGGCCGGAGGTTTCCGCGATATAGCCGCCCAGCAGCGCGGGTTTGTCGAGGCTGGGGTACTGCTGCGCCTTGCGCGACTGCTCCAGCGGGTCGTTGGCCCAGGCCACGAACGCCCGCACCGATTGTGCGGGGCGGTAGCAGTCGAACAGCTGCAGGCCGTAGCCGTTGGCGCGCAGGTCGGCTTCCACCTCGGCCAGCGCCTTGGCGGCCGGTCGCAGCAGGAAGCATTTGGGCGCTTCGTAGCCGGGCACCGGGCGGCCGGTGAAGTTGTTGCTGCCGGCGTAGCGCATGTCGAGTTTGATATCCGGCGCCAGCGCGGTGATGTCGACCAGGCCGGCCTGCTCGGCGGTGCGCACCAGGGCGATGTGGACCGGCTGGGCCGACACCACCACGGGCGCGGCCAGGGCGAGCAGCAGGCTAAGGGCAATCGCCGATGCGGGTGAAGTGCAGGTCCTGGTAGTCATAGCTGAAGTCGATATCCGGATCGATCGCGCTCAGGCGGAGCGTCGGCGGGGTGCCCGGCTCCACCTGCAGCCAGGGTTCTGCATCCGCCCCGAGGGTATCCCACTGCACCAGCCAGCGGGAATCGAGCTGCATCACGGTTCCGCGCAGTGTGGGCGATTTGTCCACGCTGAAGCGCAGGGTGTTGTTTTCCGGGCACAGGCGCGCCTGGCCCAGCCAAGGGTCGCGATAGAGGCCTTGCCATTGCGCGGTGGCGGCGACGGCGGCGGGTTTGCGGGCGGTTGTGTCTGGCAGCGCGTGGGTGGTGCTGCGGCGCTGGGTTCGTTCGGCCCGCAGCTGTTCGGTGTAACCGGCAACCGTCTCCAGTTGCGTCGGGGCGGTGTAGTGCTTCAGCGCGGCCTGCATCAACACGGTGCGCGCATCCTCGCCTTCGCCGTTGATCAGGATCACCACGCCCACCTTGCGGTCCGGCAGCAGCGCGAGCGAGGAATACATGCCCGACAGCGTGCCGGTGTGGGCGACTTTCCACTGCCCGTCCATGTCCGACAGGCGCCAGCCGTAGCCATAGGCAGAGAAGTGCGCGTTGTCCCAGCGGCGCTGGCGTTCGCCGAGCGGCATGGGCATGTGCGCGGTCCACAGCGCGCGGCGCTGGGGTTCACTGAGCCAACCAGGCACCCGCGTGGGATCCAGCAGCACCTGCATCCAGCGGGTCATGTCGCGCAGGCTGCAGCGGATGCCGCCGGCCGCCATCGAGGTCAGGTCCGGGGCGATCTCGGTGTCGGCGTTGACGACGACGTTGCCGCCCTCGCGCGGGGCATGCGGTTGCGCCACGTTGCCCACCTTCGCCACCGACCACGTGCCGGCCTGGCAGCGGGTCATGCCCAGCGGGCTGAACACTTCCTCGCGCAGCAGCTGGTCATAGGGTTTGCCCCCGGCGGCGGCGGCCACTTCACCGGCCACCACGTACATCAGGTTGTCGTAGGCGTAGCCACTGCGGAAGCTGGTGACCGGCTTGAGATGTTCCAGGCCGGCAATGATGTCGGCGCGGGTGAACGCATTGGGTTCGGGCCACAGCATCAGGTCGCCCGCGCCCAGGCCGAGCCCGCTGTTGTGGATGAGCAGGTCGCGGACCTGCATGTGTTGGGTGACCCACGGGTCGTGCATGCGGAACTGCGGCAGGTATTTCGTCACCGGGTCGTCCCAGGCGAGCAGGCCACGGTCGACCAGCCGCGCCAGTACTGCGGCGGTCATCGCCTTGCTGTTGGAGGCGATCTTGAACAGGGTGTCGGCGTCGATCGGCTCGCCGCTGCCGGCGCGGCGTTCGCCACGGGTGCCGGTGAACACCACCTGGCCGTTGTCGACCACCGCCATGGCGATGCCGGGCAGGTGGTGGTGCTCGACGGTGCTGTCGAGCATCGGGGTGAACGGGGACGGGCCAGCCGCTGACGCAGGCAATGCGGCCGCCAGGGCGAGGGACAGCAGCAGCGTTGTGGATCGGAACAGAGGGGTGTGCATGGTTACCGTATCGGCGGGGGACGGACCTGCCGTCCCCCGCGCTGTCGATCAGAAGTTCCAGGTCACCATCAGCTGGGTGTAGCGCGGGGCCTGCCAGCGCGTGCCGGTGTTGAAGGTGTTCTCGCGGTACTGGCCCGGCTGGGCTTCGTAACGCTGGTGGACGTTGATGACGGTCTGGTTGTTGAACAGGTTGAACACCGACAGCCGGGCGCTCAGGTCGATGCCTTCCACCGGCAGGCGCCAGGTGACATTGGCACCCATGGTCCAGGTCCACGGCAGGCGACCATAGGCACCGCGCGGGGTGTATTCGAACTGGCGCTGGTCGTACGGGCCGGAGCAGTTGGCCACGCACAGCCAGCCGGTGCCGCCGCCACCGCTTTCGTTGGAGGTGCTGCCGCCAGCCACGGTGTCGTTGGGCCACATCACGCCGAAGGCGGTGATCGGGCCACCGGACTGCACCTGCAGCGTGGTGCCGAACGACCACTGTTCGTTGAGCGCGTAGGCAGCGCGCAGCTTGAACTGGTGGCGGAAGTCATTGAACAGCACGCCATAGCGTTCGTTGTTGGACGGGTGGTCCCAGTGCTGGACCATGCCGGTGTCGCCGTAGCCGGTATCGGAGTTGACCGGGCCTTCGAAGTTGCCGTCGCTGCGCGACCACAGGTAGGAGGCGTTGAACAGCCACTTCTCGTCCCACGCGCGGTCGATCTGGAATTCCAGTGCCTTGTAGGTGCGCTTGGGCTTGGAGTAGCCCACCACTTCACCGCTGCCGCCCTTGCGGTAGCCGCTGTTGGCGGTATCGATGGTGATCCAGCCTTCGGTGGTGCAGCCGATGCTGGAGTCGCCCCAGATGGTCAGGCTTTCGCCCGGGTTGGCGATCGGCCACAGGGTGGTGCCGGTCGGGCCGCACGGGGTGTAGTTCAGGCGCATGTCGTCCAGCGCGCGGTCCATGGTGCGGTAGGTGGCGTTGACGCCCCACGACCAGGCCTGGTTGATCATGCTCTGGAAGCCGAGGATGTATTCGTCCTGGTACACGGCCTTGAGGTCGCGGTCCACGCTCTGGCGCAGGTCGGCCGCGCCGGTGTTCATGCGGGTATCCACCGGTCCGATCTGCTGGCCGATGATCGGTGCCATGTAGGGCGCACCGGTGACCGGGTTGGCCTGCTGCTGCCAGCCGTTCAACACGAAGTAGGAGTACTCGTCGGTGAGGCCGCCGGCGAAGTTGACGTTGATGTTGTTGGTCACCGGCAGGTAGTAACGGCCGGCGTTGCCGAACAGCTTGGTGGTGGCATCACCCTTCACGTCCCAGGAGAAGCCCACGCGCGGTGCGATGAGGTCGTCCATCTTGATGAAGGCATTGCCATCGGCGGTGCGGTTCTCGAAGCGGTCCCAGCGCACGCCCAGGTTGAGCATGAGGTTGTTGGTGACGTTCCAGATGTCTTCCAGGTAGAAGGCGTTGGCTTCGGTTTCGAAGGTACCGCCGGACACGCGGTTGCGCCCGCGCAGCATCTCGGTGACACCCGGCGGCACGAAGGCGTTGGCGCCATCCCACACTTCATCGCCGGGGCGGGCTACGTAGGCGGTGTAGCTGAGCTGGGTCGGGCCCGGGTAACGGGTGGACTGCTCGGTGGTCATCAGCTCGCGGTCCACGCCGAAGCGCAGCAGGTGGCGGCCGAGCTGCCATTCGAAGTCCAGGCGGGCCACGTCGCGGGTGTCGTCGCGCTCGGCCACGGCAGCGCCGGTCGGGTGGCAGCCGGGGCGCAGGCCGTTGAGCTGGCCCAGGCGCGAGGCATAGCTGGGGTCGGTGAACACCGGGCTGCAGGCTTCGTCCAGCGAGGAGCTGGTGAACGCACGCTGGTTGTTCTGGCCGACCATGGCGCGGGCGGTGAAGTTCTCGCCGAAGTGGCCGGTGTAGGTGGCCGAGTAGTTGCGGCCGCCGCTTTCGGTCACCGAATCGCCGCCCCATCCGCCGATCTGGTTCTCGTCCCAGTCATAGTTGTAGGAGCCGTTGGTGACATCGCCTTCGTCGGAGAACGCCAACAGGGCCAGGCTGTGGTTGTCGGTGATGTTCCAGTCGAGCTTGGCGCCCCAGAAGCCGTTGTTGGCTTCGTTCTTGAACCAGGTCAGCGCATCGTTGGAGGTGTTGTGGCCATGGTCATTGCGGTCTTCGTACATGGCAAACAGGAACAGCTTGTCCTGCACCAGTGCGCCCGAGCCCCAGACGTTGGTCTTGAAGAACGAGCTGTCGTCACGGCTGGCATAGGAATGCGCGGTGCCGTCGCGGTGGAAATGGTCACGGCCGCTGGAGCGCCACGCGCTGGGTTCGGCGGTGACTTCCACGCCGCCCTGCAGTTCGTTGCTGCCCGAACGGGTCACCGCGTTGATCACGCCGCCGGTGGAACGGCCGAACTCCACCGAATAGCCGCCGGTCTTGACCTGGAACTCGCTGAAGAAGGCGAACGGTGCGCTGGAGAAGCCGCGCCGGGTGTACATGTCGGTGACGTTGAGGCCGTTGATGAACACCGCGTTTTCGGCCACCGACGAACCGGCGAAGGACAGGCCGCCGAACGTGGAGTTGCCGCCGACCACGCCCGGCGCCAGCAACGCCACCGCGCTGAGGTCCTGCGCCACGGGCAGGCGCTGCAGTTCCTGGCGGTTGACGTTGAACGAGGTTTCGGTGGTGGATACGTCCACGCGGTTGACCACGCGCGTGCCGACCACCTGCAGGGCGTCGAGGTTGACCACGCCGCCGCCACTGGCCAGGTTCACCGTGGTGGTGCCGCCAATAGCCACGCTGACCGCCACCGGGTCGCCGAGCTTCTGGCCGTCGCGGCTGAGCTGCAGCTGGTAATCGCCCACCGGCAGCTGGCCGAGGCGATAGCTGCCATCGGCGCTGGCGGTGACGGTGCGGGTCAGGCCGGTGCTGTTGCTGACCACGGTGACCTGGTCACCGGCGCTGGCCCGGCCGGCCACCGCACCACTGACTGCCTGTGCGTATGCAACCGTTGGCAGCACGCTGCCGAAACACGCACCCAATGCGACGCATAGCGCCGCCCGCTTCAAACCATTCGCTTTCATTCCCTGCTCTCTCCTTCAAGGGTGAAAAATTAATGTTGATCACCCCACCAACGGTGGGGTGCTACCGCGGTGTGGCAGGCACCACGTGCGACTGGAAGTCGTAATTCCATTGATCGAAGTACAGGTTGCCGCCGGACCATTCGACTTCGCCGCGCTGCGAATCCACGGTGTCCGAGCGCGGGTGCTGCTTGGCCGGCTGGAACGGCTGCTGGAAATCGTCGTTGAAGGCGATGCGGTAGGCATCGAGCCCGCCGAAGTAGAAGTCACGCAGCGCCGGGTCGGCGCTTTGCAGGCGGCCGGTAGTGACATCCATCGGCACCCAGCCATACGGAGCCAGGTACAGCGCGCCCCAGTCGTGCAGGTTGTTGTAGCCCACCGCGTCGTCCGAATAGACCATGCCCGACTGCCAGCGCGCGGGAATGCCGTTCAGGCGCAGCAGCGCGATCAGCAGAAGCGTCTGCTGGCCGCAGTCGGCGTGGCCGGCGTGCAGGGCGTAATCGCTGATGTTGGAAATGGTGGAGTATTCGCGCGCGCCGGCCCACGGGATCTGGTCGACCGCGTCGAACAGCTTCTGGGCGATGCGGTACGGGTTGGTTTCGTTGCCGACCACGCGCTGTGAGAACGCACGCAGCGCCGGGGTGAACACCACGTGCGGCGGCTGTTCGGCCAGGTAGGGCTGCAGCGCCGCATCGGCCGGCGTGGGCAGCACCTTGGCCGGATCGATCTCGATGTGGCGGGCGTAGACGGTGACGGCGTAGCGGATCTCGAAGCGGGTCGGCTTGCCGGCCACTGCTTTCTGCTGCAGGTGGACGGTGCGCTGCTGGGCTGCTTCGGGCGCGATCACTGCGCCACTTTTAGGGCCGATCCAGCTGATGTCTTCCTGCTGGCCAGGAATGGCGCGCGGGTAAGGAATCCATGCCTGCAGCAGTTCGCCGGCGGGCACGGCATCGGGTTTGACCGTGATCGACTGGATGACTTCCACACGGCGCGGCACCACGCTGCGGGTGCCGCTGGCCTTGGCCGCCGCGATTACTTCTTCATGGTGCGGGGCGAGATTCTCGTACGGGCCATCCACCGGCAGTGGGACGTTGGGCGCGCGGCGTGCCTTGGCTTCGGCGCTGACCCGGAACAGGTTGGCCGGCGCGCGCTTGAAGTAGCGGCGTTCACCGTCGATATCCAGGTGTTCGATCAGGCCGGCGGCGTCCCAGCGCGCGAACTCGTCATCGCGCAGGTCGGGGATCTGCTTGCGCACCAGCGCCTTGGCGGCGGCCTCGTCCAAGGTGAAGTCCAGCCGCATGCGGCGCATCCGCTCACGCTGAAACGCATAGGCGGCACGTGCGTCTTCGCTGAGCGCGGGGTCGTTGGTGGCCGCAGCGATGCGGGCATCGGCAGCGGCAAAGTCGCCGTGGTCGATCTGCGCCACCACCGTATCCAGCGCCGGCCCCTGTGCCCCGGCCGACGCAATGCCCAGCAGCAGGCACGCCGTTGCGGCGCGCCGGGCGAAGGTCGAGGCAGGAGAACGCGGTTTGCGTACGGGCAGATCCACGGCGACACTTCCCAAGGTGCAGGTGGTAATCGCTGTGTAACACGGGCCTGACAGGTGGTCAATAATTTATTCTTGCTTTCGCTGGAAAAAGGAATAAATATTCCTGACGCTTTCGAGGAGGGTGACCGCTCCATGATCCAGGCTTCCCCCCGCCGCCCCGTGCGGCCTGCGTGGCTGGCGCGCGCCCTGCTGGTGGCGCTGACGCTGCTGCCCGCCGGCCCAACCTGGGCCGACGCGCCCTTTGCGCCGCCGGCGGCATTCGGCGGCGTGACCGGGTTACGCGAGACCTACCTAGACCCGGCGTTCTGGACGTCCCGGTTGCCCGATGCCGACCGGGTGATCCTGGATCGCGCCGGCATTGCCGCGCAGAACACGCGGATGCGCGCTGAAGACGACTCCATCCATGACCTGCGCGCGCTCCCGGCCCAGCTGACGCGTGCGCGGGTGCTGGCCGACATCCAGGCGCTGTCGCGCTGGCCGACGAAGCCGGTGTTCGGCGAAGACGAGCATCCGATTCCCGCCACTGCACGTACCGCCATCGAGGCGAACCTGGCCCTGGCGGCCATTCCCGCCGAGCGCCCGCTGCAGTTCGGGCTGGTGACCCACCGCGCGGCGCTGCGTGCGTTCCCCACTGCGCTGCGGGTGTTCACCGCGCAGGGCGATACCGATATCGACCGCTTCCAGGAATCGGCGCTGTTCCCCGGCGACGCCGTGGCGGTGCTGCATGAAAGCGCGGACGGCCAGTGGCTGTTCGTCACCAGCGAGCGCTATTCGGCGTGGATTGAGAAGCGCTTCGTTGGCATTGGCAGCGCGGACACCGTGTTCGGCTACGGCCAGCACGGGCCTTACCGGGTGGTGACCGGCGCCACCGCCTTCACCGCATTCACCCCGGAAGAGCCGCGCGTGTCGCGGCTGCAGCTGGAGATGGGCGTGCGCGTGCCGGTGCTGGCCGACTGGCCGCTCAACCAGACCGTGAACGGCCAGCAGGCGCACGCCGCGCACGTGGTGCAGCTGCCGGTGCGCAATGCCGATGGCACGCTGGCGCTGGTGCCGGCGCTGCTGCCGCGTTCGCAGGACACCGCCAGCGATTACCTGCCGCTGACCCCGCGCAACGTGCTCACCCAGGCGTTCAAGTTCCTGGGCGAGCGCTACGGCTGGGGCCATTCGTACGACACGCGTGATTGCAGCGGCTTCGTGTCCGAGATCTACCGCAGCTTCGGCGTGCTGGTGCCGCGCAATACCAGCGCGCAGGCAGTCAGCCCGGCGCTGGACCGCATCGCCTTCAGCGACAAGGACGGCAAGGCCAGGCGCAACGCGGCCGTGCAGCAGCTGCAGGTGGGCGACCTGGTCTACATTCCCGGCCACGTGATGGTCACCATCGGCCAGCTCGACGGGCAGACGTGGATGATCCACGACACCGCCGGCGGCAGCTGGTTCGGCCCCGACGGCAATCGCGTGCAGGCCCACCTCAACGGCGTTTCGGTGACTCCGCTGCAGCCGATGATGGCCAGCGACACCGTGAGCTACATCGACCGCATCACCAACATCCAGCGCATCCGGCCCCAGACTCCTTGATGAAAATCACCGACATTGAACTTGGCATGCTGCGCGTGCCGCTGAAAACCCCGTTCAAGACCGCACTGCGCACCGTGGATACGGTGGAAGACGTGGTGGTGCTGGTGCGCACCGACACCGGCCACACCGGCTATGGCGAGGCGCCGGCCACGGCGGTGATCACCGGCGATACCCACGGTTCGATCATCGAGGCGATCAACACCTTCATCAAGCCGCGCCTGGTCGGCCAGGACGTGGCCGAACTCAACCGCAACTGCGCGCTGATCCAGTCGTCGATGGAGCGCAACACCAGCGCCAAGGCGGCGGTGGAAATCGCGGTGTACGACCTGTGGGCGCAGCTGCACAAGGCGCCGCTGTACCAGATGCTGGGCGGGGGCGACCCGGTGATCACCACCGACATCACCATCAGCGTGGATTACATCGACAAGATGGTGGCCGATTCGCTGTCGGCGATCGACCGTGGCTTCGAGTCGCTGAAGATCAAGGTCGGCAAGGACATCGGGCTGGATATCGAGCGGGTGAAGGCGATCCACGCCGCCGTGCAGGGCCGCGCCCTGCTGCGCCTGGATGCCAACCAGGGCTGGACCGCCAAGCAGGCGGTGCACGCCATGCGCACGCTGGAAGAAGCCGGGGTGGTGCTGGAGCTGCTGGAGCAGCCGGTGAAGGCGGCCGACATCAGCGGGCTGAAGTACGTGACCGACCGGGTCAACACGCCGGTGATGGCCGATGAGAGCGTGTTCAACCCGGGCCAGGTGTTCGACCTGATCCAGCAGCGCGCGGCCGACATCATCAACATCAAGCTGATGAAGACCGGCGGGCTGTCCAACGCGATCCGGATTGCCGACATCGCCGCCATCTACGGGGTGCCGTGCATGATCGGCTGCATGATCGAATCGAGCATCAGCGTGGCCGCGGCCGTGCACCTGGCGGTGGCCAAGAGCGAGATCATCACCAAGGTGGACCTGGACGGCCCGTCGCTGGGGCAGTTCAATCCGGTCACCGGCGGGGTACATTTCAACGAGTCGGAGATCACCATCAGCGATGCGCCCGGCCTGGGCATCACCGAGGTGCGCGGGTTGGAGATGATCAAGCCGCCGCGCTGGTAACGTCCCCCGTCCCCTTTTTGATGACCCCATGCCGCCCCTGGTGAAAATCCGCTCCGAGCGTGACCACATGTCGGCGATCGAACGCCGCATCGCCGATTTCATCCTCGACAATGCCCACCTGCTGCGCGATTACTCGTCGCAGCAGCTGGCCAGCGCGCTGGGAATCAGCCAGTCCAGCGTGGTCAAGTTCAGCCAGAAGCTGGGCTTCAAGGGCTACCCGGACCTGAAGTATTCCATCGGCCAGGCCGTGGCCCGCGCCGGCAGCGATCCGGCCGCCGGCCCGCCGGCCGCCGCGCCGGGCAACGATTACGACCAGCTGGCCGAGCGCCTGCGCCTGAGCCGCACCGCGGCCGACGAGGAAACCCGGCTGGCCAACCCGCAAGCGGACGTGGAAGCGATCGTGCAGCTGATCGACGGCGCGCCCAAGCTGTTCGTGTATGGGCTGGGCGACGATGGCCTGTATGCGCGCGAGTTCGCGATGCGGCTGTCGCTGCTGGGCATGCTCACGGTGCACCACGCCGACCCGATCCTGATGATGGCCAACCTCTCGGCGGCGCGGCCGGGCGATGTGCTGCTGGTGTTTTCCGAATTCGGCAAGCTGCCGCAGCTGTTCCAGCTCTCGCGCCAGTTCCAGGACGTGGGTGGCAAGGTGGTGTCGATCACCCGGCACAGCGCCAACCCGCTGCGCGCGCACGCCGATGGCGCGCTGGTGGTGTGCGCGCACGATCCGGCGCCGCACGTGGCGCAACTGTTGTACCGTTCTGCCTTGCAGTCGCTGCTGGACTTCGTGTTCGTGCTGCTCTGCCACGCCAACCCGGACCGCCACCGCCAGCTCGGGGTGAACCTGGAACGGATCGAACACCTGATCGACACCTGATTCCCGGAGTGCACCCGATGCTGTCGCTGCTGCGTACCGCCTTTGCCACCGTGCTGGTTGCCAGCGCCCTGCCCGCGTCGGCACTCACCCCCGTGGCCACGCCGCTGCTGGACAACGGCCAGATGATCGTGGTCACCACCGACGGCTGGGATGCCAGCCAGGGCCGCCTGCAGGCCTATGCACGCACCGCGCAGGGCTGGCAGCCGCATGGCGCCGCGTTCGATGTGGCGGTGGGCCGCAACGGCAGCGCCTGGGGCGTGGGCGTAGCGCCCGCGCCGAACGGCAGTGGGCCGCAGCAGCCGGGCGAGCCGGTGAAGCAGGAAGGCGACGGCCGCAGCCCGGCCGGGATGTTCAGGATCGGCCCGGCGTTCGGCTATGCGCCGAAGGTGGCCAGCGCGATGCCCTACCAGCCGATGCTGGAGAGCAGCTACTGCATGGATGTACCGGATTCGAAGTACTACAACCGCATCGTGGATGCCGACGTCGTGGGTGCCGATGCGGTGGAAGGCTCCACCGAACCGATGCGGCTGGACCTGCACAACAAGGGCGACGTGCGTTACCGCGAGGGCTTCGTGATCGAGCACAACCCGAACGCGGAACCGCGCCGGGGCAGCTGCATCTTCGCGCACCTGTGGCGCACGCCGGGTGAGGCCACCGCCGGTTGCACGGCGATGCAGCCCGAACACATGCGCGGCCTGCTGGCCTGGCTGGACCCGGCCCAGCGCCCGGTGTTCGTGCTGCTGCCGCGCGCGCAGTACCAGCGGCTGCAGCAGGACTGGCAGCTGCCGGCCCTGCCGAAGGCCGCACGATGAGCGCCGCGCCCGAACCGCAACTGGAACGCGCGGTCAGCCGCTGGCAGATCGTGGGGTTGTCGATCAACGATGTGATCGGCAGCGGCATCTACCTGCTGCCGGCCGCTACGGTGTTGTTGCTGGGGCCGTTCAGCCTGTGGGGCGTGGTGGCAGCCGGCATCGTGGTGGCACTGCTGGTGCTGTGCTACGCGCAGGCGGCCAGTTACTTCGATGAACCGGGCGGCAGCTATCTGTATGCGCGCGAGGCGTTCGGGCGCTTTGCCGGGTTCGAGATCGGCTGGATGATCTGGCTGACCCGGATCAGTTCGGCGGCCGCGTTGAGCAACGCGCTGGCCGATGCGGTGGCACGGTTCTGGCCCTGGGCCGGGCACGATGTGGGCCGGGTGCTGGTGATCGTGGCCTCGCTGGGGTTCCTGACCGCGGTGAACGTAGCCGGTGTGCGCTCGGCGGCGCGGACCGGGATCGTGCTGGTGATCGGCAAGATGCTGCCGCTGCTGCTGTTCGTGGCAATCGGCGCGTTCTACGTGGATACCGACCTGGCCTTCTCCGGCACCCGCCCGGACCCGCACGACCTGCAGCGCATGGGCGAGGCGGCGTTGCTGCTGCTGTATGCCTATGCGGGCTTCGAGAACATCCCGGCCGCGGCCGGTGAGTACCGCAATCCGCGCCGCGATATTCCGTTCGCGCTGATCACCATGATCATCACGGTGACGGTGATCTACGGCGCGGTGCAGTTCATCGCGCAGGGCACGCTGCCGGGCCTGGCCGATTCGGCCACGCCGCTGGCCGATGCTGCCGCCGGCTTCGGCGGCGAGGCGCTGGCCCTGATCCTCACGGTGGGCGCGACGATCTCCATCCTGGGCACCAACAGCAACACGATGATGATGGGCCCGCGCTTCCTGTTCGCCCTGGCGCGCGATGGCTACGGACCGAAGCTGCTGGCGCAGGTTCACCCGCGCTTCCGCACGCCGGCGGCGGCGATCATCACCCAGGGCCTGATCGCGCTGGTGCTGGCGTTGTCCGGCTCGTTCGTGCAGCTGGCGCTGCTGTCGATGACCACGCGCCTGTTTGCGTACATCGGCACGGCGGCAGCCGTGATCGTGTTGGCCCGCCGCTTCCGCGACCGCCCCGGCGCATTGAAGCTGCCCGGCGGCCCGCTGATTCCGATCCTGGCGCTGGTGCTGTGCCTGGCGCTGTTTGCCAGCGCAAGTTGGCAGAACATCGCCGCGGCGCTGATCGCGTTCGCGGTGGGCGCGGTGATCTACCTGTTGCCGCGCAAACAGGAAGGGTGACGGGCGGTCGTTCCTTGATGCAGCATTCACCCCACGCGCCCGCCGCGTTAACCGGTCCTTGGGTAGGTTGAAGACTCACCCAACCGGAGCCCCACATGAGCCCTGACTACCAGATTCCCGGCCGGGTGCCGGAAGACGGCGTGCCGCGCGAAGCGGTCTCGGATTACTGGCGCGAGCGCTTCAGCGCCGAGCCGTACTACGACAGTGACCTGGCGTTCGAGGATTACGAGCCGGCCTATTACCTCGGCTACAGCTCCCGCCACGCCCGCACCCGCGCCGATGAAATGATCGACGCCTACGAGCAGGTGGAAGCCGAACTCGAATCGCGCTGGGCACGGGAACAGGCCACCAGCAAGTTGACCTGGGCGCAAGCGCGCAACGCGGTCCGTCGCGGCTGGGACGAGTCCACCGCCCTCCACCAGTCCCACCTGGACAAGGGCGTCCCGCGCGGGACCTGAAGCGAAGCGCGCCCAGAACGGGATGCGCCCTGCCAGGGTTGCATCCCGATCAAATCGCTCGCGCCTGGCTTATTCAGCGCGCGGAATCGGCGGAATCTCGCGATCACCCGCGGCCATCAGGTCGCGGGTGTTCTTCTGTACGGCCACGGCACCAAACAGGCTCAGCGCGAAGGCCATGCCATAGAAGCCCTTTTCGCTGAGCAGCAGGGTGGCGTTCCACAGCCCCACCAGCAGCAGCAACAGCGACACCAGCAGCGCGAACCAGCACAGCGAGTAGTAGAGGCTGCTCACCGGAATGCCTTCCACCCGGTCGCGCACGCTCTTCTGCAGTGACACGGCGGCGAACAGGCCGAACAGCAGCAGGGTGAGGTAGTAGCCCTTTTCGTTCAGCGCCATTTCGGCGTTGAACAGGCCGACCAGGTACGCCACGGCGCCCAGCAGCAGTGCGGTCCACGAGGCGGCGATGAACGCCGGAGACGGTTTGGTGACCTGAGGCTTCATTGTTCAAACTCCCTTTTGATGGCGCCTACGGTAGCCGATTCCCCCGCACCCGCCTACGGGGGTGACGTATGGTCCACGCCCCCTTGATGGCCATGGTGTACAACAACGGCTGGCCATTCGCGTCCCCTTCCGGAGATTTCCCATGACCCGCCGCCTGCTGCTCAGCCTTGCCCTCGCCGCCACCCCCGCCCTGTTCACCACCGCCTGCGTTGCCGCCGATACGCCCGAGGCGGCTGCCGCGCCCGCGCTGGAAAAGGCGCAGTGGCCGTTCACCGCCACCGAATTTGCCACCTTCGACCAGCCCTGGGCGATGAGCTTCCTGCCCGATGGCAGCCTGCTGGTGACCGAGAAGGAAGGCAGGTTGAAACACTTCAACCTGACCACCCGAAAGAGCGCGGAGATCACCGGCGTGCCGAAGGTGGCCTATGGCGGCCAGGGCGGCTTCGGGGATGTGCTGCCGCACCCGGACTTCGCGAAGAACGGCCTTGTGTACCTGAGCTACGCCGAGGAAGGCGACAAGGACACGCGCGGTGCCGCCGTGGGCCGCGCCAAGCTGGTGCTGGCCGCCGATGGCAGCGGCACGCTGGAAGACTTCAAGGTGATCTGGCGCCAGACCCCGAAGGTGGAAGGCAAGGGCCATTACGGCCACCGCCTGGCCTTCGGACCGGACGGCAAGCTGTGGATCACCTCCAGCGAGCGGCAGAAGTTCGATCCGGCGCAGGACATGTCCGGCAACCTGGGCAAGATCATCCGCCTCAATGACGACGGCAGCGTGCCGGCCGACAATCCGTTTGCCTCCCAGGGGGGCGTGGCCACGCAGGTGTGGTCATTGGGCCATCGCAATGCGCTGGGCATCGCCTTCGATGCGCGCGGCAAGCTGTGGGTGCACGAGATGGGCCCGGCCGGTGGCGATGAGTTGAACCTGATCACGCGCGGGGCCAATTATGGTTACCCGATCGTGTCCAACGGCAACCATTACGACGGGCGCGACATTCCCGACCACAGCACGCGCCCGGAATTCGCGGCGCCGAAGGTGACCTGGACCCCGGTGATTTCGCCGGCTGGTTTCATCATCTACAGCGGTACGCTGTTCCCGCAGTGGACTGGCAGCGGCTTCATCGGCGGGCTGTCGTCCACCTCGCTGGTGCGGGTGGCCTTCGACGGCGACAACGCGCGCGAAGCCGAGCGCTTCCTGATGGGCGAACGCATCCGCGAAGTGGAACAGGGCCCGGATGGCGCGATCTGGCTGCTGGAAGATGGCAGCAAGGGCAAGCTGTTGAAGCTCACTCCGAAGGGGTGATGGGGGGTGCCGACCAACGGTCGGCACCTACCGGTTGCGGTTGCATCGCGGGTGCCGACCAACGGTCGGCGCTACCGGCTGCGGTTGCATCGCGTGTGCCGACCAACGGTCGGCGCTACCGGTTGCGGTTGCATCGCGTGCCGACCAACGGTCGGCACCTACCGGCTGCGGTTGCATCGCGTGCCGACCAACGGTCGGCACCTACCGGCTGCGGTTGCATCGCGTGCCGACCAACGGTCGGCACCTACCGGTTGCGGTTGCGTCGCGTGCCGACCAACGGTCGGCGCTACCGGTTGCGGTCACCTTGCGGTCACCTGGTAGTGCCGACCGTTGGTCGGTACGCTCTTGGCATCAGGCCCCGATATTGTTGACCTTGACGTCGCTCTTCGTGCATTCCTTGTCCAGGCAGGTGCCGTTGATCCACACCTCGCCCTGACCCAGCATCACGCCCTGCCAGTTGACGAACAGGGTGTCGAACTTCTGCTCGGCAATCAGCTTCGCCAACGCCGGGGTCACGATCCTGTCGTAGTCGCGCTGGAAAGCGGCGGCATCAGCCACCTTCTGGTTCTTGCCGGCGATGGTTACCCGCACCGGGTACCGCATCAGCCCGGCCACCGCGGCACGGTCGCCTGCTGCGACACCACGCTGCAGTTCGTTGAATACACTTTCGTACGGGGCGGCATCCCCCAGCAGCTTGGTGATGCGCTCGCGTGCGCCACCCTCGGCGTCGGCAGATGCATCCGCAGGCGTCGCCGCCGAATCGGTCCCCGCTACCGGGGGAGCCGTATCCGGCGTGGCCGCCGTGCTGGGCTCCACCGCATCGGGTGACAACCCGGCCTGCGGCGCATCCTCGGCGGCCGTGGGCGCAGTGGCTGGCGGCGATGTCGAGGGCGCCGCCGCTTCGTTGGCCGGCGGCGTGGGCTGGCTGCATGCAGCCAGCATCAACGTGGGTAGCAGGATCTTGATCAGGCGCATGCACGGCTCCGTCGATATCTCGAAGATGCCAGCGTAGCCCGTATGGCGTGCAGCACCCATGACGGTAGTGCCAGGCCCTGCCTGGCAAGCGCGCGGTGATCGATCGCCGGGCAGGGCCCGGCGCCCGATCACTTGGCCAGCAGCTCGAAGATCACCGGCTCACCGGCGGCAGACGACGCACACACCCACACATCGAACTGGCCCGGCTCTGCACGGAACACGCCATCACGGCCGGTGAAGCCCAGCGCATGACGATCCAGCGTGAAGCGCACGTCCGTGCTCTCGCCCGGCTGCAATGCCACCTTGCGGAAATCCTTCAGCTCGCGCACCGGCCGCACGCGGCTGGCCACGCGGTCGTGGATGTACAGCTGCACCACTTCCTCACCCGCCACCGCACCGGTGTTGGTGAGGGTGGTGGTGATCTCCAGCGTGTCATCCCAGCCCAGCTGGGCGCTGTTCAACTGCGGCACGCCGTAAGCGAAGGTGGTGTAGCCGAGGCCGTGCCCGAACGGGTACAGCGCCGCGTTCGGAATCTCGCGCCAGCGTGCCTTGAACTCCGACATGGTCGGCAGTTCCGGGCGGCCGGTGCGCGGGTGGTTGTAGAAGAACGGCTGCTGCCCCGATACCTGCGGGAAGCTCACCGGCAGGCGGCCGGACGGGTTGTAATCGCCGAACAGCACATCGGCCACGGCCGGGCCGGTCTGCGTGCCCAGGTACCAGGTGATGGCCACGGCCTGCGCATTGCGCACCGCCCCCTGCAGGGCCAGCGCGCGACCATTGCGCAGCAGCACCACCAGCGGCTTGCCGGTCATCGCCACGGCCTCGGCCAGCGCCTGCTGCGCTGCCGGCAGGGTGATTTCCACGCGCGACTGCGCTTCGCCGCTGTAGCGCTGCGGTTCGCCCAGCGCCAGCACCACCACGTCTGCACGCAGTGCGGCGGCGACGGCCTGTTCGATGCCGTCCTGCACGGCCGCTTCCAGGTCGCAGCCGGGCACGATCTCCAGCAGGCTTTCATCGCGGATCGCAGCGCGCACGCCGGCTTCCAGGGTGACGTAGCGCGACTTGTCGCCGAACAGCGTCCAGCAGCCTTCGATGTTGTCGCGGTCCTGCACGAACGGGCCGATCAGGGCGATCTTCTGCCCCTCCTTGCGCAGCGGCAGCACGTTGCCTTCGTTCTTGAGCAGCACGATGGAGCGACGCGCGGCATCGCGCGACAGTTCGTCATGCGCGGCGATGTAGGAGGTATCCGCTTCGCGCACCGGATCCAGCGAGCGGTAGGGATCGTCGAACAGGCCGATCGCTTCCTTCAGGTTGAGGATGCGGCGCACCGATTCGTCCAGCGTGGCCATCGGCACCTCGCCGCTGTCGATCAGGCCCGGCAGGTGTTCGGCATAGAAGCCGCTCTGCATGCTCAGGTCCAGGCCCGCAGTGAAGGCCTTGGCGGTGGCGTCGCGGTCGTCGGCGGCATAACCGTGCGCGACCAGTTCCATGTCGGCGGTGTAATCGGAGATCACCACGCCCGGGAACTGCCACTCACCGCGCAGGATGTCGGTGAGCAGTTCGGCATTGGCGCTGGCGGGCACGCCGTTGATGTCGTTGAAGGAGGACATCACGGTGATCGCACCGGCCTCGAACGCGGCCTTGAACGGCGGCAGGTGCACGTCGCGCAGGGTCTGCGGCGAGATGTCCACCATGTTGTATTCCATGCCGGCCATCACCGCGCCGTAGGCGGCGAAGTGCTTCGGGGTGGACAGCAGCGCGTCGGCGGCGCGCAGGTCGGGGCCCTGGAAGCCACGCACGCGGGCGGCGGCGAACGCGCAGCCCAGCACCACGTCTTCACCGGCGCCTTCGGCACCGCGGCCCCAGCGCTGGTCGCGGGCGATGTCCACCGCCGGTGCGTAGGTCCAGTGCAGGCCGGCCGCGGTGGCTTCGACGGCGGTGGCGCGCGCGGTGCGCTGGGCCAGGTCCGGTTCGAAGCTGGCCGCTTCGCCCAGCGGGATCGGGAACACGGTGCGCATGCCGTGGATGACATCGGCGGCCAGGATCACCGGAATGCCCAGACGGCTTTCTTCCAGGGCGACCTTCTGGATGCGGCGGCCGGCCTCGACGCCCACGCCGTTGAACAGCGAGCCCACCTTGCCTTCGCGCACCTGCTGCAGCACCTGGTCGGCGTTGCTGACATTGGCTTCGGGGTTCACGTCCGGCGCGAACGGCCGGACCATGTCCGCGAACACACCCAGCTGGCCGACTTTTTCTTCGACGGTCATCTGGGCAATGAGGGTTTCGATGCGATCGGAGGCCACCGGCTATCCTTATGAAAACGTTTACAAGGCCGAGATTCTAGCGTTCCCGCCGCCAGCAAAGCAAAGCGCGGGGCACAGGAGCTTACTCTGCGGCGGCCCGCTGCTGCTGTGCGGTCATCAACATGGCATCGCTGGAGGCCTGGAACACGCGCAGCCCGAACGCCGGCAGGATCGCCAGCAGGTGGTCAAACACGTCGGATTGAATGCCTTCGTAGCCCGCCCAGGCGGTGGTGCGGGTGAAACAGTACACCTCCAACGGCAGGCCTTCGGTGGTGGGTTGCAGCTGCCGTACCAGCAGCGTCATATCCGTATGGATGCCGGGGTGCTGGCGCAGGTAGCGCTCCACGTAGGCACGGAAGGTGCCCAGGTTGGTGACCCGGCGCGCGTTCACCGCCGCCACGCCCTGGGCCTGCAGCTGGGTGTTCCACTGGGTGAGCTCGGCCTGCTTCTCACGCAGGTAGTCGCCCAGCACCGCGAACTGCTCCAGCCGCTGCAATGCCGCCGCGTCCAGGAAGCCCACGCTGTGCTGGTCCAGGTACAGCGCGCGCTTGATCCGACGGCCGCCGGCTTCCTGCATGCCGCGCCAGTTCTTGAACGACTCGGTGACCAGCTTCTTGGTCGGGATGGTGGTGATGGTCTTGTCGAAGTTCTGCACGGTGATGGTGTGCAGGGCGATATCGATCACATCGCCATCGGCGTTCTGGCTGGGCATTTCGATCCAGTCGCCCAGCCGCACGCGGCCATCGCCGCTGATCTGCACGCTGGCCACCAGCGACAGGATGGTGTCCTGGAAGACCAGCATCAGCACGGCGGTGGCGGCGCCCAGGCCGGCCACCATCGGGCCGAGCTTCAGGCCCAGCAGGGTGGCGACGATGGACAGCCCGGCCACCACGAACACCACGATCTTCACCACCTGCAGGTAGCCTTTGATCGGCTTGCTGCGCGCATCGGGGCGGCGTTCGTACAGCTCGTTGGCCGCATCCAGCGCGTGCGAGACGGCCAGCGCCACGGTCAGTACCGCCCAGGCCTGGCAGGCACTGACCACGCCCGACACCAGCTGCGCCGGCAGATCCGGGACGATCCGGATGCCGGCGGCGATGACCATGCTGGGCACCACGTTGGCCAGCCGCGAGATCACCCGCAGGTTGCTGCCGCCTTCCGTGCCGGGCAGGCGCCGCACCAGCCGGCGCAGGCCGCGCAGCAGGATGCGCTTGGTGACGAAGTTGGCCAGCCAGGCGGCCAGCGCCAGTGCGCACAGCACGATGGTGGTGTAGGCCCAGGGCCAGGGTTCAAGGGTGTCCTGCAGGTTTTCCAGGAGTTGTACTGCGATTACGGCGTCTACCATCGTTTACGGGTTCTCTTGGTATTGCGAGGGCCGACTGACAGTCGTCGCTACCGGGGCGCGGCCCCTGCGACAGCTGCGCGACCGGGGCGCGGCCCGTGCGACAGCTGCGCGGTTAGTGCCGGGCAGCGGTGCCTCAGGCGGCGCTGCGCTCGATGATCACGCCCACGGCCTTGGCGCCACGCACCGCGCCGGGCTTGCTGAGCTTCAGGCGCAGCCACTGCACGTTGAATTCGCGCAGCACGATCTCAGCGATGCGCTCTGCCAGGGTTTCAACCAGGCCGAAGTCGGATTCGCGCACGAACTGCTCGATGCGCTTGCTCACAGCCTTGTAGTTCAGGGTGTCGGCGATATCGTCGCTGGCCGCCGGCCTGCGGTTGTCAAAGCCCATTTCCAGATCGAAGCGCAGGGTCTGGCGGATGCGCCGTTCCCAGTCGTAGATCCCGATCAGGGCATCGATCTCAAGCCCTTCGATGAATACCTTGTCCATAGGAGTGCCACGTAGAAGATGGCGACCATGGTAACGGGACGGCCCCGAACGTGCCTCGAACCGGTGCCTGATGGCGCCCGATGTGAAATGCGGGCCGAAAAAGACAAAGGGCCCCGCGCGGGGCCCTTTGCTTTACCTCTTGTCCCCGGGTGGAGATGGGATACCCATCCGCGAGTCCCGGTGGCGCGTGAGGCAGAAATTACGTGGGCGGCGCTACGACGTCAACCATTGTTGACTGGAATTGGGACGAGTTTCGCTCTTGCGGTCGATTCAATATACACAGTCAATCAGGCTCCGGAGATCGATTGAGACAACCTCGCAACAGCCTCCTGATCCCTGATGTTCACAGCACCGCCTGCCACTCCATCCTCCACCCATCGGACATGAGGGGCCAGCAGTGTGCATATGGAAGACGCAGTAAGACGTGCTTTGTCGGAAGAACGGCTGCGCACATTCGATTGTGCAGTCACCTGCAGCACACAGTGCACACCACTCGAACTGTACCTCTGGAATGCACGCATCTCCGCCGCGTTTCTGGTGCCGCTGCACATTGGCGAGGTGGTGACCCGCAACGCCGTATCCGATGCGCTTACCCGAATCCATGGGCCGCGGTGGCCATGGGTTCAAGGCTTTGAAGACAGCCTTCCCAGCCCTGCAGGCGGATACGATCCACGAAGGGAGTTACGTCGCGCCGCAGCCCGCAGCAGCGCGACGGCGACCGTCATCCCGACGCTCAGCTTCGTGTTCTGGCAGAAAATGTTCACGCATCGCTTCGACGCCCGCCTCTGGTCCCGATGCATGGGCCAGGTATTTCCGGGCGCCGATCGCGGGATGCCATTGCACGGGATCCGGGCGGAGATGCACCGTGATCTCGAGCAGATCCGGCGTCTGCGTAATCGCATCGCGCACCATGAACCCGTCTTCGGGAGGGCATTGGCCGACGACTATGCGGCCATCGAGCGAGTAGTGAAGCTGCGCTGCCCGCGCACAGCGGCATGGATGGCCGGACACGATATGGTGAGGCCACTGCTGCGGAATCGACCGGCCTGACGCCGACTGCTACACCGCCGGCAGCGTCGCCATGTCCCAGCGCGGGGTGACCTGCACCTGCGGCGGGTTGTACTGGCCGGCCTCCAGACGCAGCGCACCGGCGAAGGCGATCATGGCGCCGTTGTCGGTGCACAGCGAAGGGCGCGGGAAACACGCCCGGCCGCCACGGCGTTCGGCCATCTGCTGCAGCTTGGCCCGCAGGCGCTTGTTCGCGCCCACGCCACCGGCCACGACGATCACGTCGGTACCGGCCGCATCCAGCGCGCGCTCGCATTTGATTGCCAGCGTTTCGACCACGGCATCTTCAAAACCGCGCGCGATGTCGGCGCGGGTCTGCTCGCTCTGGTCGCTGTCGCGCCAGGCCAGCAGCACCTGGGTCTTCAGGCCGGAGAAGCTGAAATCCAGCCCGGGCCGGTCGGTCATCGGGCGGGTGAACTTGAACCTGCCCGGGGTGCCCTGTTCGGCCAGTGCCGCCAGCTGCGGGCCGCCCGGGTACGGCAGGCCCATCAGCTTGGCGGTCTTGTCGAAGGCTTCGCCGGCGGCATCGTCCAAGGTCTCGCCGAGCAGGCGGTACTGGCCGATCCGGTCCACCGCCACCAGCTGGGTATGCCCGCCGGACACCAGCAGGGCCACGAACGGCGGCTCCGGCGGGTCTTCTTCCATCAGCGGGGCCAGCAGGTGGCCTTCCATATGGTGGACACCCACCGCAGGCACGTCGAGCGCCCAGGCCAGCGAACGGGCCACGCCCGCGCCCACCAGCAAGGCGCCGACCAGCCCCGGGCCGGCCGTGTAGGCCACCCCGTCGATGTCGCCCACGCCCAGCCCGGCCTCGGCCAAGGTCTGGCGGATCAGGGGGAGCAGCTTGCGCACATGGTCACGGCTGGCCAGTTCAGGCACCACCCCGCCGTATTCGGCGTGAAGGGCGATCTGGCTGTACACGGCATGGGCGCGCAGGGCGTCCGGGCCGGCCACGGCGGTGTCATACACCGCCACACCGGTCTCATCGCAGGAAGATTCGATACCAAGGACTCGCATAACGGGTATTATGGACCTCTTGAGGCCTTGGCAGACGTACCGCCGACGTGCCCTTCACTACCCCAGGCCAGGATCTTTGCCGGGGTGGGTTGCAACTTCTTTTCTCGCCGCTATAATGTGCGGCTCTCACCGGGCGTGACCCGGTTCTACTGTGTCCCGGAGATTCCATGCCCAGCGTTAAAGTCCGCGAGAACGAGCCCTTCGAGTTTGCGCTCCGTCGCTTCAAGCGCACCTGCGAAAAGGCCGGCGTGCTGGCCGAAACCCGCAAGCGCGAGTTCTACGAAAAGCCGACCCAGGAGCGCAAGCGTAAGGCTGCCGCTGCTGTGAAGCGTCAGCTGCGCCGCTCGTCGCGCGACGTCACCAAGCGTCAGCGCCTGTACTGATCGGACGCAACTTCGATGCGGCAGGCTTGTCCTGTCGCGGCGGAGCCGAAGCCGGAACGCGCGAGCGTTACCGGCTTTTTGCGTTTCCACCCTTTTCATCGATACGAGGTGTTCCATGAGCCTGAAGCTGCAGCTCACTGAAGACATGAAGGCCGCCATGAAGGCGGGCGACAAGCACAAGCTGTCCGTGATCCGCCTGATCAAGGCGGAAATCCAGCGCCGCGAAGTGGATGAGCGCGTCGAGCTGGACGACACCGCTGTGATCGCTGTGCTCGACAAGATGGTCAAGCAGCGCAAGGACTCGATCAGCCAGTACGAAGCAGCCCAGCGTGAAGACCTGGCGCAGATCGAGCGCGACGAACTGGTGGTGATCGACACCTACCTGCCGGCCAAGATGGGCGAAGCCGAGATCGTGGCTGCGATCCAGGCCGCCGTTGCCGAAACCGGCGCCGCCAGCGCCGCCGACATGGGCAAGCTGATGGGCGCGCTGAAGCCGAAGCTGGCCGGCCAGGCCGACATGGGCCTGGTCTCCAAGCTGGTGAAGGCGCACTTCGCCGGTTGAGTGAGCGGGGGGACACGACCAACGGTATGCCCACGCTGCGCGCGGGCACCCTTCGGGCCGTCGTAAACGACGTTAGGTGCGGCTTTCGCCGCACCTTGCGTGTCCTACCGGTAGGCGCCCACCGTTGATGGGCCCGCGTTTCACCCGGTCTTCGAACCGGGCCTGCTAGAAATCCAGGCATGTCTTCGCTGCCGCCCTCTCCCGCGCCCGAGCCCGCGCACGACCCTTCCCGCGTTCCGCCCCGCCTGCGCAAGTACGTGGACCGGCTTGAACGCAGTTTCCCGGTTGCCGTGGGCAAACGCTTCGTCGATGTGGACGTGCTGACCCAGGCCGCATCGGTGTCCTTCTATGCCCTGCTGTCGATGGCGCCGTTGCTGGTCCTGCTGCTGTGGCTTACCGCTTCGCTGTACCCGCCCGCACAGCAGGCGCTGATCGGCCAGATCAACGATGTGGCCGGCAGCAGCGCGGCCACCGTGGCCGATACCGTGCTCAAGAACGCCGACAACCAGCCCTCGATGGGGTCACTGGCCGGGATGTGGAGCACGCTGCTGCTGTTCATCGGCGCCACGGCGGTGTTCGCCCAGCTGCAGAACGCACTCAACCTGATCTTCAATACCAGCGGCGAACGCCTGGACGGCATCGTGGCGTGGCTGCGCAAGCGCGTGTTTTCCTTCGGCGTGGTGCTGGCGCTGGGCTTCCTGCTGATCCTGTCGATGACCGCCACCACCATGCTGCAGGTGGCGTTCGCGCAGCTGCCCTCGGTGCTGCCGGCGGTGGGTTACCTGACCAGCCTGCTGCTGTACACGGTGGGCTTCGCATTCCTCTACCACTACCTGCCCGACCGCCGCGTGGCCTGGCGGCAGGCGTTCATCGGCGGGGTGATCACCTCGGCGCTGTTCGCGCTGGGCCGCTATGCCATCGGGCTGTACATCGCCACGGTGGCGCCGGGCAGCGCCTACGGCTCGATGGGCGCGCTGGTGATCTCGCTGGTGTGGATCTACTACGCCACGGTGGTGTTCTTCGTGGGCGCGCTGATGACGGCGGTGATCGACGAGCGCCTGCGTGCCCGCGTGCACCTGGCCGAGGCCGGCATCGTGCCGCCGAAACCGGGCGAAGGCACCGCCAGCTAGTAGACTAGCGGGGTCCCCCGCTTCCGTGCGTGGCCGTCGCCGGCCGTGCCCCCTGCTGCTGCCCATGGCCCGTATCCCCGACGCATTCATCGACGACCTGCTGGCCCGCTCCGACATCGTCGAAGTGGTGGGCAGCCGCGTGCCGCTGAAGCGCCAGGGCAAAGAATATTCGGCGCGCTGCCCGTTCCATGACGAGCGCTCGGCCTCGTTCACGGTCTCGCCCACCAAGCAGTTCTACCACTGCTTCGGCTGCGGCGCGCACGGCACCGCGATCAGCTTCCTGATGAACTACGACCGCCTGGAGTTCCTTGACGCGGTCGATGAGCTGGCCAAGCGCGTGGGCATGGAAGTGCCACGCGATACCCAGCCGCGCACCGCCCAGCAGCAGGACGACAGCCGCGAGCTGTACGCCGCGCTGGATGCGGCCACGCGCTTCTTCCAGAAGTCGCTGGAGGGAAGCGACACCGCCCGTGCCTACCTGGACCAGCGCGGCGTGGACGAGGAGAACCGCACGCGCTTTGCGATCGGCTACGCACCCGATGGCTACAGCGCGCTGAAGGATGCATTGGGCAAGGACGAGCGGCGCATGAAGCTGCTTGACCGCGCCGGGCTGTTTTCCAAGAACGACCGCGGCCATGTCTACGACAAGTTCCGCGACCGGGTGATGTTCCCGATCTTCGACCGGCGCGGGCGCGTGATCGCCTATGGCGGCCGGGTGCTCGAGAAGGACGACGGCCCCAAGTACCTCAACTCGCCCGAGACCGCGCTGTTCCACAAGGGGCGCGAACTGTACGGCCTGTGGCAGGTGCGCCAGGCCAACCAGAAGATCGAGCGGCTGATCGTGGTCGAAGGCTACATGGACGTGGTCTCGCTGTTCCAGTTCGGGGTCACCCAGGCGGTGGCCACGCTGGGCACGGCGACCACGCCGGACCACGCCGAACTTCTGTTCCGCAACGCGCCGGATGTGTTCTTCTGCTTCGACGGCGACGCCGCCGGCCGCCGCGCCGGCTGGCGCGCGCTGGAATCGGTGCTGCCGCGCATGAAGGATGGCCGCCAGGCGTTCTTCCTGTTCCTGCCCGATGGCGAAGACCCCGACACCATCGTGCGCAAGGAAGGGAAGGACGGCTTCGACGAGCGCCTGAAGCAGGCCACGCCGTTGTCGCAGTTCTTCTTCGATGAGCTCACCCGCGAAGTGAACATGGCCACGCTGGATGGCAAGGCACGCCTGGCCGAACGCGCGCGGCCGATGCTGGCGCAGATCCCCGATGGCGCCTTCGGCGACCTGATGAAGCAGCAGCTGGCCACGTTGACCGGGCTGGGCGCCAAGCCCGCGGCCGCGCCGGTATCGCGCCCGCCGGCACGCGCCGTGGCACCCGCGCAGCGGCGCAGCCTGGTACGCGCGGCCATTGCCATCCTGCTGCAGCAGCCGTCGCTGGCGATGACGCTGGAAGGCCACCACTTCGGCGGCCTGCGCCTGCCCGGGGTGGAGCTGCTGATCGAGCTGCTCACGTTGGTGGAACAGCGCCCGGACATCAGTACCGGCGCACTGCTGGAGCACTTCGAAGGCCGCGAAGAGCAGGAATCGCTGCACAAGCTGGCCGCGCAGACCCTGCCCGGCGATGAGGCGATGTGGAACCAGGAACTGCACGATGCGGTGGCGCAGCTGGAAAAACAGCTGTTGCTGCAACGTCTTGAGGAGCTTCAGGCAAAGCAGCGGCAGCAGGGTCTGGACGATACTGACAAGTACGAACTGCGCGAGCTGTTGAAGGCGCGCGCCACGCTGCGTTGACCGATGAGGGAGGAAGGTGAAGTGATGCGACGTTGGAACCGCCCCGCCTTCTTCAGTGCCTTCCTGCTGTGTCTGGTTACCCTGGCTCCGGTGGGCAGCGAGGCAGGGCCTCGCTCTACGCAAGAAGGTCCGGATGACAAACTGGTAGAGCGAGGCCCTGCCTCGCTGGCCGACGCCGACCTCGCCCGAACCTTCAGGAATCCGGCCAAAGACCTCTACACCGGCGGACAACCGTCGGCAGCACAACTGCAGCAGGCCGCCACGGCAGGCATCACCACCGTGATCGACCTGCGCCAACCCACAGAAGACCGCGGCTTCGACGAAACTGCCACGGCGGCGTCGCTCGGGCTGCACTACGTGCGCATCCCGGTCGCCGGTGCTGCCGGCCTGACCCCCGCCAAGGTGCAGGCCCTGCAGGCCGCACTGGCCCAGGCCAACGGCCCGGTACTGCTGCACTGTGCCTCCGGCAACCGCGTCGGCGCGCTGCTGGCGCTGATGAAAGCGCAACAGGGCGCATCCACCGAACAGGCCCTGCAGTTCGGCCGCGAGGCCGGCATGACCTCGCTGGAAGCCCAGACCCGCACCCTGCTCGAGCAGGACACCGCGCGTTGATCCTGCTGCCGCTTCACCCCCTTTCCCCCTGCTCTACAGGAGCCTGCCCACCATGACCCGCTGGTGGTCGCGCCTGCGACCGGACAACTTCACCCTCGCCCTGCTCGGCACCGTGCTGCTGGCGTCGTTCCTGCCGATGCACGGTCCTGCGGCCATGGTGCTGGACGATGTCACCGACGTGGCCATCGCTGCGCTGTTCTTCCTGCACGGCGCGCGCCTGCCGCGCGAATCGATCATGGCCGGGCTGCTGCACTGGCGCCTGCACCTGACCATCCTGGCCTGCACGTTCGTGCTGTTCCCGCTGTTCGGGCTGGCGTTCAAGCCGCTGGATGGCTGGCTGCTCACCCCCGAGCTGTACATCGGCGTGCTGTTCCTGTGCGCGTTGCCGTCCACGGTCCAGTCATCGATCGCGTTCACCTCGCTGGCGCGCGGCAACGTGCCCGCAGCGGTGGTCAGCGCTTCGCTGTCCAGCATCCTCGGCGTGTTCCTCACCCCGCTGCTGCTGGCCCTGTTGGCCGGCACCGCAGGCGGCATGCACAACCCCGGCCAGGCCATCCTGAGCATCATGCTGCAGCTGCTGGTGCCGTTCGTGGCTGGCCACCTGCTGCGCCCGTGGATCGCCCGCTGGGTGGAACGGCAGCGCGCGCTGCTGCGCTACACCGACCAGGGCACGATCCTGCTGGTGGTGTATTCGGCCTTCGGTGAAGCGGTGAACGAAGGGCTGTGGAGCAAGACCCCGCTGCTGTCGCTGCTCACCGTGGCGGTGGTGGCGGCGGTGCTGCTGGGTATCGCCATGCCGACGATTGCCTTCCTGTCACGGCGGCTGGGCTTCAACCGCGAAGACCGCATCACCATCCTGTTCTGCGGTTCCAAGAAGAGCCTGGCCACCGGCGTGCCGATGGCCAAGATCCTGTTCGCCGGCGGCAGCCTGGGCGCCATCGTGCTGCCGATCATGATCTACCACCAGATCCAGCTGATCGTCTGCGCAATGATCGCGCAGCGCTACGCTCGCGACCCAGTGGTGACCCCCGCGCCATTGGACTGACGGCGCAGCACGCGGTACGCGGCACGCGGTACGCGGCACGCGGTACGCGGCACGCGGCACGCGGCACGCGGCGATGTTGGTAGGGTCGCTTCCCAAACGACCGCCGATAACGGTGATCAGCCGATGCTGGGCATGACAATCATCGGAACTACGCTATGCGACGTGGCGTCGGCCAAGGTCATGCCGCCACCGCGATGATCATTGCTACCGGCGGTCGTTTGGGAAGCGACCCTACCAAAGCCGTTCCCAGCCCGCCGGGTTCCGCGCCGCCTAGCGTCAGCGGTCGGTCAACGTGCCTACGCTCAGCTCCGGCAGATACACCCATACGTCATACGAGCGATCCGGGTCCGTGTCGGCAACCGGATCGCGTGCCGGCCGCTCGAGCAGCGGCATCGCGCGGCAGGGGCTCATGCAATGCCAGGTGTGGCCACGCAGTGCCTCCACGCGCACGCTGTACAGCGGCAGGTCCAGGAGGAACGCCGCCATGGTGCGATGCTTCATTTCCGGGGGCGCATCTTCGAACGGGTGGCGCATCGCATGTACGTTGCCTGTCAGTACCAGCATCCGCGCCGCGCTGGGCAGCGCGTTGAACTGTTGGCGCACATGGGTGGCCATCTCCGCGTCGCGATCCACGTCGCTGTCGTACGCGCTGATCTCAATGTCGTAGCCCGCTACAGCGATATCGCGACCCTGTGCCCGCAGCACGCGCAACGTTTCGATCAGCGCCAGCATATCGCGACTACGGCGCCCGTCATGCTGGCCATCTTTCACCCGCCAGAAGGGCGAGGTACGCAGTGCTTCGCGCGCATCCGCATCGCCGTTGGAGCGCAGGTACCGCGCCAGCGCGGCGTTCTCGCTCATCGGCAGCTCCAACCCCAGCCGCACGGACGCGTTGTCGCGGCTGTAGCGTTCCATCAGGTCGGCCACCAGCAGCGGCGTTTCGGCGGTGCCGTGGTATTCCCCGAGCACCACCAGCCGGTGGTTGCCCGCCAAGGTCACGATCTGTGTTGCGGTGTCACCGACACCGCCTGCCGGCACGGCGGCGGTTGTGCCGCACACCATCGAAGCCACCATCACAGCCATCCAGAGCCATCGCTTCATGCCGTCACGTCCTGTTGGGGTCATGAAAGCAATGGCGACAAGATTTTCCGGATTCAACCCCACGCTTGTACGGTAGCGCCGGGCTCTGCCCGGCGGCGCTCCGATCACAGGAACGGCAGCATCACGATGGATCCTCAGCTCCAGAGAAAACGCGGGAACTGCCGTTATGATCTCCAGGTTACTTTTCGCCGGCGGCCGATAGGGCGTGATAGTGGGGCTGATCCTGATCCACCACAAAATCCAGCAATCGCCGGACGAAAGATTTCTAGAAGATGCAGCAAAGACTGGTGAGCCAGATAGCTCAATGCGCGGCTCATTTCACCGACCAAGAGCGCAGTGGAAACCAGTTCACCGCAAATATCGCTTCGCTACGCTTCTGTCGCATAGTGAGAAGAAACAATCTAAGGAAGCTGCATCGTCTAGCCCGACCTTCACAGAGCTCGAGTTCTTAAAGAAGAAATCGAAATGATGCCGCGGGTGGAAATGACCATTGGCATTCCTAGGGTCGTCATCATAGCGAAAATAGCCATGATCTTCCGATAAAAGATAAGCCATCGCATCTGCGTACTTCGTGGCTTCCGCAACGCCGAATCCAAAGCTATCGCACAGCGATAAAACAACCTCTTCGTGTGAATGGGAGGACTCCACCCAGGTCAGGATGGCATTCCTCAAGACCGAAATGGTTTGTCCACTCACCGGCTCGGAAAGGTGGTCAATATTGAACGAAATCAATCCTCCATCATCAATTGCCTGAAACGGAATTGCCATAGAAAAGTAGCCATCGCTCTTCTTAATCCAAGCCCGGCTATAGCCACCCGTAAACACGGCAAGATCGAAATCCACATCCGGATCATCGCCCATGCAGTCAGAGCACGCACTTACAATTTCGCACAACGCAAGCAAATTGTGCAAATTATCAACAGCGGAGCGGACCGCTCGGAACTTATTTAGACGATACGACGGCACATTCGTGAAGAAATACTTGCTCATAACGGACGATTCCTTTCGAACTCAATCTCCAGAATCTTATGGACGTAATCTTCGTCGTATTCGGAGTCCCCGATCATATCGGTAACTCTGTTTGTTAGCTTCGCTATTAGCCTAGGACTACTCTTCCTTGCGACGCAGAAGCGCTTTACGATTGCTTCAATTGATGCCTGCTCCTCTAGGATAATAAAATCCTTCTGCTGAGCTATCTCAGCATCCGAGGGAATCCGGACATTCATGTAGCCGTCTCGATATAAAGCATTCAGCCCGCCCTTGATCTTTTCAACGGTGTCCGCATCCGCCTCCGGACCTATGATGAGATGGCTTTCAAGGAATGACCGAGCCATCATCGTGTACAGAGCGTTTCTGAACGAAGTTTGCCTATTCAAATCACGCGCGATGCATACAACAAACGGGAACTCAAGGCCCTTTGCGTTGTTCACGTTCGATATGAAGAACTTCTCTGAATCAGTTCGCTTGGTTTCGAAAGAGACGTTCGCCTCCCATCCGAAGTCTCGCGCAACCTGCGACCGAAGTTCCCCGATCACTTCGTAGATATAGCTTTCTTTGTCGAGGAAAATCACTGCAATGTCACCCGGCTTTGTACTAGGGTGACGTCGGCGGATATCCGAAACGAGCTCAACAATGCCACCGGAAATAGACTTATGCCCGGAGATGGTATGCACTTCAGTGCTACGAAAATCCTCAGGTATGTCTTCGAAACGCCTTAGCGGATCTCGTGACAAATTAGCTCTGCCGCCATCCTCGGAATAGTGGTATCCGCACGAATCCCACTCATCTGGCTTTAGCCATCGAAGAACGGGCTGCTCGAACAGACCCATTCCCAAAGAGTGAGAGAACATTAGGTTTGTCGGCTCGGTTCTATAGCACTTCTTCAAGACCATGTCGGCGCGATGGACACGGTCGTCAATGGTTCTAAAGATATTCTGAAAAACGTCACCGGCAACGAAGACACGCTTGGAAGTGACCAACTCACACAGCTCGATAAAGCTATTCGCGAAGTCCTGACTTTCGTCGACGAAGACGTAGTCGAATGCATACTTCCTCTCACCACCAAGCGCTTGGATTTCGGCCATCGCCCTGCGGCAAAGAAAATCAAATGTGCCCGCCTGCAAACTGCCAAACTGGACTCCATAGAAGTGGCAGATATATCTATACATGCCAGACAATGGCTCTTTTCCGCTACCCCATGAATGGAAGCAGAAGAGCTTCTTATCCCACTCAATCTGCCTTTCAACTCTCATGAAGTCGAAGAAGTCGGGAATGCGTTGCCTCATGGACGAAGCCAGAATGCGATTGAAGCAGGTAAACGCAATCCTGGCGTCGCTGTCGCGAGAGTAAACTTCCTTCGCCTTGTGCAGAAGAAGCTCAGTCTTTCCCGACCCGGCAAGACCTTGGATTACGAATTTCTTGCTTGCGCCCCATCGAAACACAAAGCTCGTCTGATCCGTATCAAAAAGAATGATCTTGGACTTGACTGTTTCCAGAAGATCTCTCGCTTCGAGATTGATTCTAGAAATATCATTAATACTTCCCACAACCAGGGAGGTGATTAGGTCGACGATCCTTGCATCACTCGGCTTGTCGATAAGAAGATCATCAAAATCGACGTTATCTGAGTTTCTATACTGGAAAAGTCCTGACCAGTGCTTCTTCCGACCGATCTTCTCCCGGTAACGGAACTTTTCCGAGAGAAATGAAATGTCCTCAATCAGGTCGTCGGCATACTCTTCAAATGCCTCAGAGTCATTGCCGAGGTCGATAAAACAGGGCTGCATCCCGGCCGCGAACACCACGACCGCTTCATCATACTCATAAGACGCATCATCCTTCGCAAGTGGTTTGCGCAGTACATATGTCTGCTTCTTGTGGACAGACGAGAATGTTTCAATTCTCATCTTGAGATTTGCCCTGTCCACAAGGCTTTCCGTATCAGGAGCGTAGAAACAGTAGTCGCTCATATGCTATTCCCTCGCAAAGAGTGGCGCCGTCGATGAAATTGCTGCGGGATGCTCTGTCACGATGACCCCAGCTATCACAAATAGTGGCACGCCGGCCGACTCGCGACCAGAGGGATTTCCTGACGGTTGAAGCGGAGCAGCACGCCGCCGAAGGGTGCGTCTGGAGGCCAACTCGGCCTCAAGGGTTGTTTACCAGCCATGCACACGCTTACCTTCATCTGGATGGCAAGCACTCCCGCATAACGATCATCTGGTTCGGGATTCTGTCCTGCGGCTCACAACCATGGCAGCATCCAGTGGTCCACCATCAGGAACGCGAACAGCGCCATGAGGTAGACGATGGAGTAGCCGAACATCTTCATCGAGAACAGCTCGTCCGGCGGGTTGAGCATGCGCCAGGCGTACCAGAGGAATACGGCGTTGAGCACCACCGCGCCGCCCAGGTAGAACAGCCCGCTCATGCCCACCACGGTGGGCAGGATGCTGACGATGGCCAGCACGATGGAGTACGCCATGATCGACTTGCGGGTGTACGCCACGCCATGGGTGACCGGCAGCATCGGGATCTTGGCCTTGGCGTAGTCTTCGCGGCGGAAGATTGCCAGCGCCCAGAAATGCGGCGGGGTCCAGATGAAGATGATCAGCACCAACAGCGAGGCATACGCCCAGTCCCACGGACCCTGCATGCCGGTGATGGCCGCCCAGCCCAGCAGCGGCGGGGTGGCGCCGGCGAGACCGCCGATGACGATGTTCTGCGAGGTGGCGCGCTTGAGGTACACGGTGTAGATCACCGCGTAGCCGATCAGCGAGGCGAAGGTCAGCACGGCGGTGATGACGTTCACCCACAGCACCAGGATGGTCATCGACAGCACGATCAGCGCGCCGGCAAACACCAGCACCTGCCACGGCTTGACCTTGCCCACCACCAGTGGCCGCCACGAGGTGCGCGCCATCTGCGCGTCGATCTGCGCGTCCAGCAGCTGGTTGATGGCCGCCGCGGCCGAGGCCGCCAGCCAGATGCCGAGGAAACCCAGCGCGCCGCGCACGGCCTGCTCGGCGGTGGGCAACGCGGGGATGGCCAGGAACATGCCCACCAGCGCGGTGAACACGATCAACGCCACGACCTTCGGCTTGGTCAGGTCCCAGTACTGCCGCACGCTCATGGTGTCGCTCCAGCTGCTTCGCGCTGGAGCTCCCGCGATTCGCCGCGCGAATCGCGACCATGAGGGGCGTTCTTCCACGCGCCCGCGCCTTCGGCGCCGCCCCCGAACTTCGGGGGCTCTGTTCCTGCACTTTCATCCACCACGTCGGAAGGCGCGCGCAGGCGCGCCATCAGCGTGACCAGCACGAACAGCAGGGCGACCGCGCCGCCGCTGTGCGCCACTGCCACTTCCAGCGGCACCGCCAGCTTCACGTTGAGAATGCCCAGGGTGATCTGCGCCACCACCAGCAGCCCCAGCGCACTGGCCCAGCCGCGCATGCTCGGCAGCCGGTACAGGCGCACCGCCAGCCACAGCAGGTACACCGCCACCACCACCGCGAACATGCGGTGCGCCATCTGGATCGCGATGCGCGAAGCGCCATCGAGCACGCCCCCTTCGTAATCCACGCCGATGCCACGCCACAGCGTGAAGCCTTCCTTGAAGTCGTGCTGAGGCCACCACTGGCTGACGCAGCGCGGGAAATTATCCAGCGAGGCACTGCCGCCGCCGCAGGCCAGTGCTGCGTAGTTGGCGCTCACCCAGCCACCCAATGCGATCTGCAAGACCAGCACGGCCACGCCGATGCGCAGCAGCCACTTCAGCTTCGGTGCCTGCACCAGGGTGATCGACATGTGCGTGGCGCGCCACGCCATCCACACCAGCAGCCCGAACATCAGCATGCCGCCGAGCAGGTGGCCCATCACCACGATGGGCTTGAGCAGCAGGGTCACCGTCCACATGCCCAGCAGCGCCTGGAAGATCACCACCGCCAGCGTCAGCAAGGCCGCGCGTGAGAGGTCGATGTTGTTCCAGCGCAACGCGGCGACCAGCAGGATCACTTCGCCGGTGATGGCCAGGATGCTGGCCAGGACATGCATGCCCATCATGTACAGCGGTATGCCGGTGGCCACCAGCACGCACGCGGTCACCACGGCGGTGGTGCCCCAGCGTCGGCGGCGCGTGGCCAGCAGGGCCAGGGTGAGGATTTCGATGCCCAGCGCGCCGGCCAGGAAACGGTGCACCTGCTCGCGCCACGCCTTGTGGGTTTCCAGCGGGCGGATCTTGGCCGCTTCGTGGCCGATCACTTCCTGCGCATGCTGCGGCCAGGTCACGCGACCATAGCACGTGGGCCAGTCCGGGCAGCTCAGGCCGGCATCGGACAGGCGCACGAACGAACCAAACATGATCGTGCTGGCCGTCATGATCAGGGCGAACCACGCCAGACGGTGGAAATTGCGATGCAGCGCCGGGCGCGCGGTGGGGTTCATCAAACGGAACTCACTTCAGTTTCAACAGCGTGGCCATGTCCTTGCGCAGACCGGCCAATTCGAATCCCGGCGCATACCGCATGATCACGAACCCGTTCGGGTCGATGACATACACAGGCGTGCCGGCGGCGTCATCCACGGCGGGCAACACGGCACGCAGGTTCGGCTGGGGGGCCAGCACGCGCAGGGCGGGAAAGCCCTGGACCTCGGCCGGCGGCGTACCCAGCCACAGGATCTCGACATTATCGGCCCTATGGCCGAACAGCTGCCACACCTTGTCCAATCCCTGCGACAAAGTGACGCACTCGGCTGCGCAGCCCGGGGCCGGCGCCACCAGGATGCGCCAGACATGGGCATCGGGGTTCCACGGGTACGGTTGGCCGTTGGCCAGGGTGGGCGGCAGCGCGCGCGCGTCCACCGCCGGGGTGAACACTTCGCCGGTGTTGCGGTGGGCGGCCGGCTGCCAGCCGGCGAAGCGCAGCACGCCGGCCAGCGCCATGACCCCGAAGAACAGGCCGAACAGGGCTACCAGGGTCCAGCGGCCACGATTGCGGGCCTTGAGCTGTTCCGGGGTGATGGCATTCATGCGTGGGATTTTCTCATGGAAGGAGGGGGCGTGCCGGGCGCCGCCGGCGCCATTCGAGGACGAGGGCGACGATCAGCACGGTCAGGGCCAGGCCGAACCACTGCACGGCGTAGCCGAGGTGGCGGCTGGGCGGCAGGGTGTTGGGCAGCAGCTCCAGGTCGCGGGCGTAGCCGCCGGGCAGCGCCGGGTCCAGGCGCAGTACCGGGCCGTGCAGGCTGCCCGCGGGCAGTGCCAGGGTGGAGGCGACGTCATCGGGCGGCATGCGGTTGGCCAGCCACACACCCGGTTGCGGGGTCGCGGTGAATGCCGGGCCCAGCACGAGCCCGCTGGCCGGCGGCGGCGCCAGCAGGCCGGCCACCTGGGCGGGGCCGTCGCGCGGCACGATGGCCGGCAGGGTGCGGTCGCCCGGCATCGGCAGCCAGCCCAGGTCCACCAGCACCACCGCCCCGCCATCGCTGCGGAACGGCTGGTACACCTTGATGCCGGCGCGGCCTTCGCGGGTCTGGTTGTCCAGCAACACGGTGCCAGGCAGGAAGTGGCCATGGTCCTCCACCCAGCGCAGCTGCACGGGTGCGGCCTGCGCATGGGCCAGGCTGAGGGTCTGCGCACGGGCCGGCAGCTGCTGGTCCAGCAGCGCCTGTTTTTCATGCATCCGCTGCAGCTGCCAGCGGCCCAGCTGGCAGAACGCGAGGATCACCAGCACGGCAGCGACCCAGCCGATCAGGCGCGTGTGCTGGCGCATCATGACAACGCCGGCAAAACGCGGTCAGATAGGCATACCCGCCCTGCCCTCGAGCTGCGCATGAATGATTCGTTGAAGACCCTGCTGGTAATCGCGTTTCTGATCGTCATCGTCTGGAATCTGGGCGCGGGGCTGTATTACCTGCTGGTCGACCGTGGCCAGACCAAGCGCACGGTCAATGCGCTCACCCGCCGCATCGCGGTATCGGTGGCGCTGATCGTGCTGGTGGCCATCGGCATCTACAGCGGCTGGATCAAACCCCACGGCGTGGGCGGCTGATACCGCCCGACGCTACAGCACGTAGACGAACAGGAACAGCATCAGCCACACCACGTCGACGAAGTGCCAGTACCACGCGGCGGCCTCGAAACCGAAATGGTTGTCGCGGGTGAAGTGGCCCTTGGCCGAGCGCAGCCACATCACGATCAGCATGATCGTGCCCAGCAGCACGTGCGCACCGTGGAAGCCGGTGAGCATGAAGAACGTGGAGCCGTAGATGCCCGAGCCCAGGGTGAGGTTGAGCTCCTTGTAGGCGTGAATGTATTCCTCGGCCTGCAGGGTGAGGAAGAACGCGCCCAGCAGCACGGTGATGCCCAGCCACACCAGCAGCTGGCGGCGGTGGCCGGCCTTGAGCGCGTGGTGGGCGATGGTGAGGGTGACGCCTGAGGTAAGCAGGATAAGCGTGTTGATCAGCGGCAGGCCCCAGGCCGGAATGGTCTGGAAGTGGCCGCCGATGGCACCCGGGCCGTTGGTCGGCCAGGCGGCCGAATAGCCATCCCAGAGCAGTTCGTTGGTCATCACCCCGTCGCCCTCGCCGCCGAGCCACGGCAGGCCCAGGTTGCGGGTGTAGAACAGCGCGCCGAAGAAGGCACCGAAGAACATCACTTCGGAGAAGATGAACCACACCATGCCCATCCGGAACGAGCCGTCGACCTGGTGGTTGTAGTTGCCGGCCTGCGATTCGCGCACGACGTCGCTGAACCACCAGAACAGGGTCAGCACCAGCATGGCGATGCCGGCGTAGAAGGTCCACTTGCCCCAGCCGGCATCATTGAGCCAGCTGGCCACGCCCACCATGGTGACCATCATCGCGATGGAGCCGATGAAGGGCCACTTGCTGTGGGTAGGCACGAAGTACACGTTGGCGTCTGGGCTGTGCTGGGTGGCCATGATCGGTATCCGGGTACGTATCAGGGTGCCGAGCGCGCGGTGGCCGGCGGGGTCGCCGTGGCCAGCTGCGCCGACAGCGCGTCGTTCTTGTAGAACGTGTAGGACAGGGTGATGGTCTTGATGTTGGCTGGCAGGTCCGGGTCGACGATGAAACGCACCGGCATGTCGCGTTTCTCGCCGGCCACCAGGGTCTGCGCGGTGAAGCAGAAGCATTCGGTCTTGCTGAAGTAGCCCGAGGCCTTGGCCGGGGCCACCGACGGCACCGCGCTGCCCACCAGCGCGCGGTCGCTGTCATTGCGCGCGTAGTACAGCGCTTCGTTGAGCTCGCCGGGCACCACGTCCATGGTCAGCTGTTCGGGGTGGAAGGCCCACGGCAGCTTGGAGTTCACGCCACCATCGAACTGGACGCGCACGGTGCGCTTGGCTGCGCCGGGCGCACCCACCGCCGCCGCACCGGGGCCACGCTCCAGCCGCACCCCGAACACCTTTTCGCACGCGATGCGATACAGCGGCACCAGCGAAAAGGTGAGCACGAACACCGCCACCGCCACCGCGATCAGGCGCGGCAGCCCGGCATGCGGTGCGGGGCGGGTCTCGCTCATCGGCCCAGCACCCCGCTCAGGATGAAGCCGACATAGACCAGGATCGCTACCGCACCGACCCAGAGCGCGGTGCGCCGTGCGCGTTGGCGGCGGGCAGCCAGATCCTGTTGATGGACATCATGCATGGCGGACCTCAATGGGTGATGTCGTCATGGGCCAGATCGCCCGGGCGGATGGTCGGCGGTACGGTGAAGGTATGCGCCGGTGCCGGTGACGGAACCGTCCATTCCAGCCCGCGTGCACCTTCCCAGGCGCGGTCAGCGGCCTTTTCGCCGTTGCGCAGCGAGGCGATCAGGATCGCGGCCATCATGAACGGGGTCACGAACATGCCGAACGCGCCGATGGAGCTGATCAGGTTCCAGTCGGCAAACGCCACGCTGTAATCGGGAATGCGGCGCGGCATGCCGGCCAGGCCCAGGAAGTGCTGCGGGAAGAACAGCAGGTTCACGAAAATGATGGACCACCAGAAGTGCACCTTGGCCCAGAACTCGCTGTACATGCGCCCGGTCCACTTCGGCCACCAGTAGTACACCGCGCCGATCAGCGCGAACACCGCGCCGGTGACCAGCACGTAGTGGAAGTGCGCCACCACGAAGTAGGTGTCGTGGTACTGGAAGTCAGCCACCACGATGGCCAGCATCAGGCCGGAGAAGCCGCCGATGGTGAACAGGATCACGAAGGCCACCGCCCACAGCATGGGCGCTTCGAAGGTGAGCGAACCGCGCCACATGGTGCTCACCCAGTTGAACACCTTCACCCCGGTGGGGATGGAGATCAGCATCGTGGCGAACATGAAGTAGATTTCGCCGCCCAGCGGCATGCCCACGGTGAACATGTGGTGGGCCCAGACGATGAAGGACAGGAAGGCGATCGCGGCGATCGCGTAGACCATGGCCTGGTAACCGAACAGCGGCTTGCGGCTGAAGGTGGGGATGATTTCACTGACCACGCCGAACGCCGGCAGGATCATGATGTACACCTCCGGGTGGCCGAAGAACCAGAAGATGTGCTGGAACATCACCGGGTCGCCGCCGCCGGCCGCGTTGAAGAAGCTGGTACCGAAGAACTTGTCGGTGAGCAGCATGGTCACCGCACCGGCCAGCACCGGCATCACCGCGATCAGCAGGAAGGCGGTGATCAGCCAGGACCAGCAGAAGATCGGCATCTTCAGCAGGTCGATGCCGGGCGCGCGCATGTTGAGCACGGTGGCGATGATGTTGATCGCGCCCATGATCGAACTGATGCCGGCCACGTGGATGGCGAACACGGTGAACGCCACGTTGTAGCCGCCCTGCAGCGACAGCGGCGGGTACAGGGTCCAGCCGCCGGCCGGCGCGCCGCCGGGCAGCAGGAAGGTGAGCAGCAGCAGGCTGAAGGCCACCGGCAGCAGCCAGAACGACCAGTTGTTCATGCGCGGCAGCGCCATGTCCGGTGCGCCCACCTGCAGCGGGATCATCCAGTTGGCCAGGCCGACGAAGGCGGGCATGACGCCACCGAAGATCATCACCAGCGCATGCACGGTGGTGAGCTGGTTGAAGGTTTCCGGCTTCACGAACTGCAGGCCGGGCTGCATCAGCTCGGCGCGGATGATCACGCTCATCGCCGCGCCGATGATGAACATGATGAAGCTGAAAAGCAGGTAGAGCGTGCCGATGTCCTTGTGGTTGGTCGAGAAGAACCAACGTTCGAAGAACGACTGCTGATGCCCGTGATGCCCGTCGTGATCAACTGCGGAATGCGCCATCGCCACACCACCTCGTTGGTTCGGTATCAGCGCGCGCCGCACGGCGCGCGCGGTTCGTATCAGGCGTTTTCAGGCGCCGGTGCAGCTGCGGGTGCAGCCTCGGGTGCGGGCGCCGCCGGGTCTGCGGGCGCAGGGGCGGCTTCCGGTGCGGCCGGTGCCGGCGCCGGATCGGGCGCCTTGGGCCGCTTTTCGGCCAGCCACTTCTGGAAGTCTTCCTTGGACACCGCTTCCACCACGATGGGCATGAAGCCATGGTCCTTGCCGCACAGTTCGGCACACTGGCCGCGGTACACCCCGACCTTCTCGATATTGGTCCAGGCTTCGTTGACGAAACCGGGAATGGCGTCCTGCTTCCAGCCCAGCGCCGGCACCCACCACGCGTGGATCACGTCATCGGAGGTGATGACGAAACGCACCTTGGTGTCGACCGGCAACACCAGGCGGTTGTCCACGTCGAGCAGGTAATGCGGGTGGCTTTCGCGGTCGGGCACCTTGCCGCTCTGCCGGACCCGGTCGGATTCGCGGTCCAGGCGGCTGGTGAAGGTGACGTCTTCACCCAGGTATTCGTACTTCCACATCCACTGGTAGCCGGTGACCTTGACGGTCATTTCGGCATCGCGGGTGTCGTAGAACTTGATCAGGTTGGCCGTGGCCGGCCACGCCATCACCACCAGGATGATCACTGGAATGACCGTCCAGACGATCTCGGCCCTGGTGTTGTGGCTGAAGGTGGCGGCGACCGCCCCCTTGGATTTGCGGAACTTGAAGATGGCATAGAACATCGCGCCGAACACCAGCACGCCGATGACCGTACACACCCACAGGGAGAACATGTTGGATTCCCAGGCCAGCCGCGAGCTCTGGGTGACCCCCTTGCCCATGTTCAGCTGCCACGGAACCGGGTCGGCCGATTGGGCCCACGCCAGTGCCGGCGCCATCAGCGCTGCCCCACATCCCACTGCCTTTGCGAACTGCGTGCCCCACTTTCTGCGTTGCTTCATTGCCTAGACCCTTAGCGTCGTCGGTTGCAGCCATCGCTGGCCACTAGCAAGCCTTCTGGTTCTCTTCCCGCCGACGATCAGCCCCCACCCCATGGGGGTATGCACTGAACACCGGCGATCGACCGGGTGCGGATTCATCTCCGCACACACCGTTCATTCGAGCGCCCGTGGGGGACGCGTGTTCCTGCCGCAGGAAACGTCTCGATGGTAGCCCTGATCTCGCGCGACCGGCAAGGGTCCATTCACAGTTTTGACAATGGTGCAATACAGCATAAGCATCGGCAGCTGTTTTGACGAAATCAGCACAGTTTTTAACGACACCTCGGGATCCGCCGAATCCCCCTGTATGAAAGGCTATGACCGTAATCGGCGGCGCATCTCCGATTGCTTTCACGGATGAAAAAGCGATTAAAATGGTCAAGTTTTCCACGAGCCAACCGGCATGACCGCATCTTCCGCGCTTCCCCCTGCCCCGGCCCCGTCCGGCGCCTCCCGCCCGCCGCTGCTGTCCCCCGAGCTGCCGGCCGTTCCCAATGCGTTCCGCCAGGCGATCACCGATGCCTGGATGAAGGACGAGGCCAGCCACGTGCGCGAGCTGCTGGCGCAGGCGCGCCTGCCCGCGGACGAGCAGGCGAAGGTGCAGGCCACCGCCGCCGACCTGGTCAAGCGCGTACGCGTGCGTGCCAAGGACCAGGGCGCGATCGAAGCCTTCATGCGCCAGTACGACCTGGGCAGCGAGGAAGGCGTGCTGCTGATGTGCGTGGCCGAAGCGCTGCTGCGCATTCCGGACCAGGAGACCGCCGACAAGCTGATCCGCGACAAGCTCGGCGAAGCGGACTGGAAGAAGCACCTGGGCGGCAGCGATTCGGTGCTGGTCAACGCCTCCACCTGGGGCCTGATGCTCACCGGCCACATCGTGCAGATCAACGACTCCACCCGCGCCGACGTGCCGGGCGCGTTCGCGCGCCTGATGGGCCGCGTGGGTGAGCCGGTGATCCGCCTGGCCGTGCGCCAGGCGATGAAGATCATGGGCCACCAGTTCGTCATGGGCCGCACCATCGACGAAGCGCTGTCGCGCTCGCACAAGGGCGACAACGCCAGCTACCGCTATTCGTTCGACATGCTTGGCGAAGGCGCGCTGACCATGAAGGACGCCAAGCGTTACCTGGAAGACTACCGCCGCGCGATCCACTCCATCGGTGGCGACCACAAGGCCCGTGGCGGCCGCCCGGATGGCGACGTCAATTCGGCCCCGGGCATTTCCATCAAGCTGTCGGCGCTGTACCCGCGCTACGAGCACGCCAAGCGCGCGCGCGTGATGGCCGACCTGGTCCCGGGCGTGCTGGAACTGGCCCAACTGGCCAAGTCGTACGGCATCGGCTGCACGGTGGATGCCGAGGAAACCGACCGCCTGGAACTGTCGCTGGACATCATCGAAGCGGTGGTGAGCGATGCCTCGCTGGCCGGGTGGGAAGGCTTCGGCGTGGTGGTGCAGGCGTACCAGAAGCGCACCCCGTACACGATCGATTACCTGGCCGACCTGGCCCGCCGCATCGGCCGTCGCCTGCAGGTGCGCCTGGTCAAGGGCGCGTACTGGGACGCGGAGATCAAGCGCGCCCAGATCGACGGCCTGCCGGCCTACCCGGTGTTCACCCGCAAGCAGAACACCGACGTGTCCTACCTGGCCTGTGCCAAGCGTCTGTTCACCCATGCCGATGCGATCTACCCGATGTTCGCCACGCACAACGCGCACACCATCGCGGCGGTGCAGGCGATCGCGCAGGGTGGCCAGTACGAACACCAGAAGCTGCACGGCATGGGCGATGACCTGTACGCCGAAGTGGTGCCGGCCCACCGCCTGAACGTGCCGTGCCGCGTGTACGCCCCGGTGGGTTCGCACGAAGACCTGCTGCCGTACCTGGTGCGCCGCCTGCTCGAGAACGGCGCCAACTCCAGCTTCGTCAACCGCATCACCGACGACGCGGTGGCCATCGATGACCTTATCCGCGATCCGGTCGAGGCCGTTGCTTCGTTCGATTCCATTCCGCACCCGAAAATCCCGCTGCCGGTTGACCTGCTGCGCAGCCAGAACCACGACAGGAAGAACTCCATGGGCGTCAATCTCGCCAACGACAACGATCTGCGCGCCCTGGCCGAGCAGCTCAACGCCGCCGTCAAGCCGTGGCAGGCCGCTCCGCTGGTGCCGGGTGCACAGCCCACCGGCGCACTGTTGAACGTGGTCAATCCGGCCGATACGCGCCAGGTGGTGGGCCAGTGGCAGCCGGCCGACAGCGCCACCGTGGAAAAGGCCCTGGCCAACGCCGTGGCCGCCCAGCCGCAGTGGAACCGCACCCCGGCCGCCAGCCGCGCCGCGATCCTCGAGCACGCTGCCGACCAGCTGGAAGCCCGCCTGCCGGAATTCATGGCGCTGTGCGTCAAGGAAGCCGGCAAGAGCCTGCCCGACGGCATCGCCGAAGTACGCGAAGCGGTGGACTTCCTGCGTTACTACGCCAAGCAGGCGCGCGAGCAGTTCGGCCATGCCGAGAAGCTGCCCAGCCCGACCGGTGAATCCAACGAACTGCAGCTGCATGGCCGCGGCGTGTTCGTGTGCATCAGCCCGTGGAACTTCCCGCTGGCGATCTTCCTGGGCCAGGTCAGCGCCGCGCTGGCCGCCGGCAACAGCGTGATCGCCAAGCCGGCCGAACAGACCAACCTGATCGGCTACTACGCGGTGAAGCTGCTGCTGGACGCCGGCGTGCCCGAAGGCGTGGTGCAGTTCCTGCCCGGCGACGGCGCCACCGTGGGTGCCGCGCTCACCGCCGACCCGCGCGTGGCCGGCGTGGCCTTCACCGGTTCGACCGATACCGCGCGCGCGATCAACCGTGCGATGGCGGCCCGTGATGCTGCAATCGGTGTGCTGATCGCCGAAACCGGCGGCCAGAACGCCTTCATCGCCGATTCCTCGGCGCTGCCGGAACAGCTGGTCAAGGATGCGATCGGTTCGGCGTTCACCTCGGCCGGCCAGCGCTGCTCGGCCGCGCGCGTGCTGTTCGTGCAGGACGACATCGCCGACAAGGTGATGACCATGCTGGCCGGTGCGATGGCCGAGCTGAAGATCGGCGACCCGGGCCTGCTGTCGACCGACGTCGGCCCGGTGATCGATGCCGATGCGCTGCAGATCCTGCAGGAACATGCGGTGCGCATGGAGAAGGAAGCGCGCCTGATCGCCGCTGCCGAGCTCAGCGAAGCGGCCGCGCACGGCACCTTCTTCGCGCCGCGTGCGTATGAGCTGAAGAACCTGGACCAGCTGCACAAGGAAATCTTCGGGCCGGTGCTGCACGTGATCCGCTGGAAGGGCGACCAGCTCGATGCGGTGATCGACCAGATCAACGCTACCGGCTACGGCCTCACCCTGGGCGTACATTCGCGCATCGACGAAACCGTGGACCGCATTTCCTCGCGGGTGAACGTGGGCAACGTGTACGTCAACCGCAACCAGATCGGTGCGGTGGTGGGCGTGCAGCCGTTCGGCGGCCAGGGCCTGTCCGGCACCGGCCCGAAGGCCGGCGGCCCGCACTACCTGCTGCGTTTTGCCACCGAGAAGACCGTCACCGTGAACACCACGGCGGCCGGTGGCAATGCGTCGCTGCTGACGTTGGGCGATTGATCGACGTGGTGATGGTTTGAACGAAAAACCCCGCGAAAGCGGGGTTTTTTGTGGGGGATGCCGACGCCGTCATTCGGCGTGGATGGCCTCGATTTCATCGCGCATGAGCAGTTCTTCGCCCATGTAGCGCTCGAATTTGATGCGGCCAAATCCCGGTGCGTACCAGGCTTCCATGCGGTTGTCTTCAAAGGTCGCGCTGACGTGGCAGGTGTCCTTGAAGGTGCGCGGCTGGTCGTCGACCGTGGCCTCCACGTCTTCGAAGCCGACGAAGGTGTAGTCGTTGAAGCCGTCGTAATCCACCGGCTCCACCGTTTCTTCCACGTGGTGGGTGCGTTCGCCGCTGCCGTTGACCACGAAGCGCTCGCCCGGCCTGGCGGTCTGCGGGAAGGTCGGCGCGGGCTTGAAGGTATCGGTCATCACCGGCCGGGAGGCGTCGCCGCCCCAGGCGGAGATGCCGTAGCGGTCCTGGCCCAGCAGCTGGCGGCCGCTGGCATCGTAGTAGGCGGCCGTACCGACGCCACCACCGGCGCTCTGCACGCGGATGGCCTGCTGGCCGGCGAACTCCGCCTTTTCGATGGTCAGGGTTTCATCGCCGGTGGAGTAGCGCAGGCCCGGGGTGAGGGTGAAGCAGGTGGCGAAATCGGCGGCGGCGAAGGCCGGCGCGGCCAGCGCGGAGAGGGCGAAGGCCAGGGTGGAACGAAGCAGAACGGGCGACATGTGGTTTCCTTGTCATGGATCGTGGAGCGGTTCCTGCGCCGCAGGCGGCATCCGGCCGGCTGCACGCGGACCGGGATTGTACGGGGCTGTGGCATGATCCGGCCATGCGCCCAAATGTCCTGCCGTTGCTGTTGGCGATGTTCCTGTCCACCGTTCCGGCGGCCATGGCGGCGGCCAACGAGCGCGTGCTGGTGTTCACCAGTACCGCCAAGTTCCGCCACGACTCCATTCCCATTGCCGTGAGCACGCTGCGCCTGCTGGCCGAGCGCGAGCGGATGGCAGTGGACCAGAGCGAGAACGCGGCCGATTTCAACGACGCCAACCTGGCCCGTTATCGGGTGGTGGTGTTCGCCAACACCACCGGCGATGTGCTCGATGCCACCCAGCAGCAGGCGATGGAGACCTTCATCCGCGCGGGTGGCGGGTTCATGGGCGTGCATTCGGCCGCCGACACCGAATACGACTGGCCCTGGTATGGGCAGCTGGTGGGCGCGTACTTCAAGAACCACCCCGAAGGCCTGCAGTTCAGCCGCGTGCAGCCTGAGCGCGAGGGCAAGCCGCAGGGCACCTCGTGGCCGGTACGCGACGAGCTGTACAACTTCCGCAGCAACCCGCGTGGGGCCGTGCAGGTGACCGCCACGGTGGACGAGCGCATGTACCAGGGCGGCACGATGGGTGCCGACCACCCCATTGCGTGGTGCCACCGGTTCGATGGCGGGCGCAGCTGGTACACCGGCCTGGGGCATGACACGGGCCTGTACCGCAACCGCGATTTCCTGGCGCACCTGCGGCAGGGCCTGTTGTACGCCGCAGGACGTTCGCCCGCGTGCGGGTAGAGCCGACTGTCAGTCGGCTGCCGTTCGCATGAAGCCGTAGACCGCGCGTAGAGCAGCCGACTGACAGTCGGCTCTACCGGTGCGGTTTCGCATCCGCGTCCGCATCCGGTTTCGCATCCGGTTTCGCATCCGGTTTCGCATCCGGTTGCCGACCCACAACGCAGAAGGCCCCGCTTGCGCGGGGCCTTCCGTCTGTTACGCGGCGCGAACGCCGTGGATCAGAACTTGTAGTTGAACGAAGCCGCCAGCACGTCGCCGCGGACCTTGTACTTGCCGTTCAGCGAATTGCCCTGGTTGTTCGTGGTGGCCGGAACGATGACGTTCGGGTCGCTGGTGAACAGGTGGGTGTAGCCGAAGTTGTACTCGGTGTTCGCCGACGGGGTCCAGCCCACGCCCAGCGACAGCCACTTGCGGCTGGTGTCCGGCACGCGGACGTCGCGGTGCGCGTCGGTGGTCGGGGTCTGGTCGTACGCCACGCCGCCACGCAGGGTGACGGTGTCGCTCAGCTTGAAGTCGGTACCCAGCGAGACGAAGGTCGTGTCGCGGTAGCCGAATTCCAGCACCGAGTCCGGCTGCGCCGAGGCGTAGTCGATGGTGACCTGGTCGAACGCGGTCGACCAGGCAGTGCGGGTGACATCACCCATCACGGTCCAGCGGTCGTTGACGTTGTGGGTCACGCTCAGGGTGGCCGACGCCGGCAGGGTCACGGTGGCCTTGCCCGAGGTGGTCACGAAGCGGCCCGGCTGGGCGACGGCCAGCACGGCAGCGGCGTTGGACGGCACGTCGAAGGTGGCGTCACCGCCGGTGATCTTGTGCTCGACCTTGGAACGGTAGCTGATGCCGATGTGGGTGTTCTCGTCCGGGCTGAACAGACCGCCGATGGTCCAACCCACGGCGTTGTTGTCGCCTTCGACGGTCAGCTTGCCATCGGCGCTGCCCGGGGCGAAGCCCGGCACGCGGGACTGGGCCAGCGCGGTGCCGAAGTCGATGTTGTTGCTCAGTTCGATGGTCAGGTGCTCAACGAACACCGACGCGCCGAAGGACACGTACGGGTTGACGTCGTACGAGGCGGCAAAGCCCAGGTCGATCGCCTTCAGGTCGGTCTTCAGACCGCTGTAGCGACCCACCCAGCCATTGTCGTAGTCGGTCTTGAAGCCGAACGGAGCGGTCAGCGACACGCCGAAGTGGGCTTGTTCGCCGATCGGCATGTGGAAGTACGCGGCCGGAACCGGGGCGATCATGCCGGCGTCGCCGCCGTCACCGCCGGTCTGCGGCTGGCCGGTCGGCTTGCGGCCGGTGCCTTCGTATTCGGCCTTGAAGCTGATGGCGCTCAGGTCGCCCTGGATCTGGGTGCCTTCCAGCTGGCGCATGCCGGCCGGGTTGACCGCGATGATCGAGGCGTCGCCCTGGGCGCTGCCCGAACCGGCGAAGGCGCGGCCGAGGCCCTTGGCGCTGTTTTCCTTCAGCTGGAAGGCGGCGGCGTTGACGTGGCCAACGGCCAGGACACCGGCGATGCCGACAGCGAGGGCGGTGACGCGGGCGAGGGTGGAAGCGGTATGCATCGTTTGTTCTCTCCGGAAATGCGTGTGGTTTGGCAACGCGCGCCTGCGCTGTCCCAGGCCCCGAAGGACTTGACACAACGCGCCGGATTCCCCTCCCGACATACGACGCCGTATGCGAGTATACCCAGACCAGTTAATGAAACAATAACGCGATCACCCTTTCCGGCTATTCAGGCTGAACGCGTCTTCGCTCCTTCAGGCGCGTCGCCGCGCTAGGCTAGCGCCCACGCATGTTCGTCTCGCTCCCCTCCCGCAAGAAGTCCGCCGTCCGCTGGGCGACGCCCCTGCTGTTCGCGACGCTGTGGGCCGCATTCCTGTGGTCGATCTCGCGGCCGGGCGATGCCCGGCGCAGCCTGTGGATGGACTGGGGTGCGCTGTCCACCGGGCTGACCCGGCCGTTGGACTGGTGGGCGACCTTCGAGGACGGCAGCGTGCTGCGGCTGTTCACCGCGCTGTTCCTGCACGCGGACTGGTCGCACCTGCTGGGCAACCTGGTGTTCCTGCTGATCTTCGGGCTGCCCGCCGAGCGGGTGCTGGGGCCGTGGCGGCTGATCCTGCTGTTCCTGGTGGGCGGGGCGATCTCCAACCTCACCGCGATCTACACGATGGGCAGCCCGGACCAGATCATCATCGGCGCCAGTGGCGCGGTGTCGGCGCTGATCGGGGCGTACCTGGCCCTGTTCCCGGGCGCGCGGCTGGGGGTGGTGATCCCGCTGGGGCTGTTCCTGGAATTCGTGCGGGCGCCGGCCTACCTGCTGATCGGGGTGTGGGCGGGGCTGCAGGTGGTGTTCGCGTACATCGGCCCGACCTTCGGCATGGTGGCCTGGTGGGCACACATTGCCGGGTTCGTGTTCGGGCTGGTGTATGGGGTGTACGTGCGCGCGGCGATCGCGCGGCGGTTGCGGAAGCGGCACGGGTTTTAAGCGTGCGCCGCAGGCTGGTAGGGTCGCATCCCAATCGACCGCCGTGGTACCCGCCGCGTTCGATGTCGGCATGAACATCGGCGGATCCGGCTGTTACGCCGTTCAACGCAATGCGTTACCGGGCGTTGCACCGTTATCGGCAGTCGTTTGGGAACCGACTCTACCAGCGGGTGCACCCGTCACGGCGTGGGTGCAGGTTCCGGCTTCGGCTTTGCTTCCGGCTTCGGCTTGGCTTCCACCTTGGGCGCCGGCTTTTTCGCCGCTTCGGCCTTCTGCTTTGCGGCTACCGAACCGGGCTGCTTCAGCTCGGCCAGCGCGTCGTTGATCGGGCCGTCGCCGGGCAGTACATCGCCGGCCTGGTAGCCTTCGCCGCCTTCTTCGTCACCGCGCAGGTGGCCCGGCAAGGTCGCTTCGCTGTAATCGGACAGGCTGGCCGGCAGGTCGTCGTCTTCGCCCGGCTTCTTCTCCGGCACCAGCACCACGTCGGGCACGATGCCGGTGGCCTGGATCGATTTGCCGCTGGGGGTGTAATAGCGCGCGGTGGTCAGCTTGACCGAATCGCCGTTGTCCAGCGGCAGCACGGTCTGCACCGAGCCCTTGCCGAAGGTACGGCTGCCGATCACGCGGGCACGGCCGTTGTCGCGCAGTGCGCCGGCCAGCACTTCCGAGGCGCTGGCCGAACCGGCATCGGCCAACACCACCACCGGCGCACCCTTGAGCAGGTCGCCGGGCGTGGCATCGAAGCGCGCGTCGCTGATCGCGATGCGGCCCCGGGTGCTGACGATGTTGCCCTTGTCCAGCAGGTCGTCGGCGACCTGCACTGCTGCGGTGAGCAGGCCACCGGGGTTGCTGCGCAGGTCCAGCACCAGGCCCTTGAGCTTGCCGCCGGCCTGCTGCTGCAGCTGGCCCACATGCTTCTGGAAATCGGCACCGGTATCGGCCTGGAAGGTGCTCAGGCGCACGTAGCCATAGCCGGGTTCCAGCATGCGGCTGCGCACGCTGGTGACGCGGATGGTTTCACGGGTGATCGGCACATCGAACGGCTTGGCTTTGCCCTCGCGCACGATGGTGAGGATCACCTTGCTGCCGGCCTTGCCACGCAGCGGCTCGGTAGCTTCGATCGCGCTGATCGGCTTGCCGTCGATGGCGATGATCAGGTCGCCGGCCAGGATGCCGGCCTTGGCCGCCGGGGTGTCGTCGATCGGCGAGATGACCTTGAGGCTGCTGTTGTCGGGCTGCTGCTGCAGCTCCACGCCGATGCCTTCATAGGCACCTTCGGCCTGTTCGTCGAAGGCTTCGGCATCTTCCTTGTCGAAGTAGGTGCTGTGCGGGTCCAGGTCCAGCAGCAGGCCACGGATGGCCGACTGCATCAGCTTCTTGTCGTCCACCGGCTCGACATACGCGGCACGTACCGCGTTGTAGACGGCGACGTAACGGCGGATTTCATCCAGCGGCACGCGCGAGGTCACCGCCTCTTCGGTGGAGGCTGCATCGCCGCCGCGTTCCGGAACCTGGGCGGTCTGCTGCGCCCATGACAGCGCCGGCACCAGGGCCAGCAGCAGGGTGGCGGAACGGGCTACGCGCATGAAGCACTCCAGGTTGAGCGGGGGACGGGACCACACGCACCGATGATGCGTGGCCCGATTATGCGCGAAGGCACGGTAAATTCCCGTTGAACGGGGCTACCGGCGCTGCAGCCACGACGACGGATCCACCGGCTGCCCGTTACGCCGCAATTCAAAATACAGCGCGGTAACGCCCTGCCCGCCCGAGTTGCCGACCTTGGCCACGGCATCACCCTTCTTCACCGTGCCGCCGGCATCGCGCAGCAGCGTGTCGTTGTGCGCATAGAGGCTCATGTAGCCGTTGCCGTGGTCGACGATCAGGATCATGCCGTAGCCGGTCATCCAGTCGGAGAACACCACGGTGCCATCGGCGACGGCGGTAACGGTGCTGCCCGCAGGCGCGCTGATCAGCACACCACTGCTGGTACGACCGTCCGGCAGCTTGCCGCCATAGCGTGCCAGTAGGTTGCCTGACAGCGGCCAGCCAAGGCCGCCCACCTTGGGCGCCGGCGCCGAGGCGACGGCCGGCGGGGTCTTGCCCGGGCGCGGCGGCGGCTTGGTGCCACTGGCGGCGGCAGCGCGCTCGGCCTTCTCGGCGGCGGCTTTTTCCGCGGCGGCGCGGCGCGCGGCGGCACGGCGTTCGGCTTCTGCACGGGCGGCGGCAGCGCGCAGGTTGGCCAGCAGGGTTTCCAGCGCCTTGGCATCCTGGCCCAGCGCTTTTTCGCGTTCGCTGCGGTCCTTGTAGCGTTCGTCCAGGCTGGCCACCGTCTCGGCGCGCGTGCGGCGGTCCGCAGCCAGGCTGGCGGCCTGTTGTTTCTGCTGCTGGCGGGTGCCTTCCAGCGCCTGGCGGCGTTCGGCGATCTGCGCCTCCAGCGATTCGAGTTCGGTCAGGTCGGCGGTCAGCGCGCCGATGCGCCGCGCGCGTTCGCGCTGCAGGTAACGGTGGTAGGCCAGCGTGCGGTTGGCATCGGCCACCCGGTCCTGCGACAACAGCAGCTTCAACGGCGCGTTGTTGCCAATGCGGTAGGCGGCGCGCAGCAGCGAGGCCAGCTCCTGGCGCTGCTGCTGCAGGCCCGCCTGCAGTTCGCTGCGGCGCTGCTGGGCCTCCTGCAGGGCGCGGGTTTCGCGCTGCAGCGCGGTTTCAGTCTCGGCCAGGACGCGGCCGGTGCGGGCGACCTTTTCGTCGGCCTCGCGCAGCTGGCGCGAGGCCTGCCCGCGCTGGCCTTCCAGCGTGCGTCGTTCCTGGGCGACACCCTTCAGCTCGGTGCGCAGCTTCTGCAGCTTGCGTTCGGCGTCCTTCGGGTTCTGCGCGGCCAGCGGCGCAGCGCCGATCATCGCCAGAATCAGTGCCAGCGCCGACAGCGCCACCGGCCAGCGCGAGCTACGGCCGTGCCCAGCGGTCGGATTGTTATTCCCGCGTGAGGAAAAGACGTTGGGGCGCAAGGGCTTTCCAGTGACTTCAGGCAGATGCGGATTGCAGCGCTGCATGGTGACATTCCTGAAGGCGGCCTGCCAGCCGCATACCCGGACGAGGCACCCCATGAAACGTTTCCCGCTACCGCTGCTGATTGCCCTGGTGCTGCCCTGCGCGCCCGCCTTCGCCAGCGATGGCATCAGCAAGGTCAATGGCAGCATCACCGCCAGCGCCGGCCAGACCTATGGCGACCTGGACACCGTCAATGGTGGAATCACCGTCGAGGGCGGCGCTGAGGCCGGCGACATCCAGACTGTCAACGGCGGCATCCAGGTGGATGATCGCGCCCGCACCCGTGGCATCTCGACAGTCAACGGCGGCATCCGGATCGGCCAGCGCGTCGTGGTCGATGGCGATGTCGAAACCGTCAACGGCAGCATCTTCGTCGACCGCGGCACCCGCATCAACGGTGGCGTGGAAACCGTCAACGGCGGCATTGGTCTCGTGGAGACGCGGCTGTCCCAGGGCATCGAGACGGTCAACGGCGACATCACCGTCGGCATTGGTTCGGTGGTCGAGGGCGGCATCCACGTCAACAAACCCAGCTTCAGCCTGTCGCTGCGCGCCGGACGCAAGCCGCGCGTGATCATTGGCCCGAATGCGGCGGTCAACGGCCCGCTGCACTTCGAGCGCGAGGTCACCCTGTACGTGCACCGCAGTGCGCACATCGGTCCGGTCGAGGGCGCCCAGCCCGTGCCGTTCGACACCGACGCCGCGCCGAACGATTGATACTCTTCCATCCGGTGCCCGCGCACCGGCCCTTTGTCTCCAGGAATCGATGATGTCCCGCAAACTTCTGTTGTGCCTGGCCGCCACCGCCGCGCTGACCGCGTGCAAGGGCGAGACCACTGCACCGGCGGCCGCGCCGGCTGCTGATACCGCCCCGGCCGCCGCCGGCCACGCCTTCTCGGCCGAGATCAACGCCGGCGACTTCGGCGAGCTGGTCAAGACCCTGTCCTCGGACGAGTTCGAAGGCCGCGCGCCGGGCAGCACCGGCGAAGACCGCACGGTGGAGTACATCCGCGACCAGATGCAGCGCATCGGCCTGCAGCCGGGCAACGGCGACAGCTGGTTCCAGGAGGTGGCGATGACCGAAACCACCGCCGATGAGAGCACCGTGCTGAAGCTGGACCAGGCCGGCAAGCAGCGCGACCTGAAGTTCGGCACCGACATGGTGATCGGCACCCGCAGTGGCCAGAAGGAAGTGAAGATCGACGGCAGCGACCTGGTCTTCGTCGGCTACGGCGTGGATGCGCCGGAGCAGAAGTGGAACGACTACGCCGGCCAGGACTGGAAGGGCAAGACGGTGGTCATGTTCGTCAATGATCCGGGTTTCCACGTCAACGACGAGAAGCTGTTCGATGGCAAGCGTATGACCTATTACGGCCGCTGGACGTACAAGTTCGAAGAGGCCGCCCGCAAGGGGGCCGCCGCGGCGCTGATCGTGCATGACACCGCCGGTGCTTCGTACGGTTGGGACGTGGTCAAGAACTCGTGGGCCGGCCCACAGTACGACCTGCCGGCCAAGGATGATCCCGAACCCCGCCTGCCGGCGCAGGGCTGGCTGAGTGCCGAAGCGGCGCGCCAGCTGTTCGCCGATGCCGGGCTGGACCTGGACCAGGCCTACAAGGATGCCAACAAGCGCGGCTTCAAACCGGTGCCGCTGAAGGCCAAGATCTCGCTGGACCTGAAGAGCACCATCGCTGAAAAGAAGTCGCGCAACGTGGTCGGCGTGCTGCCGGGCACCAAGCATGCCGACGAGGCCGTGCTGTACATGGCGCACTGGGACCACCTGGGCAAGCATGAAGGCGAGCAGGGCGACAACATCTACAACGGTGCCATCGACAACGCCACGGGCGTGGCCGGTATCCTGGAGATCGCGGACGCGATGGCGCATGAGCAGCCCGCGCCGGAGCGTTCGGTGGTATTCCTGGCGGTGACGCTGGAAGAATCGGGTCTGTTGGGGTCGAAGTACTACGTGAACCACCCGACCTTCCCGTTGGACAAGATTGCCGGCGTGATCAACATCGATGCAATGTCGGTGGCCGGCAAGGCCAAGGACCTGACCGTGACCGGCTTCGGCAGCTCGCAGCTGGAGGACATCCTCAAGCCGCTTGCGGCGGAGAAGGGTCGCACGCTGCACGGCGAAACCTCGGTGCAGAGCGGCTTCTACTTCCGTTCGGACCACTTCAACTTCGCCAAGGCCGGCGTGCCGGCGCTGTATGCCGACGGCGGCGAAGACCTGCTTGACGGCGGCGTGGACGCAGGCCGCAAGGCGGCTGAGGCGTATGGCCGCGACCGGTACCACGGCCCCAAGGACGAGTACGACGCCAGTACCTGGAAGCTGGACGGCACCGTGGAAGACCTGGAGCTGCTGCACGGCGTGGGCAAGGCCATCGCAGTGGGCGGCCAGTGGCCGAACTGGTACGAGGGCAACCCGTTCAAGGCAGCCCGCGACGAGATGATGAAGGGCAAGACCGAGGCGGCTGCAGCGGCTCCGGCTGCGAAGTAAGCCTGGCCCACATCGCTGGTTGAAGGGAAGCGGCGCCTTTGGGCGCCGCTTCTTTTTTTGGGGGTCACTCGGTAGCGGAGGGCCACCGCGTCCAGCAATACGGGTACTCGCCTGCCTTTGTGGCGAGTCCCGAACGAATCGGATTCTCGATCAGGTAGTTGGCCTGTGTGAGTAAAGATTCGTCTGAGCGGATGCAGTGATCGTAGAAGCCCCGTTGCCACAACGAGCCCGCGCTGCCGCGATGCAGATTGACTGCACGAGAGGAGCGGGATTTGAAGGCTTGGACACAGCGACTGATGTTGCCGTTGCCCAGTTGCATCAGCCAATGGACGTGATCCGGCATCACCACCCATGCGAGCGTACGTGAGCGATGTTCGCGCTCTGAGCAGCGAAGTGCCTCGACCACGCATTCGACGGTGGCGTCATCGACAAAGATCGATTCGCGGCCGGCCACGACGGTGGTGAGCATGTAGTAAGCGCCCTGGAGGGAGCGGCGGCCGATGAGGAGGCGTGGACTGGGCATGACCACAGAGTGGTATTTCCCCATGGCCGGTGGTATCCGGCAAGTATCAATCAGCCTGTCAGACGAAGCCGGTAGGGTCGCATCACAATCGACCGCCGTGGTGGTGGTTACCCCGTTGGGGCATGACCACGAACGCAGGCAACGCGTTTCGATCGGGGTCCATGCGTCACCGTGCCGATCACCGTTATCGGCAGTCGTTTGGGAACCGACCCTACCGCCGCCCGGCCCGTCACGGCAGGTGCCGACCGTTGGTCGGCACGCATCAGTCATACCCACGCGGTAGGTGCCGACCGTTGGTCGGCACGCTTTGACCCAAAGAAAAAACCCCGCTGCGTGAGCAGCGGGGTTTTTGGGTGTAAACCCTGGCGATGACCTACTCTCGCATGGCTTGAGCCACACTACCATCGGCGCAGCTGCGTTTCACTTCCGAGTTCGGGATGGGATCGGGTGGTTCCACAGCGCTAATTTCACCAGGGAGACGGTTGGAGCAGCGCGGTGCGCCAGCTCGGCATGCGTGTCTCCCGTTTCACACGACCAACGGTCGTGTGCTACCGGGTGCAGGCTCCCGAAAACGGGGGGCTTGCAAAAAAAGGAAAACCCCACTGCATCTGCAGCGGGGTTTTCGGGGTGTAAACCCTGGCGATGACCTACTCTCGCATGGCTTGAGCCACACTACCATCGGCGCAGCTGCGTTTCACTTCCGAGTTCGGGATGGGATCGGGTGGTTCCACAGCGC